>Ga0307372_10005650_pt1 | contig 18657 bp, 15 predicted proteins | sample OX1MG_FD_202533 | JGI IMG/M metagenome (GOLD analysis project Ga0307372, IMG submission 202533) | Soil microbial communities from Risofladan, Vaasa, Finland - OX-1 | ecosystem: Environmental > Terrestrial > Soil > Coastal area > Acid sulfate soil | place: Finland: Risofladan, Vaasa | collected...
GACCGGGAGCCGCCGGAAGCGGCGCTGGGCGGGGCGGGCGGCGCTCCGCCGCCCGCCCCGCCCAGCGCGCGCAGCAGCTCGTCGGCGTCCATCACGGGCGCCAGCGTCGCCATCCGCACCACGATCATCTCCAGCAGCAGGTCGGGGTAGGGCGAGCGGATGATCTGTTCCTGTGCATCAGCCATCAGCTTGAACAGGCGCATCAGGTCGCGCATGCTGGGGCGCTCGGCGATACGGCGGAGCTCGGCCGCCTCATGGTCGGGCAGGTCGGCTAGCGGATTGAGGCCGTCGCCGGCCGGTAGCTTGGCCACGGCCAGATTGCGCAGCGTTTCGAGCAGGTCGCGGCCGAGCGATTCCAGGTTGGCGCCGCGGCGATGTTGTTCGCGAACGCCGTCGAGCGCGGCCGCCGCGTCGTGGCTGAGAATCGCCTCGGCCAGCTTGAACACGGCGCCGCGCCCGGCGACACCGAGCGAGGCCGCGACCTCGCTCTCGGTTATCTTGCGGCCGAGCGCGGCGATCGCGGTCTCGAGCATCCGTTCGGCGTCGCGCATGCTGCCGCCAGCCTCGCGGGCGAGCAGGCGCAAGGCGGACTCCTCGACCTCGATCTCCTCGCGCGCCGCCAGTTCCTTCAGGCGTGCCAGCGTGATGTTGAGCGGGATGCGCCGGAAGTCGTAGCGCTGCAGGCGCGACAGGATGGTCTCGGGCATCTTCTGCGGCTCGGTGGTCGCCAGGATGAACTTGACGTGGGCGGGCGGCTCCTCGAGCGTTTTCAGCAGCGCGTTGAAGGCCTGGTCGGTGAGCTGATGGGCTTCGTCGATGATGTAGATTTTGAAGCGGTCGCGCGCCGGCCGGTAGCTCAGGTTTTCGATAATCGCGCGGGCGTCGTCGATTTTGCGGTAGGTGGCGCCGTCGATTTCGACCACGTCGAGCGCGCGCCCCTCGCGAATCTCGATACAGGCCGCGCATTCGCCGCACGGCTCGGGAGTCGGCCCTTTTTCGCAGTTGAGGCAGCGGGCCATGATGCGCGCGGCGGTGGTTTTGCCGACCCCGCGGATGCCGGTGAAGAGGAAGGCGTGGGCGATACGGCCGCTTTGCAGGGCCTGGCCGAGCGTGCGGGTGACGTGCTCCTGGCCGACCAGCTCGGCGAAGCGATCGGGGCGCCATTTGCGCGCCAGCACCAGGTGCGATGACGGATCGGGAGCCATCAGCGATAACCGGTCATATAGTTGTCAGGCAGCGATTGCGCAGCGATCACGGAAAAAGCGGCAAGCTGCCCGTCGAGTGATAGCTAGGCTCCCCTGCGGCACAGGGTGTCAACCGGTGCCGTTGCTTCCTTCCGGACCTGGCGGGGTTCGCGGTCTTCCCTTGCGCAGGACCCAGCTATCATCGGCGGGCAGCCCCTTCGCGGCCAGCCGCTGAGTCTCCAATTAAATTCCCATCGAGGCAAGCATGCAACCGCCCGGATTCAAGGCGTCCACAACGGCGAACTAGGCGAAAAAGGCGAATATTGTCTGCCGGTAGAGCCGGGCATCGACGGAACTTTCCACAATGTCAGCCGAAAACCTCTTCATCGGTATGTCGCAGAGTTTGATTTTCGTTGGAACGCGCGGAAGATCGACGATGGCGAGCGAACTGCGCTTGCGATCCGCAGGGCGGAAGGGAAATGGCTGCGCTACTGCGAGCCATTGGCGGCGCTCCCGCCGACCCCGGCGCAAGGCAGGCCATTCTGACGTGATGAATACGCCGAGCTGGTTGCACAGCGGATCACTTGTGCCACGCTTTGTTCGCGGGGACGCCGTAAAGGTTCTTAGCGACTGGCCGGACGAGTGCATCGATTTCTGCATGACCTCGCCGCCCTATTGGCGTCATCGCCAGTACAATGGCGGCGGCATAGGGCTTGAGGCGGCCTATCCGGAGTACGTTGATCGTTTGTGTGATGTCTTTGCGCAGGTGCATCGGGTTCTCAAAACACGAGGATCATTTTGGCTCAACCTCGGCGATACCTATCTCAACAAGGCGCTGGTCGGACTCCCTTGGCGGGTGGCGTTAGCCCTTATCGAACGCCAAGGCTGGGTGATGCGAAACAGCGTGATCTGGAACAAAGTGAAAGGCAGTCCTGATACCACCAAGGATCGCTTGCGCAATGTCCACGAGCTTCTATTCCATTTTGTGAAGAATCCGGATGGCTACTTTTACGATGCCGACGCCATCCGCAACACACCGAGCAAGGCCAAGGTTGTTAACGGTTCGGTCATCTCGGCCACCGGGGTGAGCGGAGTCCGCTATAGGCGACAGATCGAGCTATCGACGCGACTTACTGAAGCCGAAAAGAAGGAGGCATTGAGCGCTCTCGGCCAGATGCTCCAGGAAGTTCAAGAGTTGCGAATCGCCGACTTCCGCATGATAATTCGCGGACAGCAACGAACCACTCATTCGGACTCAGAAGAGGTCTCCGGGCGCGCGCGCGAATTGCAACAAAGGGGCTTCTACTTCCTGCGGTATCATCCGAACGGCAGTAAACCGAGTGATGTCTGGGACATTCTACCCGAGGACACCCAACAGCGAGAGGGTCATTTCGCTCCATACCCAGAGGATTTATGCAAGACTCCGATTCTTGCGACCTGCCCTAAGGGAGGGGTGGTGCTTGATCCTTTCTGCGGTACCGGCACGACGATGCTTGCGGCCTATCATCTTGGCCGAAGGTCAGTCGGCATCGACTTGTCCGAACAGTACATCGTCGCCGCAAAAGAAAGGTGTACATTTCTTCTATGAGCAAGGTCATTGAACTATTCGCAGTTTCCACTTCAAGCAGCGCCAAGAACAACTGGGAACAAATTGCCGCGAAGCGATGGTGCCCATTCCTTGACCGTCTGTGCCTCAAGAACCGAAAGAGCAATCCCGATATTCTGATTGGAACTTGCGCAGTCTTTCACGGGAAGCACGCGCTGCCCATTGTCATCTGTCCGCATCGGCTCCTGGAACGTCGGCAAATCTTCACGGACTGCCTGCACCTCCTCACGCTGCACGAGCCTGGAAATGAATTTCACGTCGTCCCTGAGATCACTTTGCCCGGCGGGTCCGTTGATTACTTCGTTGCGTCCGTAGCGAGGGGCAAAGTAAAGGACTTCGTCGGGGTCGAACTACAGACGCTCGATAGTACAGGCACGGTGTGGCCGGAGCGGCAGCGGTTCCTTGATTCGGTCGGTGTCAAGGTACCAGCGCGTGATATCAAACGCCAAGCCTCTTTCGGAATGAACTGGAAAATGACGGCAAAAACGACCTTGGTGCAGCTACATCACAAGATCGAGACCTTCGAAAACATAAACAAGAAACTCGTGCTGGTCGTCCAAGATTTCCTGCTCAGCTACATGCAAGCGAACTTCGCCTTCGGCCATATGAGCGAGCCGCCACGACAGGGCGACTCCATGCATCTTCACGCTTATCGCTTCGCGCGCACGCCAACAGGCGATTGGCGTCTCGAACTGGCCAAACGCCTAAGCACCGATGCTGAAGGTGTTGGGCAGGCGATTGGCCTTCAAGTAACCGCCAAAGTAGAATTGCAAACGATTCTCACGCAGCTCGAATCGAAAATCTCGTCAAAGACTGCGTTCAATGTCGGTGCACGTTAAGAGGCATAGAGGCAAACCGCCCGCGAAGCCGCCGAAAGCCGCCCGGACCAGCACCTGAGGTGCTGAAGATCGAGGTATATAGCCAAGCATTGCAAAATGCGTCCACGCCGTGTTCGTCGATTTCTAAGGGAGTGGCAACACGATAGGCGACCTGCCATCACGCGGCGGCGGATTCGGTCGGCGCGCCGGCGCGCCGCAACAGCGCGAGCCTGAGCCACACCCGGGCCGAGTCGGCCAGAATCACCAGCACCACCGCGATGAAGATGAAAGTCATCGCGGTGTCGGCGCGATCGTTCCATATCAGCCGCGTAAGCGTTGCCGCGCGCGCGGCGGTCGTCGAGGGGAGCGCCTGTTCGGCCGCGAGTTGAGCCGAATGGGCGAGAAAGCCGACGTTGGGCGCCGCGCTGAAAATCTTTTCCACCCCGGCTGTCATCGTGACCGCGACCAGCCAGCAAAGCGGCGCGAGCGTGACCCACGCGTAACGTCCCTTGCCCTGCCGGACCATCGCCGAGGTCGCGACGCACAGCGCGATCGTCGCCAGCATCTGGTTGGCGATCCCAAACAAAGGCCATAACGAATTGATTCCGCCGAAGGGATCGATCGTGCCGAAATACAGGAAATAGCCCCACGCCCCGACGATCAGCGCCGAGGTTGCCAGGATATTGGGATACGAGCCGGTGTCGCCGAGCGCCGGATGGAGCTGGCCGAGCAGGTCCTGAAACATGAAACGCGCGACCCTGGTGCCGGCGTCCAGCGTGCTCAGGATGAACAGCGCCTCGAACATGATCGCGAAGTGGTACCACAGCGCAATCACCGCGCCGCCGCCGAGCGAGTGCGCGAAAATGTGCGCCATCCCGATCGCCAGCGAGGGCGCGCCGCCGGTGCGCGCGTAAAGCGTCTGCTCGCCGATCGAGGCGGCGAGCGCGCGCATCTCGTGGTCGGTCACGGCGAAGCCCCACGCGGAAATCTTCTCGCACGCCGCCACTCCCGTGCCGACCACGCCGGCCGGCGCGTTGACCGCGAAGTAGATGCCCGGCTTGATGATAATCGCCGCGATCATCGCCATCACCGCGACGAACGACTCCATCAGCATGCATCCGTAACCGACCATCCGCGCGTCGCCTTCGCGTTCGAGCATCTTGGGCGTGGTGCCCGACGCGATGAGCGAATGGAAACCCGAGATGGCGCCGCAGGCGACCGTGATGAAGGCGAAGGGGAAGACCTTGCCGCCGAACACCGGCCCGCTGCCGTCGGTAAAGCGGGTCAGCGCCGGCATCAGGGTCGGCGGATGCATCGCGACGATCCCCACCGCCAGCGCGACGATGGTGCCGATCTTGATGAAGGCCGAAAGATAGTCGCGCGGCGCGAGCAGCAGCCAGATCGGCAGCACCGAGGCCATGAAGCCGTAGCCGATGATCCAGACGGCCAGGTGCGGCGCGTCCATCGCGAAGTAATGTCCCCAACTGAACGCCTCGACGTAGCGTCCGCCGAGCACGGCCGCGAGGATCAGCGCGACCCCAAGCACCGAGGCCTCGACGAGCCGCCCCGGGCGCAGGTGGGTCATGTATATCCCGACCAGCATCGCGATCGGCACCGTGGCGGCGACGGTCGAGGTCGCCCACGTGCTCTGCTTCATCGCGTTGATCACGACCAGGCCGAGCACGGCGATCAGGATGACCATGATGAGCAACACGCCGGCCAGCGCCGCCAGGCCGCCGACCGGGCCAATCTCGTCGCGGGCCATCTTGCCGAGCGAGCGGCCGTCGCGCTTGAGCGAGTAGCCCAGGATCACGAAGTCCTGCACGCATCCGCCGAGCACCGCGCCGATCACGATCCATAGCGTCGAGGGCAGGTAGCCGAATTGCGCGGCCAGCACCGGGCCGACCAGCGGGCCGGGGCCTGCGATGGCGGCGAAGTGATGGCCGAAGGTGATCCATCGCGGCGTCGGCACGTAATCGCGTCCGTTGTTGAGGCGCACGGCGGGCGTTGGGTGGGAATCGTCGAGTTCGAGCACCCGGCGCGCGATGAAGCCCGCATAGAAGCGGTAGCCGACGGCGTAGATACAGACCGCGGCGATTATGAACCAAAGCGCGCTCGGGCGATCCTCGCCACGGGCGAGCGCGATGTAGGCGAGGCCGCCCGCGCCGAGCGCGGCCACCGCTATCCAGGTCAGGACTCGTGCTGCCTTCAAGACTCCCCCGTGCCATCGGAGCGGCCCTCGCCGCCGCACATTCAAAGCGCTCCGACGCAATGCCGACGCGCGCTTGGGATTCGAGCGTGCGCAACTATTGGGTGATGCTTTAAGGGAGACCGGGCGCTCTTTGCAAGCGCCTGATGTCGGGCGGCGACGCCCGCCTGCGAAGATTAGGATATCTACGGATTAGAGGAGGTCAGCAAATTGCTCGACAGTTAGACCAGAGTCACGAATCAGCCTTCTCAGCGTTCCCGGTGCCAGTTCTTTATGACTGGGGACTGTCAAAACGACTTTTTCGCCGGCCTTCTTCAGGCTGACGTGGCTGCCACTTTGGCGATCTTTTATCCAGCCGGCCTTCTCAAACGCTTTGACCGCGTTGGCGCCAGAACAGACCGGCAAGCGGCTCATGCGGCCCGAGCCGCGCTTACCTCAACTTCAATCGACTCCGGGATCGGGATGCCGTTGGCCGCGCGGGTCTCGAGGCTGAGTTCGATCGCGTCGCGAATGTTGGCAATCGCCTCTTCCCGCGTGCGTCCCTGAGACACGCATCCGGGAAGACTCGGGCACTCCGCGATCACCCAGCCATCTTCCTCTTCCAAAGTGACAACGTATCTCATCGGTGCACAATAGCACGCCCGATTTAGCCCGTCAGGTCACGCGGGCCAGGATGAACAGGCTTCGCGCGCTCGATTCGCTACATTGACTGGCGTCAGGACGGCTTGATCGGGTTGACTTCCACCGGGGGCTTGGGCTCGACAGTCGTCTGCGCCTGCGGGTTCGGGGCGTCAGGTTCGTTCATCGCTTTTTTGAAATCCTTGATCGCCTTGCCGAGCGCGCCGCCGACGTCGCCGAGCTTACTCGGGCCGAAAATGATCAGGATGATCACCAGCAAAACCAATAAATGCGAAGGTGCGAAAATGTCCATGGCCATCTCCGACGGCGGGATCCCGACCGTGCCCTGAGAAGTCTATCGCGTGGCGATGCCGATTGCTACCAACGGTTTTGGGCGTCGCGCAAGTCTCCAGGATGCCCTCGCCGGCCCATCGGAGCACCCGGCAGCGGTAGCGGAGCGGGCCATTTGCGGGCCGCGAAATCGCCGTCCCCGCGATCCGCAGAGTCGCAAAAGGGTTAGCTGACATCCCAATACGTTGACCTTTGACCTCCTACGTATCGCCAAAAACCAAGGCGATGCGAGGCTTTTATGTGGCACACCTTTGGCTGTAACGAAGTATCGTGCTACCAGACGAGCGTTCCAGGCCGGCTATCCTCGCGCAGGGGAAATTTTTCTCCCGCGCTGGTCAGAAATTCTTTCTCAAAGCGATGCGTCTGGCGGATATCCGGTCCGCGCTCGACCTCAGCCAGAGGCTCGTGCTCAGGCATCGGCTCCAGGATTTGCAGGAGACGCATACCACGGCCCTGGTGTTGAGCGAGGAGCAGGCGGAGTCCGTCCTCGACCTCGCCACCTACACCGGTCTCCACGCGCTGGTCGAGCTCGCCGTCAAGCCCGAAGACCTGCTCGAACCTGCCCGCGCTCGCCAAACCGCCGCTCGTATCGTCCGCACCGTCAATATCTGGCGTAACCATCCCGCGCTCATCGGATACCTTATCGACTGCCCAATCGCTCCCGAGCGGTTGAGGATGCTGGGTCTAGAGCGCGTCCAGCGCGCCCTTGGTCGCATCATCCGCGAAATTCACCTGCGCGACCGCCGGGCGCTGGTTGCGCTGAAGCATCGGCCCGCCACGGTGGCGCTGGCGGCGGCAGCCGAGGATTTTCTTTACGCCGAGGTCGGCGGCTTCACTCCGGCGGAGCTCGCACCCTTCGTGATCGCCCTGCACAATCTCGCGATGGCGCGGCCGGTGGTGATCGAATTTCCCCAGGCCGTGGCGGGCCAGGGTCCGGAACAGGACGAACTGGTGGCGACCGCTTTCGGCGTCGGTGCGGCCGGCGTGGTTGCGCCGCCGGTCTGCCGCCCGGCCGTCGCGGATTGGTTGGCGATGCGCCCGATGGGGGCTGACGAGGCGAGCCCGTTCATCTCGCTCAACGGAACCTGTCCGCCGCGCCCGTCGCGCACCCCGATGGTGTCGGTGGTGATCTGCGCCTACAACGCCGAGCGCACGATGCTGCCGTGTCTGGAGTCGCTTGGCCGTCTTAAGTACCCCAACTACGAAGTCGTGATCGTCGACGACGGCTCGCGTGATCGCACCGCCGAAATCGCGATGCGATTTCCCGAGTTCCGACTGATCCGCCAGCCCAACAAGGGTCTGAGCGTGGCGCGTAACGTCGGGCTGTTCGCGGCGCGCGGCGAGATTGTCGCCTACACCGACTCGGACTGCGTGGTCGACCCCGATTGGCTCACGCTGATGGTGCGTGCGATGGTCGAGGGCGGCCTCGACGGCTGCGGCGGTCCCAACTATGCGCCGCACGAGGAAGGCCGGGTCGAGGGCTGCGTCGCGGCTGCGCCGGGCGCGCCGTGCCACGTGCTGGTCGCCGACGATCGCGCGGAGCATCTGGCCGGCTGCAACATGGTCTTCAGCAAGGCCTCGCTGGTGGCGGTGGGCGGCTTCGACGCGCAGTTCACTTCGGCCGGCGACGACGTTGACATCTGCTGGCGGTTCCTGGATGCCGGCTTCACGCTTGGCTACTGCCCGGCGGCCTTCGTATGGCATTTCCGCCGCAATACGGTGAAGGCTTACTATGGTCAGCAGCGTGGCTACGGCCGTGCCGAAGCGGCGCTCTATCTGAAATATCCAGAGCGCTTCAACGCCCTTGGCCAGATCAAATGGCGCGGCACGATTCCGGGCCTCGTGGCGACCGTGCCCGGCGCGCTGCGCCGCCGTATTGGATGGACGCGGGCGGCTTGCGCCGTGCAGACGGTGCGCGACGAGGTGCCGGGAATCCTGAGCTTCCTGCCGCAGACGCTGGAATGGAACCTGGTGTTTGCGACGGTGACGGTCTTCGCCTGGTTCGCCGGCCTTTCGATGCTGCCGGCGCTGACGATGCTCGCGTTGGGGTTGGTATGGGCGCTGCACTACGCATGGCAGGCGCCGCTGGAGAAATGTCACGACTCGCTGGGTTCGCGGCTGTTCGTCGCATGCCTTGCCTGGAGCGGACCGATGGTGCGTACCTGGACCCGATGGAAGACACGGATGCGCACGGCCGGCCTCGGCGACGAACTCCGGCCGCGCCAGCGCCCGGCGCTGCGATGGCTCGAGCGGAGCCTCCACCTCTCCTACTGGAACGAGGCCTGGACGACGCGCGAGAGCCTGCTCGAGCGTCTGACGCGGGGCTTCTCGCGCGCAGGCTGCGTGGTGACGCCGGACCGCGGATGGAATGACTTCGACCTCGAAGTTCGTCCTGACCCCTGGACCCGCCTGCGCCTTAAGACCGCCGACGAGGAGCACGAGGGAGCGCGGTTGAAAAACCATGTCGCCGTGCGCGTCAGGCTCAGCCGGCTTTCCCATGCGGGCCTCGCGATCGCGGCGAGCGCGACCGTGCTGTGTGCCGCGATGGGCCTGTCGGTAATGGCCGCGGTGCTGACCGCGCTTACCATGGCAAGCGCGATGTGCGCGGTGAGCCAGGCGGTCGAATCGGGACGGCTTGCCTATCATGCCGTCGAGCAGTGTGCGCAGGAACTCAACCTGATTCCGCTCGGCAAGCCGACTGCGGCGGCGCGCCGTGCGGCGGCATCGGCGCGGCCCAGTGCGGCGCCCGAGGCGGTCGCGTCGTCGACCAAGCTGTTCGCCGACAATCGGATAGCGGCGGAATAGGCGGACCGCGGCGGAATAAGCGGACAAAAACTCCCGTCGGGCGCACGGCCGCGCAGGTTTCCAGTGTGGCCGGACTTGTGGTGGAAGAGGGGAGTGTGGATAGCGGGGCGGGCGGTGCGATGCGCCGTCCGCCCCGCGGCTTTTTATTTGCGCCGCCGCGACGAGTTAGCCGGCTTAAACACTTCCCATGCGGCGCCTATGGCCGGTTCCTATAGCCCGCCCTTTTGGTATATCCCTGAGCGAAGGCGGAACATCGAGTGTCGCGCCGTTGCGGCCGGAAACCTGATGGCACAGGACTTCCTCTCGGGATTCATCGAACGCGCGCAGGCGCGCAACTCGCGTCTGGGCCGCGCGCTCAAGTCGCGCACGGCCGGCGTACTCGAGCGCGCGGCCGACGGCTTCCAGCGCGACAATAATCTGCTGTGGGCCTCGGCGCTGACCTACACGACGGGGCTCTCGATCGTGCCGATCCTGGCCGTGGCGCTCTCGGCGCTCAACGGCCTGGGCGGCGCCGAGGTCATCCGCCCGCTGCTCGAGCGCTATCTTACCGCCAATTCGCCCGAGATTACCGATCACCTGATGGCCTTCGTCTCGAACGTCAATGCCAAGACGCTTGGCGCGGTCGGCGCGGCCACGCTGCTTTTCACCGTGGTCCTCACCCTGGGCACGGTCGAGCAGGCGCTGAACAACATTTTTCGCGTCGTCTACGGACGTACGATGGCGCGCAAGTTTGCCGACTATCTGAGCATGACTTTCGCGGTGCCGGTGTTGCTGGCCGGCGCGCTCGGCGTGCGCCAAATCCTGCTCAGTCGCCTGCCAAACATCCCGGGCGCAGGATGGATCAGCTCGAGCCTCGCCATCTGGGCCGGCTTCTTCTTTCTCTACGTATTTTTTCCCAATCGCCGGGTGCGCCTCGAGGCCGCCGCCGTGGGCTCCCTGGTGGCTTCGATCCTGCTCCAGCTCGCGCAGTGGGGCTTCATCTATTTTCAGTACGGCGTCAACCGTTACGCCGCGATCTACGGCGCGCTCGCCTCGATTCCGGTGCTGCTCACATGGATCTATATGACCTGGGTGATAGTGCTGCTCGGCGCCGAGGTCACCGCCGCCTTCGAACGCCGCAACCAGCCGCTGCTCGCGGACCCTTGGGCGATGGGCGAGCGCGCCGTCGCCTTGGCCGTCGCGCTCCGGCTTGGGGAGCGGATGGCCGGGCGGCGCGGCGCGGTCACGCCGGCCACGCTGTCCGCGGAGCTCGGGATCGACGAAGCCGTGCTGATCGAGGTGCTGCGGCGGCTCGAGCACGGAGGAATTGTGATCGAAAACGGGGGCGGCGACGGGGACGAGCGCGGCTTGTTCCTCGCCCGCGACTCTTCGGCCGTCGGGCTTGGGGAAGTGCTTGAATGTGCCAGGGGCGGCGGTCCGGCCGCGGTCTCCTCCGACACGCGGGTGGCCGCGATGGTCGAGCGACTGCGCCAAGCCGAGCGCGAGACGCTCGGCGGATTTACGGTGCGCGATTTGGTCGAGCGCGCGGCGAGCGCGGCCGCGCCGGCGCGCGTTCGCGAGCGCGCCGGCGACCAGGCTTGAATCCGGCAGCCTCCGCGCGCAGCCGGAGGGTCTAATTCTCGAGCAGCTTGTGCAGCGATTCGAGCTCGCGCCGGACCTCGGCCAGCGCGCGCCGCGCGCTGTCGCCGCCGGCGCCGCTCGCACTCGCGGCGCCCGCCGTGCTTGCCGCCGGCGCCGCGCCGTGAGCTTCAAGGTGGGTCGCCGCGGCGCCGGGCTTAGCGCCCAGCGCGCGTTCGAGTCCGACTTCGCGGATGTATTTTTTTGCGCCCGCGATGGTGAAGCGTTCTTCGTGGAGCAGGCGCTTGATCAGCCGCAGCGTCTGGAGATCCTGCGCGGCGTAAAATCGATGCTTGGAGTGGGCGTGGCGCGGGCGCAGGAACGGGAACTGCGTCTCCCAGAAGCGCAGCACGTAGGCTTCGACGCCGAGCAGCTTGGCCGCTTCGCCGATCTTGAGCAGTTGCTCGCCGCCGCCGGCCCCGCCGCCGCTGGCCCCGCCGCCGCTGGCCCCGCCGCCGCCGCCATGGGAGCGAGGATTCTTGCGCGATGAAGAGCGCACTGTGCGCGCGGCGGAAGTCATGCGGCGAAGGTCATGCGGCAAAAGTCATGCGGCAAAAGTCATGCGGCAAAAGTCATGCGGCAAAAGTTATGCGGCAAAAGTTATGCGGATCGTGTGGCGCCATTGGCCACCAGTCCCTTGAGAACCTGGCTCGGTTTAAAGGATAGCACGCGGCGCGAGTCGATGATGATAGTAATCCCGGTCTGCGGATTGCGTCCCCGGCGGGCGTGTTTATGGTTGACGGTGAAACTGCCGAAGCCGGAGATTTTGACTTTCTCGCCCCGCTGCAGACTTTCCTCGATGATTTTGAAGACCTCTTCCACGATTTCGCAGGCCTCTCTTTTGGACGAGCCTACGCGCTCGTAGATTAGATCCACGAGATCGGCCTTGGTCATATTCTGCGGAGTCTCGTTTCCCAAACCGCTCCCCCGGAGCGGGATTTCTACTGCCGCAACTCCGCACCCAGCCGCCTCCGCGCTCCCTCGGTCAATTCCCCGTGGGTGCGGTTCACCTCCTCATCCGTGAGTGTGCGATCTTTCCCGCGATAACGGCACGCCAGCGCCATGCTCTTCCTGCCCGGCGCTATCGATCCTCCGTCGTACACGTCGAACACTTCCACGCTTTCAAGCAACGGCGACGCGCTCTCACGAATTGCCGCGATCACCCGGGCCGCCGAAATGTCATGGTCCACCACCAAGGCGAGATCGCGCCGGATAGCCGGATATCTCGGTGGAGCGATGACCGGTCGAGACGGCAGGAAACCATAAGCGATGAGATGTACCAAGTCAAGTTCAGTAAGCACGCAAGGGCTATTCAGCTCGACTCGTATCGCTTCCGCGGGATGCAGCTCGCCCAAGTATCCGATCGGTTCGCCGTCGAGCAGCACTCGCGCCGCGCGCCCCGGATGCAGGAAGCGATACTCCGTTTCATCCGCCGCGTCGAACCCGACCAGGGCTACGCGCGCCGCCACGCCCAGCGCGATGAGCCATTGCTCGAGCACGCCCTTGAGCGTCCAGAAGCTCGCCGCCACAGCTGGCTGTCCCACCGCTCCCAGCGCATAGTCGCCATAACTTATCGCGGCCAGCCGCTCATGCTCGACCGGCGCGCCGTCACACATCGCAAAGACCTTGCCAATCTCGAAAGCGTGAAACGCGGCGGCCTCGCGGTTGAGATTGAAACGCAGCGCACCGAGCAATCCGGGAGCCAGGCTGAGCCGCAGCTCGCCCAGTTCCGCCGAGAGCGGATTGGCGACTCGCACCGCTTCGCCGCCGCCCATTCCCGGGTAGCGCCGATTGTCGGCCGGCGCGATAAACGCGATGGTCCTAAGCTCGGTGAGGCCCGCGCCGACCATGGTCTGGCGCGCCGCGCCCATGAAGCTCCGGTAATCGTTGGGCGGCGCGGGCGTGGCGACGCGCTCGGGAAGGGTGGCCGGAATCTCGGCCAGCCCCTTAAGCCGCGCGATCTCCTCGGCGAGGTCGGCGGCCTCGTTGAGATCGGGACGAAACAAGGGCGGCGTCACGCAGAGCAGCCGCGCGCCGGCTGGTTTGACCACTGCGCCCAGCGCGCGCAGCCGCGCGCGGACCTCGGCGCCGGGAATCGCGACGCCCAGGATCGAATTCACCGCGCCCAAATCCAGCATCACCTGGCGCTCGGGCGCCGGACGCGGCTCGGCGTCGACCATCGCCGCCGCGATCTTGCCGCCGGCGTTTTTGACTATCAGCTCGGCGACGCGCGCCAGCGCGCGTATCTGGCCGCCGCGATCGATCGCGCGCTCGAAACGGTAACTGGCCTCGCTGCGCAGCCCCAGCCGTCGCGCCGTGCGCGCGATTGTCATCGGCTCGAAGTAGGCGCTCTCGAGCACCAAGTCGGTGGTGGCGGCGCCGACTTCCGAGTTCAGCCCACCCATGATTCCGGCGATCGCCAGCGGCTTTTCCGGGTCCGCAATCAGCAGGTCGGCGGGTTCCAGCGTGCGCCGCACATTGTCGAGCGTGACGAACTCGCGGTCCAGCGCGCCCCCTGGCGCCTGGTCGGCGCGCCGCGCCACTATCCGGCGCGCGGCGATTTGCGCGCTATCGAAGGCGTGCAGCGGTTGTCCCAACTCCAGCATCACGTAGTTGGTCGCGTCGACCACGTTGTTCAGCCCGCGCATTCCGCATTGTTCCAGCCGCCGGCGCATCCAGATCGGCGAAGGGCCAATCTTTACCCCGCCAATCGCGAGCCCCGCATAGTGCGGGCACAGCTCGGGCGCGAGTATTTCGACCCCGAGCGCACCGCCCGCTCTATCGGCGGACTCCGCCTGGGTGTCCGTTTGCCTGCCGCGCGGCTTGAGCATCGCGGACCGCACAGCCGGCTGCTTGAGTTTCAATCCGAAGAGCGCCGCCACCTCGCGCGCGAGCCCCAGAATCGACAGGCAATCGCCGCGATTGGGCGTGATCGCGATATCGAGCACCGCGTCCTCCGAGCGCAAATACGAGGCCAGCTCGACTCCCAGCGGCGCATCGCCGGGCAGCGCCAGGATGCCCGCGTGATCGTCGGAAAAACCCAGCTCGCGCTCCGAGCACAGCATTCCCTCCGAGCGCACGCCGCGGATAATTGCTGCCTCAAGAGGCGGCGCGTCCCGCAGGCTGGTGGGGCGATGGCCGCCGCCGTGTCCGCTGCCGATGAGCCGCGCGCCTAGGCGCGCGAAGGGCGCGGTCATCCCGGCGCTCACGTTGGGCGCGCCACAGACCACGCTGAAGCGGCCGACCGCGCCGGCGTCGACATCGCAGAGGTTGAGGCGGTCGGCGTTGGGATGGCGTTCGACCTTGAGCACGCGCGCCACGAAGACGTCGCTGAACCCGGGCGCGGCGCGCTCGACGCCCTCGACCTCCAGTCCGGCCAGCGTCAGGCGGCGACACAGCTCCTCGACCTCGGCCTCGAGCGTCACGAACTCGGCGAGCCAGCTGAGCGGCAGCTTCATGACGAGGATCTCACGGCGGAAGATCTGGCGGTGAACGACGGGAACTGTTCGAGAAACCGCAGGTCGTTTTCGAAGAACAGCCGCATGTCGTCGACGCCGAGCTTGAGCAGCGCCTGCCGTTCGACGCCCATCCCGAAGGCGAAGCCCTGGTACTCGGCCGGATCGTAACCGACCTTGCGCAGCACGTTGGGATGGATCATCCCCGAGCCCAGGATTTCGGTCCATCCGCTTTGCTTGCACACGCGGCATCCCGCGCCCCCGCAAAGCAGGCAGCTTATGTCGAGTTCGGCGCTGGGCTCGGTGAACGGGAAGAAGCTCGCGCGAAAGCGCACCGCGGTTTGCGGTCCGTAAAAGGCGCGCGCGAATTCGCTCAGCACGCCCTTGAGATGCGCCATCGTAACCCGCCCGGCGCGGTCGACCATGAAGCCCTCGATCTGGCCGAACATCGGAGAGGCGCGCACGCTCAATTCGTCGCGCCGGTAGCAGTTGCCGGGGCAGACCACCGCCAGCGGCGGCTTACGGCGCTGCATTACGCGAATCTGGCCGTTGGAGGTATGCGTGCGCAGCAGCATCCCGCCGGGCAGGAAAAACGTGTCCTGCATCTCGCGCGCCGGATGGTCGGGCGGAAAGTTGAGCGCCTCGAAGTTGTGGAAATCGTCCTCGACGTCCTGGGTCGCGGCGACCTCGAAGCCCATCGAGGCGAAGATGTCGAGCATCTGCTCCATCACCAGGGTCAGCGGATGGAGCCGGCCACGCGGGATGCGCGCGCCGGGAAGGGTCACGTCGAGGCGCGCCTGGCCGAGCGAGCGTGCAAGCGCGGCGGCGCGCAGACGCTCCTGGAGCGCCTCGATACGGCTTTCGATCTCACGCTTTATCTGGTTGACGAGCTGGCCGATAACCGGGCGTTCTTCGGCCGCGACCTCGCGCATGCGGCGCATCACTTCCGTAAGTTCGCCGCCACGGCCGAGCACGCGCACGCGCACCGCCTCGATTTGTTCGGCGCCGGCGTCGTCGCCGAGCTGCACCATCGCCGCGGCCCGCAGAGCCTCGAGCTGTTCTCTCATCCCGTCCTCAAGAAGTCCGTATGCGCGTCATCGGGTCCGCGGCGTGCCCCACGGGCGCGCCAAACACAAAGGATGATCGAACAAAAAATCATGCGAACAAAAAATCATGTGGCAAACAAAAGACCATGTGGACGCGTGCGCCACATGGTCCTTGTTGGCCGCGCGGGGCGGCCGACCCTAGGCGGCCGCGGCTTGGGCAGCGGCCTCGAGCGCCTTCTTGGCCGTGTCGGCCAATTCGGCGAAGAGCCGGTCGCGTTCCAGCGCGAGCACCGCGAGCTGCTTGCGGTCGATTTCCACGCCGGCCTTCCTGAGCCCGTCCATCATGCGGCTGTAACTCAGCCCGTACTCGCGGGCGAGCGCGTTGATCCGGGTGATCCAGAGCGAGCGGAAGTCGCGTTTTTTCTGCTTGCGATCCCGATAGGCGTAGGTCAGCCCTTTCTCGAGCGTGCTGCGGGCCTGGCGGTAGAGCTTACGGCCGCCGACGAAGCCGGAGGCGAGCTTGAGCTGTCGTTTGTGACGGCGGCGTGTTTTGGGGCCACCTTTGGCGCGAGGCATCGGAGGTCAGTCCTTCCTTAATTTGGGTTGCCTTAATCTTGATTTGCCTTGATCTTTATCCAAGCGCTTTGCGGCCTGCGGCGCGTCGCTACAGATACGGCACCAGTTTGCGCGTATTGCGGGCGTCGGCGGCATTCAGGATGCCCGGCTGGCGCAATTGGCGTTTGCGCGCGCGGCCCTTGGAGGAGAGCAGATGGCGCAGGTAGGCCTTCTTGTGCTTGACCTTGCCGGTCTTGCTCACGGAAAAGCGCTTGGCGGCGCTGCGATTGGTCTTCAGTTTGCCCATCGGTTGCGGCTCTCGCTCCAGGTCACTGTGCGTTCCGGTCGTTGCGCTCAGCGCGGCGTCAGCAGGATCGACATGTTGCGCCCCTCCATCCGGGGCAGACCGTCCGCCTGTGCGATGTCCTGCACTTGCGCGACGATCGAATCGAGCAACGTCCGTCCCAGCTCGGGATGGGTTATCTCCCGGCCGCGAAACGAAATCGAGAGCTTAACACGCTGGCCTTCCGCAACAAAGCGCCGGATGTGCTTGATTTTGAACTCGACGTCGTGCTTTTCGGTTCGCGCGCCCATCTTGACTTCCTTGATCGCCGTGGCCGTCGAATGGCGCTTGGAGTCATGGGTCTTTTTCTTTTGCGCGTAACGGTACTTGTCGAAATCGGTGACGCGGCAAACCGGGGGCTGGGCCGTCGGCGCGACCTCGACCAGGTCCAGACCGCGGCTTTCGGCCACGCGTATCGCCTCGCGGGTGCTCAGGATTCCGACCTGGTGGCCGTCGACGTCGATCACCCGGACTTCCGGGACGCGAATCTGGTTGTTCACCCTAATCGCCGGCTCGCGCGGGGGCGGGGTACGAAAATCTCTACGAATAAATCACCTCCGTCGGCATCCCAGCCGACTTGCCGCGGCGATTGTCGCACCGGCGGGCAATACCGTTTGAATCGTCCCGCCGCCGGCTCAACAGGCTAGCCCGGCAGCGGTTCACTCTTGAGCAGTTCCACAAGATTTTCAAGCGTCATGATCTCGCTCTTGGCCCCGCGCAAAAGCCGCAGCGACACGCTGCGCGCGGCCGCTTCGCGCTCGCCCACAACTATCATATAGGGCACCTTGGCCAACTCGGCTTCGCGCACCTTGAAGCCCAGCTTCTCGTTGCGCACGTCGGCCGCCGCGCGCAGTCCCGCGCGCTTGAGCAGGCCGGCTATCTCGGCGGCGTAGTCCTCGACCTTTTCGCTGAGCGAAAGTACCCGCGCCTGCTCGGGCGCCAGCCAAAAAGGCAGCACCCCGCCCGTATGCTCGAGCAGCACCCCGATGAAGCGCTCGAGCGAGCCCAGGATTGCGCGATGGATCATCACCGGGCGCTCCTCGGCGCTCGACGCGTTGGTGAACGTCAGGCCGAAGTTTTCGGGCATGTTGTAGTCGAGCTGGATGGTCGCGAGCTGCCATCGCCGCTTGAGCGCGTCGGGCACGTAGATTTCGATCTTCGGCCCGTAAAACGCGCCTTCGCCCGGATTGATCTCGTAGGCAAGCCCGTTGCGCGTGAGCGCCTCGCACAAAATCGCCTCGCTGGTGCGCCACAGCTCCTCGGTGCCCAGATGCTTTTCGGGCATCGTGGCGACCTTGGATTCAAGCCGCTCGAAGCCCAGCGCCTGGTAGACGTCGCGCACCATCTGCAGGTTGAGATCGATCTCGCCGGCGATTTGCGCCGAGGTGCAGAAGACGTGCGCGTCGTCCTGCGCCATCGTGCGCACGCGCGTCAGCCCGTGCAGCGTGCCCGAGCGCTCGGCGCGATGGAGCCGGCCGAAGTCGGCGATCCGCAGCGGCAGGTCGCGGTACGAACGCTTCTCGGAGCGATAGATGAACGTGTGTCCGGGGCAGTTCATCGGTTTGAAGGCGTAGCCTTTGCGCCAGCCCCCGGGACTCGAGTCGATCTGGTCCGTTTCGCCGCCCTCGCGATCGGTGGTCAGGAACATATTCTCGCGAAAATTATCCCAGTGGCCCGAGGTGTGCCACAGCTCGTTCTTGAACACCTGCGGCGTGATCACTTCGTCGAAGCCGTAGCGCCGGTAGAGGCGGCGCATGTAGTCGACCAGCGCGTTGTAGATGATCGCGCCCTTGGGCAGAAAAAACGGCGAGCCGGGCGAGATCGGGTCGAACACGAACAGACCCATCTCGCGCCCGAGCTTGCGATGGTCACGCGCGCGCGCCAGCTCGAGCAGCTTCAGATGCTCCTCCAGCGCCTCCTTGCTCGCGAACGAGGTCCCGTAGATCCGCGAGAGCATCGCGTTGCGCTCGTCGCCGCGCCAGTACGCGCCGGCCACGCTGGTCAGCTTGAAGGCGCGGATATGGCCGGTCGCCGGAACGTGCGGCCCGCG
>Ga0307372_10005652_pt1 | contig 18655 bp, 17 predicted proteins | sample OX1MG_FD_202533 | JGI IMG/M metagenome (GOLD analysis project Ga0307372, IMG submission 202533) | Soil microbial communities from Risofladan, Vaasa, Finland - OX-1 | ecosystem: Environmental > Terrestrial > Soil > Coastal area > Acid sulfate soil | place: Finland: Risofladan, Vaasa | collected...
CAAGGCGCTCGCCGACGGGGCGAGCGCCGCCGCGGAGGGCACCGAGGAGCCCCCCGACGTTGGTCGTTCCCTCGCCCAGCTCTTCAGCGCATAGCGCCACCCTCTAGGCTTGGGCCTGCTCCCGCCCCTCCGATTTCGGTTGCCGCGCCGGCGGGTGGCCACCCAGCGCCAGCAAGGAGACGGAGTGCAGATGAGACGTCCTGTGTCAACCCCCCGCCGGTTGAAGTCGGCGGGAATTGCCGTGGAGAGTTGCGTCGTAGGGCACTCTGTCCTGCCAACAGCGCCAGAGAACGCGGATCCAGGCGCGCCCAAGGGTGCGGACCGCGTGGGGGTGGTCCTGGCCCCTAGCACGCGCTCTGCGGTAGACCTCTTTGGCCCACGGGTGCCAGTGGCGGGTGGAGTCGGCGAGGGTCGCGACAGCAAGGCGAAGGCGCTTGTCGCAGGCGCGCCTGAAGGTGGCGACGCGCAGCTTGCCCGACTCCAGGGCGACCGGGCTCATCCCGGCGTCGGCGGCCATGGCGGCCTCGGTCGGGTAACGCCCTCGGCAGTCGCCGAGCTCGGCGATCAGGGTCGCCGGGCAGATCGTGGTCCTGCGATCGCGAAACAGCGGCCGAAAGATCGCCGCGTCGGGGTGGGCGACGAAGCGCTCGCGGATCTGCGCGTCAAGCGCCGCGATCTCGGAGACAATCGGCTCGAGGGCACTGACCAGGCCGAGAACGACCGCCCGGCGGGCCTCCTGCTCGGCGGGCCCCGCGGTCCCCTGCGGGGCCGAGCGCATCCGCGCCACCAGCTCGTCGGGATCGGTGCGCCCGCTGTAGCCCTCCCGCGCGAGGAAGGCGGCCATCCGCCCCTGCCCAAGGCTCCTGGCTTCGGCCGGGCTCGAATAGCGCTTGAGGAAGGCCAGCGAGATCGGGCTGTCGAGGACGGCGAACAGAAGGGCGCCCGGCCAGAAGGCCTGAAGCTGGGCGCGCAGCTGGTTGGCCAGCTCGACCCTCACCCCGACCAGGTCCTCACGGGCACGGGTCAGGGTCTTCAGCGCCTTGGTCTCCTCGCTGTCTGGAACGAGCGCCCGGAAGCGGTGGGCGTCGGTGCGAGCGAGCTCGGCGAGGACGTAGGCGTCAAAGCGGTCGGACTTGCCGTGGGCGACCGCGAAGCGGGCGCGAGCGGCCTTGACCTGGTTGGGGTGGATCGCCAGGACTTCCAGGCCGGTGGCGAGCAGACGCTCGACCAGTATCCCGTCGGGCCGCTCAATCGCCGCCCGGGCGACCCCGAGCTTGGTGAGGCGCCGAGCCAGCCCGGCGATCCCGCGCTCGTCGTGGGCCACAGAGAAGCGCTCGAGCACCTCTCCCTCTTTGCTGATGCAGACCTCGTGGGCCTCGCTCGCCCAGTCGATCCCCGCGGTAATTCCTGCCATGCTTCCTCCTCGGTCGATTCATCTCGGCTGACAGCCGGCCACGAGGAGCCGTTGCGCGTGCTCATAGGGTGGCGCTCTCGGGCACCACGTCCTGTTGGCGCTTCTGGCGCCTCGCACCGCCGGGAGGCGCTGGTCTCATCTGGGCCGTCTATGCGGCTAGCGAGCGTGGCGCTCTCCCGGCGGGGGTCGGCTCTATGCGTTCCCCTGGATTCTCGAACGGCCTCGCTGCGCTCGGCCTCTCCATCTCAAATCAAGAAGGAACGGGGGAAGGTTCTCCTATGAGCGAGGTTGTGCAGCGCACCTACAAGGTCACCGGCATGTCCTGCGAGCACTGCGTCGCGGCACTCAGCGCGGCCGTGGGCCAGCTCTCTGGCGTGAACGACGTCCAGGTGGAGTTGGCGGACGGCGAGCTCCACCTTTGGGGAGCTGGAGTCGATGAGGAGGTCGTCAGGGCCGCCGTCGAGGCGGCCGGATACGGGCTCCTCCAGCGCCCCTAAAGCGTCGTTTGCCAGGGCGCCCGGGTAGCGTTCCCTCACCTCAACCGGGTACTCCGACCTGCAAGGCATCCCCGGCAGGCGCCCCTCCCGCGTTCCTCTTTGGCTGGGCGAGCGGGAACAGCGCCACCGCCAACAGCACGAACAGCGGCGCCGAGTTGACGTCGGTCGCTTCATTGACCCAGAACGGGCCGCCGATGCGCTGCCCCAACACCCAGTAGATGAGGGAGACCGCGATGCCGAGGGCGAGGGCCATCCAACGCAGGCGGGTCCAGGCGCCGATCGCCACCGCGAGCGAGACGATCGCGAGAACGACGGCGATCGTTGTGCCCTGCCCCTGCGAGTCGTTTGCCACCGACATCTGCACCGTGGCGAGCCAGTGAGGCGCCGCTTCGGCCATGCCCGCGATCATTGCGTGGGTGGCGCCCGGGGCCCGGTTGACGTTCAGCAGCCAGAGGATCGTTGACATCACCCATAGGGCCGACCAGGCGATCAGGCCACCACGCTCGCCGAGCGGACCGCCGTCCGCCGGGGAGCTACCCGGCTTCTTGCCCGTGGGCCAAACGAGCAGGCCGACGATCGCATAGAGAATGACCGCCCCGGGCGCACCCATCAGCGGCGATGGCTCCGTGTGGGCGGTGAGACCGCCGAAGCCCTCGCCAAACCACCAGACGACGAGCGCCCAGCCGAAGGAGACGAGCAGCGCAGGCTTCACGGTCTTCCTGCTGCAGATCAGCCCCAGACCGATCGCGCACTGGATCTCCGCGGCGAGGGTGTTCCACAGCGTCAGGTCATTGCCGTAGAAATTGTCGATCGTCTTCATCGGGCCGCCGATCAGCGAGGGCTGACCTTCTGCGGCTGGCCTGAGTATCTGGGTGACGATGCCGTGTGTGTACATGAAGCTCTTGAACTGAAAGAGCCCGTCGAGCAGCCAGAACACACCGAGGGCGATCTGTATGCCGCGCGTGGTGACACCGAAGCGAGCGCCGAACCCGGCGCTCGCTTGAGGCGCTGCGGGCGCCCGTGCCTCCGCCGGTGGGTGTGCGTTTGACATGCGGACTCCTCCGTTGCTCATCGACACCGCCTGGCGAGGGCCCGGCCGGTGTCGTCGACTAGCCCCGCTTCGCGGGGCATCGCGGTGTAAATGCAGGCCGCCGGCGCCTAGGGGGCGCCGGCGAGGACGGGCGGAGGGGCGCGGCCAGCCAGCGCCATGGCGATCAGCCGGCCACCGCGCGCCAGGCGGGTCCGCGGTGCCCAGGGCAGCGGCGGCGCCGGCCTCAATCGCGCAGCTGGGCAAGCGATCCGGGCGCGCAGCTGGGCAATGACCTCCTCGCCCGGGTAGGGCCTGGAGAGCATCACGATCACCAGGACGACGGTGGGGAGCATGATCAGCACGCCCCCCTGCAGCGACTCAATCTCTCCGCTGAGCCCGAGCGCCACGATGGCGATCAGCAGGAGGACCGCGACCAAGCGCCACGGCACACCAACCAGCGTGCCAAACAGAGAACGACGGCGACGGCTGCTCATCGCGGGGCCATCATAGCGACGGGTCGGTGCGCGATTGGCGCCTCGATGCCCATCGGAGCGTGTGATAATGCGCGCCGCGATGAGCCACGGCAGCATGAGCACCACCGGGATGAGCATGCATGGCGGCTCTTCGTCGACCGGCGGGACGTCGATGAGCCTCGCCCATGGAGCCACGAACATCCTTCCCCCCTGGCTCGCGGTTCTCTGGACGCTTGCATTCATCGCGCTCGTCGTGATCCACGTGCGTCACTTGATCGACAGCGAAGGCCAGCAGCGCATCTGGCACTCCGGCCACGTACTGATGGCGCTGGGCATGGTGTTCATGTTCGCGCCCGCCTCGATCGACTACTTCAAGATCCCGAGCGGCTTCTGGCAGCTCGCTCTTTCCAATGGCTCCCTCGCGGCCCTCGCCTGGATGCTCTATGAGTCACTGGCCCGCCGTGCCGTCAACGTCCTCTGGCTGGTGATGGCGATAGACCTCGCCGCGATGGCCTACATGTGGTCGCCCGAGGGCCTTCAGGCGCCCCTCACCTGGCTGCTCGTCGCCTACTTTCTTGCCCAGTCGCTGCTGTGGCTGACCGATCGGATGCGCGATATCGACCACAAGACGCTGTGGGGCGGCTGGCTCTCAGTCACACCCGGCGGCGCGATCGCCGCGTCCGCCGCCGAGCCGCTGGTCTGTTTCCGCGACCTGCGAATCTCGATGTTCGTGATGACGCTTGGAATGGCCTACATGTTCGCCGCCATGCAGCTCCTGACGTAGCTGGACGCAGCCGGCTGACCCGGGCTTCAATTGATCGAGACGGCGAAGGAGCCGCCGAGTCGATGCCCGGTGCCGTCTCTGCCGCTGAGGTGGAACTCCCAGGCGCCGCGCGTGAGCGGGACTTCGGCGATGTCATGACCGGTGCCGGCCACATAGAAACTGACCTTCGCGTGGCTGCCGGTTGCTGAGGTCGCCCGCATCGAGATCGAGTGAAAGCTCGGCCGAGGGCCGCTCGAACCGACGAGATAGAGGTGCAGGTCCACATTGCCGGGCCGCAGCGGCAATACGTAGATCTGGAGCTTCTCGCCCGCCGGCTCGGTGAGCGTCTCCGACGCGGTGCTCGGAACGGCAAAGGAGTTGGGGTCGGCGATCACCAGCGAGCCCAGCGCCACAACCGGGACGACCGCGGCGGTGGCGATGCTCGCGAATCGTCTGCGGCTGGTGCGCACAGGGGTTGGTCGACCGGGGCGGCCAAAGCGGCGCAGCCGCAGGCTGTTGGTAACCACCGTGATGCTGGAAACGCCCATCGCCACCGCAGCGAGCGTGGGGCTGAGCAGGCCCGTCATCGCCAGCGGCAGAGCGACCAGGTTGTAACCGAACGCCCAGCCGAGGTTCTGGAGCACGGTCGTGTAGGTCTCCCGCGCCAGCCTCAGCGCCCGCGCCACGCCACGCAGATCGCCGGAAATCACGCTGATGTCGGCGGCCTCGATCGCCACGCCCACCCCCGTCCCCATCGCGATCCCGAGGTCGGCCTGGGCCAGGGCGGCCGCGTCATTCACGCCGTCGCCGACCATTCCGACCCGGTGGCCCTGGCGCTGCAGCCGTGATATCGCCTCGAGCTTCGCGCTCGGACTGACCTCGGCGAGAACGCGCTCGATCCCGACCGCATCGGCGACGGCCTGCGCGGCGCGAGGGTTGTCGCCGGTCAGGAGCTCCACCTCGATGCCCATGTTGCGCAGGCCGGCGATTGCCGCTTTCGCCTCGGGCTTCACGGTATCCGCGAGGGCGATCGCGCCGACGATCTGAGTGTCGCGCTCGATTACGACCGCTGTGCGACCACTTGTTTCCCACCCCTCCAGCAGGGGAGCGAGTTGCGGTGAGCGCTCCGTTTCGGCGGGGCGGCCAACCCAGACCGAGGAGCCGTTCAGGCGCGCGCGAACTCCCTTGCCCGGGATCGAGCGAAACTCTTCCGCCTCGACGATCTGCAGGCCCCGCTCCCGCGCCGCGCCGACGATCGCTACCGCCACCGGGTGCTCGGAACCGGCCTCCGCGGCGGCGGTAAGGGCGAGTACCCGGTCGGGATCCTGACCGGGCGCGGTCCAGGTGTCGGCGATCGAGAGCTCACCGGTCGTCACGGTGCCTGTCTTGTCGAGGACGATCATGTCCAGGTCCTGGCTCCGCTCGAGAATCTCGGCGCTCTTGATCAGCAGCCCAAGGTTTGCGCCGCGACCGGTGCCGACGAGGATCGCCACCGGCGTCGCCAGGCCTAGCGCACAGGGGCAGGCAACGATCAGCACGGCGATCGTCGCGTCTATACCGCGCTCGAGGTGCATCGAAGCGAACATCCCCTGTAGCGATTGGCCGGTGAGAATCCAGCCGATTGCGGTCAGCGCGGCAAGCGCGAGCACGACGGGCACAAATACACGCGCGATGTCGTCGGCCAGCCGCTGGATCTTGGGCTTGGACGCCTGAGCCCGCTCGACCAGCGCCACTAGATGTGAGAGCGCCGTGTCCGCTCCGACAGCGGTCGCCCTCGCCTGGAGCACCCCGTCGACGTTCAGCGTCGCCCCGGTCAGCAGCGCCCCGGGCGCCTTCTCCACGGGAAGGGACTCGCCGGTCAGCATCGACTCGTCGACCGCGGACCCGCCGCTCATCACGATCCCATCGACCGGGACCTTGTCGCCCGGGCGCAGGCGGAATAGATCGCCGCGGCGAACGTCCTCGACTGCCACCATCCTCTCCGCCGCGCTTGGGTCATCGAGGTCCACCAGGCGCGCCTGCGTCGCGCCGAGCTCCGCCAGCTCGCGAACGGCTCGGCCCGAGCTGCTGCGCGCCTTGGCCTCGCACCAGCGCGTGACCAGCAGCACTGCGATGATCGTGGCTCCCATGTCGTAGTCGAGCGGCATGCTGAACTTGCCGACCGGGACGCCGTGCTGGTAGACCGAGCTGGTCGTCAGCAGCATTACGGTCGAGTAGGTGAAGCTCGCAAGCGTGCTCAGCGCGATCAGCGTGTCCATGTTGGTGGCGCGAGCGCGAGCCCGCACCCAGGCAGAACGTAGGAATGGGAGGCCGCACCAGAACTGCACGGGAACGGCAAGCGCCGCCACGATCCATCGCGCGGTCGTGTCGTGGGGGGCCGCGTAGGTCAGTACCGCGATCGCCGTTGCGAGTGGAACTGCCACCGCAATGCGGCGAAGCAGGTTTGCCTGCTCACGGGCCTCGCTGTTCTCCATCCCCTCGAACGTCCGTGCCTGTCCGTTCGCGCTCTGGGCAACCGGCGACGCGCCGTAGCCGGCGCTCTGCACCGCGGCGACCAGCGCGTCGGGGTTGAGCGCTCCCGGCTCCGCCTCCACGGTCGCTCGGCCAGTGGCGTAGTTGACCAGAGCCTCGGTCACGCCCGGCTGATCGCGGAGGGCGCCTTGGACGCGCGCCGCACACGAGCCGCACGTCATGCCCGAAACGTCAAACTCGATCCGCTCAGCGACACCGTCGGACACCTCGGCGGTAGCGTCTGGCCCTGCGGTCTGGCTGGTGCGAAGGCTGGTGTTCATATGGCGGCCCCTCGGTTTGCAGGATAGCGATGGAGGCCGCGCGGTCCTTGCGCATCTCTGGAGCGGTGCAGCCGCACTGCTGAGCCATAATCTCGAATCCCTGGGGCGGTAGCTCAGTTGGTCAGAGCACGGGACTCATAATCCCTTGGTCGCTGGTTCGAGTCCAGCCCGCCCCATCCCAGGACGGTTATTTGGTGAGTAGCTCCGCGGTTCTCCCAATGAGCGCCAGCGCAATGGGGCCAGCCCTGCCGACTGCGCTGGGATTCGGACCGCTTAGTCGGCTTTCAACTCTCGATCCTGCATGGGGGAAGCGTGATGCTGACCATTGTCCCGTCGGAGAAGTAGAAGCTCGCGTTGCCTGTCGGGAAGGAGTCGCCAAAGGGCGCGCATTTTGCACGCAGCAAACTGGCGGGATGGCCGGCGCGACTGTAGAAGCGTTTGAGGGAAAGGTGGAAGGCCGTAATCTCTCCGTTGCCAAGGATAGGTGGAATTGTGCCGATCACTTCGGTACCAGAGGCCCCGCGAACCCTCTTTATTTCGAAGGGGATGACGAAGGTCAGCGGCAGGGGGCGTTCGGAGGTCACCTGGGCGAGGATCGCGGGGCGTGATCCGATGTGCCCGTTGAAGGCAAGCAGTTTGCCGTTCAACATGAAGGGTTGCTGGCTTGGCAGGGCAATCCGGGCGGAGAAGTTGCCATGGCCCACCATGGCGGTGGCACATTCGCGTTTGGCGGTTTCAGCGGAGACCGATTCAAGCCGCGCCAAGGGACAGTTGGGAAGGCCCGCTGTCTGTAAGGAAATGTCTTCGTTGAAATCGACGATGACCCGATTGAGTTCAGGGGGGACCGACAGGTCGGTGGTTGTTATCGAGCCCCCTAGCAGCAACCCGACCGGAATCAAGCGGTCGGTGGGGGCCGAAGGGGAATTCAATTCCCCTTCGACGTTCACGACAACCCGGCCCGAGGCAGCTTTCTCTGCATGCGCGACAGATGCTGCGAGCAGGGCTATGGCGGTCAGGAGCAGCGCGACCTTCTTGAGGGGGATCCGGAGCATCTGGCTATTTTCGCCAGAAATCAGGGTTAGATGCGAAAGGGTCTTTGTTGGCATGGGAGGAACCCGCGATCATGAGGGCACGGGAGCACGAATGTCCTATCGGAGGCAGAACGCTCTCAGTCGCGATGATATCGGCGGCAGAACGGAGGCAAGCCGAGTCATGATTTCGATTGCTGGTGCGGATTGCCGCCCCTTCGTAACCAATCCGCCCCATGACAGGACGGTCACCGGCAACGTGGATCAGCCGTCGAACACGGAGTGCGGGCGCAACGGCCGACATCAGCTCCCAGCGCGGCGAGCGACGAAATGCATCGTTTGCCCGTGAACTTCGCCCGTGCCGCAACGGTAGGCGTTCCTACCTTGTATTTCATACCAGCGACGGAATGTGCCGACGATCGTATCCCTGCGAACTGTTCCCATCAAATCATTTTCTTCAACGACACCGTCCCCGTTCTTTTCGATGAAGTGGCCGTTGTTTTGATGGAACCCATGAATCCTCGGTCCGCTGGCGCTGTCGCCGCCGAAATAGGAACGCCTCCCGTGGTTGCACCTCATCAAGGGTTTCAGGCTGTAGTAAACGATTCGGCGTCCTCTCACCACGAACATCACCGACATCGTGGGCCGACGCATCTTGTAGGTCTGCCCTGCGGGGATGGGTTCTTGAGCCCCGAGCGTCGCCTCGGGCAGCACTGCACCGGATGCCACGGCAGCGCTAACGGCTATCACGATGAGGCGGGCGGATCTAAGGCGCATCTGAATAGGGAGAAGGATAACCTGGCCATGGGAGGATTCTCCAAACCTTGTGGCGAAGGCGGCTGGCTTTGCGCCGAAGATTTTCGGAGGCAGTCAGTCTGTCCGGTCGTCGGATAGGAGGCAGAACGGAGGCGGGCCGCGCGATGAATTCGCTTGCTGATGCGGGTTGCCGGGCTTCCGTAACCAATCCGCCCCATCAAGGCCTCCTGCTAAACCACGGTTTGTGGTGAATCGGCGGACCGCGAACTCTGGTTTAGGTCAGGTTTAGGTCAGCTTGGTGCGGTGGTTTTGAACTTGGCTCGCCACTCGTCGCCGTCAAACCGGGCCGAATCGGTTTCTGCCAGAAAGCGTTCAAGCACGGCGATGAAGCGTCCGGGTGCCTCCAGCTGCGGCAAGTGCCCGACTCCGTCGAAGATCTCAAGGCGGCTTCCGGGGAGGTTTTGGTGGGCGCGCACACCATGGCGGGACGGGATGATCGGATCGTTCTCGCCCCAGATGATGAGCAGGGGCATTTCGTCGGCCAGATAAAGGCGGTCGCTGGCGTCAACACGCTGGCCACCTGTGCCCACAACCGATCGCAGCGTGGCTAGAAAGGCGGCCCGGCGAGCGGGGTCGGCCAGCGAGGCATAGCCACGCGCGACCTCTGCGACGTCGACACTGGGACGCACACCGACTACGTTCAGAGCAGCCCTAAGCGCAGAGCCCGTCCAGCGCCCAACGTCGGCGGTCGCGGCTATGAACAGATCGGCGCCGGGAAGTGCCGCGGCGCGAAGAATCGGGCTGACGTCTGGCCCGAGACCACCGCTGGAGACAAGCACTAGGCGCTCAACCATCTCGGGGAACTGATAGGTGAATTGCATTGCAACGCCGCCGCCCAGTGAGTGCCCGACAAGCGTGGCGCGCTCCTGTCCGAGCGCGAGCAGGAGATCGCGCAGACCGGCGGCGAGTGTTCCAAGGGAGTAGTCGCCGCCGCCAGGCGCCGAGCCACCATGACCAGGTAGGTCGGGAGCGATCACGGTGTGGGCGCGCGCCAGTGGCTCTATAACGGCGACCCAGTTGTCAAAAGTGCCCGCCATTCCATGGATCAACAGCAGGACCGGACCGGAGCCGGCCTCGGCGTAGCTGACGGAGCGACCGTGGAGCGTCGCCGTCTTGATCTGCACCTGATCGTCGATGTCAGAACCGTAGCCGAGCGACCTGTTCGCGAGGGATCGAGAGTGCTGTCAGACAATCAATTCGTGCCCGCGGTCCCTGTCGAAGCACGCCGGTTAGCGATCTCAACCTACGCGGGCACAGTCGTTTTGGACCTATAGGTTTGGCTCGACCCAGCTCTGGTCTGACGCTCACCGTCGCTGATCGTGCTTGGCGAGCATCTCCCGCCGGCTGCCGAGTCGTTCGCAAAACGCGCAAAGGGAAGGCGCGATGCCCGGGGACCAGGGCTCCTGCAATGCATGGGAAGCAGTACTTGCTCTCTGACCGCGGAGCGCCGCCGGGAAGCAACCTTGGCACCGCGGCGCTAGACGATCAGATCAGCGACCCCAGCCCAGGGGTGCCATAGGATTTGCGCCGTGCCGTTCACTCTGAGGAACCTCAAGGTGGACCTGGAGGACGTTGGGTCCAGGTTCGATGGCCCGCCGGACCTGGAGTTCCGTTTGGCGACCGAGGCGCTCGAGCTCGAGAAATCCGGCCTCAGCTACCAGCGCGTCCCGCCCGGCTATCGCTTTCCGTATGGCCACACGCACAAGAAGCAGGAGGAGGTGTACGTGGTCCTGCGCGGGAGCGGTCAGATGAAGCTCGACGACGAGATCGTCGAGCTCAAGGAATGGGACGCGGTGCGTGTCCCGCCCGGTACGTGGCGAGGCTACGAGGCCGGGCCGGAGGGCCTCGAGATCCTCGTCATCGGCGCGCCCAATCTCGGCGAGGCTCCGCGCGAAGACGTCGATGGCCAGCGCGACTGGTGGGCTGAATAGCGCCAGATAGGTGCACATGAAGCGGGAGGAGGAACTCACTCAGCTGAGGACAGTCCACTCTCCCTTTCTCGCCCCGTAGACCGCCCAGAAGGGCGATGACGGGTTACGGCTCCGGACGAGGAGGAGCAGTAGCGTGAGCGCCACGGGGCGACTCCCAGACACGAACGCCGATGCTTCTGATGCGCATACCAGCGCCACGGATCCGGTTTCTGGTCTGGCGCTCGTATTTCGAGCTCCTCCATCTGTGGCGACTAAGGTGCAGCCTTCCGACCAGCGACGATGGGAGCGGGAAACGATGAATGGCGAGATGGTCGACATCAGTACCCAGGACGGCGTGGCGGACGCCTATCTCTCGCGGCCCGCCGGGCAGGACGGGAATCTCCCGGGTGTGCTGTTCATCATGGACGCCTTCGGCTTGCGCCCCCGGATCGAGGAGATGGTCGACCGCATCACAGCGCGGGGGTTCGTCGTCCTCGCCCCGAATGTTCTCTATCGCGCCGGGCGGGCAGCAAACATGGAGATGCCCGATCTGGAGGACCCCGCACAGCGGGATCCATTCTTCGCGCGGCTGAGGCCTGCCATGGCGGAGCTGACGCCCGAGCGGATTGCCAGCGACGGGGCGGTCTATCTCGACTACCTCGGCGAGCTCGCAAGCCCGCCGTTCGCCATCACGGGCTACTGCCTGGGCGGGCGCATCGGCTGGCGGATCACCGTCGACTACCCGGATCGCGTCGCGGCGCTTGCCGCCTTCCACACCGGGGGACTCGTCAGCGACGACAAGGACAGTCCGCACCTGAGTGCCGGCGAGATCTCCGCCGAGGTGTACCTCGGCTACGCCGACAACGACCCAAGCATGACCCCCCAGCACGTAGCGGCGCTGGAGCAAGCCCTCGAGGAGGCCGGGGTGCGATACCGCTCAGAACTCTACGAGGGGGCCGCCCATGGCTACACGATGAGCGACACCGCCGCCTACGATGAGGCGGCGGCCGAGCGGCACTTCATCGAGCTGTTCGCGCTGCTTGATCGGACGATCGGCGGCTGACGGCGAACCAGCGTTGCAGGCCGAAGCATCTACTCCGCGCGAATCTTCCTGCTGATGCCGTGCGCAGGTTGACAACGATCGACACAAACAGGCGTCCGCCGACTCCACGATGCGATCAGTCGCCAATCAGTCTGTGCGGAGAGCTCTTTTGACCGCGTCCCGAAACGATGTCGGGTCGATCGCGGGGAAGCGGTAGAGCTCGGGCTCGATCGCCTCGAACTGTGCACGGGCCTCTTCCGGGTCGACCAGGTCGCGAGCGATCATCTCTTTCACGTCTTGAAGATCCTGATCGTGGCCCCGCTCGATCTTGGAAAGCGCTTGGGCGATTGGATCGAAGTGGTGAAAGGAGACATTGCCCTCCCGGCGGATCAGCGGGCTTCGTGCCTCCCATCCTGCGGGAAGCGGGATGAAGTCAGAAGGTGCAGCGAGCTCCACATTGAGGTTGAGCTGCTCCTTCAGCCGGGATATCTCGCGCAGGATCTCATCGCGGTCTGGAATTAGCTTGACGTTGACGTCGATGGTGGGCTCTCGCCAGCCGCGGAGAACAGCAGTAGCGCCGCCCGTGAAATAGATCCGAACGTCTACTGGGACCGTCCGGCCCAGTTCACCCATGAAGCGCTCGATGCGGGTCGAGTCGGCAAGGTCGCGCATGCGGCCGCTCGCTCGAAGCTGACGAGCCGGTGGATCAGGGCGTTGTAGGTGGAGTGTGCTGCGTCGCCCTTTTCGCGGACGAGAAGCTGATAGAGCTTGTGCTCGGGGGATGCGATCGGTGCGGAGATGTCGATGCCCACAGAGCGAAGGCGCGGGGCCCCAATAGACACAAGGAGTGCCTCGGCAGATTCCTGTCCGGCGTTTAAGTCTGCGACGCCGCGCCGAACAAGACCTGAACCGGGGAGCGCCGTCATACCGGTGAAGGTCGTCACTCGGATGAGGGTGCGATCCGCGTGCAGGTCTTCGGAGCGCAGGCGGCTTGCCGGCCATTCACGTGCTCGCAGCTTTTGGCGAGCGGTCAACGGGCGCGAGTCCAGTCGCAGCGTCCTGGGTCTTGGCGGAAGGGTCGGCGGCAGGAGTGGCGTTGGCTGCGACGGAGGTACCGGTGGAGCTCAGCCGCTGACCAGGGCGCTAACCGCGCGCGTCTTGGCCACTGCGACGGCGCCGAGGCAGACCATCGCCAGACCGGCGATGAGTGGCAGACCGTCGAGCGCGGCGGTCCCCCAGCGCTCGGTCAGGTACACAGGCTCCAGCACGACCGGCAGGAAGGTCTGGATCGCGAAGGAGACAGGGACGACGAAGGTCGCCGGGCGGCGCTGAAGCGCGGTCATCTCGGTGGTCAGCGCGACCACCCCGGTGAGGGCGGCGACCGCCAGCCACGCTCCGACGAGGACCCAGGCGCCCCCGGCGACCCCGTCGCTGACCAGCTTGGTGGCGATGTTGCTGGCGCCGTAGGCGAGCGCCGAGGCGACGATCACGAAGTTCGCGGAGTCGAGGCGGCCGCGCCCCCGCAGCGCGAATGGGGCCAACGAAACGGCGGCCATCGTTCCGATCACCCAGAGCACGGCGATGTTGTTGCTAACAGTCTCGGTCCCTGTCGGCGCCCCCCAGGCGAGCAGCCCGATACCAATGGTGATGCCGACGACGCCGAGGACCTCGGCGGCCCCGACCCGCTCATCCAACATCCTCATGCCGAGATAGAGCATCAGCAGCAGGCCGACGGCAAGCACCGGCTGGACGACGACGAAAGGAGCCAGCGCTAGCGCGGCGACCTGGAGGGCGAAGCCGACGCCGCCCAGCAGGAAGCCGGCGATCCAGCGCCGCCGCCGGGCCAGGTGGGTGAGCAGCGAGAGCCGCAAGCCCTCGGCCGCCGGCTCGCGCTGGGCGTCGGCCGCCTGCAGGACGATGCCGACGTTGAAGGCGACCGAGGCGGCCGCAGCCGCCAGCAGGCCGAGAGCCACCGTGGCGCTCACTCGATCGCCCTGGCCGCGAAGCGCTCGGGCCCGATTCGCACCACGTCCGATGCCAGGCCGGCCAACTCCATCAGCCGGATCAGCACCGCCGAAGGGTCGAACTCGGCGCGCCCGAGCCCGTGGCGCGCCGAGGCCGGGAAGGCGTGGTGGTTGTTGTGCCAGGCCTCGCCGAAGGTGAACGGTGCGAGCCAGGCGAGGTTGCGGGAATGGTCATTCGTGGCGTACCCGTGGCGGCCGAAGAAATGGCACAGTGAGTTGACGCTGAAAGTGATGTGGTGGAGGAAGAAAATCCTCACCGCGCCCCCCCAGAGCAGGCCCATCAGGCCGCCGAATACGCTGCCGGTGAGCGCGACGCCGAGGCCGAAGGGGGCCTGTTCATGCGAGTGTCGCCACTCCGCAACCGATCCGTCAGCTAGGCCGTAGTCCAGAGTGCGGCATATGGGAGGTGCGCATGGTCGAGGTGCCAAGGAAGTAGACAACCTCGCCGGGGAAAGCGGAACGCTCGGTAACGGGTAGCGCGTCTTTTAGTCCGTCAGGGGCTAGGCGGTTTGGCGGTGAGTTTCCTCTTCCAGGTTTCTGGAAGCTGGCTGATCATGTCCCTCGAGACCTGCGGGTCCCATTCCCTGGCGAACTGACGCGACCGCGGAGGAGGAGGTGTGGCAGGCATTGGCGACGACCCGGTCGGGGAAGTTCGGATTCCGGCGAACCTCGAATTCGATCAGAGCAAGACGACGAAGACGGCCTCGGTTTGTCGCAGTACAGTCGGCGGGGGCGGCATGCAAGGCAGCCTCGCCAGCAAGGTCGCGCCTACAGCTCAGGCAGAAGGTGCCGTTGGAGGAATTGCTCCAAACGCTCGGCCGCTCGGTCGGCTCGCCGTCGATTCGCCCAACGGATACCGCGCACCTATCGCAGGTCCATCGAGCAGAGCGCGAAGTTGCAACGCTCATACGGCGACCCTCGGCTTTTGGCGCCGACGCCGCCGGCTCGAGCGATTTCCTCCGGAGCCGCCGACGGGCTTCCCTCGTTGGCGGTCGGACCCGGAGACATGACCCCCTAGGCCGAGGCTCGACTTAACCTTGCGGAGGTCGTCCTCTTGCTCGGCGAGGACGAAGCTAATTCCGGTTCCCGTTCTCCCGGCTCGGCCAGTGCGGCCGACTCGGTGGACGTAGGACTCGTGATCGTTGGGAAAGTCAAAGTTGATGACATGCGTAATGTCGTCAACGTCGATACCTCGAGCTGCGACATCGGTCGCCACGAGGACGTCGACCTCGCCATTTTCGAATCGGGCGAGGGCGCGCTCACGCTGGCGCTGGCTCTTGTCCCCATGCATGGAGACAGCGTTCACCTTGCGATCGCGAAGACGTTTGACCAGCCTGTCCGCGCCCCGCTTTGTCCGGACAAAGACCAGTGAGCGGCTCGTCTCGGCGTCACGAAGGTGGTCGATCAATCGGTCCAGCTTCGCACCCTGCGAATCGACGCGATGGAAGCGGTGCTCGATATCCGTCCGCTCGCGATCTGGCTCCGCGTGTGTGTGGGAGCGGGCATTGCGGGTGTAAGCGGCCGCGACGTGACCGGCGGTTCCACCGAGTGTCGCCGAGAAGAAGAGTGTCTGCCGGGCCGTGGGCGTCATCGCGACGATCCTGTCCACCGCGGGACGGAAGCCCATGTCAAGCATTCTGTCTGCCTCATCGAGCACGAGGACACGGATGGACTTCAGGCTGACCACACCACGCTCGATCAGGTCCTCCAAACGACCTGGGGTGGCGACCAGGATGTCGGCTTTCCGGGCGGCAGCGATCTGGGGGCCGAAGCCAACCCCGCCATACACTGCGGCGATCCGCAGCTGCCGCGCCCTGGCGACGGACGCGAGCTCATCGACGATCTGGCTCGCCAGCTCCCGGGTCGGAGCGAGGACCAACGCCGCCGGGCGTTGGGCACCCGGTTCGATCAGGTCGACCAAGGGCACGCCGAAGGCCAGGGTCTTGCCCGACCCGGTTGGTGATTGCACGAGCAGGTCACACCCGGCGAGCGCGTCGTGGATGACCAACTCCTGGATTGGAAAGGGATGGGTGATTGAACGCGCATCCAGCGCATCAACCACCGGCTTTGAAGAGCCGAGATCGGCAAACGAAATTATTTCGTGACTCCTTATTGACGACTGATGACTTGGGAGATCCAGAAGCCCCAAGGCGCCAAACGACACACGGAGAAACGGAACCTCTCGGGTGCCAACTAGCGGGACCCGACCGACTTACCGTAGCAGCCTCGGCGGCGAGCACTCTTCGCCGTGTCGCGCTGCAACGGCGCAACGGCGACCTGGCCACCGCAACCGCGGATCGCACCCTGGCTGGTTTAAGCTCGCCTCGGCATGGGGTTGGAGACAGCCAGAGGGTTGCTAGCAGGCGTCGATGGGCCGGGTTTCATCTGATGGCCTCACCCGAGCCAACGCTCACGCCCGGAATCGAGCGCAGCGATGAGTTCACGGTCGAGAGCCAGTTGCTCACCGATGTCGGTGGCACGATTGGCGCCAGTGTCCTCTCGACGCCGGGGATGATTGGAATGATGGAGGCCAGCGCCGCTGCACTGGCCTACGAGCACCTGCCGTCGGGACGAGCAACGGTCGGCTTCGAAGTGTGTGTCAAGCATGTATCGGCGGCGACGCAGGGCGCGATCTGCACGGCTCACGCGTCTCTGCGCGAGGTCGTCGACGGGCGCAAGCTCCGTTTCGACGTCGAGGTGACCGAAGGGGAGCGGACGGTCGGGGTCGGCACCCACGAGCGTCGCGTGATCAAGGTTGAGTAGCTCGGCTCCCTGGCCGGGTCGCCCGGCGGGGGGTTGTGCATTCCGGCGTAGGGTTCGCCGGAGCGCCGACGAACGTTCGTAGCGGAGGTAGACAACGCGAGAGCCGAATGTACGGGCCTCGATCAGCTCCAGGGCGATGCGCTCCTCCAGGGGCGGAAAGTAGCGTGTGCCCCCACCGAGCACAGCCGGACTGATGAAGAGGTGGTACTCGTCGATCAGGTTCTGTGCGATCAGGGCGGAGGCGAGGCAGGCGCCACCGACGGCGAGGTCCTTGACCTGCCGCTCCTTCAGCCGATCAACCTCAACAGCGACATCCTCGGTGGTGAGCCGGGCGTTGCCCTCAACGCCCTCGAGGGTCTTGGAGAACACGATCTTCGGCAGCTGCTTCCAGATTCGCGCGAACTCGAGCTCGTACTCGGAGGCCGACGGGTTTCTCTCCTCCGCGGACTCCCAGTAGACCATCGTCTCGTAAAGCCGCCGCCCGCAGAGGTGCGCGCCCAGCTCACTCGTTTGCCGATTGTGAAACCGGTGCAGCTCTTCATCCGGCGCCGACCAGTCGATCTCCCCGCCGGGCCCGGCGATGAAGCCGTCAAGCGAAACTCCCATCGAGTAGATCACCTTCGGCATCGCGGTTGGCGCGGGTCAGCCAGACTGGTCAGGGATGTCGAGCATGATTGGCAAAATCTTCCGCTTGGGGGCGCTGGCGCTCATCCTATTTGCGCTGGCCGGCTGCGGCGAATCCTCGTCCGCCGGCGGCGAGAGTGCGTCTGGCGCCGCAGCCCCCAGTCGAGGAGTGGAAGAGGCGAAGGCAAAGAGGGAAGCGACCGCACAGCGGGTTCGAGAAAAGAGGGAAGGCGCAGAATCCGAAGTTCAAAGCTATGAAGAAGAAGGGGAATAGCCGGAGATTTCGATGTCCTTTCCGGCCTGGTTCGGGCCGGCTTCGACCCCGGCCGTCGCCGTTTCCTTGCCTTGCCTGATACCCCGTTCGGCCCGCAACTTGCTCTGATTCAGGCTCGGCTGAGACCGTGCGGTGGCGGTGACTTTAGGGTGCTATTGATGCTTCCACAGCCGCATAGCGCCACGTCGATCGCAACAACGGCGATCGTTGCGAGCTCCGTGCCCCCGATTCGATCACCTGCCGAGCACCATTCGTTTCGCAAAGCTCGGCAAAAAAGTTTACTGGACGGATCCACCCACCCTTCACCGAGCGATGACCGTAGCCGGTGGCCCCTGAGCGTGTTCAGGACTTCGGGAACCTTTAGGCGCTGCATAGGCCGGCTAAAGGATGGCGTCCTAACTTCACCTCCATGAGATCAGTCCAGTCATATGAGCGGGTGCTGGGAGCGCTGGTCGCCGAGGCTCGCCTCGGTCGCCTGGCCCGGGTGGCGACGGGCGGCCGCAATGACGCGAGCTGGGGGGAGCGGCGTGCGCCCGGTGGTCGGGCGTGGATCAACGGCAGGGAGGTCGGTTCTCCCAACCCGCGGTTCACCCACCTCGGCGACGACCACGATTAGCCGCCCGCCAGTTCCGGCTACAGAACCTTGCAGTCGCGGGTAAGCGTGGTGGAAATCCGCTGGCCGTTGGCGAAGTAGAAATTACCCTTGGCGAAGTTGAAGAGCACGCCGGGGAAGCCGGCCGGGGCGTCGCAGCTCGCGCTGAACAGGCTTCGCTGCCGGCCTTCGAACTGGTACCGGCGCCCGATCGTGAGGGAAACGTTAGTCACGTAACCAAGGCTCCCGGCGATCGTCGGAATCTTCGCCGAGAGCACAGTTCCGAAGTCGCCGGCGCTTTGGCTGGTGACCTTGAAGGGAAGGACGAGCGTGACCTGCGCCGGCTCGGAAACGTACAGATGGAGGAGGATCTCCGGGCGACCGTCGCTGCGTCCGATGAAGGCCAGCAGCTTGCCGCTGACAGGTACAAGCGGCAGGTTCGGGAAGCTGACGTCTGCGGCGAAGTTGCCACGGCCGACCAGGGCCCGACGGCAGCGGGCCAGGGCCGACTGATTCGTGGTCGATTGAAGCAGCCCGGTCGAACAGATCGGCAGGCCGCGAGCAAAGAGCCTGCCGTGCCGGTTGATCGCGAAGGAGACCTGTTGCAGCGGTG
>Ga0307372_10005653_pt1 | contig 18655 bp, 17 predicted proteins | sample OX1MG_FD_202533 | JGI IMG/M metagenome (GOLD analysis project Ga0307372, IMG submission 202533) | Soil microbial communities from Risofladan, Vaasa, Finland - OX-1 | ecosystem: Environmental > Terrestrial > Soil > Coastal area > Acid sulfate soil | place: Finland: Risofladan, Vaasa | collected...
CCCCTTCGTGCTGTTCTTCATCGCCTCGACCGCGGAGCTCAACCGCCCGCCCTTCGACCTCGCCGAGGGCGAGTCCGAGCTCGGCGGCGGCTACCACACCGAGTACTCCTCGATCCGCTTCGCGCTCTTCTTCCTCGCCGAGTTCATGAACACCGTGACGATGTCGGCGATCGTCGTGACGCTCTTCTTCGGCGGCCCCGACGGGCCCGGCTTCCACTTCCTGCGCTGGCTCTGGCCGATCCTGTGGTTCACCGGCAAGACAGTCGCCTTCTTGTACCTCCAGGTGTGGATCCGCGCCGCGCTGCCACGGCTGCGCTACGACCAGCTGATGGACCTCGGCTGGAAGGCGATGATCCCGATCTCGCTCGGCTGGCTCCTCGTGATCGCCGGCGCGATCCAGTCGGCGGCGTGGGCGCTCGCGCTGTTCGCCCTCGGTTGTGTGGGGGCGCTCGCCCTCACCCAGGCGATCCGCGTCGCGCAGCGCCGGCGCGCGAGCACCCTCGGCCTCGGCGCGGACTTGCGGCCGCTCGGCGGCCCCGGCAAGGTCGGGAGCTGAGATGGCGGGCGGCGCGGGTCCTTCGATTCTGAGCTTCTTCGGTGGCTTCCGCATCTCCTTGAAGCAGGTCTTCGAGCCGCGGGTGACGACCGAGTACCCGAAGGTGAAGAAGCCGAAGCCGCCGCGCGCGCACGGCCGCCACGTCCTCAACCGTTACGAGGACGGGATGGAGAAGTGCATCGGCTGCGAGCTGTGCGCCGCGGTGTGCCCAGCGGACTGCATCTACGTGCGCGGCGCCGACAACAACCCCGACGAACCGGTCTCGCCGGGAGAGCGCTACGGCTTCGTCTACGAGATCAACTACCTGCGCTGCATCCACTGCGACCTGTGCGTCGAGGCCTGCCCGACCGAGGCGATCACCGAGTCGAAGATGTTCGAGTTCTCCTTCACGAGCCGCGCCGACGCGATCTACACAAGGGACGAGCTCGTCGTCGACGACGAGGGGCGGCCGAAGAAGCTCCCCTGGGAGGACTGGCGGGAGGGCGACGACCGCTACACCTCGGCGTGGATGCGCGCCACCTCCCCCTCGGGGGCGGCCTCCTACGAGGGCGAGGTGCAGTGGTCGGGCGAGCTCGGCTACGGCGTGCGCGCTCCCGAGGGCGGCCAGTCGCCGCGGCGGGACGACGCCGCGACCGGCAACTTCGCGATCCGCACCGTGTCCCGCGACAAGATCCCCTTCCGCCTCGGCGGACGGGTCCGCTGATGCCGCTGTTGCTCGGCGCGACCGTCGCGGACGCGCTGACCTTCGTCATCGCCGCCGCGGTGGTGCTGGTCGGCGCACTCGGCGTCGTCCTCGCGAAGAACCCCGTGCACTCGGCGCTGATGCTCGTGATGACGCTCTTCGGCGTCGCCGTGCTGTTCGTCGAGGAGGACGCGCAGTTCCTCGCCGCGGTGCAGGTGATCGTCTACGCGGGGGCGATCGTCGTCCTCTTCCTCTTCGTGATCATGCTCATCGGCGTCGACCGCGAGGAGCGGGTCCTCGCCGACACCTTCCGCGGCCAGCGGGTGGTCGCCCTCGTCCTCGGCCTGCTCGTCCTCGCGGAGGTCGTCCTCCTCGGGACCGGCCACTGGGTGACCGGCGCGCACACCGTCACGGCACCGGCGACGGGGGGAGCGGGCAACACCAAGGCGATCGGCGAGGCCCTCTTCACGACCTACCTGCTGCCCTTCGAGGTGACCTCGGCACTGCTCGTCGTCGCCGTCGTCGGGGCGGTCGTCCTCGCCCGCCGCCACCTGCAGGGCGAGGCCGGGCCCGAGCTCGGCGCCCGCGAGGCGAGCGAGCTCGCTGCGGCGCGCACCGACGGGGCCGGTGTCGAGCTAGCCTCCGGGGCCGAGGTCGAACAGAGCGAGGCGGGGCCGCGATGAGCGTCAACGCCGGCTGGTACCTCACGCTCGCGGCGATCGTCTTCACGATCGGCGCCGTCGGCCTGCTCGTCCGCCGCAACGTCCTCGTGATGTTCATGTGCATCGAGCTGATGCTGAACGCCGCCAACCTCACCTTCGTCTCGTTCGCCCGCGCCCTCGGCGACATCGCCGGCCAGGTCGCGGTCTTCTTCGTCCTCGTCGTGGCGGCGGCCGAGGTCGTCGTCGGCCTCGGGATCATCGTCGCCATCTTCCGCCGCCACCCCGGTGCGACGGCCGACGACGCCCACGTGCTGAAGGGCTGACCCGGTGCTCTCGCTCGCGTTCCTGATCCCCCTCCTCCCCCTCGCGGGCTACCTCCTCCTCACGCTCTACGGCCGCCGCCTCGGCAACCCCCGCGCCGGATGGCTGGCGACGGCGATGATCGCCGGCTCGTTCGTCTTCACGGTGCTCGTCTTCGCCGCGCTCTTCTCGCGCGACCCCGCCTCGCGCAGCTACACCCTCCACCTCTTCAACTGGTTCGGCGCCGACCGCCTGCAGGTCAACGTGGCGCTCCTCGTCGACCCGCTCTCGATGACGATGGCCGCCTTCGTCACCGGCGTCTCGGCCCTCATCCACCTCTACTCCATCGGCTACATGAGCCACGACCGGGACTTCCCGAAGTTCTTCCTCTACCTCAACCTCTTCGTCTTCTCGATGCTGATGCTCGTCCTCTCGGACAACTTCCTCGTCACCTTCTTCGGCTGGGAGGGCGTCGGCGTCTGCTCCTACTTCCTCATCGCCTTCTGGTTCGAGCGCGACACGGCGGCATCCGCGGGCAAGAAGGCGATGATCTACAACCGCATCGGCGACGCCGGCTTGCTCGTTGCGCTCTTCCTCATCTTCGAGCGGACGGGGAGCCTCAACTACCTCACCGTCTTCTCCCGCCTCGACCGCATCTCACCGACCGACATGGTCGCCATCGCGCTGCTCCTCTTCCTCGGCGCGGTCGGCAAGTCGGCGCAGTTCCCGCTCTTCCCCTGGCTCGCCGACGCGATGGAGGGTCCGACCCCGGTCTCCGCCCTGATCCACGCGGCGACGATGGTCACCGCCGGCGTCTACCTGATGTGCCGGGTCAGCCCGATCCTGCACGCCGCCCCGGACGCCGCGCACGTGATCGCCTGGATCGGCGTGGCGACCGCCTTCATCGGCGCCACCGCCGGCTGCGCGCAGACCGACATCAAGAAGGTCCTCGCCTACTCGACGGTCTCCCAGCTCGGCTACATGTTCCTCGCCGTCGGCTGCGGCGCCTACGACGCGGCGCTCTTCTTGATGCTCACGCACGCCTTCTACAAGGCGCTCCTGTTCCTCTCGGCCGGCTCGGTGATCCACGCCATGGACGACGAGCAGAACATCAAGGTGATGGGGGCGCTGCGCGCGGTGATGCCGCTCACCGCGGTCTCGTTCCTCATCGGCTGGCTCTCGATCGCCGGCGTGCCGCCGTTGTCCGGCTTCTGGTCCAAGAGCGACATCTTGGAGAACGCCTACGCCGTCACGCCCGCCCTGTGGGTGATCGCCGCGGTCACCGCCTTCCTCACCGCCTACTACATGGGACGCGAGTACCTCCTCGTCTTCGGCGGCGTCCGCCGCTGGCAGGAGGCGCACGCCGAGGCGGCGCTGCACCCGCACGACCCGGTGCCGGTGATGACGATCCCGCTCGTCGTGCTCTCGCTCTGCTCGGTCGCCGGCGGCCTCATCAACCTCCCCTTCCATCCGCACTTCGACTTCCTCGAGCGCTGGCTCGACCCCGTCCTCGGCGCGACGCTCTTCTCCCACCCCTTCGGCCTCGGGGCGAAGTGGTCCTTCGCCCTCATCGACGGCGCCCTCGCGATCGCGGGCGCGCTCGCGGCGGTCCAGCTCTGGCGGACGCGGGTCGACCGGCCGGCGCTCGAGCCGCGCCTGCTCTACATGGCCTGGGGGATCGACGCCGCCTACGACCGCCTGATCGCCGTGCCCGCGGCAGCGGCCGCCGCCCGCCTCGCGGAGGGTGACCGCTCGGTGATCGACGGCGCCGTCGTCGGCCTCGCGAGGGCCGTGCGCGACAGCGGCACGCGCCTGCGCAGGGTGCAAAACGGCTACGTCCGCAACTACGCGCTCGGCCTCGTCGGCGGCGTCGTCCTGCTCGTCGCCTACGTCGTCGTGCGGGCGGGACGCTGATGGGAGCGACCAGCTCGGTGCCCTACCTCTCGCTGCTCATCTTCGTGCCGGCCGGCGCGGCGATCCTCGTCGCCTGCCTGCCGAAGGGGAGCCGCCGCGCCATCCAGGGCGTCGCCCTGCTCTCCTCCCTCGGCGTGCTCGGCCTCGCCGCCGCGGTCCTCGCCGTCTTCAAGAGCGGCCAGGGCGGCTTCCAGCTCGTCGTCCACCACAGCTGGATCGCGCCGCTCGGCATCTCCTGGGACCTCGGCATCGACGGGATCTCGCTCTTCCTCCTGCTGATGACGGCGCTGCTCTTCCCGATCACGCTCGCGGGGGCGGGGGAGCGCGAGAACCAGAAGGCCTTCGTCGCCTGGACGCTCCTCCTCGAGGCGGGCTGCATCGGCAGCTTCCTCTCCCTTGACGTGCTCGTCTTCTTCTTGTTCTTCGAGCTGACCCTCGTGCCCGTCTACTTCCTGATCAGCGGGTGGGGCCACGAGGGGCGCGGCCCGGCGGCGACGAAGTTCTTCATCTACACCTTCCTCGCCTCGGCCTTCATGCTCGTCGGCATCATCGCCCTCGTCTTCTTGCACCAGGGCCAGACCGGTGTGACCACCTTCGACGTCCTCGCCCTCTCGCACACCGCGCTCTCGGGGACGGCCGGGATGCTCCTCTTCCTCTCCTTCACGATCGCCTTCGTGGTGAAGGCCCCGGTCTTCCCCTTCCACACCTGGTCCCCGGACGCCTACGCCGAGGGGCCGCCGTCGGCCTCGATCCTCCTCGCCGGGGTGATGGCCAAGCTCGGCACCTACGGCATCGTCCGCTTCGACCTCGAGCTCTTCCCGCACGCGGTGGTCGTGCTCGCGCCGTTGCTCCTCACCCTCGGCGTGGTGGGGATCATCTACGGCGGCGTGGTCGCCGCTGCGCAGCGCGACCTGAAGCGCCTCGTCGCCTACTCCTCGCTCGCGCACATGGGCTTCATCGTGATCGGCGCCTTCGCCCTCACCGGCGAGTCGGTCTCGGGGGCGGTGCTGCAGATGGTGAACCACGGCCTGTACACCGCGGCGCTCTTCCTGCTCATCGCGATGGTCACCAAGCGCACCGGCACCTTCGCGATCGGCCCGATGCGGGGGCTGCAGCGCCGCGCCCCCGTCCTCGCCGGCGTCTTCACCTTCACCGTCCTCGCCTCGATCGGCGTCCCGGGGCTGAACGGCTTCGTCGGGGAGTTCCTGATCCTCGCCGGCACCTTCCTCACCCACCGCTGGTGGGCGGTCGTCGCCACCGCCGGGGTGATCGTCGCCGCCGTCTACCTGCTCTGGGGCTACCAGCAGGTCTTCCACGGCCCGGCGACCTCGGAGTCCCAGGGCTTCGCGGAGATGACCCGCCACGAGCGCCTCGTCGTCGCCCCGCTCGTGCTCGCGATCGTCTTCCTCGGCGTCTACCCGAAGCCCGTACTCGAGCGCATCACGCCGTCGGTGAACGCGCTCATCACCCACGTCGAGCAGGTCGCCCACCCCGTCCTCCCGGCCATCGGAGGGCCGTCGGGGGCACAGCTCACGGCGCACCTCACCGAGGGAGCGGGCAAGTGATCCACCTCCTCGCGACGGCGCTCGTGCTGCCGGCGATCGACTACACGACGATCCTCCCCGAGCTCATCCTCCTCGGCTGGATGCTCGTGCTGCTCGCCGTCTCGGCCCTCGTCAGCCGCACGATCCCGACCGAGGCCTACGCCGCGGCGACGAGCGGGGCGGGGATCGCCTCGCTCATCGCCTCGCTCATCCTCTGGCACGACGTCCAGGACCACGGCGCCTCGAGCGCGATCGCGCACGCCGTCGCCGTCGACGGCTTCACCTGCTTCGTGTACGTCCTCATCTCCTGTGTCGTGATCCTCGCCCCCTTCTTCGGGGCGAGCTTCCTGCGCCGCGAGCAGATGGCCGGCCCGGAGTACTACGTCCTCGCGCTCATCGCGGCGGCGGGGGCGATGCTGATGGGCAGCGCGGACGACCTGATCCTCATCTTCTTGGGCCTCGAGGTCCTCTCGCTCCCGCTCTACGTGATGGCCGGCTTCGACCACCGCAGCGAGGGCTCGACCGAGGCGGCGATGAAGTACTTCGTCCTCGGCGCCTTCTCCTCGGCGGTCTTCGTCTACGGGATCGCCCTCACCTACGGGGCGACCGGCTCGATCAACCTCGCCGAGATCGGCGCCTTCCTGGCGCGCAACACCGTCCTCAGCAACGGGGTGCTCCTCGCCGGGCTGGTGCTGCTCATCGCCGGCTTCGGCTTCAAGATCGCGGCGGTGCCCTTCCACATGTGGACGCCCGACGTCTACGAGGGCTCGCCCACGCCCGCGGTCGGCTTCATGGCGGCGGTCGCCAAGGTCGGCGGCTTCGCGGCGCTGCTGCGGGTGCTGTTCTCGAGCTACCCGACGCTCGCGAGCGACTGGCAGCCGATCCTCTGGATCCTCGCCACCGCCACGCTGCTCACCGGAGCGGTGGTCGCACTCGTGCAGCGCGACGTGAAGCGGATGCTCGCCTACTCCTCGATCAACCACGCAGGCTTCGTGCTGCTCGGCGTGCAGGCGGCGACCGAGCGCGGCCGCTCCGGCGCGCTCTACTACCTCTTTGCCTACGCGCTGCTCGTCCTCGGGAGCTTCGCGGTCGTCGCCATCGTCGGCGGCCGCGGCGACGAGGCCCACGATCTCGAGTCCTACCGCGGCCTCGGCCGACGCGCGCCGACGCTCGCCATCGCCTTCGCGGTGCTCCTCCTGGCCCAGGCGGGAGCGCCCTTCACGACCGGCTTCTTCGCCAAGTTCTACGTGGTCGCGGCGGCCGTCGACGCCCACTCTTACGCGCTCGCGGTGATCGCGATGGTCTCGGCGTCGATCGCCGTCTTCTTCTACCTGCGCGTCGTGCTGTTGATGTTCGGCGAGGCGCCGGCGGTCGACGAGGAGGTGGCGGAGCAGGCCGCAGCCGGGGCGAGCGGCGGCGGCACGGCGCTCGCGCTCCGCCAGCTGGACGCCACCCGCGCGCTCGTCCTCGACAACTGGGCGCTCTCGGGGCTCGGCATCGTCGTCCTCGCGACGCTCTTCTTCGGCATCTGGCCGCAGCCGCTCGTCTCGTTCGCGCACGACGCGACGCTGCTCTTCCGCTGACGTGAGGATCCACCCCGCAGCGCCGGCGTAGCGGCCGGCGGTGGGACCGTGCGGGTGGCTCAGTCCCGGAAGTTGCCGAACTGCAGCGGGATGCCGAGGTCCAGCTCCTTCAGCGCCGCGATCACCGCCTGCAGGTCGTCGCGCTTCTTCCCGTTGACGCGCACCTGCTCACCCTGGGCCTGGGAGCTCACGCCCTTCAGGTTGAGGTCCTTCACCGCCTTGTTGATCTGCTTCGCGCGGTCAGAGGAGATGCCGGCCTGCAGCTTCACGAGCTGGCGGAGGGTGCCCTTCGAGGCCTCCTCGGCCTTTTGGTAGTCGAGGGCCTTCAGCGAGACGTTGCGGCGGACGAGCTTCTCCTCGAGCACCTGCTGCAGCGCCCGCAGGCGGTCGTCGGTCGGCGCGTGCAGCTCGATCTCCTCGGGGCGCAGCTCGATCGTCGCCCCGGTGTTCTTGAAGTCGAAGCGGGTCGAGACTTCGCGCTCGGCCTGGTCGACGGCGTTGCGGACTTCTTGCATGTCCACTTCGGAGGTGATGTCGAAAGTCGGCATGCCGGAAACGATAGCCAGGGCGCCCCCGGATCTCGGCTTGCGGGCCGTCGGCTCTGGCCTCGGGCCCTCGGATTCGGCGTGCGGGCCTTCGGATTCGGCGTGCGGGCCTTCGGATAGGGTGTCGCCCCGACGGGTCGGTACCCAAGTGGCCAACGGGAGCAGACTGTAAATCTGCCGGCAGCGCCTTCGTAGGTTCGAATCCTACCCGGCCCACGTCGCATTAGGCAGTAGACGCCCAGCTCGAGGCGGCTTTTCGAGCTTCGATCGGCCGCCGGTTCCTGGCGTCGGCGGGCTGCCCGTTCGCGCGGAGCCGGAGCACCGATCAGCCGCCGAGCGCCGCCGCCCGCGCCTTTGGGAGGTGGCCGTCGACCTCGGCGACCCGCCGCTCCTCGTCGCGGGCGAGCGCGCCGAGCGCGAAGGTCACTGCGCGCGAGGCGTCGTCGCCGTCGTGCGCCAACTCCTCGAGAAAGGCGCGGGAGACCACGGCGTCCTGGCGCTCGCCGAGCCGCTCCTGCACCTCCTCGAAGTGGCGCGCGAGCGCAGCGGCGCGGCGCGGACGCAGCGGAGCGATCGTCTCGGCGGCGTAGCGGGCGCGCTTCGCGGCCTTGCGGGCCTCGTGGAGGAGGACGTCGCGTGCGGGCCCCTCCGCGCGCCGTCCCCGCCGCAGGCGCCGCCGCACGCGTCGAGCGTCGTGGTCGACGCGTGCGAGGAGCTGCTGGCGGCGGGGTCGGCGGCCGGCGCGATAGGCGGGTCGGTCGGCGAAGGCGAGCACGTCGTCGAGGAGCGCCGCGTAGCGGGGGCTGCGCAGGCCCTCGTCGAGGTCTGCGACCGCGGCGCGCTGCTCGCGCTCGATCTGGGCCTTCACCGCCCGCCGAACCTCGGCGCGGCCGCGGAGGGCGAGTGCCTCGCCGATCTCGCCGTCGATGCGGCGCGCCAGCACTTCGAGGTCGCGCGCCGCGCGGAGCAGCCCGGAGAGCCAGCGGAGCTCGACGCCGAGGCGCGCGGACGATCCCTCGTCGAACAGCGGGGCGAAGCTCTGCAGACAGCTGCGCAGCCGACGCGCCGCGACGCGCAGGTCGTGGACGGCATCGGGCCTCCCGCGACGGACGTCGAGGTCACGGGCGACCAGCTCCTCGCTCTGCTCGACGAGGCGCGCCCGCAGCACCTCCCGCCGGTGGTGGACGCGCGCGTCGCGCGAGTCGTCCGGCAACAGCAGCGTCGCGAGCTTGGAGCGTTCGGTCGAGGGGCGGATGCCGACGGCACGGAGCGACGCCGCGACACGCTTCGCGAGCTTGTGACCCCTCGGCTGCACCTCCACCTCGATCTCGCGCCAGCTCCTCGCCCCCGCCTCGCCGACGACCTCGGCGCGCACGGTGTCGTCGGCGATCTCGACGACCGGCCCCGCACTGTCGAGCACCTCGTGCACGACCCGCCGCGTCCGGATCCGCGCCACCGGGCGGAGCGGCTCGCCCCGCAGCCGGGCGAGCACGAGGTCGGCGAGCTCGGCCGGCACCTCGGGGAGCAGCGCGGCCGAGAGCGGGCGACGGATCTCCTCCCGTGTCGCCGCCCCCTCCCCGGGGACCTTCAGGTGCCACCCCGCGTCGCCGCCCCCGCTGCGGCGTCGCAGCGTGAGGCCGCAGCGCAGCAGCCGACGGTCGGTGGTGTCGAAGTAGGTCGCGTCGAGCTCGATCGGTGCGCGATGCGCGATGCGCGCGCCGCTCGGAAGGACCCGTTCGATGTCGGGGAGCTCGGTCGAGCGCTCCGCCTCGTACTTGTGCTCCTCCTCGACGACGTCCATCGCCCCTCCCCACCTCGGCCGTCCTTGTCTCTACCCGATTCGCCGCTGCCGCTCGCAAAGCGCCGGCGCGCCGACAAGGATGCGGAGGTGAGCACGGCCGCGCACCGTCCGGGCCGGGGACCTCGATGACCGTCGAGACCGACGGAGAGCTCCTCGACCTCGACCTCGACCTCTCCAAGTACCTCGACCAGCTCGAGCTCGACGAGACCGAGGACGAGGACGAGCCGGTGCTGCGCTGGAAAGACGGGCGCCTCGTCGACACCTGGCGGGAGGGCTACCCCTACGACGAGCGCCTCGCGCGCCCCGAGTACGACGTCGTGAAGCGCGCGCTGCAGATCGAGCTCCTGCAGCTGCAGAACTGGCTGAAGGACACCGGCGGCCGCCTCCTCGTCCTGTTCGAGGGGCGCGACGCGGCCGGCAAGGGCGGCACGATCAAGCGCTTCACCGAGCACCTCAACCCCCGTGGCACGAGCGCCGTCGCCCTCGAGAAGCCGAACGAGCGCGAGCAGGGGGAGTGGTACTTCCAGCGCTATGTGGAGCACCTCCCCTCCGCCGGCGAGATCGTCCTGTTCGACCGCTCCTGGTACAACCGGGCGGGCGTCGAGCGGGTGATGGGCTACTGCACCGACGCGGAGTACGAGCGCTTCCTCCGCCAGGCACCGGTCTTCGAGCAGCTGCTCGTCGACGACGGCATCCATCTCGTGAAGCTGTGGTTCTCGGTCTCGCGCGCCGAGCAGCGGACGCGCTTTCTGATCCGCAGCATCGACCCGGTCCGCCAGTGGAAGCTCTCGCCGACCGACCTCGCCTCGCTCGACCGCTGGAACGACTACACCGCCGCCAAGGAGGCGATGTTCAAGGCCACCGACACGCCCTTCGCTCCGTGGACGGTGGTGAAGAGCAACGACAAAAAGCGCGCCCGCCTCGGCGCGATGCGCCAGGTGCTCAGCCAGTTCGACTACCCCGGCAAGGACCACGAGCTGGTCGGGGTGCTCGACCCGCTCGTGGTCGGGCCCGCCGCGGAGGTCTACGAGCACGGGGAGAGCGCCGGGGCCTCACTGAGGTTGGGCCTGTAGGCCTCGGGCGGCGCCGAGGGCGAGCACCACCCGAGCCCGAGGCAGCGCGGCGAGGGCCTCGCGGATAGTGGCGGCGACGCGAGAGGTTCTTGTTCACGAGCGATTTTGCCGGTTGCCTGCGGGGGACGGTCGGTACACTCGCGACGATGTCGATGACCGACCTCGACCGGCCGGCCACCGCGGTCGAGGGACGCTCCCGACTTCTCGGTGCGCTCACCCTCGCCGGCGAGCGCCTCTCGGCCGCCCTCGAGCCGCTGCGCGTCCGCGGCCGCACCCTCGCCTCGCTCTTCGCCCGCGGCTCGGGTGCGGCTGCACCCTACGAGCAGGTGCAGCAACTGGTGCACCGCCGCCTCCTCCAGTCGGGCTTCGTCGGCTTCCTCGGGACGCTGCTCATCACCCTCGGCGCCAGCCAGCCGAACTCACCGTTCACCGAGAAGATCCCCGGCGCCTGGTTCTTCGGGATCCCCGGCGCCTGCGACATCTCGGCCGCGGCACCACCCTGCAACGCGCCGGTCCCGCCGCCCGGCTCGGGACTGTTCTTCGGGGTCGTCGCCGTCTACGGCGGGATGATCCTGTTGATGCGCGCCTGGTACGACATCGTGCGCGTCGTCTCGCGCCACCGCGGCGTGCCGCTCCGGCGGCTGGCGCTCGTCTTCTGCGCCTGGGCGCTGCCGCTGCTCGTCGTCGCGCCGCTGTTCTCGCGGGACCTCTACAGCTACGCGGCGCAGGGCGAGATGATGTCGCACCACCTCAACCCCTACCTCTACGGCCCCGCCGACCTCGGCAGCTCGCCGATCCTCACCTACCTTCCGGACGGCCTCTGGGGCCACGTCACCTCGCCTTATGGTCCGGTCTTCCTCGCCCTCGCCGGCTGGATCGTCGAGATCGCCCGCCACGACCCGCTCGCCTCGGTGGTCGGCATGCGTCTCCTCGCCCTCGTGGGCACGCTCCTGTTCGCGGTCGCGATCCCTTCGATCGCCCGCTCCTTCGGCCGCGACGGGGCGACCGCCTTCACCCTCGCGGCGCTCAACCCGCTGATCCTGCTGCACCTCATCGGCGGTGGCCACAACGACGCACTGATGATCGGCCTGCTGGCGGTCGGGTACGCGTTGGCGCGGCGCGGCCAATTCTTCCTCGGCATCGTGTGCTGCGCGCTCGGCGCGGTGGTGAAGGTGCCGGCGATCGTCGGTGTGATCTACATCGGCTGGGAGTGGATCGGCCCCGGCCACAGCCCCCGCGAGCGGGTGCGGCCGACGGCCAGCGCGCTGCTGATCGCCGGCGGGGTGATGGCCGCCGTCTCGGTGCTCGCCGGCCTCGGATGGGGCTGGATCTCCGGGCTCTCCAACCCCGACCAGATCCGCTCCTGGCTCGACCCGGCGACCGCCCTCGGCCTCGCCGGTGGCAAGATCGCCGGCCTCGTCGGCCTCGGTGGCCTCGCGCACCCGTTCCTCACGCTGACCCGCGGCGGGGCGATGCTCCTCGCGGTGGGGGTCGCGCTCCGCCTGCTGCTCGGCTCGGAGGCGATCGGCCCGCTGCGGGCGATCGGCTGGACCCTCGTCGCCTTCGCCGCGCTCGGGCCCGTCGTCCAGCCCTGGTACCTCACGTGGGGTTTCGTCTTCCTCGCCCCGGTCGTCGTGGGGGCCGCCCGCCACGTGCTCTGCGTCTTTTCGGCCGCCGCCTGCTTCCTCGGCCTGCCGGGGGGCTTCGTGCTCGTCGACGAGCTCGGGGTCGCCAATCCGCTCCTCGTGAGCATCGCCTCGCTTGCCCTCGTCGGGCTGGTCGCGGTGCTCGTGGTGCCACGGCTGCGCCGGCTGCGCCGGCTCGCGGCGGCGCCCGCCGAGCTCGAGCTCGCGGCCTCAGTCCCCCTGCACGAGTAGCTGCATCAGGGCGACGTCGAGCCAGTGGCCGAACTTTCGGCCGATCTCGCGCTCGACGCCGACGAGCTCGAAGCCGCAGGCGCGGTGCAGAGCGATCGAGGCCTCGTGGTCGCCGACGACGCGCGCCATCACCGAGTGGAAGCCGTGCGTGCCGGCGAGCTCGACGATGCGGGCGAGGAGGGCCTTGCCGACGCCGGCGCCGCGGTGGGGGGCGGCGACGTAGACCGAGTCCTCGGCGCTCGTCGAGTAGGCGGGCCGCGGGCGGTAGGGGGAGAGGCAGGCGAAACCGGCGATCTCGCCGTCGACCTCGGCGACGACCACGGGGTAGACGCCGGAGTGCGCGGCCATCCAGGCCCGCTGCTCCTTCTCGTCGCGCGCCACCAGGTCGAAGGTGACGGTCGAGGTGAGGACCTCGACGTTGTAGATCTGGCGGATCGCCTCGGCGTCGCGCTCTTCGGCGAGTCGTAGCTGCATACCGCGAAGATAGAAGGCCCCGGGGAGCACCCCGGGAGAGCACTAACATGACGGCGCCACGGGCCCCCTTAGCTCAGTGGCAGAGCACTTCCATGGTAAGGAAGGGGTCGTCGGTTCAAATCCGACAGGGGGCTCCACCGCGGCGGCGTAGCTCAGTCGGTCAGAGCACACGGCTCATAATCGTGGGGTCGCGGGTTCGAGTCCCGCCGCCGCTACTACTGCTACTAGAGTGGCTTTCCAGTGCAGCCCGCCCTTCGGGGCCGCGGCCGCGTTGTCAGGACAAGGAGTCCCGGTGGCGAAGAACGAACGGCGCGTGCAGGTCACCTTGGAGTGCGAGGTCTGCAAGCGGCGCAACTACATCACGACGAAGAACCGGCAGAACGACCGCGAGCGCATCGAGATGCGCAAGTACTGCCGCTTCGACCGCCAGCACACCCTCCACAAGGAAACCCGCTGATTCCGCCGGGCGACGCGCCGAACGGCGCGCTCACCCGGCAACGCCCCGCGCCCGCCGCCCGTAGCGGGCTGCCCGGGGCCGCTCCCACCGCTCCTGAGCCCTCCGCCGCGCTCGTCGCGCGCGCTCGCGAGGGGGACACCGAGGCCTTCGCGGAGCTCGTCGCGGCCACCTCGCCTGCGGTCTACGCGCTGGCGCTGCGCCTCGTGGGCAACGAGCACGACGCGAGCGACGTCCTTCAGGAGACCTACCTGCGGGCCTTCAACGCCATCGGCCGCTTCCGCGGCGATGCCTCGGTCGCGACCTGGCTCTACCGGATCTGCGCGAACTGCGCCTCCTCGCAGCGCACGAGGAGCGGCCGCCGCCGGACCGAGCCCTTCGACGACGAGCTCGCGCTCATCGAGGTGCGGGGCGAGGCGAACCCCGAGGTCGCGGCGACCCGTAGCGACGAGCGCGCCGAGCTTGTTCGTGCGCTCGGCGCCCTCCCCTGGGGGCTGCGGGCGGTCGTCGTGCTGCGCGACATCTACGACCTGCCGCACGGGGCGATCGCCGCAGAGCTCGGCATCTCGCGCACCGCCGCCAAGGTGCGCCTGCACCGCGCCCGCCGGCTGCTGCGCGAGCGGCTCTACCCGGTGGCGGCCAAGTGACGAGCTGCGCGGAGGTCGCCCGTCGCCTGCCGGCGATCCTCGACGGCGCTGCCGCCGGCGACGAGGTGGTGACCCACGTCGAGAGCTGCCTCGCCTGCAGGAGCGAGCTCGCCCGCTACAAGAAGATGATGCGCCTCCTCGGCCAGTTGCGCGAGGAGCGCCCGGCGGTCCCCGACGGCCTGATCGAAGGGGTCCTCACCTCGCTCGGCGTCGCCGCCGAGCGGCAGATGATCCGCTCCGCGCTCTCGCACCGCCGCCTCGCCTACAGCGGGGGGCTCGCGCTCTCGATCGCCGTCGCCTCGGGCGTCGTCGTCCTCGCCCGCGCCCGCCTCCAGGTGAAGTCCGCCGGAGCGGAGGAGGCCGCGCTCCGCTAGCTGCCGCTTCGCGTCGCGAGCAGCGTGAAGCTGAGCGGGAGGCGGGGCGAGCCCTCAGGCAGGACATAGCGCTGGTCCGCGATGCGCACCATCGATTCCAAGCGGGCGAAGCTCGTCCAGTCGTGCTCGATCAATCGGTCGAGCACCATGCCCTCGCCGATGAGGGCGTTCACGATCTCGCCGAGGGAATGGTTCCACTCGTAGCTGACGGTCGCGGTGAGTGGCCGGATGGCGTCGGTGTAGGTCTCCTCCTCGTCCCAGGCGCGCGGTGCGACCTCCTCGAAGTAGGAGGAGTCCGGGACGAGCTCCTCTCCCATGCAGGCCTGCGCGAAAGGGTGGGCGTCGTGCAGGAAGAGGCGGCCACCCGGGCGCAGGAGCGCGGCGACCTCGTGCGCCCAACGGGCGACCGAGGGGAGCCAGCACAGGGCGCCGAGGCTCACGTACACGAGGTCGAAGGCGGCTCGGCCGAGAAGAGCGCTCGCCTCGTCGACGGTGCCGAGAACGAAGCGGGCGCGCGCCGCGAGGCCCGACTCGTCGGCGAGGGCCTGGGCGCGTGCGATCGCGGCGGGGGAGAAGTCGAGGCCGGTGATGCGCGCCCCGACGCGAGCGAGGGAGAGGGTGTCCATCCCGAAGTGGCACTGCAGGTGACAGATATCGAGTCCCTCGACGGGGCCGATGAGGGCGAGCTCGTCCGGACGCGGGCCGCGGCCGTCTGTGAGCCACCCGGCGACGTCGTAGAAGCGGGAGGCGGCGTGGATCTCGACCGAGTCGTCCCACATCGCGCGGTTCGCCTGGAGGAAGTCGGCCGTCGGCTCGTCGGTCATCAGCTGCGCAGCCTATGAGCTTTCCGATCGCGCGCCGGGCGACCTCGGTGCGCTGAACTGAAGACCAGTAGGTGCAGGTGGGCTGCCCTTTCCGCAACCCCGGATAGCCGACCCGTCGGTTCGGGCCGTCGCGTTTATCGGCGCCACAAAGGGGCAGAGCGGCGACATGAGGTGGCGCACAATCCAATAAAGACGCACGAGAGGCAATGTCCTCCATTCGCGCCGCAACAGCGCCGTCGGCCTGCTCTCCGACGACTATCTCGTGCACGCCGATCTCACTTCACGTCGCCTCGTGGTCCTCCGCGGGAGTCGGTCCCTTGTCTCCGCTCCCGTCGGGGTGGGTCGATCGCTGCTGCCCATGCCCTCGGGACCTATGACCTGGTGGACTTGATGAAGCAGCCCGACCCAGCGGGCACCTATGACCCCTATGCGTTCGGGCTGTCGGCTTTCTCGGACGTCCTCTCGAGCTTCGGTGGTGGTCCGGGCGAGATCGGGCTGCACGGAACCGATCAGCCGACGAGCGTCGGCGCCGACGTCAGCCACGGCTGCCTGCGGGTCTCGAACGCGACGATCAGCGAGCTCGCCCGTGTGCTGCCCCTCGGGACGCGGGTGATCATCAGCCGGTAACGCGCCCGTCGTCCGGCGCCGCTCCCGACCCTCACAACCGGGCAAGCGGGGGTAAGCCCGGCGGGGCCCCACCAGTCCCGCGGGAACGTGCGCGCGGCGGGGGCGGGGCCTCCTAGCAGGCCTTCCGCATTCCGGGCTTGCGGCTGGGGGAGGGCGCCGCTCCTGCGCGCGGGCTGGACGGTTGGCGTTTAGCGGCGCCCTGATGCGGGAATTCCGCATTCATGCTACGCGGCGGAGCTCCAGCGCTGGGTCAGCAGCCAGCACCCGGGTAGCCGGGTCGCGGCCCCGGCGTCGCCGGGGAAAGCGGACGGGAGCTGCCCGCCCGGATTTCACGAACACCCCCTGCCGGGGCGAAGCCATGCCCTGGTTCGGACACGACGAACTGAAAGGGAGCACGGAATGCGAGCAACCGAGGATCGAAGGGCCAGCCGGCGGGACATCAGCTCTCAGCCGGACGTTATGAGCGGCAGATCGCACCGCGCGGCCGCCGCCGCGGCGGCCACGTTGGCAGCGGTGCTGATCGGCGTGGTGCCGGCGAGCACCGCCGGGGCGGTCGCCCACAGCAACGGGAACGGCAAGGGCAACGGCAATGGGGCGGCCAACAGCGCCGCCTCGAACGCGCACGGCAACAGGAACGGCAACGGCAACGGGGCCAGCTCCTCGAGCGGGGCCGCAGCCTCCGCCAGCACCGCGCAGGGTTCGAACGCCGGCCAGACGCCCCCCGGCAACAACGGCCACATCCAGATCGACGAGCTCGTCGGCGACGGTGGCAAGGGGAACGACCCGCACGTGTCGTGCGGCTTCAGCGTGAGCTTCTTCGGCTACGACGCGGGGACCCAGCACGCATCGATCACCCTCACGCCGTGGGCGCCGACGCGCGGCGGCACCAGCGCCACGCTCGCCGCCTCCTGGACCACCGCGACGAGGACGAGCGGCAGCCAGCTCGACGACAACGTCCCGGTCCTGCCGTCGGTCATCGCGAGCGCCTTCGCCGGCGTTGCGCCGGCCCACAACGGCTATCACGTGCGCGTCGAGGTCGAGGTGACGGGATCCCAGGGCTCGGACGACAAGTTCCACATGCTCTGGGTCGCTCCCTGTGCGAGCAGCGCAGCGAACTCGGCCGCGGTCGCCGCGGCAGCACAGCTCGGCAGCTCCGCGAGCACTCCGGGCAGCTCCTCGAGCACGCCGGGCAGCTCCGCGAGCACGCCGGCCTCACCTTCCACCGCGGCCGCGGCCACCGGTGCGGCGCCCGCCCCGGCGCTCACGATCGTGAAGACCGAGCGAGTCGGTGCCACGGGGGACTTCGTCCGCCGACCAGTGCGGGCAACGGTGGGCGAGCAGCTCCAGTACCGGATGATCGTTGCGGACACCGGTAACACCTCGCTCAACGTCACCCTCGCCGACAGCCGTTGCGACGCCGGCACCCTCTCGCCGAGCGGCCCTCAGATGGTGGCGCCCGGCGGGTCGGTCACCTTCACCTGCTCGCACGTGCTCGTCGTGCTGCCCGCGCACGGCCGGTTCGTGAACGTCGCCGAGGCGAGCGGCACGACCCCGCAGGGCGCGAGCGTCGGCCCAGTGCGCAGCAGGGTCCTCGCGCATGTGACTGCCACCGAGCTGCGAGCGAAGGAGCTCACCCCGGCCAAGGCGGCGAGCCCCGTCGTGAAGGCGGCGAGCTTCACCGGATGATCTCCCTACACCCGGCTTCACGTGTGCGCTCCGCCGCCCTCTCGGCTTCGAGAGGGCGGCGGTGGCGCTCGCTCGCCATCCTCGCCCTGTCCCTCGTCGCAGCGCTCTTCGTGTTGTCGGGGACCGCGTACGGACAGGCGGCACCAAGGGTGGCGGGCGCCGTTTCGTCCCTGCCGATGCCGCAGGTCGTGGCGCGGGCGCGCGGCACGATCGTCTCGCTGTACCAGTCGCCCTCCTCCAAGGCGCCGTACGCGGTCCTGCGCAGCCCGACGACCTCGGGTGACCCCCTCGTCTTCCTCGCCTCGAGCACCTCGCTCGCGCCCTACTGGGTGCGCGTCTACCTGCCGATGCGCCCGAACGAGAGCCGGGCGTGGGTGCACGGCAGCGCCGTCGACCTGCTCGCCGACGACTATCTCGTGCACGCCGATCTCACCTCACGTCGCCTCGTCGTCTTCCACGGGTCGCAGGTCCTCGTCTCGGCCCCCGTCGGGGTCGGCCGCTCTCTGCTCCCGACCCCGTCGGGCACGTACTACATCGTCGATCTGCTGAAACAGCCCGACCCGACCGGCACCTATGGCCCCTACGCCTTCGGGCTGTCGGCTTTCTCGGACGTCCTCTCGAGCTTCGGTGGTGGTCCGGGCGAGATCGGGCTGCACGGAACCGATCAGCCGACGAGCGTCGGCGCCGACGTCAGCCACGGCTGCCTGCGGGTCTCGAACGCGACGATCAGCGAGCTCGCCCGTGTGCTGCCCCTCGGGACGCCGGTGATCATCAGCCGGTAACGCCCGTCGCAAACCGGCGACACCTCGCGGGCGCCCGTCGCCTGTCGCGACCCTCCCAGCCGGGCAAGAGCCGCGGCGGTGCAGGTCGGGCGGCTCCTCGCCGGTGCTATCGTCAGCCTGCCTCGACCGCAGGTGCCCCCGTGCGCGTGCCGCCGGACGAAGGGCAGTAGCTCAATTGGTAGAGCACCGGTCTCCAAAACCGGCGGTTGGGGGTTCGAGTCCCCCCTGCCCTGCTCGACATCAACCGCCG
>Ga0307372_10005654_pt1 | contig 18654 bp, 22 predicted proteins | sample OX1MG_FD_202533 | JGI IMG/M metagenome (GOLD analysis project Ga0307372, IMG submission 202533) | Soil microbial communities from Risofladan, Vaasa, Finland - OX-1 | ecosystem: Environmental > Terrestrial > Soil > Coastal area > Acid sulfate soil | place: Finland: Risofladan, Vaasa | collected...
CCTGCACCGCTCCGCGGTGCTCCAGATGGAAGGCGAGTCCTACCGCATGCGCGCCCACCGGGCGCGGGTCGAGAACATGCGCAAGGGGGTGATCGCCGGCACCAGAGCCTAAGATGTCAGCCCAGAGCCGGGCTGCTCACCTGGGGAATTTCAATGATCGACCCTGGGGAATTTCGGCGATCGCCATCAGAGTCCAGCCCTGCCTTCGTGCGCCAGCCCGAGGGCAACGGAGTTTCGGAGCGCTTCATCCGAACCCTCAAGGAGCAGCTGCTCTGGATCCGCTACTTCGCCACCGTCGAGGAGTTGCGGCTAGCCCTGCTCGAGTTCAAGGACAAGTACAACCGCCAATGGCTGGTCGAGAAGTGACGGCTACCGCACGCCGGCTCAGGTGCGCGCGGCTTTCCAATCGGAGCAGGTGGCATGACGAGAGCGAGGCCAAGGTTCCCGGATACTCGGCGACTCCGTCGCGGCCGTCCTGGTGGCTCTCAGCGTGTCGCTTTTCCGACGGCTTCCAAAAATCGCGGCCATCAGCCGGTCAAGGCGTTCAGTCGACCGCCATCATTACCGTCAGCCCGGTGTCCAAGGAACCGGCGCCGATAGACCACCTGCTCCCTTCTTGCCCTCTTTGGGCGGTGCTGGAGCACTCGTATCATGCGGAACCCGTGCTCGACGGTCAGGCCACAGTCCATTTCAATTTAAAGGGCTCAGCCACAGGGCGTGCAGCGGGGGTGTTCCGCCTCGGCCACCGCCTTCGCGCTAGGCGGCGACGTCCCCAGTTCCCAGCAGTGACGTTGGATGCTTACAAGGCGACAGCAAACGTGTCTGCTATAGCCGCTATTTGGCGGCGGAGATGGTCTAGGCCGAGCGTGGGCTGGAATGCATAGATGGCCAGTTCGTCCAGTCCAACCGTGGCAAGGTAGTTCAATTGCGCCACGACTTCGGTCGCATTGCCTATGACGGCAAGCTCTCTGGCCATCCTTGGGCTTATGGAGTCAAATGCCTTCTGGTGGTCCTTGGCAGCCCAAGCCGCGTTAGCGCCATCCATCTCTGCTCCGTAACCCATCTGGCGAAAGTGCCGCTCGTAGCTCTTGGCTGAAGCGTACCAGCCCAGTTCGCGCTGCATCCAAGAGATCGCGGCAGCGGCATCACCTGTAAGGCAGGTGCGGACATAGGCAACTCGGCGAATGTCATGGGGGCTGCGCCCAGCTTTCCGGGCCGCTTCGTCAACAATACTCATTGCCTTCGCAATCGATTCGCGTGAGCTTAGGGTAATGATCACACCATCGGCCAGCTCACCCGCGACCGCCAGCATGTCGGCGCCCAGGGCCGCAACGTAGATTGGGGGTGGGATGCTCCCCGTCCCGCTCAGTTGAAAGCCATCTGAGACGATTGTGGTGCCCGAGAACCGTGTCTTCTGTCCGTCGAGTAGTTGCCTCAGCAACAGGATCGATTCTCGGACTCTTAGCGCCGGATGTCGATACTGGACACCATGCCAACGCTCCGCAATGTTGGCAGTCGATGCCCCCACACCTAAACGAAAGCGGTGCATAGATAACGCGTCGAGGGTATACGCGCCCATGGCCAGCAACGGCATGGTGCGAGTGTAGACCGACACGACGCCGCATCCGAGGTGTAAGCGATCGGTCACCTGGCTGGCAGCTCCCAACAAGGCCATGCTCTCGGCACCCGAGACTTCGGTCATCCATACGCCGAAGTACCCAAGCTCCTCAGCTTCGCGGATGAGATGGACGTATTTTTGGAGAGCATCAGCGTATTGCGTAGGCAACACGAGACTTACGTCATATGGCATACGACTGATCCAGTGCTTCAGTCCGTCCTTATGCCGCTGGCGTCGGTCAAGCGCAGCGCATTGCCCGCTGAGACTAACTCGTATTCTTCCTGAGACAACTCAAGGGAAGCCAGAGTTGTCATTGGTTCTTCATCCATCATCCCCGAGAAAAAAGGATAGTCCGTGCCCAAGAGCACTCGGTCGCTGCCAACCATGTCGACAAGATATCTGAGCGCCAGCCGGCTGTGAGTGAGAGTGTCGAAATGCAGCCGCCTCAGGTAATCGGTCGGTAGGTTCGTTATCTTGGTGCGCGCCTGTGGATACGTCCGGAACCCACGGTCCAGTCGACCAGCTTGGTACGGTAGCATGCCCCCCGCGTGAGCGAACACTAGGTTGAGACTAGGAAATCGTTCTAGGACTCCACCAAAGATTACGCGGCTGATAGCAATCGCTGTGTCTATGGTGAACCCGACCACAACGCTTAAATTGAACTCATCGAGTCTGGAGCTTGGCGGATGAATCGCGCTGGGGTGAACGAAGATGACAAACCGTCGCCTCTCTGCCTCGGCCAGGAACGGGCCAAACCGTGCGTCGTCAAAGTCCAGCCCCTCGATATTTGCCTGTGCGACCGCGCCAGTTAGTCCGAGGTTCAACGCACGATCCAGCTCGGCGAGGGCCTTGTCCACGTCGTAAAGCGGCAATGCGGCCAAGCCGCGGAATCTCCCGCTAGATGCAACCATGGCGGCGACGCCATCGTTCTGTCGCCGAAGCAGCTCACCATCAGTGGCTCGATCGACGTCGAATAGAAAGTCGTACATTGGAGCGCAGGCAATTTGCAGGTCTATCCCGACGGCATCCATATATCGAAGTCGCTCGCTGAGATCCGTCATCCGGCGATCGACTGCAATAAAGCGAGTTTGCCCATTCCTGTCAATCTGCACCCCATGGCGGTCCTTCAAGTCGACAAAGCTGACGCCATGAAGATGGGTTGTGCCGTTAATTAGCCGCACTACGGACGGAGCCAAATAGTGACAATGGATATCTGCGTGCCGGATCATACAGACTACCTGCCTAGTTCACTCAGGTATCTTGGGGCATCTGCCACCCTACGAATGAGACTCTCACCGTCGGTGACTTCGCCGCACATGAGGGCTATCAAACCCGCGATTACGTCCTGAACCTGCTGGCGCGGAATTAGGCGTCCGTCCACGCTAGGGAGGTCATTGCACTCGTTAAGATCTTGTGGATAGATGACTTTGTAGTCGCGGTACAGAGCGTCGCGAATGGTTGAGATGCAGCACACATGGCTGGTTACCCCAGTAATGACTAGAGTGTTGACTCCAAGACGGCGCAATATTAGGTCGAGCTCAGTAGCGTAGAAGGCACTAAACCGCCGTTTGGATATCACAATGTCTCCGGCCTGAGGCGCCACAGCAGGGTAGAAGGCCACCTCGTGTGTGCCTTCAATATGTATAGCCTCACGTGCCCTCCCTAGGCGTGCAGTCCATCCCCAGTCGCTGCCGTCCGCTCGATGGAGCATCTGGGTGTAAATGACTGGAACTTTACGGCTACGGCAGATATCTAGCAATTCGGAAAGCAGGGGAACCATGGCGCGGCCGGTCTGACATTCGAATATCGCGCCTGGCTCTAGGAACTCATTCATCATGTCGACCACAATGACCGCCGTGCTGTCGACCAGTAGTTCATGTCTAACCATCGCGGTCGCTCGTGCCCAGGTGTAAACGGACCGCTCCCAAGTCGGAAGCGGTCCGTTCCAAGTTGGTACTAGGACTTCTGAAGATACTGCCAGCGGATGGCGCTGTCAGGATACCAGCCAATTCCAGAGATGTTCGAGCGAGCCGAGATCACCAGGTCCTCGGTCGCTAGGAAAAGCCATGGCGCATCGCCAACGATGGTCTTTTGCAGGTCCTTGATATCCTGCAAACGCTTCTGGGCATCCTGCTGTGTGGCTGCGTCTTTCAGAAGCGCATCGACAGACGGATTGGAGTAGCTGGCAGCATTTAGCGGAAGGCCTGTCGCAAAGCTGATGTACATTGCGAATGCAGGATCGATTAGATGCGAGCCAATTGTAAACATGTAGGCAGGTTTGGTGTGTGCGCGGAAGACTGTTTGGAACGCTGCGGGGCTTTCTATGTCGAGGGTCATGTGTACGTTGATCTTCTCCAGAGATGACTGCACGAACACTGCCACGTTTTGCATCTCGGCCGAGAGTAGGGCGAGCGTCACCGTGAAGCTAAAGCCGTTCGGAAACCCCGCCTCGGTGAGCAGCTGCTTTGCTTTGCTCAAATTGAAATCGTAGGGCCAGTAGGAGTTGTCATATCCAGGGATCGTCGACGGTATGGCGCTCTGGATCCGATGAGCGAACCCGTGGTAAATGTCTGTGATAATAGTGTTGTAGTCAATCGCATAGGACAGAGCCTGACGGACTCTGACGTCATCAAATGGTTTGATCTTCTCGTTCATATACAGCGGCACCACGACATTGCCGGGATATTGGTGCACAGTGATTCCCGTCTGGCTCTTGAGTGCGGTGCTCTGTTCGGAAGTGAGAAGCATTGCTATGTCGACGTCACCGCGTTCGAGGGTGGCCACGCGATTAGCAGCCTCGGGAATTGCCTTGTAGATTATGGTATCGACCTGTGGTCGGCGTTCCCAGAAGTTTGGATTCGACTTCAGCACGACTTGGTTGCCAGGGTCGAAGCTCAAGGTTGTGTACGGTCCATATCCTGCGCAGTTGGTCTTGAGCCAGTCCTTAGCCCAGGGGTCGCTGGCGGTCGCGTGCGCCTTCACGATAGTCGAGTTGTAGATGGGGCCAACCCAATACGTAAGCTGTTTTTCGAAAGTCGGACTGGGCGCGACCAGTCGGAACTGCACTGTGTATTTGTCGATAACGGTGATGCCATCGTCGTTACCAGAGGGCATGTTCGACAGGCTGCCCAGATACTTGGCATTGCCGTTAAGAGCGTAAGAGCGGTCGTACGACCACTTGACGTCATCCGCGGTGAGCTCGTTTCCTGCGGAATCCTTGACTCCATGCCTGATGTGCAGGGTCCACACCATGCCATCAGCGGAAACATCCGCTCTCTCGGCTAAGCGACCGACGACCTTGGTAAAGTCGTGAATCGTATTCCCTGCGGAGTCTTTCGATACAGGGAACCCGAGTAGTGAGTCGTAGCAATTGGTCGCGACCTCCCACGATTGTGGGTTGCCTCCTGAGAACTCAGCGTCCAATGTGGCCGGCGTGGAAACGGTGGCGATCGTCACTGTGGTGGGTTTGTTTGTCTGGCTACTTGTATTCTGACCGGAGCTGCAAGCTGCACCGAGAAGGCTTCCCGCCATCAGGATCGCCCAAAACCGGATCTTGTCCATAGTCGCTCCTTAGTCGCTCCTTCTCGCCATTGGCATTCGCTGACCTCGCCGTTGGCTATCCTCCGACGATCGGCTAGTTATATATGATCAAAAATCGATTGTCAAGATTGCCGCAGTCTGGCTATGATTCCGGTTAGTGAGGATCCGGGTGAAGGAACAGAATGCGGCCTGCATGAACGTCACGCCCGTCGAAATCCGCGAGCAGCAGGAGCATTGGCGCGTGAGCCCCGTGAGGAGATTATCGGGTTACCGTCCGCAAGCGACGTAAGCCGCAAGTCACACCGGCAGAGGAGAGAACGTGCAAGAGGCGCTCATCTGTAGAGCTATGAGGACACCGGTTGGGAAGTACGGAGGGGCGCTCGCCGCGGCATCGGCGGAGGAGTTAGCCGCCGCGGTGATACACGCGATTCTGAAGGACTTGCCCGCGGAGCGAGTTGAGGACGTCATTCTCGGCCAATGCAATCCTAATGCTGAGAGTCCAGCGATTGGACGGACTGCGGCGCTACGCGCCGGCTTGCCATTAGAGGTCCCAGGTCTCCAACTGGACCGACGTTGTGGCTCAGGTCTCCAATCAGTCTGCTTCGCCGCCATGCTAGTTCAGACAGGCGCTGCTGACGTCGTCGTGGCCGGTGGGGTTGAGAGTATGAGTCGAGCAGAACACTACGCACTGGACATGCGACGGGGATCAACTCGGGGCGACATTGTGCTCCACGATCGCTTGGATCGCGCGCGCGTCACGGCAGGATGTGAGGCTCGATTTCCAATTCAAGGCGGTATGTTGGAGACTGCTGAAAACCTTCGCCGAAAGTACCACATATCGCGGCAGGAACAAGACGAGTATGCGTTGAGTAGCCATCAGCGAGCAGTAGCGGCGTGGAATGCTGGCGCCTTTGCCAATCAGGTTGTCTCCATGCTGGTGCCTACGTCCAGGGACGGTATCCTCGAAGTCTCAAAGGATGAACATCCGCGGCCGAACACCAGTTTCGATCAGCTATCCAAGCTTCGACCCGTGCGTGCCTCGTTCGACGCTGAAGCGACCGTGACTGCCGGCAATGCGTGCGGTGAAGGCGACTCGGCTGCCGCGTGCCTTGTCGTAAGTCGCAAGGCGGCGAATGAACTCGCACTCACCCCACAGGCACGCCTGATCTCATGGGCGGTGACCGGCGTCAGTCCAGAGTACATGGGCATCGGACCTGTGTCGGCTGTTAAAAGGGCGCTTGCCAGTGCTGCCTTGGATCTCAAAGATATCCCGTTAATTGAACTTAACGAGGCTTTCGCAGTTCAGGTTTTGGCCTGCACCAGAGAGTGGGGCTTTTGTTCTACTGATTTCGACCGCCTCAACGTCAATGGTGGGGCAATTGCGATCGGCCACCCCGTGGGAGCAAGCGGAGCCCGCATCCTGGCCGATCTAATGGCTGAGATGCAGAGGAGAGAGGCCCGATATGCCCTTGAGACCTTGTGCATTGGCGGAGGGCAAGGGATCGCGGCGGTGTTTGAGCGAGCTGCGTAAACAGCGACACATGGTTCGCGCTATTGTGCCTCGACATTACCCATGGCTTGATTTCGCGCGCAGCACATTCTCCCTGGGCGTCACTCTCGGCGGCGGCGCTGCGATACTAAGCGGCCATACCGCGTCTGAATACGACCCTGAGCTGCATAGAATTGTGGTGCGCGGTTCTCTCGAGGAGCAGACGCGCACGACCTTCAAGAAAGTCCAGGCCGTCCTTGAGGAAGCTGGCCTGACTCTTGCTGATGTTGTTCAGGTTGTCGAATACGTCTGTGCCGGACCAACTGAACGCTATTTCGAAATGGAAAGCCTCTGTGCTGAAATATTGGTTGCCTCCCGGCCGATCGTAAATACAGTCGTGGTCAGCAGTCTTGTTCGCTCCGATGCTCTGATTGAAATTGAGGTTGTCGCCAATGGTCGGGCCAGCCCTAATCCAATTTCCCAACTCGTGTTTCTTCCGTCGCTGCGGGCGCCGATGGCCGGAGACTTCCATAGTCAGGCAGCGGCGGTGGTGGAACGGGCAGACAAATTGCTACGTGACCTGGGGCTAAGTCTGAATAACATTACAAGATGCCTTCAGCTCTGCGTAGTCGATGCTATTGCCAATGAACCTTCTCGGCAGTTCGTACCCGAACTCATGCCGGAGACAGCAGCGTCTACTCTGCTGTACGTAAAGCGGCTACCCGACCCGACCGCGCTTTTCCAGGCTGACTTAATCGCGAGCCGCCACCCTCTCGGAACGTCTGATGGCCACGCATCCACGACCAGCGGTCTGACCTTCTTTTCTCAAATGGCACCCGGGAGCGGCCCCAATGTCTCAGACCAAGCGACTCGGATATATTCAGACTTGCTTCGGGCGATCAGCTCTAGAGGGAACGCAAATCGGAAAGTGATAAAGACGGTCGAGTACATCACTCCCGTCGCCGTTGATGGTTACCGAAGCGTAAGTGACATAAGACGTCAGCTCCTGCCGATGCCTTTTCCTGTCGCCACCGGCGTGGTTGTTGAAGCTCTATCAGATCCCGCGGCTCAGATATGTGTGGAGGCTTGGGCAACAGGGCAATGAGCCTTTTCACCGATGAATTGCGTAGTTGGATCGGGCGGGAAGTCAACTACGCGGCCCCCGATCCCCTTAGTTCATCGGCATTCCGATATTTCGCGCTCGCTCTCGACGACGACAACCCGCGATGGTCGGCCGGAGAAGCTCCGCCGACCTTTATATGCGATTCCAATCAATACTTGGACTCGGATTTCGCGCTTCGATCCGGAGGGCACGTCTGGCCCCTGCCCGTTCCCAACACTCGGGTTCTGCGGGGTGGACACGAATACGAGTTTATACGGCCACCTTACGTTGGTGACAGATTAGCAGTCACCTGGAGAATAGAAGACATTAAACAACGGCAATCTGCCGACGGGAGAGAACTGCTGATCGTTGTATCACTCGCCATCTACCGCACCGTCGAAGGCGAGCTACTCGCAACGAACCGCGAAACGATCATGTATCAGGCCCTATAGGCATGAACGTCGGTGAAACACTCAAACCTTTGACTGTGACGATTGACCTGGCACGCATGGTTGCGTACGCCGCGGCGTCATGGGATTGGTTTCCGACCCATTACGATGTCGTTGCGGCGGCTGCCGCACAACTGCCGCGGCCCGTAGTCGATGGCCAGATGTTCGGGGCACTTCTGGCAAGGCATGCGCTGCTGGGGGCACGCGATGCTAGAGTCCTGCGGCTCTCGTTTCGACTGCAGGCAATGGTATTTGCCGGTGAGACGGTGACAGTGGAAGGCGCTATTCAGACAATCACTGGCAACCGCGTAGTCCTGCAACAGAGAATAACGTGCCGCGATCGTGTGGTGGTCACGGGCGCCATCACGGAATTGCAGTTGTGACGAAGGCCACCAGCTTACTATTTGCGAAGGCGATAATGCGGTGCCCGGGATCGTGCGCCACGTGTGCGCTGCGCTCGCAAAGAGCATCGGCGTCGCTGGCTTCGGCAAGCACTCCCTGGGCGAGCTGTCGAGAGTGCTTTTGTGACTTGACTCTTCCAGCCACAGGAAGACCTGTACGGAATCTCGCGGGCAAAGTATTCCGCACCCCCTCCAGATTTCAGCACTTCTAGAGGAGCAACAGAGATGGACTTCGAACTCTCAGACGCGCAGCGCGCATTCCGAGGTCTTATACGGGACTTCGCCCGTCGCAGCATCAGCCCAGTTGCTCGCGAATGGGAACTGGCCGGCCGGTACCCAACTGAAATTGTCGAAGAAATGAAGGCGATGGGTCTGTTCGGGATGCTGATTCCCGAGAAGTATGGTGGGATCGGCATCGACGCAGTCTCATACGCGATCGTGTTTGAGGAGATCTCCAAGGCGTGGATGGGCGTGGCTGGCATCTTGGGGTCACATTCACTCGCGACGTGGATGGTGGCTGAATACGGCACGGATGAGCAGCGACAACGCTGGCTGCCTGACCTGGCGACTGGGATACGGCGTACTGGCATCGCTCTAACAGAGCCTGCGGCCGGAAGCGACCTGCAAGGGATCTCGACCGTGGCTCGGCGCAAGGGCGATCAGTACATCGTCAACGGCGCCAAGACGTGGATTACGAACGCCCGTCATGCCAATCCGCTGCCGGTGCTGGTGAAGACGAATCCGAATGCCCAGCCCCGTCACAAGGGAATGACGATGTTGATGATCGAGCAAGGAACAGCGGGTTTCGTTGTGGGCAAGGATCTCGGAAAGCTCGGCTACAAGGGTCCAGAGTCCTCAGAGGTGTTTCTGAATGATTGTCCCGTGCCGCTTGAGAATGCACTTGGGGGAGAGGAGGGGCACGGTCTGCAGCAGGCGCTTTCGGCGCTTGAGTTTGGCCGAGTCAACATCGCCGGCCGTGCGGTCGGAGTCGCCCAAGCATCCTTGGACAGCGCTCTGGATTATTCGCGGGAACGCCATGCTTTTGGCCACCCCATCGCCGAGTTTCAGGCGATCCAGCTTAAGCTGGCCGATATGGCCACGCAGGTGCAGGCAGCACGGCTTCTCACATGGTGGGCAGCCTCAGCCTTGGATGCTGGCCGGCGCGCAGACATGGAGACCGGCATGGCCAAGCTTTACGCATCCGAAATCTGCATCACAGCCGCCCTAGAATGCATGCGGATACATGGCGGATACGGATATTCGACCGAGTTCGAAGTCGAGCGGTTCTACAGAGATGCGCCGCTAATGGCTATCGGCGAAGGCACCAATGACATCCTACGAACGATAATTGCGAGGCAGCTGGTGAGCGGGCAGCGTGCCTAGCTCCGGCCGCGAAATCTGGAGCTGGCGGTTCGCGCCAGGCCATAACGAATACGTGTCGAGAAGCGCCTTTGACTGCGACCTCGTGCGTTGTTCCCTGATCTCATAGGTGCAGCCGCTACAGAGTTCAGGGGGAGAGCTCGTCAAGCCAGTCGTTTCGGCAGCGACTGCTGAATCTTGTCTGGAGCGTGTCAACTACCGGGATGTCAGTCAACCCTGATTAGCCTTTGGTCGGGTCGCCCTTTCGAATTAGCCATCGGGCCCACAATCCCACAGTCTGGGCAGTGATCTTCTTAGTAGGCGCGATCGTGCTTGTGACGTCCTATTTCTCGGGACTCGTGGGAGCAGGTGGCACTCTCATAATGATCCCGTCACTGATCTACGTGGTCCCGTTTCTCTCAGGCCGCCATCTGGATATTCATGTCATAACTTCGCTCGGTTTAGTTCAAGGCATTACGGTCGGTGTGGGGGGCGGCTACCAACACTGGCGCAAAAACCGACTCAGTGTCACGTCACTCGAGACCTATGGGGGAGTCCTGGCTTTCGGCGGAATCCTCGGTGCATGGGCTTCCGCGAAGGCGAGTCCGATAGCCTTGGTTGCTGTTCTCGCCCTGTTGGCCTCGGTCGCTGCTACGTTCCTTGCGATTAATCCGCAGCTCGGTACGCATCAGCGCACCGTGGGTCGCTCGATTGTCGCAGGTATTCTTTTTCTCGTTGTTGGCTTCGTTGGAGGGTTAGTGGGAGTCGGTGCGGGTTTCCTAACAGCGCCGCTGCTTATCTACTGGCTTGGCCTCGACATGCGGACGGCATCCGCCACGGCCTTGGTCTTTACTCTTATTCTCTGCGCGCCTGCCTTGACCGCTCGCGCTGTCACTGGACAAGTCGATTGGTCGTTGGCTGGGGTCACGGCTGCCTGCGCCGTTCTGGGTGCCGCATTCGGATCGATTCACAGTGGTCGCTTCGCGCCCGAGGTGTTGCGTTTCGGCCTCGCGGCCGTTACAACAGCCCTGGCCCTAAAGATGTGGGTAAGCATCGCGTTTGGCTTGGACTGACGAGCCCACGGCACGTTCGGCTACGCCTACACGTTGCGATGATGCTTCTTTGGCTGTCAACGGTCGGGTACACAGAGTCGGTAAGTGGAAAGCGAACTTTCAATGGGCGACCGAGTAACGCAAACGAAGGACCGATTACAATTAGCGGCCGTTGTGATGGCTTCGGTGCGCTACTCGCTCGCGCTCGCCACTCGACGCGATCGTGACGAGCCACGCCAAGGAGGATTGAGGTACTCGAATGGCGCCGCGAGGTTCAGGTTCTGGAGCAGCAGATCAAGTGCGTCCGATGGGACGCGGGTGATCGCGGAGCCTGTTGAAGCGGGAGGGAGTGAGAATCCATGGTCCCGAACAATATCGTTCACCTTCGTTCGCTCCGAGCTTCTTGAGGAACCCCTTCCTGTATACGCTGAGGAGCGGCTTCGTCAAGATTCATCTGCCAGCCTGGTATTAGCCGCTTTAGGAGGCACTGAGTGATAGTCTCTGACTACCGACTGATCACTCCAAGCTATCGGATACATGTCGGCAAGGGCGTAACACATGGTGCCCTAGGCAGAGAGTTGGAGTCTGCGGGCTGCGAACGGGTCGTCGTCGTCCACTCGATGAGTCTCGGCCGCCAGAAGCCACTGCTCGATCGAATCCGTGAAGTAGTAGGCGACCGCTTGGTTGGAACCTTCACGGGCGTGCTCCGCGACTGTCCGGCCACAGCAGTCGCTGGTCTAATGAATTACGTGATGGCAGAGCGTGCAGACACCCTAGTCTGCGTCGGAGGCGGCAGCACGATGACCGTTGCTCGCGCCGCCTCGATCCTGCTCGCCACCACATCGGACCTCGTGCCGCCCGGACTACGAGAGGCGATTGGCGACGCAGCATCTCACCTGGGTATGCGAGCGATGCCGGTGTCGATAATGATTCCAGCCACCCCGAGCACGGCGGCTCACGGAGCCGGCGCCGCAGTCCTCGATGCCTCGCGTCGAAAGTTCGAGGTGTATAACCGGGAGTCACGGGCCCATTCAGTCCTAATCGATCCTGATTTTCTACTGACAGCACCCGAGCCTGTGAGAAGGCAAGCGGCGGTAGTGACTCTGTGCGCCGTGCTTGAGACCGTCCTGAGGCCGACACTCAATCCGGTTGCCCTCGCTGATTTGCGGCAGGCAGCGGACATGCTGCTTGCCAGCCTCGCGCCCCGCCAACGAGCGACGAAAGCCCAAGCGGCTGTCGCGGCGGCAATTGCGGCTTTCTTGGCGGCGCGCGCGACAAGTGCGATGGGCGACAAGGGAGCAGCGCTTGCACTGGGGCTGGCTCAGCAAGTACAAGCATGTTACCCGCACATCGCTCAGGCCCAAGCAGTAAGTCCCCTCTTGACGCCGGCTATTGAGTTCAGTCAGGGTGCCAACACCGCGACTGGCGCGACTGGCCGCGAATTCCGGCTCTTTCATCGCCTGCTCCCGGTCTTACCTCGCACCGACACCAAGCTCTGGCTTAGATCGTTCCTTGCCGAGCTCGGGTTGCCTGTGCGACTCCGTGACGCTGGCGTTTCTGCGAGCGACTTCCCAGCGATTGCCGACGCGGCAACTGCTAGCGCCTTTGTTCGCAACAGCCCGCGTCCGGTGACAAACCAGACAGATCTTCTCTGGATACTGGAACAAGCTTTCTGAGTCGCGCCTCCGGGTTCATTGGCTGGCTCAAACGATCATGGGCGTCGCGTCGGTCTTCGCGTCCGGGTGGGATTAGTCCATACGGGGGGCTCGCGGACGGTTACCGACATGGAAGTCTCACGACTGCCGGCGCACGTGGTGCCGCTAGTTAAGTTAGCTGTTGTACGCACTCCGAGTCTCTTCTTCAAGTCGTTCCCAGCTAAGTGTCCCAGATCGGCTCTTTTATGGCGTATTGGCAGCATTCCTTTGTTGGCACACATCGGACCAGTGCGCGCCCACTCTCTAAACTGCGACCTGGCGCTCAAGGGATTGGGCCCGATCGCGGTGTTTTCTGTAGGAAGGTCGGATCTCCTCAAGCTCGTCGATCATCTCGATGACGTCGCCTAAAACGACCAAACAATGCGCGGTGTAACGTGGCGGCTGATCGTCCCGGTCGTTCTCGGAACTCTTCTCAATCCGTTGAACTCGTCGATGATCGCGGTTGCACTCGTTCCTCTCCACGACGACTTCCACGTCGACCTCGGTACATCCACGTGGCTCGTGTCGAGCTTCTACCTGACCGCGTCCGTCGCCCAGCCACTGATGGGACGGCTCGCCGACTTGTTTGGGGCGCGTCGTATCTTCCTCATCGGTATTACGATGGCAGGCGCGGTGGCGCTGCTCGCGCCCCTGTCCCCAAGCTTCGGCTGGCTTGTGGCCGCGCGGGTGATTCAGGCACTGGCGACATCGACCGCCTACCCGGCAGGCCTGGGTCTGATCCGGGCCGCGTCCACCGGCGGTCGGGTTCCAGCCCAGGCGCTGGCGGTGATCTCGATGGCAGCTTCCGTCAGCGCAGGGTTCGGACCTACGGTCGGCGGCCTTGCCATCTCCTTCGCGGGATGGCAGGGCATCTTCCTGGTCAACCTGCCAATTGCCGCGGCTGGCGTCGTGCTTGGGCTGCGGTGGCTGCCGGCGCCGCCTCCACCCGACGCTGCCGGGGTCGGGCTCGGTCGGATCGACCTGCCGGGCGTGCTTCTATTCGGTAGCACTCTGACCGCACTGCTCGCGGGTCTACTGTCTTTCGGCTCGCGCCAGGGCTGGGTGCTGCTAGTGGCGGTGCCAATATTGGGTGCTCTCTTGGCGCTTTGGGAGCTGCGGGTCAAAACGCCCTTTTTCGACCTTCGTCTGCTTGCGGCCAACCCGGTCCTCATTGGCGTATTCGTTCAGTTCGCCGCTGTGACGTTCGTCTTCTACTCGTATTTCTTCGGACTTCCAATCTGGCTCGAGGAGGTGCGTGGCTTTGACGCCAAGACCGCAGGCTTGCTGATCCTGCCCATCACCGGCCTTGGCGTTCTGATCACGCCCGTCGCAGCGAACCTGATTGGCCGCGGGGGTTCGCGGCTTTCGCTGATCATCGGTTCCGTCTTTATGTGCGCGGGTTCCGCGCTGCTGGTTACGTTCGGCCCCAGCACGTCAGTGATCGCCCTGGTCGCGGTTGCGATTGTGGTGGGTGTTCCCAACGGCTTCAACAATATGGGGCTGCAGGCGGAGCTCTATAGGTTGGCGCCGCTTGAGCGCATATCCTGGGTGGCCGGCCAGTTCCAAACCTTCCGCTACGTGGGAGCGATTCTGTCCGCGACATTGCTCGGCACCGTCTTCAGGCAGCGGGCGACGACGAGCGGTCTCCATTCCATCGCAATCGTGTTGGTCGTGGTCGCTGTGGCTCTGATCGTCGCCAGCGTCGCTGTTCAGCGGGTCCCGGCCACTCACGAGGACTGAACCTCTCGCGCTGGCTTGATTAGTGAGGTCACCGCAAACGGTCTGTCCTCCTTGATCGTCGCCACAGACTGAGACTTCGAGCTGACTTCGCTCGCGATCTGGCAGTTACATCTCAGAGTGGAATGACAGCCAAGCCCGCGGACGACTGCGGACGATGGCGCACAACCACAGAATGTCGGCAGCAAAGATCGAACCTGGGTGGACTGCAATGGACGTCGGCGGACGTTAGGCCCGTGGTCTTCAAAACTGCATCGGGCTGGAAAAGCCGAGCTCCCTCGCGCGCGTCCCCTCTATATGTGCCGACGATTGCGTCTGGCGCTGGCGCCCTATATCCTCGTATTGACGGCAGCAACCTCCGACGGTTTGCAGACCGTCGCGTTTTCGGTCCGCGCGGACCATTTCGAATACAAAACCCGGGCCTGAGTCTGTAAAACCGTCTGACGGTTGCTGCCGACAACGATGAGAATAGCGGGCGCCTACGTCCTATTCAATCGTCCGCACACGTCCGCAGGCGTTCATGGGGTCGAATAGCCCCGGGGAATCGCAGCCCCCGGGCTCTTTCAGATCCGGCATCGTAACCGACCAATCGCTCACGCCGGTGATTGAACCGTGACGGAATATTTGCATCCGACGGGGTGAATCCGCAGCTGGAGGTTCGCAGACAATGGTGCGCCATGATCGCGAGGAACCAGTTCGCGGCTTAGGTAACCCGTGCCGCCGCGCGACCAGGAAGAACCGCACGCTCGACGCGGGGTCGTGGTGCTAGTTCACGAGATTAAGATCATCAACTTCGCGCCTAGGGTCTCTGGCCAGCCCGCACGGAGTCAGCGGCAAGACGGCTGTCAAGGTCGGCTAGCGCCGCGCGCCACGCCTCGGCGCCATTCTGATCCCACAGGTCTCGGAGCTTGGACGGCCCCTCTTGGATCCGGAGAATTGCGGCCCGGCCACGTGCGATCAACTCAGCGCTTGGCTCAAGTGGATAGCCGGTCGCGGCCCACGTCCCGACAAGGTCGGCGTACTCATTCCACTGACCGGGAGCACCTTTAAGCCGTGCCAGGACTTCACACGCCGCTATTGCCTCTACACCGGCAGGTTCTGGGACGGGGTCGGATCCGGTTGCCTCTATCCGAGCCAACGCGAACTCGACCAGCGATAGATCGGATCCCCTAACAAGCAAGAATGCCCAATCCACAGCACCATCATTGTCGAAGGGTTGCGCCCCCCAAATGGTCATCGTCCTCAGCATAGGACTAGCACAAGGTCGCACTGCTCAAAGAGCTCAAGGCTGAGGGCAAGGTCGGCGCGAGCGGCGCTAGGGGCAATAAGTCGAGGTTCGAGGAGGTCACTCAGGTGATGAGAACCGGTCATCGCCATTGATCTTGTCCAAATCTCTGATGTCGATGTCAAAGGGTTCGTATGGATCTGCACTGCCGAGCTATGCAATCGTCGCACTCATGATCCCGTGCCCGAAGCCCGATTAAACAAGGCCCTGTGCTCCAACCGCTACTTCCGTCAACCGCCGACCTGTCTTGCCCACTTGGTGGGCTTCTCCTGAAACCTCAGTCTGTCACGCTGCGCCCTCCTCGATCGTGACCTTGTAACCGAGCTCCTCGAGCCGGCGCACTGAACGCTTGGCGATCAGGTCACGGCGGCGGGCGTCGTAATGAGTCGGGCCGAGGTCGACGAAGTAAGCGCCGTCGCTCAGCATGGCGTAGATGGCCATGAGAATCGAGTGGGCCACGGCCATGGCGGCTCGCTTTGAACCGCGGCGAATGGCGAGCCGCTGATAGCGAGCGGAGAAGAAGTTGGGCTTGCTCCGACCGGCACGAACCGACGCCAGCGCGACCTCGACCAGGGCGGAGCGAAGCCAGGGGTTGCCGGCCCCTGTCGACGCCGAGCGACGTTTGCCCCCACTCTGGTCGTTGCCAGGACACACGCGGGCCCAGGACGCCAGATGGGCGGCGGTGGGGAAGCGGGACATATCGACGCCGATCTCAGCCAGGATCTGCTCGGCACTCCTGCGAGCAATGCCAGGAATCTGATCGAGGAGCGCGATCTGAGGATCAAAAGGGCGCATTCGCTCCTCGACCTTGGCGTTGATTTCTTCGATCTCCGCCTCCATCTGCTCGACCAGCCGCAGGTGGCTCTGGAGCATGAAGCGCTGGTGCTCGTCCATTGAGCCCACCAGTGCCTCGCGGAGCTGATCGCGCTTGTTTCGCAGGTTGGACATAGCAAGCTCTGCCATGGCATCCGCATCCTCATTGCCGGCCACCAGCTGCTCCAGGATAGCGCGGCCAGACTTGCCGATCACGTTGCTGGCAACGCTGCTCAGTTTGATGTTGGCGCCCTCCAACACCTTCTGGATCCGCGTCACCATGCGGGCTCGCTCCTCTACCAGCAGCTTGCGGTAACGCACCAGGTCGCGCAACTCCCTCTGCCAGCGCTCGGGGACGAAGCTCGGCTTGAGCAGCCCATGGCGGAGCAGATCAGCCAGCCACTCCGCGTCTTTCACGTCAGTCTTGCGACCCGGCACCGCCTTCACGTGACGGGCATTGACCACCAGGAGCGTGATGCCATGACCTTCGAGCAGATTGAAGACGGGGCGCCAGAAGATGCCGGTCGATTCCATCGCCACGTGCGTAACGCCTCTGGCAAGAAGCCAATCCACCATCCGCAACAACTCGCGCGTCATCGTGCCGAAGGTCTCTACTTCCTTTCCGACGGGAATGTTCGCGCACACCACCACCGTCTTCTTGTGCACATCGAGCCCTGCGCAACGCTCATGGATTACCTGCACCTCACCACCTCCAGAATTGATGTGGTTGGCGGGTGACCACCGTTTAGGGCAAAGACTTTCCCCTGCGTGCTCACGCAACAGCGCGGCGACATCATGTGGTGCCTGCCGGCGGTCAAGCTCAGGTTAACTTTCGGGCTTCGGGCACCAGTGCGACTCCACGAGCTTCTTCCCACCAACGCACCTGGTTTCATAGCACGTGGTGCTGGGGGTCGTCCCCCACGAATGTGGGGTTATCTTGCCACCTCCGTCAGGAGGTCAAAAGTTCCCTTTCTGCGGCATGTCTAGATTGGTGGCCTATATGCGTATGGGGGAGTCACGAAAGGCCGCCACTGGAATGGAGAAGTTGGCCTGTAATCCAGCCGCCCTCGGATGAGAACAAGAACGCCACCAGATTGGCGCTGTCCAACGGTAGGCTCGGCCGTCCCAGAGGCGCCTGTCTGGAAATCGTGTGTCGGAGCTCCTCGGAGATCCAGCCGGTTTCAGTCGGCCCAGGGTTAATGCAATTGGCGCGGATTCCGCGCGGCCCTAGCTCCAGTGCGGCTGCTTTGACGATACGGTCGAGGGCTCCTTTGCTCACTCCGTACGGAACGTTGTTGAGGAGAGCATCGCTGGTGAAGGCGACAATACGCCCGTCGTCTCCTGGCATTCGGCGGGCGAACTCCTGAATCAGCAGAGCCACCGACCTAGCGTTGACTGCGAAATGGTGGTCGAACTCTTCCGCGGAGGTTCCTAGGAGGGGCAGCTCGATGTCGCGGCAATGAGCGGCAACGAGCGCCGTGAATGTTCCCAGGCGTCCCTCCAACTCTTCGAACAGACTCGAGGGTGACACCGGGTCGCTTAAGTCTGCCGGAGCGAATTCGGCCCGAACGCCCAGACTGCGGAGTTCCTCTACGACGTCGGTCGGCTCGCGATCATCACTCGTCGGGCCGGTCTCTCGGTCATAGGGACGCCAACAGCTCAGCCCCACGTCCCAGCCTGCTCTGGCTAACGTGATTGCGCAGCTGGCGGCGATGCCCGCCCGGCGGCCGGCGCCAGTAATGAGCACGTTCGGCATGTCGGCAGCTTAAGACCCACCTGGCCACCTCCGCCGGGAGGTCAAGAATTCCCTTTCTGCGGGTGTCAAGGCAGGCAGCTAACCCATGGATTTCCGTTGCGGTGCCAATGGCTTTCATGGATAGACAGCTCGTTCAAGCGGAATTAGCCTGACCCTGGAGCGCTGACTTCATGACGCCGGGGGGCGACGCGCTTCGGCACGGTGAACCACCAGTGTCGAAAGCTCAGGGTTTGATGATGTTGCCGAACGGTAGTAAAAACGGTCCAGATGTCAGAGAGAAGGCGGCTCGAGCCTCCGGACCTGTCCTCGCTCCCTGGTTAGAACTGAACGGCGCCATGTGCGTGCTGACGGACCACACT
>Ga0307372_10005657_pt1 | contig 18648 bp, 17 predicted proteins | sample OX1MG_FD_202533 | JGI IMG/M metagenome (GOLD analysis project Ga0307372, IMG submission 202533) | Soil microbial communities from Risofladan, Vaasa, Finland - OX-1 | ecosystem: Environmental > Terrestrial > Soil > Coastal area > Acid sulfate soil | place: Finland: Risofladan, Vaasa | collected...
CAGGCCAGGGCACGGCGGCGGCGTTCGTCGGCGTCGCGTTCGCCTTCCTCGGAGCGGAGCTCCTCGGATGGCGGTTCGCCGCACGCACGCTTTTCGCGTGGCGGTCCGGGGGCGCGCCGCGCGCGCTCGCCGGGGCGTCGCGGCCGGGGGGGCGGAGTTGAGCGACGCGAGCGCGGCGTACGAGCCGGTGCCCGACCGGAGAGCGGCCGTCGACCCACGTCTGCTGCTCCGTTACCGCGTGCTGGCGTTCACGACCGCGACGCTGCTCATCGTCATCGTCTTCGTCGGCATCCCGCTCCAGCTCGCGGCGCACAACACCTCGGTCGTGAACGTCGTCGGCACGATGCACGGCTTCCTGTACCTCGCCTATCTCTACTTCGCGTTCGACCTCAGCCGGGCGCTGCGCGTCCCGCTGCTCGCGACTGTGCTCGTCCTCCTCGCGGGCACCGTGCCATTCTGCGCGTTCGTGGCCGAGCGCAAGCTCACGCACCGCTTCGAGGCGACCCCGGCCCCGGCGGGCCGGCCTCGTAGACTCGGCCCGTGACGCGCCGCTGGACCTCGCGCCGGGCACTGCTGCTCCACCTCGCGGTCGCCGTCGTCGCGTCGTCGTGCCTCGCCGCGGGGTGGTGGCAGGCGACGCGCGCCCTTTCGGGAAACGCGCTGAGCTGGTTCTACTCGATCGAGTGGCCGGCCTTCGCGATCGTCGCGATCGTCGCATGGTGGCGGCTCATCCACGAGGACCCCGACGCGTACCGCGCCCGCAAGCAGAAGCCGCCCGAGCGGCGCGCGCCCGACGGCTCGCTCTACCCGCGCTGATCCGCGGAACCGGCCCGATCGCGCGGGACCGCTCCCGAGCGCCCGCCCGCCGGCCGTGGCAGGCTCTGCCGATCGGGGTCCGATCTCCTGAGGGAGGCGAGCGCATGCAACGGTGTGGAACGGTGTCCGCCGCGACACGGGGGACAGGTGCGTGGCAGCGCGACGGCGGCCGGCACGCGACCAGGACGGTCGCGCGATGAGCGGCGTGCGCGTGCTCGTCGGGACCCGCAAAGGTGCGTTCGTGCTGCGATCGGACGGACGAAGGGCCGAGTGGGACGTCGCCGGGCCGTACTTCCCCGGCTGGGAGATCTACCACGTCAACGCCTCGCCCGCCGATCCGGACCGGATCTGGGCGTCGCAGACCTCCGGGTGGTTCGGCCAGGTGGTCCAGCGATCGGACGACGGCGGCGTCACCTGGGCGCCGATGGGCAACGATTTCACCTACGAGGGCGTCCCGGGCACGCACCAGTGGTACGACGGCACACCGCATCCGTGGGAGTTCGCGCGTGTCTGGCACCTCGAGCCGTCCGCGAGCGACCCGGACACGGTGTACGCGGGCGTGGAGGACGCCGCGCTCTTCAAGTCGAGCGACGGCGGCGCGACGTGGACCGAGCTCGCCGGGCTCCGAAAGCACGGCTCCGGACCGTCGTGGCAACCGGGCGCCGGCGGCATGTGCCTGCACACGGTGCTCGTCGACCCCACCGACGCGGCGCGCATGTTCGTGGCGATCTCCGCCGCGGGCGTGTTCCGGACCGACGACTCCGGCGAGACGTGGCGGCCCGTGAACCGCGGGCTTCGCTCCGGCGAGATCCCGGGTCCCGAGGCCGAGGTCGGGCACTGCGTCCACCGGCTCGCGTCCCACCCGAGCCGACCCGGGACCATCTTCATGCAGAAGCACTGGGACGTCATGCGCACCGACGACGCGGGCGAGAGCTGGCACGAGGTGAGCGGCGACCTCCCGACCGACTTCGGCTTCGTCATCGACGTGCACGCCCACGAGCCGGAGACCGTCTACGTCGTCCCCATCACGAGCGACTCCCACCACTTCCCGCCGGACGGGCGCCTGCGCGTCTACCGGAGCCGGACCGGCGGCGGCGAGTGGGAGCCCCTCGAGCGCGGGCTCCCCCAGGAGCACTGCTACGTGAACGTGCTGCGCGACGCGATGGCCGTCGACTCGCTCGACAACTGCGGGATCTACTTCGGAACGACCGGCGGCCAGGTCTACGCGTCCGCGGACGCGGGCGACAGCTGGGCGCCCATCGTGCACGATCTCCCCGCGGTGCTGTCGGTCGAGGTCCAGACACTCGCCTGACGAGGCGTCGCGATGGTCCGCGTCGTCCTTCCCGCGCACCTGCGCGCGCTCGCCGGGACCGAGCGCGAGCGCGAGCTCGAGGTCGTCGGCACGGTCAGCCTGGCGAGCGTCCTCGACGCGCTCGAGCAGCTCCACCCGGAGCTGCTCGGCACGATCCGGGACCGTGCGTCGCGTGAGCGGCGCCCGTTCGTCCGCTTCTTCGCGTGCGGCGAGGACCTTTCGCACGAACCGCCGGGCGCCCCGCTCCCGCCGCCAGTCGCCTCCGGCGCCGAACCACTCCTCATCGTCGGCGCGATGGCGGGCGGCTGAGCCACGCGCCCGACGGGCGTCGCGCCGGCCGGCCGGCCCGTCCGCCCCACCGACCGACCGACCGACCGACCGACCGACGACCACGGTCGACCGCCACCGGACCGGAGGGGCAGGGTCAGGGAACGAGCACGATTTTGCCGTACGCGCGCCCGCCCGCGAGCGTGCGGTGCGCCTCGGCGACCTCGGCGAGCGGGTAGACGCGCCCGACGCGGACGCGCAGGGACCCCGCCCGCACGAGGCGGAGGAGCTCCAGACGTGCCGCATCGCGGATCGCCGTCCCCGGGTCGGCGCCGGGACCGGCGCCGAGCACCTTGATCCCGAGCCCGCCGCCGCGCGCGAACGCCGCGATCGTCGCGATGCGGACGCGGTCCGCGACGAGCGCGAGCGACACGTCCACCGCCTCGTCGGTACCGACCGTGTCGACCGCCGCGTCGATCCCGTCCGGGGCGAGCTCGCGGACGCGCTCGAGCAGGCCGTCGCCGTACGCGACCGGCACGACACCGAGCCGTCGCAGGTCGTCGTGACGCGACGGCGCCGCGGTCCCGATCACACGCGCGCCCGACGCGACCGCGATCTGGACGACCGAGCTCCCGACTCCGCCCGCCGCGCCGTGCACGAGCACGGTGTCGCCCGCGGCGACGCCCGCCGCGGCGAGCGCGTGGACCGCGGTCGTGCCGACGAGCATGAGGCCGGCGGCCTCGTCGAAGGACAGCTCGTCGGGCTTCGCGAGTACGGCCGAGGCAGGCGCGACGATCTCGTCGGCATAGGCGCCTGCGGCGCGGAACACGACGACCTCGTCGCCGACGCGGATCGCTCCGGTCGGGCCCGAGACCTCGCCGCCGACGGCACGCACGACACCGGCGGCCTCCGACCCGAGGCGCATCGGAAGCTTCGCGGCATCCCGACCGAACGCGCCGCTGTAGATCTTCACGTCGAACGGGTTCGTGCCGGCGGCACGGACATCGACGATCACCTCGCCCGGACCGGGGGGGTCCATCGGCTCCTCCACGAGCGCGAGCACTTCCGGCCCGCCGTACGCCGCCGCCACAACCCGTCGCGCCATGACGCGTCCAACCGACCGCGAGTGAGCGCTATTCCACGTACGCCTCCACGTGCGCCGTCGGGTCGACCGTGGCCGTGGCCGCCCTCGACTGCGTGGCGGCCCACGCAGACCATCACCGGCGCCGCCCGGCCCGCATCGGAGCCTAGGCTCCGGGGATGCCCGCGCGCCTCACCGTGATCCACGACGGCTACGCCCGCGACGACGGCGTCGCGTCGAGCGTCGTGCACGTGGCGGACGGCACCTCGCACGTGGTCGTCGACCCGGGGATGGTGCGCGACCGGAGCCTCATCCTCGAACCGCTCGCCTCGCTCGGCGTCGCCGCCGAGGCGGTCACCGACGTCGTGCTCAGCCACCACCACCCCGACCACACGTGGCACCTCGCGCTCTTCCCCGCCGCGCGGGTCCACGACGTGTGGGCCGTGTACCGCGCGGACCAGTGGGACGATCAGCCCGCCGAAGGCCGGCGTGTGAGCGAGCACGTGACGCTCATCGAGACCCCCGGCCACACGCCCCAGGACGTCACGACGCTCGTCGAGACCGAACACGGCCTCGTCGCGTGCACGCACCTGTGGTGGTCGGCGGACGGTCCGGAAGAGGACCCGCTGTGCACCGACGCGGCGGCGCTCCACGAGGGACGCCGCCGGGTGCTCGGCCTCGGCGTCGCTCGCATCGTCCCGGGTCACGGCCCGGCGTTCGTCCCCGACGCGTCGACGCCGCGCTGACGCCGGGCGCGCCACCGGCGGCCGCGGCGGGCCGGCTAGCGCCTTCTCGCGAACCAGCCCGTGCGCGGCGGGCGCGTCGCCTCGCCTGACTCACGCTCCGTCGCCGGCCGCGCCGCACGCGTGCCGCGCGCGGCGCCCGGCCCGCAGTTGCACCGCTGCTCGGGGGGCACGCCGCCGAGCACCTGCTCGACGTGTGCGCCGCACCCCTTCCACGTGGGGCGCCTGCATCGTGGGCATGTCGTCGCTCGGCACATACCCCAGAGGGTACACTGCGGCATCCGGGCACGCGGGTCGGCCCCGTCCCCGTCAACCCGATCGCCGACCTGTCCAGGGGTAGGCGCCGAGCGCGTCGAGCTGCGCGGTTCCTCCCGATTCGAGGTCGTAGAGGCTCGCGCCGAGCGCGCCGCCGCGTCGGGCGACGTCGAGGAAGCGCCAGATCTCGGCCCCGCTCGGCAGCCCGTGTCGACCGCCTTCGGACGCCATGTCGTAGTCCTGCCCGATCGGGACGACGGGGCGCATGCGCGCGAGCCCCCGGATGGCCTCCAACGTCGCGCGGCCCGGCTCGGTGCACGACCAGTAGACCATCGGCGCGAACGCGTCGACGAACGGTGCCTCCGCCGCGTACGGGTAGTTGGCGAGCCAGTACCGAAGCGGGCGTGGGACGACTGCGATGACCGGGCGATCGCCGACGGCGGCCCTGACGAGCGACAGGTAGTACGCCACACGCCGATCCCCGAGGTAGGTCCCCTCGGCCGGGCTCTCGATGTCGGTCGCGAAGCCGTCCGCCCCGTCGCGCACCGCATCCCGCGCGCGTGCGGCGTCCGCAACGGGGTCGGACATCGACGCGAAGTCCCAGGCGATCACCGCGATGCCTGCGCGGTGCGCCGCGGGCACGAGCGCGTGCAGCAACGGTGCGCCGTAGTAGCCGTCGGCGCTGCTCCCGGTGCGCAACCAGACTTGTCGCAGGCCGGCGCGTCGCGCCAGGGCCACGATCCTCGCGGCGTCGATGTGCGCGCCCTTCCAGACGGTGAGCCAGATCCCCTTGCCCGAGATCGGCGCGAGATCGACGGTACGCGCCGGAGGCGCGGCGACCACCGGGATCGCCCGGTCGGGGACGATCGGGGGCGCGAGTGGCGGGCTCGGCGGCCCCGGAGGCGACGGCGGTGGAGGGCACGGCTCGGGCTGGACGGGTGGCGCGGGGATCGGGTAGCGGGTCGACGGCCGCGCGCCGGCGCCGGCGCCGCCCACCGCGGCGACCGGTCGCTCCGCCGGGCCGGCGGGCGCGACGCCGCCCGGCCCCACGAGGAGCGCGAGGAGCGCGACGAGCCCCGGCACCGCGCCGCGGCGGGCGCTCCGGCGACGTGGTCGGGTCGGTCGGGACACCGCGCCATTGTTGCCCGCGCCCGAGCGCGGCCGGCGTCACCGTCTCACGGCGGGCGTTCCCTACAGTGAGACCGTGACGCCTCTGCTCGCACCGCTGCGCAGCCGGGCGTTCCGCTGGCTCGAGGGGACCGCTGTCTTCGCGAACTCCGGGGTGTGGATGGTCACCCTCGTCGGCGGCTTCATCATGGAGCGCCTCACGAAGTCTCCGGTGCTCGTCACCCTCGCGGCGTCGATGACCCCGCTCGCGGGCATCTTCGCGGTGCTGTTCTCGGGTGCGGCCGCGGACGCGAGGGACCGGCGCGCGGTGCTCCTGCTCGCGAAGCTCCTCCTCGCGAGCTCGACGGTCTTTCTCGCAGTCGTCGCCGTGGCGCACGCGCTCTCGCCCGCGACGCTTCTCGTCGGCCTTGCGGGCATGGGCATCGCGAACGGCACCTCCTCGCCTTCGTGGTGGACGACCGTCGCGAGCCTGGTTCCCGCGGAGATCGCCCCGGTCGCGCTGAGTGTCGATAGCTTCCAGTGGAACATCGGCCAGGTCGTCGGGCCGGTGCTCGGCGGCGCGGTGCTTCGCGACGCGGGCAGCGCGGCGTTCTTCGCGGTCTGCGGTGCGCTCATGGTTCCGCTCGTCGGCTTCCTCGTGGTGTGGCGGGGGCGCAGCGACCTGCGTCTCTCGACTCCGGGGGGGGACGCGACCGAGAGCCTCCTCGGCGCGATCTCGTCCGGCTGGCGCTACTTCGCGAACACCCCGGGGCTCCGAGCGGTCGCGGCGCGCACGGCGCTCTACGCGGGTCCCGCGGCCGCGCTCGGCGCGCTTCTCCCGCTGTTCGCGGCGCACTACCTGCACACCTCCGCGCTCGGCTACGGCAGCTACCTCGCGATCTCCGGCGCGGGTGCGATGACGGCGGCCCTCACCGTGCCGAGGATCCAGGGCCACCTGCACCTCGACGCGATCGCGGCGGCCGCGACGGTGACGAACGGGCTCGCCGTCGGGGCGATCGTCATCTGGCCGAACCGCTGGGCCGCCGTCCCCACCCTGTTCGTGGCAGGTGGGTCGTGGGTGTGGGCGACGATGGCATTCGTCATCGCCGCTCGCCAGGTCACGCCCGAGTGGGTGCAGACCCGCGCGCTCTCCCTCTACTACGTCGTGCTCGAGGGACCGTTCGTCGTCGGAGGGCTCGGCTTCGGCGTCGTCGACTCCTTCCTCCCGCTGCGCACGACACTGCTCGTGTCGGCTCTCGCGTTCCTGCCGGGACTGCTCGTGATCCCCCGATTCGGCCTGCCGGTCGTCGACCGTGCGTCGCTCGAGATCGTCGGGAGCCCGTCGCTCGTCGTGAACCGGCGCATCGCGGCGAACGACGGACCGGTGCTGATCCTCGTCGAGTACCTCGTCGCCGAGGACGACGTCGACGACTTCCTCGCGGCGATGGCCGGGCTGCGGATCGTCCGGCGCCACCTCGGCGGCACCCGGTGGGGGGTGTTCGAGGACGTCACCGAGCACGGTCGGTTCATCGAGACCTTCCTCGTCGCATCCTGGAACGGCTACCTGCTCCAGCGCGCCCACTACACGAAGGCGGACACCGAGATCGAGGCGCGCGCTTCGGCGTTCCACACGGGACCCGGCGAGCCGCGCATCACCCGGATGGTCCACCCCGAGACGGTCGAGGCCGCGCAGGCACGCTCCGCGTGGCGCCGCGACATCCTGAAGCTGTTGACCGATCGGGCCTGACGGCGCGGCGGCGCCGTCCACCGGCCACGTCACGGCCGTGGAGAAGCTCAAACGGACGGCGCGTTGCCCGCCACCCCGAGATGTGGGGGCACGCGGTCGAGCGAGCGCGGCGGTCACCAGCGGCGCTCGCCGACCAGGTAAATGACGGCCGGGGCGAGGACGAGCCGGACGACCGTCGCGCCGATCAGCGCGCTCGACCCGAGCCCCACCGCCAGCATCGTGACCACGACCTGGGTCGACCCGACGATCGCGAGGAAGACGCCCACCATGATCAGCGCGGCGCACGTGATCACGCGTCCAGTGGCCGACAGCCCGCGCGCGACCGAGCCCGCGTGGTCGCGGATCGCGTCCCACGACTCGCTCAACGGCGAGACCAGAGACACCTCGTAGTCCATGGACAGGAAGAACACGATGGCGAACATCGTCATCCGCACGTAGGACTCGATCGGCACGTTCTCGCCTACGCCGACGAGGAGCGTCCCGCGGTGCGCCTGCGTGAACGCACGCGCGCGATGTCCGGGAACGCTTCGAGTGAGGTGCCAGGGCTCCGCCCGAGGCCTCCGGCCCCGGAGCGACCGCCCGGGAGGCGGACGACCAGGGTGGACGGACGCTTCGCGGCCGGGCCGAAACCCGACGCGACGAGATCGAACGTGCGGCGGTCCGTGACGCTCACCGGTTCCGCGCCGTCGCCGACGTGGCCGAGGCGCGTCGAGAGCATCGCAATCGCGAGCACGACGAGCGCGACGACGCCGAGGGAGAGAACGGTCCACGGGCGCAGTCCCGACGAGCACTGCGTGCCCCGAGGTCGCGACCGTCGACCCGACGACGAGCACCACGAGCGCGACCGCGAACCCGATCGCCCCGGACCTCGTTGCGGCCGCCTTCGGCCGGGTCAGCCGCTCGACGTCACCGCCGTACTCGACCTCGAGTCCCGCACGCCGCACCGCGGACGTCGCGGTGTCGAGCGCCCGCACGTACGAGCCGTCGAGTGCGACGAGCCACACCGCGACCACCGTCGCGGGCCCACGCGCGCACGGACCCGATGCGCTGGAGCACCAGGGCGCCGCGGGACTTGTCGCCGCGAGCGGTCATCTCCCCTACTGCTGCACGGTGCATGTCGCTACCTTCTCGCCCGTGGTCGCTCGCGACACGCTCGCCGGCGGGTCCCTATATCGTCATTTCCGCCATCTGGCATCTATGTCATACGTCTACCGCATTCTCATGCGATCTGTCATCGCTGTCACATTGCGTGCCGCCTGCCATAATCGTGCGGAGCTATGATGTGCTCGTGATCGAGAGCACCGCGACCGGCCGATGGGAGAAGAAGAAGCAGGCGACGCGCGACGCGATGCTCGCGGCGGCGGCCGAGCTGTTTCGCGCGAAGGGCTTCGCCGCGACGACGGTCCAGGAGATCACGGACGCCGCCGACGTGTCCGAGCGGACGTTCTTCCGCTACTTCGAGTCGAAGGAAGACCTTCTCCTGCCCGATCTCGTCGCGCTGTTCGCCTCGGTCGAACACGACCTCGCGCGCCGATCGCCCGACGAGCCCCCGCTCGGTGCGCTGCGCGAGGCCGTCTGCGCGTCGCTCGCCGGGCGGGCGGGCCGTTCACTCGTGCGGTCGGCGCGCGACCTCGATCCGGCCAGCACGCCGTCGCCCGTCCGCCTCGTGCGAGTGTTCATCGAGTGGGAGGAGCGTCTCACCGCCGTGCTCACGGACCGCTTCGTCGCCGCGGGCGCGGACCGGGACTCGGGAGACGTCCGCCTGCGGGCCGCGGTGACCGCTCGGGCCGCCGTGACCGCGCTGCGCACCGGAGTCCGCGCCTTTCGCAGCGCGCCCGCGCGCGAGCGCCGCAGCGCGGCCGCGCTCACGCAGTACGTGTCCGACGCCTTCGCGATCCTCGAAGCGGGATGCCCACCGCCGCGCCGTCCCGGCCCCGCGGCACGGGGACCGCAGGGAGCGCCGCGGCGCAGAAGCAGGTAGGACCGGTCGGAGCGGCGCGAGCGGCGCGAGCGGCGCGAGCCGTCTACCGGACGCGATGCGCCGGCCTCGCGCACGACAGGCTGTCTGCACATACCACGCAACAGACCATTGACGGCGGCGACGGGCGCGCGTCAGGATCGCACCGGATCCGGCCGGGCGTCGAGCGACCCGGTCCCGGTCGGCGGACCGAGAGCCGATGGAGGATGCCGTGACCACCACGCCCACCGCGCGCGCGAAGCGCAATGCCCGCGTGCTCCTCGCCCCATTTCTGCTCGGTGCCGCGGTCATCGCGGGCGTGGGCGCCGCGGCACCGGGCGCGTCTGCCGTCCCGGCGACCAAGCCGAAGCCCTCTCCGTTCTCGACGCTCGAGCGGTCGCTCAAGGCCGAGGAGCACCTCACCTTCAAGGTGACCTACGTCACGCACGGCGCGGGTGCGTCGCAGACCGTGACGTTCGAGCAGAGACCACCCGACCTGCGCTTCGGGACAGGGAGTGGCTACATCCTCGATCTCGCTGGCAAGACCTACTACTGCGCGTCGGCGCTCGGCCACGCTATCTGCGTCAAGTCGGGCACGACGACGAGCCCGCTGCTCGGGCTCACCGGGCTGTTCGAACCGTCGAGTGTCCTCGCGGCGCTGAAGTCGCTCCAGGCCACCGCGGCGACGAAGAGCGCCGGCGTGAAGTTCTCGAGGACCACGAAGACCATCGCCGGCCAGCCTTCGACGTGCCTGAGCGTGACCGTGAAGGCGAGGACCTACGAGTACTGCGTGACGAAGGCGAAGGGGATCCTCGCGTACGGGGGCACCGGCGGCGAGTACGTCGATCTCACGTCCTACGCGAGCTCCGCCCCTGCCGGCGACTTCGCGCTGCCGGCGAGCGGGTCGATCACGACGGGGTGAGCCGGAGCCGGTAGAGCTCCTCGCCGGCGTCCCGAACGACGAGCGTGCCGTCGTCTCGGGCCCACTCGTCGGGATCGATCTCCGCGGGGTCTCGGTAGCCGAGGTTCACGGACCGGGCGACGGACTCCGGTATGGCGGTCGCGAGCGTCACGCTCACGCGTGGGCGCTCCCCGTCGCGTGCGGCGTACGTCCCTGCACCTCGCACGTGGGTCGAGTGCGCGAGGTCGCTCCAAGGACGCGACCGGAAGCGCTCCCACTGCGCCACGAAGTAGTCGCGACAGTGGTAGCCGATCTCGGCGATCCCCGGGTGCGTCACGCTCAGGTCGGCGATGTGCGGTGCGTACAGCACGACCTCGCCGCCGTCCGCGACGACGGGCTCGACCTTGTAGAAGCCCTTCGCGCCCGTCCAGAGGTCCGCGTAGCGCTCCGGGAGCACGGAGAGCACGCGCGCCACCGGCGCCTCGAGGTACCGGACGTGGGTCGCCGCCGCGGTCTCGACGACCGACTCCCACGCCGCGACGGGCTCCCCGAACGCGGCGGCATGGAGGTCCGCCGAACCGGGACGCGTGACGACGCACAGCGCGAGGCACGTGGTCGGGACCATCGACGCCGCCTCGTCGATGATGGCACGCACCGGCGTGACACCCGGGACGCCGATGATCTCGGCGCTCGACACGAGCGCGCCGACCCAGTGCGACACGTCGATGAGCTCGCGACCCGAGACGCCCGGGAACAGATACTTGTTGCCCCCGGAGAAGCCGGCGACCTCGTGCGGGAACACCGGGCCGACCACGAGCGTCACGTCGTGCTCGAGCACCGCGCGGTTCACGCGTACCGGCGTGTCGCGACGCAGAAGACCGCCCGAGAGCTCGGACAGCCGGGCCGCCGGGATCGTACCGAGGTCCGCGCACGCCGCCGGATCCCACCACGCGTGGTCGAGGATCGTCGTCCCCGGGTAGGTCACCTCCGCTGCGCCCGGTCGGTAGCCGAGGTGGGCGGCCCGGTCGCGCTCGGTCATGGCCGCGTGCGTGCCGAGCGCGACGAGCACGGTGATCCGGGTGACGCGCCCGCGGAGCGCGTCGTGGATCGCTGACAGTAGCATCGGGACCGGGCACGTACGCGTCGCGTCGGGCACGACGACACAGACGCTGCGCTTCGCGAGTTCGACCGAGTCAAGGGCACCGCGCACGAAGGCGCGGACGTCCCGCTCGGCGAGGATCTCCGACGCGCCGCCGATTCGCGCGACCTCGCGTGGGGCGAGGCGGCGACCTGATCTGCCGTCCATGTTCCCTCCCCTCACCTGCTGCGCGCCCACGTCGCCGTGGCGAGGGGCCCCCCGTGCGGGCGGCGGCAGCGGACGCGCAACCTTACGGCCGGCGTCGCCGGTCTGGCCGGCGTGGCCGGCGTGGCCGGCGACCGCGTCAACCGCAGCCGACGAGCTCCGCGGAGCGCGCCCACAGCCAGCCCGCGAGGCCGCGGTCGCCCACGACCTCGAGCGCGCGGGCGGGGCGGCGCCTCGCGTAGTAGCCGCCGCTGTGCCACGACGAGTCCGGCGGGGCCGTCGCGAGCCAGCAGAGCGTGTCCGCTCCCGACTCCGGCGAGTGGAGCACGACCCGGCCGAGCGGCGTGCGGTGGACGAGCGCGACCGCTCCGCCCCGCCTCGCGAAGTCGCTCCGCACGGACCCCGGGTGGAACGCGGCCGCCGAGACGCCGCGGGCGTCGAGACGACGAGCGAGCTCGCTCGAGAACAGCAGGTTCTCGAGCTTCGTCGTCGCGTAGGCGCGGAACGCGACGTACCGGCGCGAGGATTCGAGGTCCGCGCGATCGACCCGCCCCGCGAGGTGCGCCCGGCTCGAGGTCGTGATCACGCGTGCGCCATCGGCGAGGTGATCCGCGAGCAGGTTCGTGAGCAGGAACGGCGCGAGGTGGTTCACCTGGAAGGTCAGCTCGTGGCCGTCGACCGTGAGCTCCCGGCGGCGCGCGTAGAGCCCGGCGTTGTTCGCCAGCACGTCGACGCGCCCGTAATCCGCGACGAGCGCGGCCGCGAGATCGCGGACAGAGTCGAGCCGCGCGAAGTCGCAGACGAACGGCGCCGCACCGCACCGGGCGGCGACGGCCTCGGTCTTCGCGGGCGTGCGCCCGACGACCGCCACACGCGCTCCTGCCGCCGCGAGCGCCTGCGCGGCCGCCGCGCCGATGCCCGCGCTCGCTCCCGTGACGACGACCACGCGCCCGTCGAGCGCCGCGACGCCCCCGGGACCGCGTGCGGTCACCTCGCCACTCGTGGCGCCTCAGCGCCCGGAGCCGACCGCGGCGCGTGACGCGACCGCGAAGATCCTCCGGTACGCGAGCACGGTCCCGTGCTCGCCGCGCGGGTACGCCGCTCGCAGGAGCGGCGCGAGCTCGGCGCAGAACTGCTCGCGGGAACCTGCGTCCAGGCGTGCGAGGGCGGGACGGAGCGCCGTCCCCTTCAGCCACTCGAGAACAGGATCGTCGCCCTGCAGCAGCTGGAGATAGGTCGTCTCCCACACGTCCGCACCGAGACCGCACGCGAGGAGCGCGTCCAGGTACTGCGCCGGCTCCGCGACGAGGACCGTCTGGTCCGCCCCCTCGCCGAGCCGGTCGCGCCAGGCGGGTGACGTCCGAAGGTCGCGCACGACCGCGTGGGAGGGCGCTGCGAAGTTGCCGGGAACCTGGAACGCGAGCACGCCGCCCGGCGCGAGGAACGACGCGAGCCTGTCGAAGAGCGCGAGATGGCCCGGGACCCACTGGAGCACCGCGTTCGCGACCACGAGGTCCACGGGCGCGTCCGGCGCCCACGTCTGCAGGTCGCCGAGGACGAAGTCGAGCCGACCCGGGATCGCTCGTCCCGCGGCTTCCCGGATCATCGTGTCGGAGCTGTCGACGCCCGTCACGACCGACTCCGGCCAGCGGTCACACAGCGTCCGGGTGAGGAGGCCCGGACCGCAACCGAGGTCGACGACGCGCCGCGGGATCGTGCGGACCCGGTCGAGAAGGTCCGCGAACGGCCGGGCCCGCTCGTCGGCGAAGCGCAGGTACTGCTCCGGATCCCACATGGCGACAGCCTACGAGGCTCAGGCGCGAGCCTCGTGACGGTCGGCGCCGTGCGACGCGTCGAGCTCGGAAACGAGCAGGCGCAAGATGTCGTCGGGCAGCTCCGCGTCCGACGACCAGCGCTCCTCGTATCCGGGCTCCTCATCAGGTGCCATGGCCGTCCAACGGCGCGCGCGCCGCGCGAATCCAGGCCGGCGGACCTTCTCGGCCGGCTGCCCACCGAGGAGCGTGCGCATGGCGCCGAACGCGGCGGTCAGGCTCGCGCCGACGACGAGCGAGCGTACGGCGACGATCAGGACGGCGGCTGCGGAGGAACCGGCCCCGCCTACGCGCCGGCGGTCGGGCCCGGCTGCGCGGAGGACGCCGCCCGGTCCGGCGCGACCGTGCGGGCCTGACCGAGCGCGGGTGCGGCTCGCCCGGCAAGCGCGTACACCTGCGCGCCGTCGACCGTCTCGTTCGCGAGAAGCAGCTCGACCAGCTCGTCGAGCACGGCACGATGGTCCGTGAGCACCGTTATCGCGCGTTTCTCGGCGTCGCGGAGCAGCCTCGCGACCTCGGCGTCGATCGCCGCCTGCGTGTGCTCGGCGAAGGGCCTCGACGAGAACTCGCTCCCCCCGCCGAGGAAGACGGAGCCGCCGGAGGGATAGCCGACCGGGCCGACGGCCGCGGACAACCCGAACTCCCGCACCATCTTCGTCGCGAGCTCGGTGGCCTTCGCGAGGTCGTTGGACGCGCCCGTCGAGCCCTGGCCGAGCACCACGAGCTCGCTGGCGCGCCCGCCCAACAGGACCGTCAAGGTGTCGTGCAGGTAGTCCTCGCCGTAGAGATGGCGCTCGACGAGCGGCAGCTGCTCGGTCGCTCCGAGCGCCTGTCCCGCCGGCAGGATCGTCACCTTCGCGACCGGGTCGGCCCTGTCCGAGTACGCGGCCGCGAGCGCGTGGCCGGCCTCGTGGACCGCGACCGCGTGCTTCTCGTCGGGGAGCAGGACGTTGGACCCCTCGCGCCGGCCGAGGATGATGCGGTCGCGCGCCTGCTCGAAGTCCGCGGCGCTCACGACGTCGCGGTCCGCCCGCACCGCGACGATCGCCGCCTCGTTCACGAGGTTCGCGAGGTCGGCGCCGGAGAACCCCGGCGTGCCCCTCGCGACCACCGCGAGGTCGACGTCGGGCTCGAGTCGCTTGCCGCGCACGTGCACGAGCAGGATCGCGAGCCGCTCCGCGAGGTTCGGGAGCGGGATCATGACCTGCCGGTCGAACCGGCCGGGGCGAAGCAACGCCGGGTCGAGGACCTCGGGGCGGTTCGTCGCGGCGAGCACGACGATGCCGGTCGCCGGGTCGAAGCCGTCCATCTCCGCGAGCAGCTGGTTCAACGTCTGCTCGCGTTCGTCGTTCGCGACCATCGCGCCCGTCCCGGCGCGGCGCTGCCCGATCGCGTCGACCTCGTCGACGAAGATGATCGCGGGTGCGCGCTTTCGCGCCTCGGAGAACAGGTCACGCACACGCGCCGCGCCGACACCGACGAACATCTCGACGAAGCTCGAACCGGTCACCGAGAAGAACGGGACCTTCGCCTCCCCCGCGACCGCGCGTGCGAGAAGGGTCTTGCCGGTGCCGGGAGGCCCGACCATGAGGACCCCGCGCGGCGCCATCGCACCCGCGCGCGCGTACCGCTCCGGCTGGAGGAGGAAGTCGATGACCTCGCGGACCTCCAGCTTCGCACCCTCGTAGCCGGCGACGTCCGCGAACGTGGTCGTCGGACGCTCCTCGTCGAAGACCTTCGCCTTCGACCGTCCGACGCTCAGCGCGCCCTGGAGCGCGCCGCCCGAGCGACGCGAGAGCCGCCACCAGAGGTAGCCGAACACGATGAACGGGAGCATGAGGATGAGCCACGACAGCACCTCGGCGCCGAACGACGCGCCGCTCGTCTGGGTCGAGATCTCCACGCCGTTCTTCTGGAGCTCGTCGAGCAGCGCCTGCCCGGCCTGGGTGGGGATCGCGGTCGTGAACAGCGAGCCGCTCGACAGCGTGCCCGTGGCGCCGCCGGTCGTGTCGAGCGTGACGCTCTTCACCTTGTGCGCCGCGACGTCGTGGAGGAACTGGGAGTAGTTCAGCGTCACCGACTTCGAGGACTGCGTCGTCGGCAACACGATGTAGAGCACGACGAACAGCGCGATCGCGAGCAGCCACAGGTAGTGACGCCACGCCGGTGGCGGTGGTGGCGCGGTCGGCGTGCCTTTGTCCCTCGTCGGCGGCGTGCTCGCGGGTTTCGTCATGACGCTCGATCCCACTGTAGGGCGCGCGGGCCGTCGTCCCGCTTGTCGCACTGCACGGACGATGTCGGGACATGCGGGCCGCACGTTCCGGCAACCTGCGCCAGATCCACGATGCGACTCCCCGTAGTCCGGTACAATGACTTCGCTGCGCTGCGTAGTCGGGACCGCCGCGCGCGCGGCAGAGCGGTCTGTCGGTCCCTCGGCAACCTTCGGTCGACATGTCGCGAGACGCCGCCAGGAGCGCCAGTGCCGGCCACGCTCGCCCGGGGTGGCCGCTCAAGGCCTATCTGCTCGCGCTCACCGTCGTGGTCGTCGCCGCGGCAGCCGCGAGCGCGCTCTACGAGCGCGACGCCGCGCTCGGAGGCGCCCGGGCGGCCGGCCTCGGCGACGCGCGCTACGGCGCAGCGCGCGGCGCCCGCGACCTCGCCTCGGACCTCGCGGCTGCCAGGACGCAGGTGGACCGGCTCGCGGCGACGCGGGGCATCGACCGCGTCCTCACGTCGCCGAGCGGCTGCTCCCTGCAGTTCGCGGGAGCCGGCGCCTTCGCCGCCGGGCATCTCGACATCGTCTCGCGCACCGGCGCCGTCGCATGCTCGTCGCTTCACGGGTCTCGGGGCGCGCCGTACGCGAGAGCCGCGTGGCTCGGGCGGGCGATGCGAGCCGACTCGACCCGGTACCCGGTGCGCGACCCGAGGACCGGCACGACCGACGTCCTCGTGACCGCGCCGCTCGCGGGTCGCGGCGCGGTCGTCGCGTTCCTCGACCTCTCGGGCGTCGGGCCGACCATGACCGCGACGGACGGAGGGCCGCGCCGCCTGAGCTTCGTCGTCACGACCGCGAACCGGTCGACCGCGCTCGCGAGCTCGGTCGACCCGCAGTACGTCGTCGGGGCCTCCCTCGCGGCCACGGACTTCGCGCGAGCGGGCGCGCCCGCGGCGCACGCGGGCCTCGACGGCGTGCCCGCCCTCTTCGCGAGCGCGCGGGTCGCGGGCGTCGGCTGGCACGTCTTCGCCGGGGCGAACCTCGCGGCGGCGATCGCCGCCGCGTCGAGCGAGAGCGTGCGCGAGCTCGTCGTCATCCTGGTCGGCCTCGCGGTCTTCCTCGCAGCGCTCCTCGTCGTCTACCAGCGCATCGCCCGTCCCATCCGCGAGCTGAGCGCAGGGGTGCGCTCGGCCGCGGCGCGCCGCGGAGGCGGGATCCGGCCCGTCTCCGGCCCCGCCGAGATCGTCGCACTCGAGCGCGCCTTCCAGCTCCTGCTCGCCGCAGCCGGTCGAGAGCTCGAGAGCGCGTCGCGCCTCGCGGCGATCGCCGAGTCCTCGGCGGACGCGATCATGGGCACGTCGACGGACGCGACGGTCACGGCGTGGAACTCCGGTGCCGAGCGAATGTTCGGCTATCGCGCGGAGGAGATCATCGGCACGAGCGTGCTCTCGCTCGTGCCGCCCGACCAGCGGGACGAGGGCGACGCGATCATGTCGCGGCTCGCCTCCGGAGAGATCGTCGACGCCATCGAGACCGAACGCGTCGACCGCTCCGGCCGCCGCTTCACCGTGTCGGTCGCGGCCGCGCCGGTGCGGGACGCGACGGGAACCGTGACCGGATTCTCCGCGGTCATGCGTGACGTGACCGAGCGCACTCGAGCGGAGGTCGAGCGGCGCACGCTCGAGGCGCGACTTCGGCAGTCCGAACGGCTCGAGAGCCTCGGCCAGCTCGCGGCGGGCGTCGCGCACGACTTCAACAACCTGCTCGCGGTGATCTTGAACTACGCGAGCTTCGTCGAGGAGCGAGTCGGCGCGGACGACGAGCTCGCGTCGGACGTGCGCCAGATCCGCACGGCGGCGGCGCGCGCCGCTCGCCTCACGCGCCAGCTCCTCATCCTCGGGCGGCGCGAGCCCGTGAACCCCGAGGTCCTCGAGCTCGGGGCCGTGGTCGCGGCCAGCGACGACCTGCTCCGCGCGAGCCTCGGCGCCCGAGTGGAGGTCATCGTGCGCCTCGACGGACCGGCCACCGTCCGGGCCGATCGCGGCCAGCTCGAGCAGGTGCTGTTGAACCTCGCGGTGAACGCGCGCGACGCGATGCCGGACGGCGGCGCGCTCACGATCGAGACGTTCGAGGTCCACCTCGACGACGACTACTGCTCCGTCCACCCCGGCGTCGATCCGGGCCGCTACGCCGCGCTCGTCGTCAGCGACACCGGGATCGGCATGGAACCCGACGTCGCGGCGAGGATCTTCGAGCCGTTCTTCACCACGAAGCCTCGCGGCGAGGGAACGGGGCTCGGCCTCGCCACCGTCTACGGAATCGCACAGGAGTACGGGGGCTCGGTCACCGTCTACTCCGAGCCCGGCATCGGCACGTCGTTCCGCGTGTACCTGCCGTCCGCGGCGACCTCCGCGCCCGACCGGGAGGCCGACCCGGCGCCGCCGGAGCGGGCGGGCGGCGGCGAGACGATCCTCGTGGTCGAGGACGAGCCCGCGATGCTCGAGGTCACCGCGAGGATCCTGCGGCGCGCCGGCTACGAGACGCTCGAGGCCGCAACCGCCGCGGAGGCCGTCGCGCTCGCGAGCGTCCATGACTTCCACCTTCTCCTCACGGACTCGGTGCTCCCGAAGGGCACCGGACGGGAGGTGACCGACGAGATCGCACAGTTCCGTCCGGGCCGGCCGGTCGTGTTCACTTCGGGATACAGTGCGGACGTGCTCGCGCGGCGCAGGATCCTCGCGCAAGGCGCCACCGTGCTCCAGAAGCCGTTCAGCGCGACGCTGCTTCTCGACACCGTGCGCGACGCCCTCGCCGGCACGTAGCCGGCGGTCGCGGGCCGGGAGGCCAGGACGATGAGAGCTGCGATGTACCGGACGACCGGTCCTGCCGGGAGCGTCCTTTCGGTGGAGGACGTCGAGACGCCACTCCCGGGACCCGGTGAGGTTCGCGTGAGGATCGCGTGCTCGGGCGTCAACCCGACCGACTGGAAATCCAGATCCGGAGCGACCGGTGGCGCGCCGGACGGGTTCCAGGTGCCGCACCACGACGGAGCGGGCGTGGTCGACGCGCTCGGCGAGGGCGTCGTCGACCTCGCGATCGGCCAGCGGGTCTG
>Ga0307372_10005658_pt1 | contig 18647 bp, 13 predicted proteins | sample OX1MG_FD_202533 | JGI IMG/M metagenome (GOLD analysis project Ga0307372, IMG submission 202533) | Soil microbial communities from Risofladan, Vaasa, Finland - OX-1 | ecosystem: Environmental > Terrestrial > Soil > Coastal area > Acid sulfate soil | place: Finland: Risofladan, Vaasa | collected...
ATACTGTGGCTGAGCTCGCTGGCAATTTGCGCGTTCAGGAAAATCGTGGTCAACTGGTGGGCAAATATCTCAAGAATCTGGCGCTCCCCCTGAGAGAATGTACGAGCAGAGGAAAAGGTCAGCACTAACACTCCGAGATGGTGACTTTCGCGCTGGAGCGGTAGCCAGGCGAACGGAAAATCAGGTGCCTGTAAGAAGGAAAGACCGTCGCCATCACGCACCGTGGAGCGTTCCGTATTCCCCTCCTGAAACCAGCAAGACCAGTCGCTCTCGTTCGGCTTCATGACTTCGTGTGGGAGCCTTGGAGCGTTCCCGCTGTTCACCGCTCGCCGCAGCAGTCCATCAGATGCATCAAACAGCCAGAGTTCGATGCCCACATCCTGCTCAAAGCTTGCTGCTATCGCACTCCCGTAGAGGAGTGCGAGATCTTTCCCTCCCAGAGGATTTTGCTCAAGAGAAGGAAGCGTACTTGCGCGGTAGAGCGTACACAGCAAGGCGACGTGTTGCCGGATGGCATCATCCGCCAGAGCCACCTCCAGCCGCCCAGCGAAACGGGCCAGAATGTGTTCTATTGGAGCAAAATCAGGCCCTGCATACGGACCGTACTCTTCACGGCTCCCGAGAACCAGCACTCCCATCAACCCTGCACTTCCGCCGCGTACCGGTACGAGCAGCGGATCGCCCTGCACCTGGGGCGCGGGAATGAACCGGGGTAGCCAGCCAACCGGCAGTGATGCGTCATCGGAGCGGAGTTCACTGAGGAACAGTGGCCTCCTGGCCCTCTCCAGGCGAGCAAAGGCTGGAGCGCGACCGTCGAGCCACTCTTGCCTTCCAACGGCGCTCCCCCCAATCACCTGGGCCACCTGAGTAAAGAGAGATCTCACAGAACCCGAATTGCCCTTCTCACCGGAAGGAAGCATGATCAATTGATACGTGTTGCTTTCTCGTGCGGCAGCAAGAAAACACACATTTGGGGCCTTACAGACGCTGCGTACGGCCGAAAGGAGCCCTTGCACGACAGATTCGAGCGGGGCAGCATCCGCGGCGTTCAAAAGCGGCGAAGGGTACTCCTCATCGTACAGAAGATGGTGGACCGCCGAAAGTTCGGGATCAAACAGCAGCCGATCCGTGAGAAACGGAGCAACCTTCCACACCAGTGGAATACTCGCTCCCACGCAAAGAGCGCCCACCCACAGGAGTTCCGAGCCGGTACTCGTTGCAAGCACACTCGTGAAAAGGAACACGAACACCAGGTACGCCCAGAGACCAAGACAGAAGCCTCCCACCAACCCCGTCACTGCTATGCGAATATGCCGGTCGATGACGAGTAAATGGTATCTGAGGAGTGCATATCCCAGGGCGACCGGAACGATGCCGAAAGCGAGTGTCGAGAATTGCGCTCCCAGGATGGACACGGCAGGTGAAGCGGAGGGGAGCGCCGTTGGCAGCACCGTCAGCACGACAAATGGCACGTATGCAAGGATCATGCCTGCGGCCAGCAGCCGCATCTGCTGCCGTTTACGTGGTGTGGATGTTTGCGTATAGGAGACGAGCAGGGTCCCAAAACTGGCGAGGGCAATGAGCAGGGAGCCCACAGCCAGCAAGGTGAGATTCACCGCGCTGTCGAAGTTCCCAACCATCAGAAACACTGCCAGTCCCGTTATGGCAGAGAGGTAGCTATATAAGCAGAAATGTGTACGTTTCCTGGTTTCCCCATCATGATGGGGAAAAAAATAATTATGGGGAAAGAGCAGCAGCAGGATATCGAAAAGATAGAGGGCCATGGTACTCCCCGCGTCGGCTATTATCGCACCTAAGTTGAAGAAGCTTGGACTGATAAGAGCTGTTGTCTCCAAGGCAAAGCTCACCGCCATACTCATGCCAAAGGCAAAGACAACCAGAGCAAGGATGCGCTGGCGGAGGTAGAGAAAGCTCAGGATCCCCACAGAGAGATACAGACATCCCACGAGCGTCGAAAAACCCACTTGAATTTCCCAGTGGACGACATCAGCTCCACCTAGCATGGAAAACGTGCCAGCGACATTGTAGCAGACGAGACCGGCGTAGAGCATGGTGGCAAAGAATGCCACCAGGCGGTGCCTGGTTGCGGATATCATACACATTCCCCAGATAATATGGAAAGTTTTCCATACTTTTGACTAGACAAGTACGATAAAAATATGTACAATGAGAGTATACCATAGAGGCTGACACAGTGGAAGTGGAACAGCCATCTTGGATGGGTGATTATGAGCAACTTCAGGTAAGAAAAGAAAAAGCACGCGCAGAAGGGGAGGTCACAGGAGATGGGTTCGACCGAGCAGCAACAGCATGTCTCACCACACGGTGACCCATCGCTACAGGCCCCAGAGAAAAACCAGGCCCTGTTCAGGGAAGCCCTCCATATGCTCTTCGTTCTCAGTCAGTCACTCCAGGAAGAGGAAGTATCTTTCGAGACGCTCCTCACGACAGTGACCGATACTGTGAGACAGTTGATGCAAGCGGATGTATGCCTCCTCTTTCTCCCAGAGCGGTCTGATTATCACCTGCTGCGAGGCGTCTCACCACGACACTTCGCGCCTTCTCTCTCGTTCGCACCCGTCGTGTTAGAAGCGGAGGTACGAGAGATGCTTCGCAGCCAAAACCTGACTTTTTTGTTACCGACCGCCTCCTTTTCTCAGCTGAACCCCCTTACCTATCACCTTCAGAGCGGGATTGTGGTACCGTTCCGGGTGCTTCACAGGCGGGAAATGCCGGGTCTCCTTTGCTGCTATTTCAGCGATGCCCGCTCTATCAGCGATGAGCAGCAGGACAGCTTGCACATCGTTGCACATCAGGTCGCTCAACTGCTTTTTCGGTATCGCGTCTTCGATCTCTTGCGGCAGCGCTACCTCATCAAAAGCTTTATAGAACGCTTACTCCAACATCCCGAAGGAGCAGAAGCGACCTTACGTCTTCATGCGAGCTTTCTCGATCTGGACCTGGAACATCCCCACACGGTGGTCTTAGTAGAAATCAGGGGGAACAGCGAAGAGAAGGGGGCACCCAATCTCAGTGGTGAGATCGCATCCCTCTTCGATGCCAGATTACGTGTGGAGTATCCCGGTTCACTGCTCTATGAACATGATCAGATGCTGACATGCCTGGTTGATTCAGCCGATCCAACAGGCACAGGGTTACAAGATTGGCTGCGCGACCAGTCTCTCCAGATATCCAGCGACTATGATGGCTTACGGCTTTGTATTGGTATGAGTAATAGTTACCAGCACATAGACGACTATCGCCAGGCATCTTCCGAGGCGATACAGGCACTTCGCACGGGATATACCATCCATCCGGAAGGTGGAGTGACACACTACAATGATATCCGTATTTACGAATACCTGACGATTGCCCCGGAGCTGAAAAACGATTCCATGCAGGAACAGCTCGAAGTGCTTCTCCGCTATGATCAGCATCATAAGAAAAAAGATCGGCTGCTTGAAACATTGGAGGTCTACCTCCAGTGTCAAGCCAATATGGCAAAAGCGGGCGCACGTCTGGGTGTTCACCGCAACACGGTCGAACAACGATTGAAGAGAATAAAGGAAGAGGCGGGTCTTGATGTCTTGCTTGCTGACACCAATGTGTTCGACCTGGAACTGGCACTCCGCGTGTTCAAGCTGCGTATGCAGCCCCGGCTGCATACGCAGCTTGACTCCTGACACTGCTTCATCGCAATCAAGACACACCCCGAAAAACCTCCACATCTACGAAAGAGTAGTATTTATTCCATATTTTTATGGCGTGCGGTACTTGAAAATATGTAAAAATATGGTATAATCAGGGGAGACAAGAAAGCAGGCATCTTGCTTTTCCCAGGGTGATGGAAAGAGCGGTTGCATGCGTGCTGTCAAAGAGAAGGGGCATCGTTCACACTGCGTCCCCGATAAAGAAAGGGGCCGCAGCGGCGCGTTGTCCTCTTGAGAGCGACTGCGAACGTGTAGCGAGAGAGAAGAGTACATGCGCCTGCCCAGTCATGAATATACCACCGCTCTGGACACGGTGACAGAAGCGGCCCGGCTGCACCATCAGGAAGCCCTGTTGCTACGTGGTATGGGAGCGATTTTTCCCGAAGGCGTGCCAACGACGCTGCACACTCTCCTGGATGTCAGTTGCGGTGCGGGGAGTTGGGCGCTCCGGATCGCACACGCCTATCCAGGAACCAAGATCATCGGCCTCGAGGCCAACGCAACCCTCCTGGGCTATGCTCAGGCGCAACAGTGGGCGAGGAGACTTCCCAACATCCAATTTCTTTCCTGGCCAACCGGGAAGAGCACCTCTCTCCTGGCGTTCCCTGATGCGAGCATCGATGTTATTTCGGTGCAGGATGCGCTGAGTTCCATACACACACACCATCTTCCGTTTTTTTTCCGGGAGTGCCAGCGTATCCTGCGCCCGGGCGGCCGCCTCCGGGTCGCCGAAAGTGTCCTCCGCGGTCCATTGGAACTCTTTCCCGACGAAGCACCATTGCACGTACTCCGACTCATCGATGACGCTTGCCATCGTGCAGGCTATTGCCTGGCACTCAATGAGCAGGCGCAACTGGCTACACTGGTTGACCAGCTGTCTGCTGCCGGGTTTACCGGAATTGAACAGCGCCTGTATGCGCTCGACAGAGATACCGCGATGCACCAGGCCATAGCAGAACAATTCGCCGTTTTTACTCGCCTGGCTCTCCCCTTCCTACAAGCAATGGGAGTGGTTTCAGAGAAAAATCTGACTCCCCTGCTGAGCCAGGCTATGGAAACACTGCGTACTCAGCAGCTTCACGCCCCCTGGTCAGTTTTGTTGCTCTGGACACACACGCCGATCACCGCACCTCATGGAGGTTTGGCATGAATAACAGCGGCCCATGGTCCGGTACACCAAACAATGCACGAGGCTCTTCTCACCACTCACTGGTTCCTCTCATCACGCTATCTGCTTGCCTGGTACTCGTCACAAGTGTTTTGCTCACCGCGCTCATGGTTCCCCAGACCGGCCTGTCTATAGCTCCCCCCCTTACTGGCCCGCACATCATCGGCACGCTCACCTTTGGCAGCAGCGGGCAGCTCAACCCACAGAGTAGCACCGGAATCAATGATATCATACACCTGCAATTATATGGCGTTCTGCCACCTTCACCGGGTATGCGGTATGACGCCTGGCTACTACCCGATTCAGCTTCTTCGGAACAACCTCCGGTGTTGCTGGGTTCCCTCACGGTGTACGGAAGGAATGGGCAGCTCACCTACTCCGAGCCAAAACACACCAACCTGCTCGCCGTCTACAGTCAGGTGCTGATCGCCGAACAACCAGGGCCATCTGCTCCATTACTCCCCCCCATCACCCGGACAGACTGGCGGTACGCAGGCCATTTACCCGCTATTCCGACACCCGGAGACCCACAACACTACAGCTTTTTGGCGCATGTACGCCACCTGTTGGCGTCTGACCCAACCCTTCAGAGCATCGGTCTCTCCGGTGGACTGGCGATCTGGCTGTACCGCAATGTCGGAAAAATCCTGGAGTGGGCAAATGCCGCCCGCGACGATTGGGCACAGCACTCCTCTGCCGCCGCGGCCCTTCTGCGTCGTCAGGTAGACCGCATCCTCGATTACCTGGATGGCACGCCCTACGTGAACAGTGATGTGCCGATGGGGACGCCATTCCTGGTCGACCCGCAAGCGGGGCGTATTGGTCTCTTGCAACGCCATGCCGAGCAAGACCCGCCATCCTATCTCACGCATATCGCGATCCATCTGCGCGGCCTCATCGCGGCGCCGGGAGCGACAGTGCAGCAACAGCAGGAGGCCGCACGCATCGATACCGCGCTCGACGCTATCGATGCCGAACTCACTGAGGTGCGGCAGGACGCTATTGCACTTGCACACTTGAGCGATGGAGATTTGCAACAACCGGCAGCACTCGCACTGCTCAACGAGATGGTGGCACAGGCCACTGTGGCTTACGTCGGTCAGGAGACACCCCTGGCTGGTTCTTCTTCCACTTCAGCCAGGGGCGTCTCCTGGATCACCGGGCAGCTTCAGCAGTTCGCCACGATCGCCATTGCTGCGGTAGGGGGGTAGTCATGCACACACAGGTCGTCACGGCTCTTTCCACACGTCCATCCCCATACATCTCCCATGCTTTGCACGGGAACCAGACGGGAACCCAGGCGATTCCTGTTGGGTTCCCGTCTGGTTCCCGTTTCCATCCCACAGCCGAACTCGCTCTGTTGGCTATACTTGTTCTACGCACTGGCAGCGGCGATGCATGGACCGCTGCCGATCAGACAGAACAGGGAAAGCACCAGTGTATGCAGCACATTCACCTGACCATTGATGTCCCCGGGAGGCAGTCACTTTCTCTGCGTGTCGCTGAGACGGTACGCGTTGACCAATGTATTGCCTGGCTGGTCGGCCAACTTGCTTTGCCGACCACAGACCTGGCTGGACTACCGCAGGAGTATGCCCTTCATCGCGCCAGAGATGGGCGGATGGCCCCCGGCGAGGAGACCCTCCATGACGCAGGCATTGCCCACGGTTCACGCCTGACGCTGCTCTCCGTTCCCCGCACACCGGTAGCATGCAAGGGAAGACCTTCTGCGGCGATGGTTCCACGCCTGAGCAGAGTGAACTCCTCCGCTCATCCTCCTGTCAACCGGCGGACGGTCCTCAGATGGACCATCATCTCCTCCTGCGCCTTTCTCGGAATGGGGGCCGGTGTATCGGTGGCAGCAGCCCAGTCATTGCTGCGCCGTCCGACCGTCGAAAGCCGTCCCAACAGCGTCCATCGGCCCACATCGCTCCGTGCAACGCTCCCCCAGGCGAGCCTTGTTACCTTTTTTACCGCCCATCAGCAGACCGTCCGTGCTGTTTCCTGGTCCCCAGACGGGTCCAGGCTGGCGTCGGGTGGTGATGATGCCCGTGCGCTGGTTTGGACCCCCGCAGGCCAGCTCGTCCGGAGCATCCCCCACTCGTCGCCTGTCGGGGGGCTCGCCTGGTCGCGGGGAAGCGATCGGCTCGTCTCAGCCGCCGGAAACATCGTGACCTTCTTTACAGCAGCTGCTGGAACGATCCTTGCGCGAGTCTCCGCACATACAGCACCGGTAACGTCGGTCGCATGGACGCCACACAGTACACAGCAGGTCGTCTCTGGCGGAGAGGATCGGCGAGCCATTGTCTGGGAGACTATCACGTACCAACCACAAACCGCCTTTACAGGTCATACTACCGCCATTGAAGCCGTCTCATGGGCTTCTGATGGACAGACCGTCGCTTCCTCGTCACAAGGTGGAGCTATCCGTGTCTGGCGGGCTGCTTCCGGGCAAGAAGTTCATCCCTTCTACCTTCCCCTCTCTCTCCCGCAACGAGCAGCGGCATTCTCTCCCATGTCACCGCTGCTCGCCGTCGGCGGTAATGACGGAACCATCCGCCTCTGGAACGGACTGCAATGCTTGACGGAGGGAACCAGCACCGCCGGTCTCCTCTGCCTTGATACGCCAGTCGCCTTCCAACAATCACCGAGCGCTGTTCGCTCACTTGCCTGGTCGCCCAATGGACGGTTTCTGGCCGAAGGCAACGATGCCGGAAGCCTTACCCTGTGGGAACCAGCGAGAAACCAGCTTCCGGTGTTCACCCAGACCGTGCAAGCGGGAACGACCATCCACAGCCTCGCCTGGTCGCCCGATGGTGACCGCCTGGCCACGGCCGTAGGTGCAGCGGTATGTATCTGGCACCTGGCATTGTAGAAAGGCTGAAAGGAAAGGTATGATGGGAGCAAGAGACCCGGGGAATAGTGAAGGTGCCACGCTCGTTCGCCTCATGCGTGCAGCAGCAGCGGCCAGAACACTGGCATCGCTGCTGGTCGGTACGCTGGGAAGCGTGTGGCGAGTGCAGAGGCAAAACGTCCTTCCTTCGCAAGCAAGCGATGCAGCCCTGTGGGCGGCTGCTCTCGGCGTTCTCTGCGTTGCGTGGGCCAGGAACCATTCTCCGATCCTGTTCGGGGCTCTGGTGTTTGTCTTGCTGCTTCCCGTCGGTGGTCGGCGCTGGATGGTCGTTGTGCAGCGGTATCGAGGGTACCACCGGAGGTGTCGGGCGCGTCACCGGAACCTGACCTCTCCGGGGGCCATGGCAGGAACGCCCCGGCACGCAGACACTGCGTTGCGCCCGCTGGCCTGCTGCGGCTTTGCCGTGATCTATCTGCTCTATGCTTCGTTTGCGCTGGTCGCCAAACCAGCGCTCGCACGCATGGATCCAGTTATCTTTGTCTGCCTGCAAATGCTGCTGCTGGTGCCATGCGGCATTGCCCTGCTTCTTCCCACACCCACACGTTCCCTGCTCAATCCGGCCGTGTTGCTACGCGGTCTACTCTTCGGTGCCTGTCTCGCCACGGGATTTCTGTGCCTGGCAGTGGCCCTCAAAGACGAGACCATCACCCAGTCAACAATCATCTCCTGCGTGGATGGACTGGTGGCAACACTGCTCGCCTGGCGTGTGTTTCATCAGCGCATCGCGGCTTTCACCATCGCCGCCTGCGCATTTTCCGCACTGGGGTCACTGTTCGTCTGGCTGACGACACCTGCCATGTGGCAAGCGGACTGCACTGCGCTGCTCGGCGGCACATTATTTACGGTCTTTGCCTTCCTCGTCGAACGCCTGCTGCTCTCACCCACGGACCGTCGCTTGCTCGTGCCCTTCCGTCCTGTTTTAGGCGTGCAGCTCCTCACGATGGCTGGCGTCGCTGGCGTGTTCGCCCTCTGTTGCGGCAACTGGCAGAGCCTGCGCACAGGCACGTGGACAGACGTGGGAACGCTCTGCTACACGAGCATCGCCACGGTCCTCGTACCAGTGGTGGCGGCACCACTATTGCAGCGCTACGTCAGTGCCGTCACGGTGGCCTTTCTGGCAGTCCTGGAGCCGCTGACATGTACGTTTGTGGCTTTTGGCTTCGGCGAGCGGCTGCCCTGGCCCGCGTACGTCGGCACCGGCATCGTCCTCATCGGAGTGGTGCTGCAGGCCGCCGCCAGCGCGGTCGCCAGTGATGCAGGACAAACGCACACGGGAGTTGTAGCGGCGGGCCACAGGCAGGCTGCCGGGATCTCTCCACTGATCCGACTCGGACCGCGTTCGTTCATGCTGCTCAGCCATCTTGCACAGATGATGCCGGACGGAGGAACACGGCAGGAACTCGCTCACAGCACGGGGCTATCGTACACGCAAGTAAGCCACCTGCTCCGGGCGCTCCACCGGAATGGGTATGTCAACTACCTACGATTGCCACGGCACCGCTACACGCTTTCCCCGGGTTGTTTCCAGATAGTCCACCGCCATGCATCGGCATGGCCACAGCAGTATACAGGTAGCGGCCACCTGGAAAGGAGTGAATACGCCCCACACAGTGTTATGTCAAGTTGGGAACCCTGGCAATCAGCGTTTCCCGTAGTAAGCATGAAAGGTAGCTAACACATGCAACATGTCACCATCGATCTGTATGGAGTGATTCCCTCCCTGCTTTCTGACGAGGCTCTCCTCCGGAGCTTTCTGGAGGAGTTGCCGGAGGTGATCGGCATGCAGAAAGCCAGTCCGGTCTTTCTTGAAGAAATTTCTACCACGAATCCGCTCGACGATGGTCTCTCTGGCTTCGTTATTATCGCCACCAGCCACGTCAGCCTGCACGCGTGGCCGCCGTACCACATGATCAACATTGATATTTTTTCGTGTGAGCCCTTCAACACCGGGACCGTCATCGACGTGGTCACGCAACGATTTCACTCACAAGACATTGAAACGCATGCCATCGAACGTGCGACCCGCTCGCCACGCAAGAGGGGTGCCCAGCTGGCTGAAGACACACCACTCGCCACGAGCGATGGGACACAGCCGCTGGGAGCCTACGCAACTGGCGCAAGAGGTACTACCCGTCAGCCGCCTCGCCCACATCTCCGCGGACGGGCATAAGACGGTAGGCGGCGCTCCACTTTTTGCGCAGTGGAGCGCCGCCTGCCATGCATGGTAATCAATGCGGGCGCTACTCACAGACGCAGGGAGGTGAGCTGGTTGCATGGTACGTACAGCACGCTGCCATTGTGAACGTACCTCCGGTCTCTGACCGGAGGCTTCTACGCCGTTGCCAACGTTGGCCGCGTCCCGACCGAAAGTGCTTTACGTCCCAGGTCTAGAATAACCTTCGCTGATGCTGTATCGCGGTCCAGTTCACACCCACACTCGCAGGAATGCCATCGTTCCTCTAACGTCTTTTTGCGAATGGTTCCGCAGTTGGGACAAATTTGTGATGTCTTGGATGGGTCTACAAAGATAACGACACGCCCGGCCCATGCTGCCTTGACGCTGACCATCTCGGTAAACATACTCCATCCGGCATCGAAAATCGACTTGTTTAATCCTGCCTTTGCACTTGCTCCATTGGGGAGGTACATGCCCGTCTCTTCGTCCTGTTTGGGCTTTGGACGTTTCGTGAGGTTGGCGGTTTTCAAGTCTTCAAAGACAATGACTTGATACTGGTTGACAAGCTTGCGTGAAGCTTTGTGCTGAAAGTCTTTGCGTTGATTGGCGATCTTGCGGTGACACTTTGCGACGTGCTGTGCCGCTTTCTTACGCCGATGACTCCTCTTTTTCTTGTGTGAGAGGATCTGTTGAGCTTTGACTAATTTCTTCTCGGCTTTGCGGAAATAACGGGGATGATCGATGAATTCCCCGTTGGAGAGGGCGGCAAAGTGGGTTACACCCAGGTCAATGCCTGCATCTTCGTAGACTTTGGGTAGGGGTTCGGGCTTGCCACTCTCACAGGTACATATCGCGTAAAAGTGTTCTCCTTCGCGCTTGATGGTCAGGGTTTTGATCGTACCTGCCATATCCCGGTGCAGATGCAATTTCACCGTTCCGATCTTCGTCAGTTTGAGATTCACGCGAACAATGCCTTTTTTATCTTCTGGGCGCGATGTCGTATCCAGTTTCCAACCTGCCCCATCAGGGTAACAGAACGAATCGTACCGATCGCGTCCTTGAAATCTTGGATAACCCGGTTGTTCCCCATTTTGCACACGTCGAAAGAAGTCATCATAAGCTCGTTTAAGTCGTAAGATCACATCTTGCAAGACATGCGAAGCAATCTCCTGGTACTCTGATCGCTCCTCTTTGATGCTCACCAGTTCGCGTTTTTGCTCATAGTAGCCCACAGCATGTTCACGGGCCAGTTGCCTGCACACTTCGTCATCGTAGTAGTTGGGGTGCCGCCTGACCCCTATCTCGTAGGCGTCGCGGCGCTCTTGCAACCCGGCATTGTAGAGTTCTCGACACCGGTCAAGCACCCAGTGCAGTTTTTTAGTGGTCGCTGTATTCGCGTAGATGCGATATTTGAACGCTTTGATATTCATTGCATGCTCTGTTTCAGAGAGGGACGAGAAGCAGTCCCGCCCCTCGTCGTAAGACGCTAGTCCGCTCTACAAGGATATTCTCGTTGTGCTTGATGGTTCCGGTAATATCACCACCGGTACGCGCATTGGATAGCATCGGGGTGAATTACCCGCTCGTGACATAGGCAGAGGGTATCGTATCTCCGTGCCGATTTTGAAGCTTTCAAGCAGCGCAGACGTACTGCTCCACGGCATCAAGACGATGAGGATGTGTAACATGAGTCCTGAAACACGGCGAGCTTGCCAACCAGAATCTTTTTACGATACTTGGGACACCAGACAAAGTGATAAGCCGATTTGGAGGTGACGTGTTTGGTGTGCTGTGCCTCCATACACAGCAGTATACCATGTGTTCTAGCTTTCCAGAAGTGCCACGTCGGACCGCCTTCCCTCTCCTTGAAAGAGAGGGGGATGCGGCGGCCCTCTCCTCAAGCCCCACCTGGTAAATGACATCCGAAGTGAGCAGGTTTTGCCCTCCGACGTTAGCACTTGCCCTCCCATATGAGCACTGGCACAAAACTACTTGGGCAAACCGCTTCACATCTAGGGTATCAGCAAAAAGAGTGTAAATAGGGATATGACAACGATTCACTCATTTTTGGGCCATTTGTGCTGCTTATGTACTCTTTATCTCTCAAGAGTACTCTCTCGTTGAGAAGAATTTCATTTGACGAACTGGTTTCTTCTTGCGCCTCTTTTCGTTGCTATGTATGCATCTTCTCAACAAGGAAGTGCGCCTTATCAGTCTCCTAAACTTTCTCGAAGAGCGACAGGTTATCTTTCCTCTACCGATATGATCCCATCCACACCACTCCTTCACCTATTTATAACCTCTCTCTCTGTTTAACATTGTATAATAGCTTCATTATTGTTTTGAAAATGGATTGTTGTTCAGCTTCGCTTGTATCCAGCACTCTTTCTGATCTCGATACGTTGACGAAGTAGCATCATCAGTATTCGTCACGAAAGGATCCTGTAATGAAAAATCGCTGCTTGTCCATCTGCTTGACAGTCCTGAGTATTTTGATGCTGACTTTGTCCACCGTACAGACGAGTACAAACGTCATCGCGGCTTCTTCCCCGCCAAAAACGCTCACTGGCTATATCCCTTCCGCCGTATCGAGTGGGCAAGCGCGTCTTATCGGTCAACACCCCGGAACGGATCAACTTGCGCTTGCCATTGGATTGCCGTTACGTAATGAACAGTCTCTGAAGCAACTCCTTAATGAAGCAAGCACGCCTCACAACCCGCACTACCGCCATTATCTAACCCTGGCACAGGAAAACCAGTGGTTCAACCCGACATCACAACAAGAGCAGCAAGTAACCAGTTGGCTGAAGTCTCATGGCCTCACGGTGACGCATACGTACCCGAACCACTTACTCGTCGATGTCACCGGCACATTTCAGCAAATTGAACAGATATTTCATGTGACGATCTACGACTATACCATGCCGCTCAATGGCAAACAGATCACCTTCTATGCTCCTGCGAATGAGCCAACCGTGGATGGCTCAGTGAAAATTGTGATCGATACTATTGTTGGCCTTGACGATTATCCCTCGGCTCATGCCGATGCTTCTCCTTCGTCCCCGAAACACCCCACTGGCAATGGCAATGCTGATGGTTCTCCACCCTATTACCCCCAGGATTTTGCCAATGCCTACGATGTCAATCCTCTCTGGAATCAAGGTGACAATGGGTGGGGACAACATATTGGCATTACTCTTTGGGGACCTCCCCCTTCATCTGCTGCTTTGCAGGCATTTGATACGCAAACGGGTGCAACGCCACCGAATTTGCAGGTGATTCCTGTGGATGGAGGTGCAAAATATCCTGTGAAAGCTGATGTAGCTACAGAAGCGGGGATGGATGTTGAGTATACCAGCGGCATGGCTCCTAACGCTACTATTGATTACTATGAAGCACCTGATACGAAAAACGGCGGTCAAAAAAAGAATGGTTTAGATGATGCGTTGAACATGGCTGGAACGGATACAAACAATAACTCCCAAATCAGTAATAGCTGGAATGTGGAGTGTGAACCAACCCAAGAAGATGCTTTTATCCAGGAAACCGAGCAAATTTTTCTTTCTAATACGGTTACAGGCCACGATTACTTTTTCAGTAGCGGAGATTCTGGCTCCAAATGTGGCAGCAAAAATCCTTTGGCTCAGTATCCAGCAAGTAGCGCGTATGTAACCAGCGTGGGGGGAACACACTTTAGCAGCAATATCGACGGAAGGTATCCGAAAGAAACAGCCTGGAATGGTTCTGGCGGTGGGTATAGTATTCTCTTTCCTGAACCATCATGGCAAACAAACACCAACATTCCTGATCCAAATGCTATGCGAGGGTTGCCCGACGTTGCAGCCGATGCAGCTCATTATACAGGTGCGTATGTCTGCGCTGATGGCAGTAACGGCCCCATTTGTACCACAATTGGCAATCCTAATACATATATAGGAGGTACCAGTCTTGCGACTCCCTTGTGGGCAGGCATGATAGCAGATGTCAACGAAATGGCTCCTGTCCAACCTTTAGGGTTTATCAATCCGATGCTCTACGAGATGAATACTGGTATGCCATATACTGCTTACCACGATATTAAGAAAGGAAAGAACGGGATATATCCCGCGGGACCGGGATGGGATGCAGTGACGGGATGGGGCTCGCCCAACCTCTATAAACTTGCACAAGATGCAGTGTATTTGGACTCCTCCGTCAGTTCTCTCGGTAGTGTAGCGGCGGTCTCCGCGAATAATATCTGGGCTGTCGGTTCCAATATAGGCACGTTGGTCGAGCAATGGAATGGTAGCAACTGGGCTGTGGTTCCCAGTCCTGGTGATGGCGCTTTCTTCGGTGTAGCAACTGTCTCAGCGAACGACGTCTGGGCCGTCGGTACCAATGGGTCCGCGGGTACTCTGACTGAGCGATGGAATGGCAGCAGCTGGGCCGTGGTTCCCAGTCCCAGTCCTGGTTCGGATTACAATTCACTCTCTAGTATAGCAGCGGTTTCCGCAACCGATGTCTGGGCCGTCGGAAGCGAGGATTCCCATTACAACACCTATACGTTGATTGAGCGATGGAATGGCAGCAGCTGGGCTGTGGTTCCCAGTCCCAATCCTAGTACGTATAGCAGTGCCCTTTCCAGTATAGCGGTGGACTCAGCAAATGATGTCTGGGCCGTCGGCGAGTATATCGATCCCAATTACAACACACAGACGTTGATTGAGCGATGGAATGGCAGCAGCTGGGCTGTGGTTCCCAGTCCCAATCCTAGTTCGGATTACAATTCACTCTCTAGTATAGCGGTGGTCTCAGCAAATGATGCCTGGGCTGTCGGTGAATATACCGATCCCAATGGGAACTTCGACACGTTAATCGAGCAATGGAATGGCAGCAACTGGATTGTGGTCTCTAGCCCCAATCTTGGCTCCAGTTTGTATTTCGATTATCTCCACGGTGTAGCGGTGGTTTCCGCAACCGATGTCTGGGCTGTCGGAAGCTACGAGGATTCCCATTACAACACACAGACGTTGATTGAGCAATGGAATGGCAGCAACTGGGCTGTGGCTCCCAGCCGCAATCCTGGACTCTATGGTAATAGTCTCTTCAGTGTGACGATGGTCTCAGTGAACGATGTTTGGGCTGTCGGGAGCGATAAAACTTCTTGGGGAGGGTCCAACACTTTGACCGAGCAATGGAATGGCAGCAACTGGATTGTGGTAAGTAGTCCTAATGTTAACGCGCCTGGTTAACGTTAAGTGGTTTACTTATCTGGAAGGCTTGAGCATCTTTCACTCGATGGATGGAGGAACCGACGTTGGGTAGTTGACAAGTGTATGAGCAGCACAAATGGCCCAAAAATGAGCGAATCGTTGTCATATCCCAAATAGGCCCTCGAGTATGAATGGACCGGATTACAACGCTAAGCGCTTAGCGTTGTAATCCGACTTGTTAGCTACAGTTTTTCTTTCGGTGAGACCAGAGCGCTTGCCAAGCGCATCCAGAGACTTAAATCACATCAGCCGTTGACACACGTCCGTCATGCCAGCCAGGCGGCGGGCCGCCTGGCTGGCATGACGGACGTGTGTCAACGGCGCAGCGGGGCAGAAGAACCGGTCTGCGGTCTCCTTCAACGAGTGTCAGAGGCCGACGTGCGGACATCGCACCACAAGCCCTTTGAGCGTCTATAAGAATGCAAAGATAGGACACTTCACAAAACGGTCCATTCATACTCGAGGGCCGTTACTTGCCAGCTTCTTTGCGGGGGTAGGGAGTGTGCGATGGAGCGATCAGCAGCTGCTCGAGATGATGACGAACGTCCAAGATCGAGGTGGGAACTGGTGCGGGCCGGGCTCGGGGAGCCCGGGGGCCTGAGCGGAAGGAGCCTTTCTCGGTGGAGGGGGTTGGCGGCGCAGGCGCGGACTGTGTGGAAGGGATGGGCTCGTCGCACGTCCGGGAGTCCTGGGCCTGCACCGAACCGGGGTGCCCCAGCGCTGTGGTTTCAGGCGCCACTGGGGGGATTGCCCATTCGCATTTCTCCAGCGGTGGGGTTATTGGGCGCCGTCCGAGCCGCCCGCGTCGTGGCGATCGAGCACTGCTCGGATCTGGCTGAGCCACTCTGCGCCCAGTTGGCGCCCGTTCGGGAGTTGGTCGTCTCGATCCCAGCGCCACGTTGCGATCATCGCGAGCACGAGGATCCGACAATCGCGAAGCAGGTCTTGATTGGCTGCCGGGTAGTACTCACTGACTTCTTGGGGCGCATGCGCGATGTCGAACTCGACAGGTCCGCGGCAGCATGTCTCGAGGTCTACAAAGAGCAGCCCTCTCTTCGTCCTGAGCAAGTTGCCCGGATGCGGCTCGCCGTGCAGCAACTGCTCGCCGGCGCCACGCCCTTCGACGGCGCGCCTCAGGTTTCGCAAAGTCTTGCTGAGAAGCTCCCGCTCCGTGTCAGGAAGCTCCGGAGTGTGGGCGCGGTTGCCAACCAGCGACTGCGCCTGGGCGATTCGATCCGTGAAGTGCGGCGCAGTCACATCGATCTGCCGCATGCCGGCATGCAGCCTCTCCAGAACCTGCGCATACTCGGATGGTGCGATGTCACGAGACGGCACAGGCTCGTAGTATTTCCACAGCGTGACCGCGAAGCCGCCACGCACGTAGACGCGCGGCTCCACGCGAGGCTCAGGCTCAGCCACCGGACTATCGGTTTGGGCGAGCCGCCGAGCGACCTCAACCTCGAACTTGGCGCCCGCCTGATGCGCTACATAGGCTACCCGAGCAAGAACGTCACAAGGCAGTAGGCGCACAGCGATGCGATTCGAGTCGTGAACAACAACTGCGTCATCGACCCTCAGGCCAAGCGCTGATGCCGTGGATATACCCGCCGCCACCGCACGCGGAACTTCTGATGTCTTCATCGTTGCCCTCCGTTACCACTAGTGGCGAGTGGTGCATAGCTCTGGTTATGAAGGAGCGTTCCAATCCATAAAGTGAGGACAGTCATAAAAAGAATGTCACCAATGAACGAGATAGTGCTTCCTAACCACAATACTGTGTAGCTGCGATTAATGAGAATAAAGCGCTGGCGGAAAAGTGCCAGACACTTTTGACAATGATGAAGCATATCAATCCTTTCGCGCACGCAAATGGGAGAGGTGATTCAGGTCTGAATACCTGTGTAGGGAAGGATGCGCAGTGCGGAAAAGATATGCTGTGTTACCGGAGAAGGTAAAAAACGGGTAGGAGTATCGTAGCAGAAAGATAAGACATACCATCACGGTCTCAGATGGTTATGCCTCTCTCGCATGGTAGTCTCTTCTCTCACTCTTCTCTCGCTATTGCGCCCCATGCAGCGCGTTTGCAGCGGGAGAATGAGCGATGACGTTGACAACAGATGTCTGTTGGAGGAGTACCCTCTGCTTCATGATATTTCCTTGCTCTTCGCTCTCTTGATAGTGTGCCTGGATAGATACTACTATGCGAAGTTGCTCTGTGTCAAGTGCTGATCATCGCCTTCCAAGGTGGGGCATAGACTTCATTGCCAAAAATTTCTCGGTTGTGTGAACAGGCGGAACTACTTAAACAAGAGCTTTTTTGAGTCTGCACTAGCTAGCTTAGCTAGACCTCCCAGAACATCGACCGTCCCCGGTTGCGACAGATATCGGAGCCGAGGTCAACGTCACCTGGGCATCCACGCTGGCGATACCGCCGAGCGTGAAGCCGGCGCCCGTGGGAGCGCTACCGATCATGATCTTGCTGACCACGCTCAGTCCTTCTCGCCTCTAGAGAGTTGCTCTGCTTCTCCCCAATGTGCTCAGGTGCGCGCCGATTGTCTAAATCCTGCTCACCAGTCTCAATACTCGTATACGTCTTCATGACAATAGAGACGTGTGAGCATAGGCCGAGTAACGGGATCCTGGGAGCACCCACAATCGCCGACTCGCGCTCGTGCCCAGCCAGTGCGCCCTTCGAGACCCCAGGTGCTGTGCTCCCACCACCGTTTCCCTCCCCGGCGTGGTGGATCCCCTTCGGCGTGCACCGTGGCAGACCGTGCCGGCTTCTTGGCGTCAAGGGTCGCTCTTGAGCAATAACTGTGGGCAAATTATCCTCCTCCCATCACCACATATTCACTCTACTCTTTTACCCTATTTTAGAGCACAATGAGCCTGTTGTAAACGGAACAGTAGAAAGGTACTAAGGAGCACGAACGGGGTGAATATGACCACTAAGCGGCACTATCACTAACTTGGCAGAGCAGTAAGCGCTCTTCGAGCTGGCTACAGAATAGCTGCCTGATGGTGGTGCCCGTTTTGAGGCTCGGAATCCATCCAGAAATGGAGCGGCCCGCTATTTTGAACAGATCAACGCCTTTGATTGCCAGTGCGGCCATGGGCATCCCTGCCGATCTCTCGATGAGGTACGCCATTTACACCTTTGAGAAACAGTATACCTGATGGAGAGCGGTTTTCCCAGGAAACTTTGTACTAGTGCTCATATGGGAGGGCAAGTGCTAATGTCGGAGGGCAAAACCTGCTCACTTCGGATGTCATTTACCACCACCGTCGGTAAAGACACGATAGGCAAAGCGCATTAATGTGAGCGTCCCCAGCAGTTGGATGATCTCGGAATCCATGTCTGCCAATGGCACGTTCAACGCAGCCACCACCGGATCCCAGAGCTGAA
>Ga0307372_10005659_pt1 | contig 18647 bp, 17 predicted proteins | sample OX1MG_FD_202533 | JGI IMG/M metagenome (GOLD analysis project Ga0307372, IMG submission 202533) | Soil microbial communities from Risofladan, Vaasa, Finland - OX-1 | ecosystem: Environmental > Terrestrial > Soil > Coastal area > Acid sulfate soil | place: Finland: Risofladan, Vaasa | collected...
GGCCGGCGGACCAAACTTCCTGCGGAACGGCACGCTGTACTCGGGGAATAACGCGCAGCTCGGCTCGTGGAGATATGCGTACGCCGTCGAAGACCTCCCGTGCATCCAGCTCGCAGGGCAGCCCGTGGGCTCGCACCCGTACCGCGCCGGCGGAGGGACGCTCTACTGGCGGCTCATCCGGCTCACCGAGCCGAACCGCATGCAGAGCGACTGCATCGGGATCTACCCGGACGGTTGGAGCGGGGCGAACGACAGCGTCTACTACCGCTACTCGGGCCCCGCCGGTTGGCTGCGCGTCGCGTACTCCCGGCCTGAGAACTACCCCATCCCGCCGACGGCCATACGGATCACGCTCGGAACGATGAAGGCGGTCGACAAGCAGCCCGTGCTCGCGCACGTGACGAAGAGGATCGACTCCAGCATCGGCAACCTCCAGAGCAAGGTCGCATGGATCCGCGTGCCGGCTGGAGGCTTCGCAGCGCACGTCGCGGTTGCGAAGAAATTCGTCCCGGACGACTACGACCACCGCGGCGACAAGCGCCAGCTCGGGGCGCAAGTCACGTACGACTTCTTCCTGACCAGGCCGCACAGATGAGCGTGAACCGGAAGCGCAGGATCGCCCGCGCAACCGGGCCGCTCCGCTCGAGCAGCTGAAGACCGGGGAACGGCGCCCGCGTCTGCGGGACGAAGAACGGACGCGTCGCGAGTCGGTCGAACCCCGCTGCCTCGAGGTCGGCCCGTACGTCCGCTAAGCGGTACTGCCGCGGGTTCAGGTCGAAGACGAGCTTGCGCGTGGTGTAGCCGGCGATGCGCGTCAAGAGCTCACGGCGATCGGCCGCGTAGTAGATCGCGCGGAAGATCGTCGTCGCCTCGACCGGAGCAGTCGGAACGTACGCGTTGAGGTCGGCCTCCACGATCTCGCGCCCGCGTGCGCGGCCGGCCGCGACCATCTCGGCGTTCGCATCGACGCCGACGTACCGCTGGCCGGGCAAGAAGTCGGCGAGACCGCCATCGCCGCACGCGAGGTCGAGCACCGCATCGCCGGGCCGAAGCTCAGGCCCGAGCCTGCGCACGAGCTGCGCGCGATGCGCGAGATACGCAGGCGCGTCGGCGTAGGCCGTCTCCGTCCAGCGTTCCGCTTTGTGGCCGTACTTTTGCCACGGAGGCGCCGAATGAATCGGCGCCTCCTCTATGTGTCGGCGTCGCAAGCGCCGCCTCGGCCAGGTCATCGCAGCGCGAGCAGACGCTCGGGGTGCTTGCGGAGAAAGCGGAGCATGGCGCGCGCGTGCCACAGCGTGTGCCGCGTGAGAAAGCGCTTGTCGATCACGGCCGCGTACTCGTGCCGGACGACCGCCGCCGGGACGTACCAGCGCTCCCACCCCGCCCGCGCGGCGCGATAGTTGAGGTCGATGTCCTCGCAGTACATCCGGTAGCCCGGGTCCCACCCCCCGATCTCGTCCAGCATCGTTCGCCGCATGAGCAGGAAGGCGCCGAGCATCGTGTCCGCCGGCGCCGGCTCGTCGGGGCGCTCGTCGAGGAGGTAATGGCGCCGCTGCCATCGCAGCGGCGGGAAGAGCAGGCGCAGCGGCGTACGGCGCACGAGCGTCGCGCCGACGGTCGGGAAGCCGCGCCTCGACGCCTGCCAGCTCCCGTCGCTGTACAGCATCTTCGGCCCCGCGACACCGCAGCGCGGATGCGCCTCGACGAACTCTCGCAAGATGCCGACGGCGCCCTCGTCCGGGATCGCATCGGGGTTCGCGATGAGCACGAGCTCGTGCCGCGTGTTCGTCGTGCCGACGTTGGCATTCGCGGCGAACGAGAGCGGCCGCTCGTTCTCCAGCACGCGGACGCCGTCGGGAAGGTCGCGCGGAACGCTGCCGGGGATGTTCGCGATGAGGAGCAGCTCGTCGACCTGCGGCGCGAGCGCCGGCAGCGAATGCTGGAGCTCGCCGGCGTGGCGGTGCGAGATGACGACGGCCGAGACCTTCATGCGAGCCTCCGGTAGACCTCGGCTGTCCGGCGCGCCGTCTCGTCCCATGTGTAGAGCCGCGCACGTTCGATGCCGGCGGCGCGCAGCCGATCGCGATCGGCGAGCGCGCGCTCGATCCCGGCGGCGAGGTCGTCGGTGAGCACGCCCGCATCGCCGACGAGCTCCCGGACGGCGGCGTCGGGGCGCGCGACGACGGGCGTTCCGCATGCCATCGCCTCGGCACACGTGAGCGCGAAGCCCTCGTACAGCGTCGGATGGACGAGACAGGCGGCGCGCTGGTAGAGCCGAACGAGCTCAGCCTCGGGAACGTATCCACGCAGATCGGCGCTGCCCTCGCGCATGGCACGGACGAGCTCCGGGTCCTTGTGCGGGCCGACGACGACGAGCGGCATCCCGACAGTGCGCGCCGCGACGAGAGCGGCGAGCGGGTCCTTGCGCGGCTCGATGCTGCTGACGAAGAGCAGATAGCCGTCGTGCTCGCCGCTCTCCGACGGGCGGAACGCCGGCGCAGGCGCGAGCGGGGTGACCGTGATCTTCTCCTCCGGAATGCGATACAGCTCGACGAGGTCGACGCGTGTGCGCTCGGAGATGGCGAAGACGTGCGCGGCGCGTCGCGCCGACCACGGCACGACGGTCTTGAAGATCGCACGCTCGCGCACCCCCATGACCGTCGGGTCGCGCTCGAACGACAGGTCCTGCACCGTGAGTACCGCCGGGCATGGGAGACCGGGCGGAATCGCGTGCACGAAGTGCGCCAGGGACGGCTGCAGCCTCCGCAGGAGGCGCGGGAGCGTCCACAGCATGCGCAGCTCCTGGACGCGCGAGTGCAGCTCGATGGCGCGCACGCCGTCGGGCACGAGGTCGGGGCGCCGGGTGACGGCAGCCAGGTCGAGGTCGCGGGGCAGCGCACGCAGGAGCTCCCGGACGTAGGTCTCGTCGCCGGTCCGATGGCGGCCGAGCGTGTCGGCGTCGACGACGATCACGCCGCGTCCTCGTATGCCTGCACGAGCAGCCGTGCGGATACGTCCCACGAGTATGCGCTCGCACGGCGGAGACCGGCGGCGCGCAGCTCGTCGCGACGCGCGATCGCCTCTTCGATCCCCGCAGCGATCGACGACACGTCGTCCGGATCGACCAGCACGGCTGCGCCTCCGGCGACTTCGTCCGTCGCGCCGCCGCGCGACGTCACGACGGGCGTGCCGCAAGCCATCGCTTCCAAGACGGGGATCCCGAAGCCCTCGTACAGCGAGGGATACACGACGCAGAGCGCGCCCCGGTAGAGCCGTGCGAGTTGCTCGTCGCCGACCTCGCCCTCCCAGCGAACGCCCTCCCCGCGCGCTTCGACGCCACCCCACCCGCGCGCGCCCGCCACCCGCAACTCCACGCCGAGGCGCTGCGCCGCCGCGATCGTGCGCGCGAGGTTCTTGCGCGGCTCGAGCGTCCCGACGGCGAGCACGTAGTCGCCCTCCTCACGCGGCCCGGTGTCCGAGAAGCTGGCGCCCGCTGCATTCGGTACGACGCGGATGCGCTCACGCGGCACGCACAGCACCGCCTCGAGCTCGCCGGCGGTGAACTCGGACACGGCGGCGACGATCCGTGCGGCACGGACGACGCGCGGGACGACGATACGGCTGTACCTGCGCGTCCACGGCGGGAACGCCTCCGGGTGACGGAAGACGGCGAGGTCGTGCACGGTGACGACGAGCGGGACCCGGCTGCGAACGGGCCCGCGATAGGTCGGGCAGTGCAGCACGTCGGCGCCGCGAGCGCGATGTGGAAGCACGTGCGGATACCAGGCGAGGTCGAGCCACAGCGTTCCGGCCCTCCCGGCTGCGTACCCTCGCAACCGCTCGACCGTGACCTCACGCTCGACGCGCGGCAGCAGCGAGTCGAGATAGCGCGCCGTTCCGGCGCGCGTCAGCTCGAGCGGCGTGACGTCAATTGCAACCTTCATCGTGCCGACCCCCACGCGGCCAGATGCGCGCGGCCGTTCTCGAGCCACGTGAAGCGGCGCGCGTGTTCGAACCCGAGCGGAACGAGCCGGTCGCGTTCGTCGCGTGCGCGCACGATTGCCGCCACGATTGCATCGACGTCCTCGGGGTCCGCACGCGTCGCGGCCTCGCCGGCGGCCTCGTCGAGCGACGGATGCGACGAGACGACGCACGGCGTGCCGCACGCCATCGCCTCGAGCACAGGGATCCCGAAGCCCTCGAAGCGCGACGGGTACACGAACGCCGCTGCGCCGCGGTACAGAGCCGGAAGCTCGCTGTCGGAGGGATACCCGAGCCACGTCACGCCCTTGCCTCGCGCCTCGACGCCGCCCCAGCCGCGCGCGCCTACGACCCGCAACTCGATGCCGAGCTGCTGCGCCGCGTCGATTCCGTTGACGAGGTTCTTCCGCGGCTCGAGCGTCCCGACGGCGAGCAGGTACTCGCCCTCCGCCCTGGCCCCCTCCGGCGTGAACGCCGGATCGACGCCGGGGTAGGCGACGTGGACGCGGTCGCGAGCGACGCCGAGCGTCTCGACGACGTCGTCGCCCGTGAACCTCGAGTTGACGACGACGACGTCGCACGCCTGCGCGGCGTGGCGGTACTTGGCGCCGTGCATGCGCACCGTCCGCCGGTGAACCCAGTCCGGGAAGTGGAGCGGGACGAGGTCGTGGATCATCGTCGAGCGGATACCTCCTCGCTGCGGCGGATACATCCAGTCGCTGAAGTGGAAGACGTCGAAGGAGCCGACGACGCTCTCCAGCGGCGGCGTGCCGAGGCGCGACCACGCAGTGCGCACCGCGTGCGCGGCGGGCAGGACCGGCAGGCGCAGCTCCGCGTGCACGCCGTCGAGCGACGCCTCGATCGTCCGCCGGCCGGCGCGCGAAGCTGGTGCGAAGGCGACGACGTCGCGTGCGCCGGCCTGCGCGAGCCCGAGGAGCGATCCACGGATGTAGTTGCCGACCCCCGTCCGCGGATGGGACAAGGGCGCAACGTCGATCACGATCCTCACGGCGTGTAGACGGGCTGTGTGAAGTGCAGTCCGAGATGGCGCGTGTCGGTATTCCCAGTCTCGACCTTCGCGGGGACGCGTGTCGGCGAGATGGCGAAGTCGACGCGACAGACGCCGTTCGCGGGGATCAGCTTCAGCGAGATCAGACGGTCGACCGTCGTCGGCGCGATGCTCAGCGTCCGGGAGGTCGTCGTCCCGCTGATCGCGATCGTTGACGTCGTTCCCTGGAAGAGCTTCGCGTCGCTCGAGACCTTCACCGACAGCGTGCCGCCCGAGCACTGAGCGTGGATCCAGCGCACGTGCGCTCGCGACCACGCTTCGACGCCGGGCACCGTCGGGTAGAGACCGATCACGCGGGTGGTGATCCGCGCAGGCTGTGCCACCCGGTAGAGCACGAGCTGCTTCGCCGGATCGGCTGCGATTTTCGTGCCGACGAGGTGCACCGTCGCGGGCGCGAGGACGTACGGGTCGGTCACCCCGCGCAGGGCACCGCTCGCGGGATCGACGCTCGTCTGAATCTCGGGCATGTCGCCCGGCAGGCGCGCGCCGAGCCCGTACACGTGGTCGACGCTGCGATTCCAGAACTCGTTCTCGAGCACGGCGAGCTGGTTTCCGCCGGCGAAGATCACGCCGACGTGCGCGTCGCGGCCGACCGCGCGGTCGATCCAGCTCTTGTCCGTCCGGCCGACGCCTTGCGCGTACGCGCTCGACGCGAGCCGGGGGAAGCTGTGCGTCCAGAGCTCAAGTGGCAGCCAGGTGAGCAGGAAGCCCACCGCGACGAGTCCAGGCAGAGCGGGGGCGTACCGCCGCGGGAGCCAGAGGAAGCACGCCGCCAATGCGAGAGCGAGCAGCACCGCGACGACGCCGACGCCGTGGCGGCCGGTCCAGGCGTTGCCGAGGAACCACCAGGGCTGGAGCCCGATCGTGTCGGACTGCGCCGTGATGTTGAACAGGTGCGCGAACGGGATCGCTCCCGGCAGCGCAGCGGCGACGCCGGCGGCGACCACTGAGGCCCGCGGGGGCAAGGGCTGGCCGCGTTCGATCCAGGCGAGCAGCGCGATGATGAGCAACGGCATGAGATAGAAGAGGTTCCGCTCCTCGATGCGCTGGGAGTAGCGCGACGCGAAGACCCCCACCTCGAGCGCGAGCCAGACCGACAGCGATGTCGAGGCCGCGATGAACACACGCAAGCGCCGGTCGAGATGGCGCGCATTCGCGGCGAGGACGATGAGCGCCGCGAACGGAAGCACGAACACCGCGAGGTCGAGCTCGGCGAGATGCAGCACGATCCACTCGATCGCCGGCCACGGCCGGTAACCGCCGTTCGACGTGACGCTGTAGTTGCCGAGGACGGCCGCGGGCGAACGTCCCCGTGCGACTTCGGCCGCGACGACGGCGACCGCGCCCGCGGCGACGATGCCGTACAGCGGGGCGAACGCGGCGAGGCGTCGCGGCCGTCCGCGCTCGATCCACCCGAGGACGAGCGGCGCACTCAACACGGCCGCGATGACCGCGACGGCCTGCGTGCGCGTCTCGAAGGCGAGCGCGCACACCGCGAGGAGCAGCACCTGCCGCGCACGCGTCGGCCGCTCGAGCGCGGCGACGAGCGCGAGCGCGAGCCAGAGGAAGACGGGATAGAAGACGTTCTCCGTCATCAACGTTCCCGCGTACGCCGTCGAAGGGACCGCGACGGCGAGCGCCGCCGCGACGAGCGCGGCCGACGGGCGCACGACACGCCGCGCTAGCAGGTAGGCGGGCAGCACCGCCGAGCAGAGCACGAGCGCGTTCACCGCCTGCGACCAGCGGTAGACGTCGGACATCGGTCCGATCGCCGCGTATACCGGAGAGAGCAGCAGCGGATAGACGAAGCCGTAGTTGGCGTGAACGCCGCGGATGAGGAAGTGCCCCGTGGCCGCGAAGCTCCGCGCCATGTCCGAGTAGACGATCTCGTCGACCATGATCCACGGCGACGTGACGCGGAGCGCGAGCGCGAGCTGCACGGCGACGGCGACCGCGTACAGCCCGCCGAGCCAGGCCCAGATCGGCAGTGTCCGCAAGAAGCGCGGCCCGGTACCAGGTACCGGTACGGAACCGTCACGGGACACGAGCGACGCCCGCATGAGCTCGGCCGCGAGCGGCTCCTCGTCGACACCGACGTCGGCTGCCGCGGCCGCGACCTCCTGGAGCACGGCCCCGCTGACTGCGGCGCCGCCCGCCGCCTCCTCCAGAGCGGCCGCGTATCGCTCAGCGACGCGGTCGACGTCGTGGTCATGGGCGACGAGCGCCCGCGCTGCCTCGCCCATCGCGCGCGCCGCCTCCGGGTCGGCGAGCCGGCGCAGGGCTGCCGTAAGCGCCTGCACCTCCTCCTCGCCGCCGACGGGAATCTTGATCGCCACATCGTCGGGCAGCTCCGAGAACCAGCCGACGTCGCTGACGACGAGCGGCTTCCCGAGCGACAGGGCGCGGATCGCGGCGCCCGACGTCTCGCCCATCGTCGGCGCGCGCAGGAGCACGATCGCATCGCACGCCGCCATCAACGCCCACAGCCGCTCCTCCTCGACGTACGGCTCGCGGATGACCCCGGTCGCGTCGAGCCCCGTCCGCTCGATGCGTCCTGCGAGATCGAACCCGGGCGACTCGGAGCCGACGACGAGCAGGCGTGCACCGTGCCGAGTCCGGCGCAGCGCGGCGAAGGCGTCGAGCAGCTGCGGCACGCGCTTGCTCTCGTTGATGTGTCCGAAGCTGCCGACGAGCGGCGACCCGGCCACCGCCTCCGGCGCCATGGGCGGAACCGGCCAGGCGGGATGCGCAATCCGGTGCAGCGGCCCGGCGTAGCCGTGCTCGCGAACGAGCGCCTCGACGTAACGTGAGTGCACGATCACGCTCGTCGCGCGATCGAGTACCTCTCCAGCCAGCGGAAACTCCTGCGGCCGGACCTCCCACAGCGGCGGCACGCGGCCTTCGAGCACGCCGTAGCCAAGCAGCCGCCCGGGAACGCCTGCTTCCCGTTCCATCGCGGCGAGGTACGCGTGCCCGTCGTGGCGGCCGATGGTGAGGCCGGCGACGAGGTGATGGATGACGAAGTCGTGCAGCACGACGACGCCGGGACGCCGGCGCAGCGCGTCCACGATCCAGCCGTGCGCGTCTGGATCGTTGCCGACGTGGTAGACCGCGACGTCGGTGTCGGCCACGGGCCGCGTGCGACCCGGACGCACCACCTCGACCTCGACGAGTCGTTCGAGCGCAGGCAGCAGCAGCGCCGAGTAGTCGGCGATACCCGACGTCGAGGGCGGGAGCGGGGAGAAATACGAGACTCTCACGCGACCGCTGCGAGGAGCCGGTCGATGCACGCGTCCCACGTCACGCCGCTCGCGACGTCACGGCCTGCGCGGCCATACGCGCGTGCCTCGTCCGCGTGGTCGCGCAGCCAGATGCACGCACGCGCGAGCTCCGCGGCCTGCGGCCGGACGACCAGCCCGGTCTCGCGGTCACGCACGACGTCGAGCGGGCCGCCTGCATCCGTCGTCGTCAAGACGGGCTTCTCGGAGAGGAACGCCTCGAACGGAACCATCCCGAAGTCCTCGTCCACCGGCGCGTAGTAGACGCCGAGGCAGTTGGCGTACAACTCGGTCAGGCGCGCATCGCTCACGCGGCCGGTGAACTCCGCGCGGCCGTCCAGGCCGCGCTCCTGCGCGAGCCGCTCGAGCCGCGCCCGATCGGGCCCGTCTCCGGCGATGACGACGCGCAGCGTCGGCTCGGCAGCCGCGGCCTCGAGCAGGAGGTCGACTCGCTTCGCGCGATCGAGCCTGTTGACGGAGAGAATGAAGTCGTCGTAGCGGTCGCAGCGGTATTTCAGCGGCGCGGGCGGATGCGGCATGAGCTCGGCCTCGAGCCCGGTGGACTCGCGCAGCCGGCCGGCGACGTTGCCCGACGTCGCGAAGATCTTCCGCGCCTCGCCGAGGGCTGTGCGCTCGAATGCGAGCACGCGTCGCCGCAGGGCGCGGTCCTCCGCCGACTCCGAGAACTGTCCGAGCTCGGTGCGGTCGAGGTCCCACGCCTGGCGGAACTGATGCAGCAGCCACACCACCTTGCGCGGATGGCGCACCGCGTACGACGGAAACTTCGTCGCGATCACCGCGTCGATCGGACGGCCATTCGCCTCTTCGAGGTCGAGCAGGCGCCACAGGAACGCCTGCGTCAGCACGCGCTCGCCGGGGTACCACTTGAACGGAACGGTGACGAGCTCGGCCTCGTGCCCGCGCGCGCGCAGCTGTGCGACGAGATCGTCGGCGACGATCTCCGCGCCGCCGCGCTCGAAGGGGACCTGCGGCAGACAGACCGCCAGCCTCACCAGCGTGATTCCAGCTCGTCGATGCGGCGCGAGAGGTCGTCGACGAGCCGCAAGAGGGCATCGTTGACGATGCGCTGCTCGGCGAAGGCCGGCTCGACGTACCAGCGCATGAGCTTGCGCAGCACGCGCTTCGCCTGGAACGCGACCCAGCCTTTCGGGCCGGGGCGCCGCTCGAGCGGCTTGTCCGCGCTGACGGGCCAGAAGCGCTCGGCGAGGCCGCGCGTGGAGGCGACATCGCGCGAACCGCGGTCGACGGCCGCCTTGAGCCGTGCATAGACCTCGTCGACGGAAAGCTCCTGCTGGTCGGCCATTTCGCGGTGAGTCTAAGGACGGTCTGTTACCGATTCGTGAGGCGGTCTCGAGCAGCATCGACGAGGAGCCGGACGAGGCCCTCGAACTCGAGCTGCGGCGACCAGCCCAGGGTACGGCGCGCCTTCGAGGCGTCGCCGACGAGGTCGTGCAGCTCGGCGGTGCCGCGCACGAGTGCGGGATCGACCCGGACGTGGTCATGCCAGTCGAGCCCGACGTGTCCGAACGCGAGAGCGACGAGATCCTCGACCGCGTGCAGCTTGCCGGTGGCAACGACGTAGTCGCCAGGTTCCTCCTGCTGCACCATCAACCGCATCGCCTCGACGTAGTCGCCGGCGTAGCCCCAGTCGCGCTGTGCGCGAAGGTCGCCGAGCGCGAGCTCATCCTGGAGCCCGAGCGAGATCGCGGCCGCGGCATGCGCCACCTTGCTCGGCAGGAAGTCGATGGGGCGCCGCGGCGACTCGTGGTTGTAGAGGATCCCGCAGCTCGCGTGCAGGCCGTAGCGTCGACGGTACGAGTCGACGATGAAGTGCCCGTATGCCTTCGCGACGCCGTACGGCGTCAGCGGATGAAGCGGCGTGTCCTCTGCCTGCGGAACGACCGTCGGCTCTCCGAAGATCTCGCTCGAGGACGCCTGATACATGCGGATCGCGGGATCGACGGCGCGGATCGACTCGAGCAGCGCCGTCACGCCGACCGCCGCGAACTCGGCCGTGCGCACCGGCTCGTCCCACGACATCGGGACGAACGACGGCGACGCGAGGTTGTACACCTCGTGCGGAGCGTGCGCGCGCAGCGCCTCTCCGAGCGCGGCCTCGTCCAGCAGGTCGACCTGGAGCAGCTCGACCCGCTCGCGAACGCCGAGGAGGTTCTCGTACTCCTTGTCGAGCTGCGGGACGATCCCGACCACCTCGTAGCCGTGCCCGAGCAGGAGCTCGGCGAGGTAGGAGCCGTCTTGGCCGCCGACGCCGGTGATCAAAGCTCTCGATGCCTTCATTGGTGCAAACCTCGCACGTATATCCACGCCTCGCTCAGGCCGAGCGAGCGCAGCGCAAAGATCACGAGGCCGTAGAGGAGCACACCGGCCGCTGCTGCGGTGACGGGCGACAGCGCGATGCGCAACCCGCCGAACGCGAGCGCCGCTGCCGAGCCGACGGCGAGTGCGAGCTTCGCGAGCCCGAGGGCGGCGATTCCGAATGTGCGCATCGAGATCGTCGCCAGCAACCCGCCTGCGATGACGAGCGTTGCCAGCCCGACGGCGACCGCGATGCCGGGCAGCCCCCAGAGGGCGCGCAAGCCGAGACCGAGCGGAATGCAGAGGCCGAAGCCGAGTGCACCGAGCGGCAGGAGCGTCCAGCGCTTCTCCGCGACGAAGACGAGCGGGAACGTGACGGCGAACGCCACCCAGGCGAGCATCCACGGCGCGAGATACACCACCAGGTGGCCAAGCTGGCGGCCGACGCCGCCGCTGTACGCGCTGCCGAGGACGAGGCCGACGATGCGCCCGCCGACGACGGCGAAGACGCCGGCTGCGGCACCGACGATCGAAAGACTCACCCAGGACGCATGAACGACGTGCCGGCCGGCCGCGACCGCGTCGACGCCGCGTCGCGTCATCGGAGCGGCGGAGATCAGCCCGAGCGAGAACGCGGTCGCGCCGACGAGAGTCGACGCGGCGAGGTATGCGTAGGAGAAGCTCGTCACGCTGCCGACGCCGAGCTTGGCGGCGAACCGAAGGCCGAGGAGGTAGCAGCCCTGCAGTGCGACCGGCACCGCGGCTCCCTGGACGAGGTGCCACAACCGCGGGCCGATCTCGAGCCGGTCGGGCATCGCTCCGCGCAGTGCCCCTCGGCGAAGAAGCGCGACCGTCGGGACCGCGAGCGCGACGACGGCATTCGCAGCCAGTCCCCACGCGAGCGCGACGATCCCAAGGCTGTCCGCCAGCGCGGCGAAGACCACGAGGCCTGTGATGCCACCCAGTGCGAAGCCCGCCGCCGCCGTGCCGTAACTGTCGAGCGCCGCGAGGGCGCTCGCGGCCAATGCAGCGAGGAGCTGCACGAACGCGGCCGGGACGAGCACGACGAGCGCGCGCGCGGCGATGTGCGCGGCGCGCGGGGGCAGGTTCCCGGTCAGCAGGTCGCCGATCTGCGAGGCGAAGACGCCGACGAGGATCGACACGGGCACGGCCAGGCAGAGATGCGCGAGCCCGTAGCTCCGGCTCTCCCTGGACAGGTCGCCGCGGGCGGCGGCCCGCGTGAGGTCGGGCACGACGACCATCCGGAACGACTGTGCGGCCAGGATGAGCACGAGATAGACGGCGTAGGCGCTGAGGAAGCCGTCGGTCTCGGCGCTGCGCCCGAATTTGTGGGCGAGGAGCGCGCCCGCGCCGGCCGCGGCCAGTGCCACCACCACCTGGGCGAGACCCGTCAGTAGGCCGCTTCTGATGGCCGATGTCCTAGGCACGACGCTACCCTACGGCGGTGCAGCGGTTTCCGGCGCGGGAGTCGAGCAGAGCAGACGGACGCGCGGGAGACCCGCGCGTCCTGATGTCGGCGCCGACGAGCGACGCCTAGGGGCGCGGTGCGCGTCGTCGTAACGGGTGGAGGTGGCTTTCTCGGCTCACACCTCGTCGAGCAGCTCCGCCAGCGCGGCGACGACCCCTTCGTCGCCCGCCGCGCCGACTACGACCTGACCCACTGGGACGACGCCGAGCGGCTCTTCCGCGATGCGCGGCCGGAGCTCGTCTTCCACCTTGCGGCCGAGGTTGGAGGCATCGGCGCAAACCGCGCGAATCCCGGCCGCTACTGGTATGCGAACTTGATGATGGGTGCACACGTGCTCGAGCTGAGCCGGCTGCACGCCGTGCGTAAGCTCGTCACGCTGGGGACGATCTGCGAGTACCCGAAGTTCACGCCGGTCCCGTTCAACGAGGACGACCTCTGGAACGGCTACCCCGAGGAGACGAACGCGCCGTACGGGATCGCCAAGAAGTCCGTTCTCGTCGGCGCGCAGTCGTATCGGCAGCAATACGGAACGAACGCCATCCACTTGCTGCCGGTGAACCTCTATGGGCCGCGCGACAACTTCGACCTCGAGACGTCGCACGTCATCCCGGCGCTCATTCGCAAGATGACCGAGAGCGCGGAGAGAATCGTGCTCTGGGGCGACGGCTCTCCAACACGCGAGTTCCTCTACGTCGACGACGCCGTCGCGGGCCTCGTGCTCGCCGCCGACGGCTACGACGGGGCCGAACCGGTGAACCTCGGCACGGGCGACGAGATCTCCATCCGCGCACTCGCCGAACTCGTCGCCGACCTGACCGGCTTCGAAGGCGAGATCGTGTGGGATACGTCGATGCCGAATGGACAGCCGCGCCGCAGCCTGGATGTCACGCGCGCGAAGCAGCTCTTCGGCTTCGAGGCGCGCACGAGTCTGCGCGACGGGCTCGCGCGAACGGTGGAGTGGTACCAGGCCTCGATCCCCGCAGCGCGATGACCGCGTCGCCGCAGACACTCAACGCTCCTCGCGTCGGACTTCAAGCACTTCGCCGCGGCGCGACGTGGCTCGAGGACGCGCGGCCATGGAAGGTGCTCTCCGTCCTCATGGTCGTCGAATGGCTGACGATCCTCGCAGTCGCGCTCACCGTGCGGCGCAACGGGTGGATCTATTACCAGGGCGGGGACCAGCTCTGGCACTACACCGCGTCGTGGCTGATGGGACAGGGGATGCTGACGCACACATCCGTCGGCTACGGCTGGTCGATCATCCTCCTCCCGTTTTCGATCTTCGCCGGCCCAAATCTCGTGTCGGCGCTCCCGGCGATCCTCGTGTTCAACGTCCTCGTTCTCATGCCCGTGGCTTTCATCTCGGCATACGGGATCGGCGAGCGGCTCGGCGGGCGCTTGTTCGGCTACTGGACCGCTCTCCTGTGGATCGTCGTCCCACTCGTCGGGATCAAGTACGCCGATGTCGGCTACCACCAGCGCTACACCGAGCTCCTCTTGCCTCAGTCCTTCGGTCTGTCGGTGATGTCCGACTTCCCCTCCATGGTCGCGCTCGCCGCGGCTGCGTACTTCGTCCTGCGCACGGCACAGGACAACTCGCGCATGGACGCCGTCATTGCCGGCCTCTTGACCGGAGTTGCGCTCGGCATCAAGCCTTCGAACGCACCGTTCCTCATTGGAGCCGGGCTCGCGCTCCTCGTCGCGAGGCGCTGGCGGGGCATCGTCACCTTCGGGATTGGTCTCGCACCGAGCGTGATCGCGCTGGTTGTATGGAAGGCGCGCGGTGAAGGCCAGGTTCCGCTGTTCAGCCACGCGATGGGGGCGAACCGGCTCGCGCTGGGAGCGCACCAGCAGTTGGTTGGCGTTGGCGGGCTGAACCTCCACAGATACATCGGCTTCAACTGGAAGTGGTTCACGGTTCAGCAGCTCGACAGCCTCGACGGCCATTTTTGGAGCCTGCGCGTCCTCGAGTGGCTTGCCTTCGCCGGCGCGATCGGGCTTCTCCGCCGCTCACGGCCGGCGGGGCTCCTGTTCGCCGGCTGGTTCTTCGGCACCATCGTTGGCAAGTGGGGCTCACCGAGCCACGGGTCGACGGTGGACAACTCTGACATCCTCCGCCAGTCGATCTTCTCCATCCCAGCCGCTCTCATGCTCATCGCAGGCGTCGTGCTGCTCTTCCCGGGCCTGCCGCAGCGGCTGCCGGCGCGAGATCCTCGGGCGTGGGGGTCGTACCGAATGCGAGTGGGGCTCGTAGTGGGCCTCGTGACGCTCTTCGCCGTCGTCCCAATCGCGCTCGCCGCGGCGCTACCGCCGTTGCCGAAGAGCGAAAGGCTCGTCTTCTACACGCAGGATGGCGTATCGCTCTCCGCGCCATTCGACGTGGACAACAGTTGGCGACCCCAGGTGAGCGAGACCGGCGGGCTCGTGACCCTACGGTGGCGAGAGTTGCGCTCGATCGGCGGGCACATGAATTACGTCGTCCTGCGCGCCCCCATCAATGCGACCGTCGTGTGCGACGCCACCGGCGGCGGCGCGCAATGCCGGCTGACCGGAGCGATCGTCGACTACGCGAACGGCAAGCATGCGTTCCAGGAGAGGCCCGGTCCTGGCGTGTGGCAGTACCGGGTTGGCGCAAAGGCGAGCTGGCTCAATGAGGCGAACCAGGGCGACATCTACGTCGTCTCTCCGCCCGTCGTGGTGAAAGTCAGCCGGTAGCGTCGTCGCCGAGCCGCTCCTCGAGCAGCGCCAGCCGCTGAGCGAGCATGACGTTCTGATCCGACAACCGTGAGATCACCGTCGAATAGTGGAGCAGGACAGCGAGGATGAAGAGGATGCCGACTGCGAAGAGCACCGCAGGCGGATATCCGCGGACGCCGACCCAGCCGGCGATCGTGTTCAGGCCCGCGCGCCAGGCGGATAGAGCGGTGAGCGTCAGGCCGGTCGCGAGCCACAGCAGGGCGTAGCGCTCCCGCAACCGGTGGCTGCGGATCAACTCGAGCACGACGAGCACGAGTGTGAACGACGCGATCGCGCCGGCGATGGAGACTGCGAGCGGAGTCATCTGGCGTCCTCCTGCGGAACGATGTTGCGCCGGAACAAGCCGACGAAGATCGCGAGCAAGACCTTGACCATGTAGTAAACGGAACGAAGCGACGTGATCGACGAGCGGCCGCTACCGCGTTCGCGCATCGAGACCGGGACCTCGATCAGGCGAAGGCGGTGCCTGAACACCATGACGGTGGCCTCGACCTCGGGATAATCGTGCGGATAGTCACGCGCGAACAGCGCGATGCCGAGCTTGTTCAGCGCCTGGAATCCCGACGTCGTGTCGGTGACGCGCTGCCCGACGATGCGGGAGACGACGATGGCGAGCAGCCGGATCCCGATGCGTCTCGTCCGTGAGGAGCGATATCCGTCCGCGTCCGCCGCGAAGCGCGAGCCGACAACGATGTCTGCCTCGCCGGCGAGCACGGGAGTGATCAGTCGTCCCAGCTGCGACGGATCGTGCTGGCCGTCGCCGTCGACGCGCACCGCGAGGTCGTAGTCGTTCTCGAACGCGAACCGGAAGCCCGTCTGCACCGCTCCGCCGATGCCGAGGTTGAACGGCAGCCGCAGGACGCGCGCTCCCATCGACCGCGCGACGGCAGCCGTGCGGTCGACCGAGCCGTCGTCGATCACGACGATGTCGAGACCTGGATCGAAGGCGCGCAGCTCGTCGATGACCGCCGGGAGCGCGCCTGCCTCGTTCAGCGCCGGCACGATCGCGACCCGCCGGAGATCCGAGAGAGCGTGGAGTGCCTCGGCCGGCGACGCGGTGACGACCGTGTCAGGCACCGGCCCTCGCGTGCGCGCCGAGACCGATCAGATCGAGGAGGCGCCGCGCTCGGTGCGCGTACGTGTGCTCGTCGAGCACGCGCTCGCGCGCCCTCCGGCCGAGCTCCTCCGCCTGTCCCGGATCGGCCAGCAGCTCTCCGTAGACCTCCACCGCCTGGTCCACGCCGCTGACGACGCGCAGCTCACGCTCGGGCTCGAACCAGCGCTCGACGCCGGCGAGCGGGTTCGAGACGATCGCCGCGCCACAGGCGGCAAGCTCGAACAGGCGCGCGGTGGAGGAGGCCTCGACCTCCGCGTGCACGCGGCGCGTCGCGTTCACGTTGAGCCGCGCGGCCGAGATCGCCCGCGGGAAGACGTTGAACGGAATCCGCCCCAGCTTGCGCGCGTTGCCGATGTCGCCACGGTAGTCGTAGCCGCCGACGGCGAAGTCGACGTCTTCGAGCCTGCGGCTCGGCTCGCCGATGAGATCGCGCATCCACTCACGCCGAAACTTGTCCGAGTGCCCGTAGAAGAACACGTCGGACTCCTTCTCCACGTCCTGCGGGTGGAAGAGCTCCGGGTCGGCCGCCCAGTGGATCGCCTCCGCACGATGCGCGCCGAGCTCGAGCAGACGTGGAAGCGACCCCTCGGAGTTCCCGACCACGAGATCGTACTCCCCCGGATCCGCGCCGACGTAGTAATTGAAGCCGCTCGTGTCCGTCCCACCGAACTCGGGCAGGCTCATGGGCAAGTCGCCGTCGTAGTAGACGAACGGCACGTCGAACCTGTTCCGAAGCGCGGTCGGAATGCCGCGAAGGTGCGCCATCGGGACGGTGAAGACGATGACCGCATCGACGCCGCGCTCTGCCTCGATGGTCCGCTCGAGGTGGCGGCGCCAGCGTGGCGTCACGTACCGCCAGATCGCCTGCCGCACGGCGCGGTCGGCGATCGTGTCGCGCGGGTCATCCTCGGACCGGCGCATGAACTCTTGCCGTTGCAGGCGAGCCGCGGCGCCGCGCCCCGCGGCGAAGATCTCCGCCTCGCGGTAGAGCGGGTTCGGCACCGTCCGCCACCACGGCGACTCGATCGCGCGGCCACGATATGTCGTGACGACGAGGTCGACGCCGTTCTCCGCCATGCCCTTCCAGAGCTGCCACCACGCGGGAGTGCAGCCGTAGCGAAAGTCGAGGTCGGAGGCGGAGGCGACCGCGAGCACCTTGGGGGCAGGCATGCCGCCATTGTGTCAACGAGATCTGAAGGATCCGTTAGACCCCGTGGTATAAGGGGCGGCTTGGCCAATCCGCGTCTGCATCCGAGTCGCCTATCGGTGCAGTACGCCGTTCGCCGGCCGCTGCTCACGTGGCTGAAGACGCAGCCCGTCGCGGGGCGGCGCGTGCTCGACGTCGGCTGCGGCGACCGGCCATACGAGCCGCTCTTCGCCGGCGCGACGGAGGTCGTGGGCTTCGATCGGCCCGGGAACCCGTATGCCGACATCCACGGCTCGATCGAGGCGATTCCCGTCGAGGACGCGAGCTTCGACGTCGTGCTCTGCCTGCAGGTGCTCGAGCACGTCCCCGACCCTGGAGCAGCCGTCCGCGAGTTGAGACGGGTCGTGCGTCCGGGCGGCCTCGTGCTCGCGACGACGCACGGCGTCTATCCGTTCCACCCCAATCCCGAGGATCTCTGGCGCTGGACGGACACGGGCCTCGCGCGCCTGTTCGCGGAGAACGGTGAGTGGTCGTCGCTCGCCGTCACGCCCGGTGCGGGGACCGCTCTGACCGTCGCGATGCTCGTCGCTCACCTCGCCGACCTCTTCTTCAAGCGCGCGCATGTGCGTCCCATTGGCGCGCCGCTCGTGTTCGGGTTGAACGCCGCCGGTGAAGCGCTCGACCGCGCCGTCCCGCTGCTACGAGCGCCGGTGCCAGGCTCGCTGAACGCGAACTTCCATGTCGCAGCGGCGGCCTAGGCAGATCGGCGCAGGAGGCGCTTCGCCTGGTTCTTCACCAATCGGCCGGGCCTGAGCCGGGGCGTGGCACGCGACATCCAGATGCTGTGCTGGGTCTCGATCTGGTCGGGCGGGAAGAACAGGAGGACTGCGTCCGACACACCATGCCGACCCCAGTCGTGGCCGGAGTAGAGCCCGGACGGCTTGACCTTTGGCGCCCACGCGCGGATGTCGGCGATCACGCTGCGGTAGTCGTGGAGCGCGTCGATGAACACCCAGTCGACGCTCGCGTCCGTGACTTGCTCTGCTGCCGCGACCGACTCGCCTTGGATCACCTGGAGGAAGGAGACCTCGGCGGTGTTGCGGTCGAATATCGCGCGACCTTCGTCGGGGGCCGTTCGGTCACTCCAACCGGGATCGCCCGCGAAGGTGTCGACCGCGACGAGCGTCGAGCCCGAGACGGCTTCCAGCCCCTCGGCGATTGCCAGAGTCGAGCGGCCTTGATACGAGCCGACCTCCACGACGACTGCGCGCTCCGGCATGGAGCGAGCGAGCCGAGCAAGCAGTTCGAGCTCCGATTGCTTCGTCAACCCGTGGACGGCCAAGGCTCGTTCGAGCATCTGCCGAATCAGTAGGCGCCGCGACGTGCGGCAACTGCCGGGAGCGTCTTCGCGAGGATCGAGACGTCGAGCCAGATCGACCAGTTCTCGAGGTAGTAGAAGTCGAGCCGAACGA
>Ga0307372_10005660_pt1 | contig 18646 bp, 14 predicted proteins | sample OX1MG_FD_202533 | JGI IMG/M metagenome (GOLD analysis project Ga0307372, IMG submission 202533) | Soil microbial communities from Risofladan, Vaasa, Finland - OX-1 | ecosystem: Environmental > Terrestrial > Soil > Coastal area > Acid sulfate soil | place: Finland: Risofladan, Vaasa | collected...
GTGGCCGGCCAGGTGACCGGCCAGCTGCAGATCCTGCGGGCCGGCAGCGTTGTCGGAACACAGAGCTTCCCGGTCCAACTGAGCCAGCAGCCCATCGAGACGGCTCCGGGTGGGCTGGCCGTCGTCCTCTTCCTGGCCGTGGTCGCCTATGCCGAGTCCTACCTCCGCTCACTGCGCCGCGGCCGTAAGCAGCTGACGGCCCAGATCGGCTTGGTGATCTTTGGTGCCCTGCTCGGCCTGGATGCCGTGGCCGGCGCCTGGCTGGCTCTGGACCGCCAGCCGACCGCGCCGGTGCTGGTCGTGTGCGTGGTTCTGGGGGCGGGGGCGGGGCTGGCGGCCGGTCGGACCGCCCTGCAGATCGGCCGGCGCCGACGGTTCGTCCGCCGTCAGGCCAGAACGACGGCCCGATGAGGTTTCCAATCGACCCGACCCATCCGTTTGGCCCGTCCCAAGTCGTCCCATCCCAAGGAGACACCTGACATGGCCCACATTCAGCTTCCCACCGAAGATCCCGGCATCATCGGCTTGCTCCGGTATCGCCCGGAGACGGCCGGTCCCCTGACCGACCTGGCCAATGTCCTCCTCCGTAGCGACAGCTCGCTGTCGCGCGGAGAGCGCGAGTTGATCGCGGCCCACGTCTCCGGGCTCAATGAATGCAACTTCTGCGCCGGCTCGCATGGCGCCTTCGCGGCGGCTCAGCTGGAGGGGGGGTGGGACGTGGTCGACGCCGTGGATGCCGATCTGTCCACCGCGCCGGTCTCGGCCAAGATGCGAGGCCTTCTGGCCATCGCCGCCAGCGTCCAGGCCGGCGGAAAGAGCGTGACCTCGGCCCAGGTGGAGGCGGCCAGGGCCGCCGGGGCGACGGACGTCGAGATCCATGACACCGTTCTCATCGCCGCCGCCTTCTGTATGTACAACCGCTATGTGGACGGCCTGGGGACCTGGGCGCCCCCTGATCGCGAGATGTACACCCAGATGGCCGGGGCGATCGTGGAACACGGTTATTCGGCCGCCCTCCAGGACTCCGAACCCCCCGCCTGACCGATCCTCCGGTCGGTGCCCCTGGGGCGCCCGCCATTGTGCTTTTCCACACAAGTGCAAACCTTCGCGAGCACCACGCTGAGCAGGAGATTCACCACCCCGGATCCATTGACATCCCGGTAGTTACGGTGGTGTAATTACCCCTCATCTCGCGGTAAGATCTTGTCCGACCACAAGATGTTGTGTGTAAGCGTCGGTAGCAGGGTCCGGGCCACGAAGTGCCCAGAGCAGTAGCCGGCCTGGTTTCCCAGGCCCGGAACGCCAGTCAGAAAGGCTCCCAGACAGCATGGCCATCGCCCCGCAGCGGCTCGGAATCGGTATCCGTCGACACTTCACCACCCCGGGTGTCGACCCTTATGACGAAGTGGTCTGGGAGCGGCGCGACGCCCGCATCACCAACTACCGCGACGGCAGCGTCGCCTTCGAGCAGCTGGGGGTGGAGGTACCCGCCTCCTGGAGCGTGAACGCCACCAACATCCTGGCCCAGAAGTACTTCCGGGGGACCCTGGGCACACCCGAGCGCGAGCACTCGCTGCGCCAGGTGGCCGACCGGGTGGTCGACACCATCACCGCCTGGGGGACCAAGGACGGTTACTTCCTGGACAAGGAGGAGGCCGAGGCCTTCTCCGCTGGACTCAAGCACCTCATCATCCACCAGAAGGCCGCCTTCAACTCCCCGGTCTGGTTCAACATCGGCGTCAAGGGCGTGCCCCAGCAGGCGTCAGCGTGTTTCATCCTGGCCGTCGAAGACACCATGGACTCCATCCTCAACTGGTACGTGGAGGAAGGCACCATCTTCAAGGGGGGTTCAGGAGCGGGCATCAACCTCTCCAGCATCCGGTCCTCCCAGGAGTTGCTCCAGGGTGGCGGTACGGCATCGGGGCCGGTCAGCTTCATGCGGGGAGCCGACGCCTCGGCCGGAACCATCAAGTCGGGAGGCAAGACCCGCCGGGCGGCCAAGATGGTCATCCTCAACGCCGACCATCCCGATGTGGAGGATTTCATCTGGTGCAAGGCGGTGGAGGAGCGCAAGGCCCGTGTGCTGCGCGACGCCGGCTTCGACATGGACCTCGACGGTAAGGACTCCCACTCCACCCAGTACCAGAACGCCAACAACTCGGTCCGGGTGACCGATGAGTTCATGCAGGCCGTGGTCGACGATGCCGACTGGCACCTGCGGGCCGTCACCGACGGTTCGATCTTTCGCACCATCAAGGCCCGGGATCTGTTCCGCCAGATCTCCAAGGCGGCCTGGGAGTGCGCCGATCCCGGCATGCAGTTCGACACCACCATCAATCGCTGGCACACGGCGTCGAACACCGGTCCCATCAACGGCAGCAATCCATGCTCCGAGTACATGCATCTCGACAACAGCGCGTGCAACCTGGCCAGCCTCAACCTCTTGACCTTCCTGCAGGACGACGGCAGCTTCGACGTCGAAGGATTCCGGGCGGCAGTGGAGGTCATCTTCACCGCCCAGGAGATCCTGGTGGGCAACGCCGATTACCCGACCGAGAGGATCGCGGCCACGTCGCGGCGCTTCCGCCAGCTCGGCATCGGCTACGCCAACCTCGGTGCCCTGCTCATGGCCCAGGGCCTTCCTTACGACTCGGATGAAGGTCGAGCTTGGGCGGCGGCCATCACCGCTCTGATGACCGGGCACTCCTACACCACCTCGGCCCGAACGGCAGCCCGGATGGGCCCCTTTGCCGGCTACACCGATAACGCCGAGCCCATGCTCAACGTCCTGCGCATGCACCGGGCCGCCGTGGCCGATATCGATGAAGAGGCGGTTCCCACCAGTCTCCTTACCGCTGCCCAGGAGGCCTGGGATCTGGCGGTGGAGACGGCCGAGCAGTACGGCGTGCGCAATTCTCAAGCCAGTGTTCTGGCCCCGACCGGCTGCCTGGTCGGGGGAACGCTCGTCCCGACCGGTCGCGGCCTCGTTCGGCTCGGTTCCCTGGGCGACGTCAATGGGGAGAAGTGGCAGGACCTAGCCACGACCGTCCAGACGGATGATGGTCCTCAGGGCGCAACCAAGTTCTTCGTGAACGGCGTTGCCAACGTCGTCACGGTCGACACCGGCCGGGGATACCGGATCCAGGGCACACCCGAGCACCGGGTGAAGGTGGTCGCGGAGGGTACGGGCGGGTGGGAGTGGCGCCGGTTTGGCGAGATCCGTCCGGGCGATCTCGTCCCCTTGGCTCTCGATCAGCTGGTCGGTGAGCCCCAGGTCACTCCGCTTCCCCCTCTGCCGGATGCCTACTGGACCAGCGACTACGCGGCCCGGGTACCTCGGCAGATGACGGCCGAATTGGCCGAGCTGATCGGCTACTTCATGGGCGACGGCTCGCTCCACTCGAAGGGCCTTCGCTTCTGTGTCTCCGAAGGCGACTTCGACGTCGTTGAACGACTGGAGCGTCTCGGCAAGGAGCTATTCGGGTTGCAGGCGGCCGTTGCTGCCAAGACCGGGTATACAGAGGTGCGGTTCGACTCGGTCCGACTGGTCCTCTGGTGGGAGGCGTGCGGCTTCGCTAAGAGTCTCCCGGTCGATGGTCATTCGGGTAAGGGATACGTGCCCCGCATCCCCGACGCCGTCCTCTACAGCAACGACCGGACGATCTACTCGGCGTTCCTACGGGGGTTGTTCGAGGCCGACGGCACCGTTACCAGCGGCTACCCGGTCTGGTCGACGACCAGTCTCGAGTTCTCGCGTGACGTGCAGAACCTGTTGCTGGCACTGGGTTTCGTCACCACCCGCAAGGTCGACACGGTGCGGACCGGATGGGGCAGGTCTCCGCTGGCCGCCCTACGACTGCTCAATCTGGCGGCCAACAGCCGCTGGCTGGAGGAGATCGGCTTTATGAGCGACCGGAAGAACTTCGCCGTGCGGTCAGCCACTGCCAGGCAGGCGGCCCGGTACGACCACATTCCATTGACGCGAGAGCTGGTGGACCGCCTGGCCCCAGCCAACGACCGGCTGCGGAAGGTTCTCTTGATGGAGCTCAGCCGGGAGACCGTGTCCCGGAAGATCGCCTCGGAGCTGTACGAGCGGACCCAGGACCCCGAGCTCGGTCATCTGCTGTCCTTCTTCTATGACCGGGTGGTCAGCGCCCAACTCGGTGATGACGAGTTGACCTATGACATCTCCGTTCCCGCCAACGTGACCTATGTGGCCAACGGGTTCGTCAGCCACAACACCATCGGGCTCCTGATGGATTGTGACACAACCGGCGTCGAGCCCGACCTCGGCCTGGTGAAACTCAAGAAGCTGGTGGGCGGTGGGACTATGTCCATCGTCAACCAGACCGTGCCGCGGGCCCTCGAGCGGTTGGGTTACAGCCCCGAGCAGATCGACTCCATCATCGCCTACATCGATGAGAACAAGACGATCCTCGGCGCTCCTGCGCTGGCCGTCGAGCACCTTCCGGTCTTCGCCTGCTCCATGGGTGACAACGTCATCCACTACCGGGGCCACGTCCGGATGATGGGTGCGGTCCAGCCCTTCATCTCCGGGGCCATCTCCAAGACGGTCAACATGCCGGAGGAGGCGTCGGTCGAGGAGATCGAGCAGCTGCACATCGAGGCCTGGCAGCTCGGGCTCAAGGCGGTGGCCGTCTACCGGGACAACTGCAAGGTGGCCCAGCCGCTCTCGATGGCTAAGAAGGACGGCACCGAGGCGCCCATGGGCGCAGCCGAGGTGACGGCGGCGGCCAATCCGGTCCTGGCCGCCAAGATCGCCGAATTGGAGAAGGCCCTGGCCGTCCAGACGGTGATCGTCAAGCAGCCCATCCGGGAGCGTCTGCCCAAGCGGCGCCGGTCCAACACCTTCAAGTTCCGGGTGGCGGACTGCGAGGGCTATGTCCATGTCGGTGAGTACGAGGACGGCCGCCCCGGTGAGTTGTTCCTCAAGATCTCCAAGCAGGGCTCCACCCTGGCCGGGATCATGGACGCCTTCGGGATCGCCATCTCCATGGGTCTGCAGAACGGCGTGCCTCTCTCCACCTACGTGAAGCAGTACACCAACATGCGCTTCGAGCCGGCCGGGATGACCGATGATCCCGACCTGCGCCTGGCCACCAGCCTGGTGGACTACATCTTCCGGCGGCTGGCGGTGGACTACATGCCCGACTCGGAGCGGGCCGAGCTCGGCATCCTGACCTCGGACGAGCGGACCCAACCCACCCTCCCGGGTGTCGATGAGATCGCAACGCCGACAGTGGGATTCATCGAGGAGACCACCCGGATGGAGCCGGAGCCCCAGGCCTTCATGGCGGCCGCCCAGCCTGTGGACGAGGGTCCCATCGTGCTCGGCCGAGCCGAGGTCAAGGATGCGCCCTACTGCTACCAGTGCGGAAACGCCATGCAACGAGCCGGCTCCTGCTACGTCTGTGCCAGCTGCGGCACCACCAGCGGCTGCTCCTAGGCAAGGCCCCCGACTGCCACCAACGGCTGCTCCTAAGCGAGCCCACCCGAGTACCCGGACCTGACGGCCCCACCATCCTTCCCCTTCCAGGGAATCGGTGGTGGGGTCGTCCCCGTTCCACCCGGCGGCGTACGAAGAGAGCCCCAATAATTTCGTCCAGGCGCGATTGATCCGGCCCGGATGCCGCCACCAACTGTCCATACGGCACCGAGGGGTGAGCCATGGGCATGTTTTGTAAGATCTGGGCAGAAGTGGGGTCCCCGGAGCGCCGGGTACGAACCCTGGTGACCGGGGCGGTGGTACTCGTCTTGGCTGCCGGAGGGGGAGCGGCGGTGGCCATGCGGGGCGCGCCGGTGGCCTCGGTCCGGTCCGAGCCGCCCACCACGACCACCACCCAGCCTCCGGCGCCTCCCATTACCTCCAGCCCGACAACGACCACCGCGCCGCTCACCGCGCCCCGGTCGGCGGCGCCGGTTTCGCTGGTGGCCTACGGCGGCTGTACCCAGCTCCTGAGCCAGGTCAAGACAGAGGCTCTCGGGGAGGTCGGCCCTTACGGCCTGGCTCAACCCGGTGGCTACGCCGTTTCCGGGACGGCCGCCGCCGGCGGTACTGCCCAAGCTGGGGGAGCCCAGGAGGCTGGCGCGGCCGCGCCTGCACCGGGTGCATCTAACTCGGGGGGGGCGACCAACTCCCCCAGCCAGCCCGCCGGCGCCTCACCCTCGTACTCCGGCACCAACAACCAGGAGGTGGGGGTGGACGAACCCGACCTCACCAAGACCGACGGCCACCTGTTGCTGGCCATACGCCACAGCCCGGTTGGCCTCGAGGTAGCCGATGTCAGCACCTCGACCCCCCACCTCGACGGCTTCATCGCCCTTCCCCAGGTTGGCTATGCCCCGCAGCTGCTGGTGACAGGCGGCTACGCGGTGATCATTGGCCAGGGACAGTGGGATCCATCCACCAACCAGTCCGGCACCGAGGTCGATGTTGTCAGCCTCAGCGACCCCACCCATCTGTCGGTGGTCCGCTCCTTCGACCTGCAGGGTTCCGAGCAGGGCGCCCGCCTCATCGCCGGGCGGATCCTGGTTGTTCTGCAGGGCCAGCCGAACCTGCCCTTCGTGAATCCCTCCGGCTCGAGCCCGGTCGAGCTCAGTGCTGCCACCCATCAGAACCAGGCCATCGTCAAGGGCTCGTCTCTTTCGAATTGGCTACCCGCCGTGACCACCTCCCCTGGAGGCAAGACGCGATTGGCGTCCTGTCAGGCGGCGTTGCATCCGACGGTGGCCTCCGGTCTCGGAACCATCTCGGTGGTGAGCCTCGATCCGGCCTCCAGCCAGCCCGGCCCGGAGGCGACCGTGGTGGGCAACGCCTCCACGGTCTATGCCAGCACCAATGCCCTCTACGTCGCCACCTCCCCTTGGGCTGACCAGATCTACATGACTCCCATGGCCCCGGCCGGGGGGATGCCGGCGGTGTCACCGGCTGACGGAATCACTACCGATATCCACGGCTTCGATCTGTCCGATCCGGCGGCGCCGCGCTATCTCGGCTCCGGCGTGGTCCCCGGCACCCTCATCGGCCAGTACGCCTTGTCCGAGTACAACGGTGACCTCCGGGTGGCGACCACGGTGGGCCAGGCCACGCCGGCCCCCGGCGAAGGCAGCACACCCAACCAGCTGTCGGACAACCTGGTGACCGTTCTGGCCCCAGAGACCGGTGCTCTCGTTTCCGTGGGCAGTATCGGCGGTCTCGGCCAAGGGGAGAAGATCTACGGCGTCCGCTTTGTCGGGCCTCTCGGTTACGTGGTCACTTTCCGCCAGACCGACCCGCTTTACGTGGTCGATCTCAGCAACCCCACTCATCCCACTCTGGACGGTCAGCTGGCGCTGACCGGATACTCCTCGTTCCTGCAGCCGCTGGGTGGGTCTCTTCTGCTGGGAGTTGGTGAAGCGGTGGACTCCAACCTGCGCCAGGTCGGCCTCCAGCTGTCGGTGTTCGACGTGTCCAACCCGAGCCAACCGGTCCTGCGCTCTCGTTTGGAGATCGATGGAGCCAACTCGACGGCCCAGAATGATCCTCACGCCCTTCTTTGGTGGCCCAGCCTCCGCCTGGTGGCCATGCCGGTCACCGACTATCAGTACGCCCAGCCCTCGGGAGGCTCAGGCAGCAAGTCTTCGTCAGGTTCCTCGGGCTCGTCGGGCTCGGAGTTCAATGGTCTGATGGTCTGGCACGTCGGCACCGACGGCTCGCTTCACCAGGTGGCCCAGTTCGCCCAGCCCCAACCGCAGTCCCAGCCCGGCCCGCCGAGCCCCGGTGGTTGTAACACCTGCTCCAGCTCGGGCGGGGCCTCCACCGCACCGGCCCCGGCGCCGGGCGGCGGGACCATGATGTACTACCCATATTCCAACGGGATCGAGCGGGCTGTGGTCATCGGGAATCTGCTCTACACCGCCTCGGATACGGGCATCATGGCCACCAATATGAAGTCCTGGGCCCAAGCGGCCTGGCTGGCCTTCCCGACCTCGTAGCCGATCCCCATTGCGCCATTGACCATCGACCCGGCATTCCACCACGGCGAAGTCGACCTTCTCCTCGCCTCCGCCGCCGGCGACCCGACAGCCGTGCGCCGCCTCCTGGATGAGGTGGCGCCGGTGGTGTACGGATTCGTCTTCGCCCGGGTCGGCGGGTCTGAGGCGGCGGCCGAAGATCTTCTGCAGGAGACGCTGTTGGAGGCGGTGCGATCGGCGTCCGGCTTTCGAGGTGAATCTTCCCTGGCCACCTGGATGTGCGCCATCGCCAAGCGGCGTCTGGCCCGGCATTACGAAGCCGAGCGTAAGGCCGAAGTGGCCCGGCACGGACTGCAGTTGGTGACCGAAGAGGACGAGGACCGTGATGTCGAGCGCCTGGATCGGCAGGACGAGGTAGCGCGCGCCCTGGGGAGGCTCTCCCCGTTGCATCGACAGGTGCTGGTCCTCAAGTACCTCGACGACATGTCGGTCGAGAACATCGCCAGCCAGATGGGTCGGACCCGGACACAGATCCAGTCCCTCCTTCAGCGGGCGCGCCAGGGACTCCGCGGTGAACTGGACGGCGACGATGGCTGAGCAGCCCACTGACCTGGCCGAGCTCCTGCAGGGGATCGACGGACCCCGCTCGTTGCCTCCTGTGCTGCGTCACCGCCTGGAAGGGGTGCTGACAGGGTCGGCCGTCTCTGCTCCATACGTTGGGGTCCAAGTCCTCGATCCGGCCCAACCCCTCGATCCGGCCCGGCCCCTTGATCCGACTCTGGCCGACCACTTGGCCGCAGCTCTCACGGCAGCGGGCTCGGATGCCCCGGAGGCCTCCATGGGTGCGGGAGGGGACGAGGCGGTTGCCTTGGCTCTAGTCGGCGTGGACCGGCCCCGGTCGTTACCGCCTGGTCTCTCCGATCGGCTGAGCGGACAGATCCTCACCCAGAGCATCCGACCGAGCCCTTTGGCGGAAAACAAGCCGGCGTCGGTCCGTCTGGCCGGCCGTTGGCAGCGCGTCCTTGCCGGGGCGGCCGCGGCCGCCCTCCTCGTTGCCGCCGGCGTGGGGATCGGACTCCATTCGGGCCAGTCGTCTACGAGTTCCACCACGGCCTCCGGACCGGCCAGGAGCGGCGGCCCGGCGTTCAACTCAGCTGGCGGGATCAGCTCCGGCGCCCCGTTGGCTCCGACGGCGGGATCCGGAGGCGCCTCGGGTCTGCTCAGCGGGCCTCAATCGGCGGTCGGCCCCACCAGCTCCACCGGCGCGGCCGGGTCAGGTTCCGCCTCCTCCAGTGCAGGCTCATCCGGCGGTGCGGCGGCCGGCACTGAGCCCGGGCCGCCGCCCCCCTCGGCGGCCGCTGAAGCTGCGCCCAACGCCTCCCCCGGGGTTCAGTCCGTCAGTCCCCGCCAGGGGCCGACCACGGGGGGGACCTGGGTCACCATCACCGGAACCCAGCTCAACGGTGCGACGGTCGTTCACTTCGGCACTGTGTCCGCCACCCAGGTGGTGGTCGAGCCGAACGGACAGATGAGGGCACTATCACCCGCCCACCTACCCGGGTCGGTGGACGTGCTGGTCACCACGCCGGCCGGTACCACCCCGGCCACCCCCGGTGACGTCTTCGACTTCATCGCCTAGCCCACGGGCACTTTTTCGACGCTTAGTGGAACCGGGTCTCGGCCATATATAGGCCCGAGCGTCCGGCAGGTTAGGGGCGATCCCATCAGGGGCGATCCAGGAGGTCCAGGCGCTCGAGGCGCTCCAGGATCTCCTTGGAGGTGATCGCCCCCGGCGCCCATCCCTCGCTCACGGCCTGTCTGGCGAGAAGGCAGACCAACTCATTGGCCGGTGTGGGCACGCCGTGGAGCCGGCCCAGCAGCACGATCTCCCCGTTGAGGAACTCGGTCTCGATCGAGCCGGTGCCCCGCGCCAGGCTCTGCCAGGAGGAGTCCCCCAGCCGATCGGCGCCGTTGACCTTCCCCAATTGGAGTCGCTGGCCGCGTCGCTCCCGATCCTCCTCGGCCGAGGCGTAGTCGATCCCGCCCGCCCGGTAGCAGGCCTCGGCCTCGTCCATAAGCCTCCGGTTGAGCGCGCCACCTCTCTCCTCCGGACCGCATAAGGCGCTGATGACGTTGCCCAGGTTCATGAGCAGCTTGGCGTACTTCCAGCGCATCACATCGGTCCGGACCTCACTGTCGATGGTGGCCCCGCGGAAGGCCTCGGCCACGGCCGCGGCGGTGGGGTCGGTCCCGGAGGGATAGCGGCCGATGTCCAGGATGGCGGTGGTCGGAGCGGAGTAGGCGATGACCACCCCAGGTTCCATGTGGCCGGCGGGGCAAGCCACGAACACTCCGTAGACAGAGGAGAAGCTGCGCAGCATCTTCCGCTCATTGACCACGCCGTTCTGGAGACAGACGATGGCCACGGACGGTGGTGCCGACCGGATCAGGGCATCGCGGACAGCGAAAGTGTCCTGGGTCTTGACGGCCAGGAGGACGATGTCATCGCTCCTCCACTCGATCTCATTCGGATGCTCCCTCACTTCGGTATGCAGGGTCACGCTGCGATCGGGAGAGTCCACCCGAAGGCCACGCTCGGCCAGGGCCGCCCGATGCTCGCCCCGAGCCAGCAGCACGACTTCCTGGCCAGCCTCGGCCAGTCGCCCTCCGACCACTCCCCCGATGGCGCCCGCCCCGTAGACGATGAACCTCACCGGGCTGAGCTTAGGTAAGCCTCATCAGGCCATAAGGCAGAGCCGCGGGAGCTACAGGACCGGGGGCTGTGACTAGCCGGTGGGCGCGTTGGCATCCAGCATGTAGCCCCGCCCGGGGAGGGTGTGGATGGACAGCCCCGTCTGGGCCAGGCGGCGACGTAGGCGCAGGACCTGGATACGCAGGTTGCCCCGGCTGTCGGTTCTGTCGCCCCAGCCCGCCGCCAGCAGCTCCTCGGTGGCAACAGCTTGTCCCAGCCGGTCGAGCAGGAGCCGGAAGAGCCTGGCTTCGAGGGGGGGTAGATCGACCCAGCGGTCGCCCATGTGCAGGACGCCCATTGAGTCGAGCTGAGGCCGTTCCAGACCCCCGTGAAGGCGGAGGCGCTTCATCAGGGCGGCCGCCCGGGCGGATATCTCCTCCTCCGAGGCCGGCAGCATGACCCAGTCCTCCAGGCAGCCTTCGACCCGGGGCGGCTTGGCCCCGCTTTCGACCAGGTACAGCCGGCCGGGCCCGGCCGCTGCGTGGAGCGCGACGGGCGGTCCCGGCCACGGGATGAAGGCAACCCCGTCCATGCCCAGATCAGATCCCGTCGGAGCCTCGCCTCCTCCCATGGTGGTCCAGGTCGGACACGTGAGCACCTTGTCCCGGGGATGTTTCTTGTGCTTTGCCCGATCGTTACGAGCACGCGAACTCCCGAGATCACCCAGCCCGCCGATTTCGTTCATCCCCGGGCCAAAAGGATTCACGAGTAGAAAGGATGCCGCGCTCGGACCGCCCCGGATCCGGCGCGAAGGTGTGTCATGAGGTTGATAAACGGCGGAACCTCGAAAGCCAATCCGGCGCGCCACTCCGGCGTGGCTGTCATTGGCGCGCTGGTGGTGGCGTTGACGGCCGCCTCGTGCGGTTCGGGCGCGGTGGCCCGGCGCACCTCGGGGGGCGGATCGATTGGCGTTGGAGCCTCGGGAACCTCGGGCGGGCCTGGCACCGCCGGAGCGTCCACGACCTCGACCACGGGCCAGACTGCCGGCGCCGGGACCGGGCGGGCTGATTCGAGTCAGACCACCACCGGCCAGGGCGCCGGTGGTCCGTCCACCACGTTAGTGAGCAGCCATCAGCCGAAGGTGGATCCGGCGGCATTGAGCGGGACCAGGTTGGCCTTCGTGTCCGGCAACGCCCTGTGGGAGGTGAACGCCGGCAGGCTGACCGAGGTGGCCGCTCCCACCGGGTTCGTCCCCTCGCATCCGACCTTTTCGGCCGACGGGCGCTGGCTCGCCTTCCTGGAGACGTCTTCCGGCTCTTCCACCGCGATGCCGGAGCTCTGGCTGGCTACCTCGGCAGGCCGGTCCGCGCACGTCGTCAGCGCGGCTCCCGACCCCGAAGCGCTGGAGTGGTCCCCTTCCGGGGAGAAGCTCCTCGTCACCACCGCCGGCGCCACCGGGCCGGCCCAGGTCTTGGTGGTCGAACCCAGTGGGTCCACCACCCAGTTGGGTTCGGGGCTGGTCGCCTCGGGGGCCTGGTCGCCCGACGGCACCGAGGCCGGCATCTCCCTCACCAATCACGGCGCCACCGGCTTTACCTCAGTCATCGAATCCGTCCCCGCCACCGGCGGGCTGCCCACGGTGTGGCAGACCAATACTCAGGACGTGTTGGAAGTGGCCGAGTGGTGGAGCGGATGGGGGATCATCTACTGGGACGACCCCGACGGCTCGGCTTCCATAGCCGCGGACGGCCTCAAGTTGGATGCCCTGTCGGCGCCGACCAAGACGCCACACCCGTTGGCCGACACCCTGGTCCGGTCGGACTGGCTGTCCGCTGGGCCCAGTGAAGGTGTCGCCCTGGTTCAGGGCGGTGACCGGCTGGAATGGGAGGGGAAGTCGGTTGCCCTGTGCAAGCCCTACGGCTGCCAGTCGGTACCGAGCCCAAGCGGATCGGTGACGCTGGACCCGGCCCTGTCCTCGCAAGGGGAGCTGGCCTACGTCCAGGGCAGTGCCAGTCAGAGCTTCGACGCCAGTCCGGCTCAGGTTTCCTCCTGGGAGGCTGGTCACAGCCTGTGGGTTGAGCCGGCGGGGGCCAAAGCGCCGACCCAGCTGGCCGGGGGTAGCGCGGCCAACGCCCCGGTGTGGTCTTCCGGTGGCCGGCGGCTCATGTTCGTCAAAGCCGATGGGCTGTGGGTCCTGCCGGCGCCAGGCGGTACCCCGATGGAGGTGGCCTCCGGTCTCAGCGTCCCGCCCTCCTACTACGGCCAGGTCCAGTGGCTTTACCAGTTCGCCTGGGTGGCGGGCTGAGGCGGAGGCCTCAGCTCATGGCCGTGGCCAGGTGGGCCGTCACCAGGGCGTTCCAGCGCTCGGGCGACTCGAAGTAGGGCGAATGGCCGGCCCCCTCCACTACCTCCACCTTGGCCCCGGGCACTGACGCCGCCACCCGGCGGATCCAATCGGGCGGGAAGATCTCGTCCTCACTCCCGACGATGAAGAGGACCGGACAACTGATGCCGGCCGTCTCGGAGGCGCTGAAGGTGGTGGTGGTCAGCCCGGTCAGGGCTCCGGCCCGCTCGGTGTTGGGCAAGCCCCATCCGCCGAGCTGCTGGTAGAGGAGGGCCCGGTCGGGGTGGGCGGCTCGGAAGGCGGCCCCCAGGGCCGGATGATCCCCGACCAGCGGCTGGGGCTGTCTGGGCATCGACCGGCGCTCGGTCCACTCCGGCACCGGGATTCCGCCCAGGGTGTCGGCCAGGACCAGGCTGGAGACCGACTCGGGTCGGGCCAGGGTGAGGCCCAGGGCCGCCCACCCACCCATGGACTGACCGACCACGTGAGCCCGTTCAACCCAGAGGTGGTCGAGCAGGCCGGCCAGGTCGGCCGTGGCCACGGTGGGGGAGGCAGCCCCGGCCCGGTTGGTGGACCGCCCGAAGCCCCGCTGGTCCCAGGTGAGCACCCGGAAGGCCCGGCAGAACCAAGTCACCTGCTGGTACCAGACGGCGTGGTTTCCCCCGGCGCCGTGGCCGAGGACCAGCCAGGGGGCCGGCTCCTCTCCGCAGACCTCGTAGTAGATGTGCTCTCCCTCCCGCTCGAGGAAGCCGGTGGTCCGCGGGACGCCGAACTCGCTCATCGCATCCGACCGGGCAGGCAGGCCATGGGCGGACACTATGTGACCGATGCCACGTCCGAGAGGGCCCGACGGCTTTGGGCCGTTCAGGGGGGCTCCTCTACCCTGCGGGGATGCCCACCTACGCCATCGAGGCTGAAGGCCTGGTCAAGCGGTACAAGGGCGGCGTCCTGGCTCTGAACGGGGTCGACCTGGCCGTGGAGGAGGGCACCGTCTTCGGACTCCTCGGCCCGAACGGGGCCGGTAAGACCACGGCCGTGCGCATCTTCACCACCACCCTCGTGCCCGACGCCGGCTGGGCCCGGGTGCTGGGCCTGGACGTGATCGAACACGCTGAGGAGGTACGGGCCAGTATCGGGCTGGCCGGGCAGTTCGCGGCGGTGGATGAGAACCTGACCGGCTATGAGAACCTGCGCCTCATCGGCCAGCTCAACCAGCTGGGCCGGCGCCGGTCGGCGCAGCGCAGCCGGGAGCTGTTGGGCCGCTTCGGCCTGGAGGAGACGGCCGACCGGCCGGCCAAGACCTTCTCGGGCGGCCAGCGCCGGCGCCTCGACGTAGCCGCCTCTCTGGTGGCCCGGCCCTCCATCCTTTTCCTGGACGAGCCCACCACCGGGCTGGATCCCCAGAGCCGGAAGGACCTATGGGTGATGATCGAGGAGCTGGTGGCCGAGGGCACGACCGTGCTGCTGACCACCCAGTACCTGGAGGAAGCCGACCGGCTGGCCAGCATCGTGGCCGTGGTGGACCACGGCCGGGTAATAGCCGAGGGCACCCCCGAGGAGCTCAAGTCGAAGATGGGCCGGACCGTGCTGGAACTGGAGATGTCCAGCGCCGAAGACGCCGTGGTCACTGCCGAGGCTCTGCATCGTCTGGGCAGTGAGGTCCCCCAGCTGAGCGGAGCCAAGGTCGAGGTCACAGTGGACCATGGAGCCGAGTTCCTGACCCGGGCCCTGCGCTCCCTGGACCGGCGCAAGCTGGTGCCGCTGCATCTGGCCCTGCGCGAGCCCAGCCTGGATGACGTATTCCTGGCCCTCACCGGGCACCGGGCCGAGGAAGGCCCCATCGAACCGGACGCCAAGGGAGCCAAGGGAGCCAAGTTATGAGCACCGTCACCGCCACCATCCCGGTACCCCTGGTCGGCCATAAGGAGGCGCCGGCGGCCCCATCGGCCGGACGCAGGCTCCGCCGGGCCCTGGGCGACTCCCTGGTCATCACCGAGCGCAACCTGATCGGGTTCCTGCGGGTCCCGCAGTCGCTGTTCTTCCTGTCGGTCCAGCCCATCATGTTCGTGTTGCTGTTCCGCTACGTCTTCGGCGGCGCCATCAAGATCCCCGGCGTCGACTACACCGACTACCTCATGCCGGGCATTTTCGTGCAGACGGCCGCCTTCGGCTCGATCAGCACGGCCGTGGGCATGTCCGAAGATCTGCAGAAGGGCCTGATCGAACGCTTCCGAGCCCTGCCCATGGCCCGCTCGGCCGTCTTGGCCGGCCGGGGTCTGGCCGACCTGGCCCGGGCCATCCTGGTGATCGTCATCATGACCGGAGTGGGCTTTGCCGTGGGTTTCCGGCCCCACGGCGGCCTGGCCGGCTTCCTGGCCGGCATCGGCATACTGCTCCTGTTCTCTCATTCTCTGTCGTGGGGCTTTTCCCTCATCGGTCTCACCGCCGCCAACAGCGAAACGGCCCAGGTGATGGCCTTCCCCTTCATCTTCCCGCTCACCTTCGCCTCATCGGCCTTCGTGGCCGTGCCCAGCCTGCCGTCCTGGCTCCAGGCCTTTGCCCGCAACCAGCCGGTCTCTCAGGTGATCAACGCCGTACGCGACCTGATGCTGGGCAACAACCTCCATGTGCCCGGAGTCCTGCGGACCGGGGGATCGACCGGCCACGCCGCCCTCTTTGCCGTTCTGTGGTGCCTGGTGCTACTGGTCGTGCTCGCCCCGGCCTCGGTGCGGCGCTACCGTCGCTCGGTGTGAGCGATAACACCAGTCCCGCCGAGGTCGTAGCCCGGTTCATCAGTGCCTGGCCGGAGGGGAATTCCGCCAACCTGGCCTCCTTCTTCAGCGACGACGCCGTCTACCACAACATCCCGATGGAGCCGATAGTGGGAAGGGAGGCGATCGAGGCCACCTTTGCCGCCTTCATGGGGATGGCCGAGCGCATCGAGTTCGAGACCCTTCACACCGCCGTGGACGGCTCGATCGTGATGACCGAGCGGATAGACCGGTTCATCAGCACGGCCAAGACGATCGTGCTGCCGGTAATGGGCACATTCGAGGTGGTGGACGGCAAGATCCGGGCCTGGCGGGACTACTTCGACCTCGCCCAGTTCACCACCCAGATATCGGCCTGAGCACCCCGGACTCCTCCTACCGGGCCCTCTGGGCCGTGCCCGGCCTGGCCCGCTCGGTGGGCTCGGCCCTCTTGGCCCGCACCGCCGCCGCCATGCAGGCAGTGGTGGTGGTGCTGTTCGTGCTTAACCGCTTCCACTCCCCGGCCCTGGCCGGGCTCACGGTGATGATGGCCTCCCTGCCCGGCCTCCTGGTCAGCCCCATGGCCGGCGCCCTACTCGATCGGGTCGCCCGCATCCCGCTCATGGCCCTCGACTACTCGGTGGGCGGCTCGGCCCTCCTCGTCCTCACGGCGCTGGCCCTCACCCATCACCTGCCCCGCTGGGCCCTGCTGATCACGGTGGGCACGGCGGCGTTGTCGACTCCGCTTTCTTCGACCGGAATGCGGGCACTCTTCCCAACACTGGTTCCCCGCCCCCTCTGGGACCGGGCCAATGCCATCGACAGCGGCGGCTATGTGGTGGCCGCCGTCATGGGGCCGGGCCTGGCCGGCCTGGCCGTGGCCACCCTGGGCTCCACCATCGGCCTGGTCGTCCCCGCCGCCCTGCTGGTCGGCGCCGCCGTGCTCCTGGCCGGCGTGCGCCTACCGGCTTCGGTACAGGCTGAACCCGTGCACCTGCTGGTCGACGCCGGCCGGGCCCTGGTCTACGTCTGGCGCCACCCGACCCTGCGCATGCTGGCCGTCACTGTCTCGGTGATGAACCTGGGCTGGGGGGTGGAGAGCGTCGGCCTGCCTGTCCTGGTGCTGCATCGGCTGCACGGAGGCGCGCCCACCGTCGGCCTGCTCTTTGCCGTCATGGGCGTGGCCGGGATAGCCGCCGCCCTGGTGGTGGGCCGGCTGGGATCAGAGGGACGGGAGCGTCGCTTTTTTTCCATCGGCTGCGCCGTGACCGTCCCGATGATGGCCGGCCTGGCGGTGTTGCACTCCGAGGCCCTCCTGGCCGGCTGCATGATCCTCGGCGGACTGGCCAGCGGTCCGGTCGACGTGGGTATCTTCTCCCTTCGTCAGCGGGTCACCGACCCGCAATGGTTCGGACGGGCCTTTGCTGTCTCCATGAGTCTCAACATGCTCGGTCTTCCCATCGGGGCCGCCCTGGCCGGGCCCATCCTGGCCCACTCGGTGACCACCGCCTTCCTGGCCGCCGCCGCCGTGCTGCTGGTGGCTTCCGTGCTGCCCCACCTGATGGGAGACCGGTCCGCCCCGACCGTCGTCATTCACGCCGGGGGGCGCATCTGATGCTGGTCATCTGGGATTTCATCCTGGCCGGGCTGGTGTTCATCTTCTTCCTGGTGTTGACGTGGCTGCTGTTGTGGCCGCACGGGGAGTCCTGGCTGCCCGACGAGCTACGCGACGACTGAGGGCACCGAGGCGCCCCAAGCTTCAGCGACGCTCAGAAGCCGGTGGAGCAGAACGGGGCCTGGTTGGTCCCGAAGAAAAGGTCGGCCCGGGCCAGGTCGAACCCGGCCGCCGCCCCGATCACGCCGGCATCGACCAGCACAGAGGGATTCACGCCCCCGAGGACCAGGCTGCCCAGGCCGGAGGGGCCCATGGTGAGATCGACATCGACACCGGCTCCGGCCGGCTGACAGCTCGCTCCGTCCGCCGACCCCTCCAGGGACCAGGTGCCGCTGTTCCACGGGCACAACTCGTCCTCGATCCTGATCGTCACCCGGTCGGCCACCCGGTAGCGGCGGGCCGAGAGGACGGCGGCGCCGTCGACGGGCCTGAGCCACAGCCAATCGCGCACCGCCCGCGCCCTTAGCACCCGCGGATCGGCCAACAGCCAGCGCAGCTCGTCCTCCACCGGCCGGGCGCGGAAGTAGACCGACTCGACCAGGTCCAGTTCGAGCAGGTAGCGGAGCAGGGCGGCCCGGGCGGCGGGGGAGTGGGCCACCAGCTCGTCAACCCGCAGGCGGCTCTGGCTCACGCCCGGCTCCCACTTGACGTCCACCCCGTAGATGGCGTAGCCGTCATCGATGCCGTCGCTGCGGTGTACGACGGCAAAGTTCTTCGCCATCTCCTTAGAGTTGGTCAGCGCCCACCAGCCATCGGGACGGGACAGCTCGCCCACCTGGTTCCGGGCCACCGGCTCATACAACTCGGGCAGGGTCTTCCGGGCCTCCTCCTGGGTGAGAAGGCGCGTGTCTCCGACCGGCATCGGCTGGCGCAGCGCTCGCTGGCGGACGGGGATGATGAAGTCAGCGGCCATGGTGGCCACGCCGTAGCCGAAGCGGGAGTAGATGGTGGCCTCGCTGGCCGTCAGCACGGCCAGAGGCGCACCGGACCGGCGCACGTCGGCCAGCTGCTTGGCCATCATGGCGCTCAGCACCCCGCGGCGGCGGTGGGTGGGGCTGACCGATACCGAAGTGACGGCGGCGGTGGGTAGGCGGACGGCGCCGGGCAGGGTCAGCTCGCTGGCGAAGGAGCCGGCCGTGCCCACGATGCGACCATCGAACCGGGCCGCCAGCAGATCGCAGGAGTCGAAGAAGTCCATGTCGGCGGCGTGG
>Ga0307372_10005662_pt1 | contig 18643 bp, 12 predicted proteins | sample OX1MG_FD_202533 | JGI IMG/M metagenome (GOLD analysis project Ga0307372, IMG submission 202533) | Soil microbial communities from Risofladan, Vaasa, Finland - OX-1 | ecosystem: Environmental > Terrestrial > Soil > Coastal area > Acid sulfate soil | place: Finland: Risofladan, Vaasa | collected...
ACCGAATCGGGTTCAATTCGAATGCAATAGTCAACGTGACTTGTCGCTGCTCGCTGTCAACCCGCGTCCAAACAGCCACACCTGTGGATCGAAAACAGCCACACGTAGGCATCACTTTCAGTCTGCCTAGAGAACGTGGGTCACGCCACCTTCTCTAGGACGTTCTCATCTGGGATCGCCTCATGGCGTCCTGGGGTTGTAACTTTCTGCCTTCGTTTCGATGATCTTGCAGCATGTCACGATTCACTCAGTCTACGGAGACAAGGGAGAAACAGTCTCGCTGTAATCACTTTCTCGAGCGTTAGCAGTCGCTCGGTACCACACTGGGAGTTTCCGTTTTCACCGGGTGCCCCAACCGTGAACTCGAACAATATCGCCGAATACCGAACTACTGCCAAGTATCGCGCTCGCGCCCTAACCGATCCCACGAATGTACCTTAAAGTGCAGCGAGTCTGAAGGGGTGGGCATTGCCGTTGAGAGCCAAGTCATTGTGGCCAATATTGAGAGCATCAAAACTGTGCTGACACCGGTTCCGACGCTTAGCCACCTCAAGGCCTTAGTTGACTTCAAGTCAGCGGACAAAATCGGAAGCACCACTATCAGACTTAAACTCAGGAAGACCACCACCCCTTGAATTACCCTTCGCAGACTGTCCGAACCAATGCGACCATCACCAAAGTCGGTCGTCAACATGGAAATTCCCTTCGTAGTCGAATAACTGACAACCAGGAGCCATCCGAGAATCCCCACGAGAAGTTGAACCCAAATTCGCGCTGGCCCAAGCACGCTAATCAAAACCATCGTCACAGAGATCACAAAGGGGTACTTACCCAAGTACTCGGAATATGCGGTTGCCCTGTCAAGCTGACGGTCAATCAACGTCGTCGACTGACGCGCAAGCCTGCCAACAGCGTTGGCACATATCAACGTCGAATAGAAGAAGGCAAACGTCGCTACGAACAAAATCCCGAATTCCCACTGCAGTGAGCTGTTATGCAAGGACCAAATCGACTTTCCTGCAGTTCCAGCGGCACCTTGAATGAGTACTCCGAGGATGATTCCGCAAGTGGCGGTCATGAGGGTGGTGACCAAAAGAGAAGCTTGCATTTCTTGAAAGATGGAATCTCGATTCAAAAACGGATGAATCTCAATGCTTCTTGGCGTCATTTGGCCGCTACGATCCTCGCCATGGCGTCTTTGAATCATGACTCCTCGAATTTGCTTGAAAACATTTCGCATCTCAAGAATCTCGATTGAGGAAGCATTCGCTGCATCAGCTTGTCGAACTTCCTCCACGGCTGGACGCTTTGAAGAAGCCTGGGGCAAAAGGGAAAGCTCCCTCCCTAGTTGCTCAAAATCGTCGCGCAAGCTTGCAGACTTGCTAACGAGTGACTCAACCCATTCCGTCGAGCCCTTGTCCATTTCATCATTTATCAAACTCGAAGTCTCCGCGAGTTTGAGGAGGCACTTCGCCCTCAATTCTAAGATCTCAGCGTAGGTGTCTTCCCATTCTTCTCGACTGATGGTGGAGTCTCGACTTGCCCCGCTCATCAACTTCCCGAGAAGGGTCGTCTGGGCATCGATGTTCCTCCGCAATTCCTCCAAGGCAAGTACCGCGACAATGATTGACTCAATCTTCATTCGCAGGAATTGCAGCCGCGCTGTCACGTCCGACTCGGTTTCGCAAATTTCCGATATTCGAACTCTCAACACTGTCTCGGAATTGTGAATCACTAATTCAGAACTGAACTCCTTCTTGACGGAATCTTCCAAGGCGGAGTTCGGATTCAACTCCAAGAGGCATACGGCCTGTACTCTCGCTGTACGAGTCAACATCTGATTCCGATTCCCTTGTCGGGTCCACGACTTTGCAGACTCAGTAAGGGTGTCAAGCCCGTCACGGGTTCGATCGAGGATTGTGCTCAAATCCATCGAATATTGATTCGCAACTTCCCTAAAGTCGGACGAAAGCACTAAGTCAGCAGTACGAACGACATCGCGGGACGAAATCTTTGGCCCACTCGTTTGAGTCAACACTCCGGTCTGGTGTGATGCTCTGCGAGACAACGCCTTCTTGTTTACCGGATTGGTCAACGTTCGAAGTGCGCCAGAAAGAACACAGCTTCGGTCGTTGACGAGAACACGAAGTTCCGCCGAACCGCTCACAGTTCGCTTGGGCAGTAATCCGCCAGAGCCGTGCCAGGGAAGAAAGGCGTTGACGTTAACCGGGCGCAGTGTGAATACATTTCGCCTTAAGAAGTCACGCGCGCTAGCCCGCGAATCTCGTCGACAACCTAACATCGCTGCAACACTGGTCAATGATGCGTCACCACCTTCAGCAAATGCAGCCTCGAGCGACAAGTTGAATTGGCCGCCGTCAGTCCAAGCGATTGCTTCAATCTGCGCGAATCCAATCTGCTCTTCTTCGGAGGAGGCCATCTTCTTCATTAACTCGCAATCACGTATGAGATTCGTGAGATAACACCCCGCGAACCTCCAAGTTCGTCAAGTCTCGCAACATCGGTTGAGAATGACTTGTGGGGTTTATACATCTCGACAATCATTTGAACAACGGTCTCGATACCAAGGAAATCTGGAGGCAAATATGAAAGATTGTGACTTGCAACGCCAATCACCTTCTCGAGTCCGTGCGGCAAGAGACCAAGTCGAGAAAGTTGCCAAGCAGCAGCAAGTAGGGCGCACGACATGGGTGTTCGTGGATTACGCTGATTTTCGAATATCTCATACTCAACCCTAAGAGAATGCTGGCCTAGGATTTTCTGAGAAAAGTCACCGTCATCAGTTGAAACAAATCTCGGTGCAAAATCGACGCCGAGTCGCTCCCAACGGTCGCCCTCATTCACCGCTCGTTTGGGATCACCACTAGCTCCATTGCTTATCCACAATGCAGAACTGTCTTCATCGAGGCCAGTCCCCTTTATCGTTCCTGCTCCAAAGTCAGAAACCAACTCGAGAGAGCCAAGGAGCTCAATTCCCGCAGGAACCAAATCGCTTTCGCGAACCACCTTTAGGTCCTCAACGCCTTCCTTGCGAACTGCCGCAATTGCGAGTTCGGGCCAATGGACGTCGACCAGCGCTGACCACGTATTCAATTTTGGTGAATTGAAGTAGTCATCGTGAAGGACGCAATACTCCACATCATCAGTCTTATTCAGAATGCCGATTCTCTTTTGAAGGTCAACTGCGTACCGAGCCCATTCATCCGCAATTTCACATCCAATCTGGGACACCTCGTCCGGAAGTTGGCTCGCGCTTACTCCCTCCTCGGGTGGTCCACCAACAGCGTCAATAAATCGACGCTCTACTTCTGCCGTCCATATGTACTGGTGAAAAAACTCCACTGAAATCATTGTCTATCCTTCGATTTGACGAGCGAGTTCACGATGAAGGAAAAAACTCTCTCACTCGACTTGCGATACTTCGATAGGACTCAAGGGTCCGATGATTAACTACTCGTGCAGCCGGCCACTGCTCAGTCAGTATCCCTTCACGCCACTGTAGGATTGGCTCAAAAGGCACTACGCCCAGGAGACTTGGGTATGGACTCATTCTCGTAATAGCCACCTCTTCCCTGCTTAACTCCGTCATCCTCTCCCGAGCGAACGACCGCAGAGACTGATCCTGGTACGTGTCTGGATCCGCCGAGGCGGTCCTAATCAAACCAACTCCGAGTGGTTCATCTGCATGCCCCTCAAGCGATCGGCCAAGAGGTCCGATTAGATCTTTAAGGCCCTCAATGTGCTGTGGCGTTGAACGGTAGAACAACAACCAACCACACGAAGGACCGCCCACATTCGGGAGCAGAGCAAGGGCATGAAAAACACTAGAAATACCTGATCGAAGGTCACAAATAACGTATTCGTACTGCTTATCAAGCGTTGTCAGTAACCTAGTCAATGGTTCCAAGAGCGTATCTCGGGTAAAAACTGAGTCTCCGCCACTCAATGTTCCGGGTAGCACATGAAAGTCAGTCTGCAGATTGAATTCACGTCGCAAATCGATAATGTGATCGCGGCTAAAAGTGGCCTGCCCGGACAGGTATTTGTGAACGCCTGGGGAATCATCACTTGACCCGACCATGTTGGAGCGTTGCCCCAAAGCTGCCATCATCGTCGGCGAACCTAAGTCCAAATCTACCAAGCAGACGGAATGACCATTCTCTGCCAATCTGTATCCAATATTCGCCATCGTGACGGTTCGTCCTGTCCCCCCTTTGTGCGAAAGGCAAGCGATAATCACGACGACTTCCCATCAATTCGAGGGAGCAGTTGAGCAAGCACAGAAAGTGGATTTGAACTAGCGCGAGCTCGCAAATCAGCAAAATTGAACTCACCGCTCAGCGAACGCCAAACTTCATCGGCGTGCTCTGTTGCTTCCCATTCAGAATAATTCACGAGTTCAACGGCAAGCTGCGATAGGAGTGGCACGGCTGGCGCATTGATACTTGACTGGCCACACACCATCGTTAAGGCTTCGACCACTCTCTCGGTGAAATACCACGATGTCAACCCTCCGCGACCCATTCCGACAATTGTCTGCCCACCCGAAAGCAATCCCAAGGTAGGGAAGACCGATTCGGCGTGATCCCACGCAGCAGCATCACCTCGACCATCGCTACCACTGGTCAACCGACGGCGCTCCAGATGAATCAGGATTTGACTCATTAGTTCCATTCCCGTACGAAAGACTTGAGGGTCCTTGGCGATAACTGATAACTGGGAAACAGCCTTCAGCAATGCTGGCGAATAATCGTACATTGACCATTTTAGAGAATCCGACTCATTTGCCAATGCCTTTCCTTCGGAATTCACTAGACCAAGTGTCAAGACTTTCCCAGGGCGTTGCAACAGAACTCCCGAGTCCTGGTCGACACCTGGAGGAGGCAGGAGCGGTCGTCGAGTAATCCGGCCCCGTTCCGCTAACTCCTTTGCCAGCATCACCATTTGCTCCACTAATTCATTCCTCATTGACGACCCTTGTCGCAGAAGAATATTGAGCAAGTAGATGCTGTAATACTCGCTTTCGTCCTTATCCGTCGTTCGCCACGGCAAATCTTGAAGGCGAATCAATCCCGTTTCAATGTTGCGTTGCGACGCAAGAATCGTCCAATACTCCAATGTCACCGCTGACATGGCACGCAGGCGATTGGCCAAAATCAATTCGTCAGGGCCAAGGAACTCTCCTGTTTGAACTTCTTCGTCCCAGAGGTCTACGAGTCCATCCAGCGCCACTGCGGTGAAATATAGATAAACGTTGGGATCGCTGAAGGCATCAGACTCCTCATATTCGACTGGGTTGTTGAGCCCAGCGGGTCGAGGCGCTCTAAGTCCACTAGCTTGAATTCCCCACGACCAACCAACTTCAAAAGGACCCTCGAGCGAGCCAGCTGAAGTCTGAATACGCAGGTCTCGAATCTTCTGAATCACCGAAAGCTGCGCAGCTCTATCCCATGGGTAGTCATTTCCTATCGATTGATCCCAAACGGCTCCCTCGATGTCCGCGACCACAAATGAATCGTGTAGCGCATACATACATATACGAAGCCGCTCGAACGCCATGCCTCTCAGGATGCTCCAGTGGTCCTCCACATATTTCGCCGCTGGCGGAGAGTCCCTGGACAATCGAGACAATAATTTCAATGTTGCCAAAGAAACCGAAATTCCCATAGACATTGCGTCGACGACAGGCAAATCTCGAATTGTCTCGCTTTTTGACATCGTGGTGAAATAGCTTCCGCCAGCTAAGCTGGATTCGGCCCGCTGAAAATAGGTTTGGATAATTCCAAAGAGGCCGTCAAAGTCCGCCATGGAAATCGACGTTGGTACTGGCTCAAGCCGCTTGTCCGGGTTTGCCGCAGTTTTGACTGCACTTAGGAGCGATGCGACGCCTGTATCCGGACTGCGCATCAACGACGCATTGAATGTCTCTGTCTCAACTAAAGGCAACAACACCGTCATCAAAGACTCCGCGGCCAGAACCACGTTGAACACATTGTCATCATCGGAGAAGAAGTCGAGATCTTGGCCGGCATAGCGAAGATAGTTCCGCCCCCACCACTCAAGGACGGTGCGCAATGTCCGGCGCGCAAAAATTCGAGGGGATCCATATAAATCTTCGCTGGTCAAGTCGACCTCCAGTGCCATTTTCAATACTGACGTTACTCCAGGCAATTTTTCATTAGGAATCTAGTGTCCTTCAATCCCTTTCGACGCTGACGGTGATACTTCTTTTCAATCGAACTGACCGTGGCGAAGCGTGGTTCCTCGCAGGTCTCCTAGCCTTAAATGTTGACGATGTTCTCCGGCAACAGTGAGTGGAACGACTCGATTGCCACGTTGTCGGCCACCGAAGCCATTCGTGCCATGGAGCCGACCTGTTCGTTTTTCTTCAGGATGCGCACCAGGGCTCGGGAGCGTAATTCTGGTCCATTGTCGGAATCGACCACCTTCCCCACCGGGTCACGCAGCGCCTTCGCATTGCGCAACGTCGAGAGCATTGCGTTTGAACCCGTCGGTCCGAGTGATGTTCCTAAGCGATGATTCAGGAAGATCATTTCCGAGGGCGCGACACACCCACTAGTTCCGATTCGCTTGACCCCTGACAATCGGTGCAGCAAGGAGATAGCCAAATGGGAATGCACCTAAATCGTCTGTGTAAAAACGGAAGCCGCGCATCGTCACATTCTCAGCGTTGGGATTAGCGACAACGGGAGGCACCGAATCGCCTGAATCTTCCTGAGACTTGCAAACTTGGAAATCTCACGTCACCTTGGCTTAATCTAAGTTAGAGTACTCCGCCTCAACTTCTGTCGGGGATCGGTCATCGAGTACACCGTGCAGTCGCTCTTCGTTGAACCACCACACCCACGCGCACGTCGCAACTTCGAGGTCGTCGAGTCCTTCCCAGTGACCTCCGCTGTCCGTTAGCACTGCGGGGTTGGGGCGCAGTTCGGTCTTGAAGATGCCTTTCGATCGATGGCCGAAAGAGCGGTTGCGTGGTTCGTGAGAAACCGCTTCCGGCGCGTCAGATTCCGCGGCGTCGAGAAGAACCAGATGGGCTTCACGACCCGGGTCGCCGCCATCAACCGGCGACGTCTGATTAATCTCGGGCTCGCCCACAACGGAGCCCGGAGACTCGCCGACATCTGAGGGAACAGCGCAAGTCCAAGCCGTCAATAAAGTGACCACATCACGAGCACGGCCCACCAGGGTGACCGACTACAACCTCTTCGCTTCGACGCTTCGGTGAAGACATATCCCGGACTTGCGATTCCCACCATACGCCTCAAACGGGCATTATTCAACAGGCTCCTAATTTCCCGATGGTGGACTCCCGGATCGGGGAATGAGAGCGGACAACGCATGTTTCTACTCGACCCCTGCGTGATCGAATCACTCACGGGCGGTGCACTCATGGAAGAATCATCGGAAATCGAAGGACTAACTAGGACTGGCTCACGGCCTTCCTCTTCAACGTGAGCCCCCTCCCCCGAGAAAAAAGATCAAAGGTCGAAGACATCGTTTGACAAAAGCGTGGACGACTGCTGTGACTGCTGAGCTGTCGTGGGGAATGGGCTCGTGGGCACGGCAGTGGGGTGCACACCCATGCGGCTACGCCGGATTGACAACCAGAGGATCCCCGCTGGTCCGAGAAGGGCACCGATGACGAAGCCCTTCAACCGCTCGTCATGCTGTTTCGCAGCGATCGATGCACCAGCCGTGCCGAAGACGGCGATCCAGATTGCAGCGATGGCAAGGATCACAAGCAGCAGGGTGCTGAAGACAGTGATCATGAGAGAGCTCCTTGACGTCCAGGGTTGGTGAGCAGAATTCCAGCGGCGCTCAAGATGAGGCCACCGATCAGGGTATCGGTTGCACCGACAGAGCCATATAACCCGATGTGTGCGTGACTGGCTAAAGCGGGGAGCGTCACGTTGCCGTTACTCAGGCGATGTGCCTGCGTCGACCACTGTGCCAATGAGCGCCTGATTAGACTCGGAATCGTGAACGTCATGTTGAAGTGGCTGGTCTGGAGCGCTGCGACGATGGTGGCCGGAAGAGTGGCGAGCCATCCGAGGACAACGAGACAACTCCCAACTAGTCGAGCTGGCCTAATGACACCGATCACGGCGGCGGCGATGGCCGCTACGCCGAGGACGAGCCCCGCAATTCCAATAAATGGGATTGCGTAGCCAGGAATATCGATCGTCTGGGGGGTCCCTCGGATTGAAGAGAAGTCCACCGAGAACCATGGCTGGTATCTGGCTCCCATTGCCATGGTGATGCCGATAAGCGCGGCAATTGCACCGAGAGACTGGCGACGCATGGATTTGATACCAGTGAGCAAAGATGTCACCATTGTTCGGAAACGGTGCCCATTCCCGAGGACGCCGATCACCATCAAGGTTGCACCAAGCATCGCGAGCCATGTGCCATACGTAGGGGAAACACCAATGAGGACTCGGCGCCACGTTCTCGGGAGAAACGCGGGGGAAATCCATAGGGCTAGAACATCTAGTAGCACCGTTGTGATTGTTGGGAGTATAAATAGAAGCGTCGCTCCGCCTGCAGCGAGATAACTGGCAATCTGGCGGCCGTTTCGGAAAGAAACGGCGAGCGCTCCGAGGCTGACGAGCACAATGGTGCTCACCACCCACGGCACGATCGTGAGATCAACTGCAGGTGGTGAGTGGGAGATGGCTGGCCCACGAGTCGTGATCCAAGGCAGAAAAAGACTCGCGATGATCATTGCTCCACCGGTGGCGACGACGCCAAAGTCATCGTTCGCGCGGCGACCATTCACGCGCCCATGTTCATCGAATCTGCGCTGGAAAGCAAGCGGGAAAATACTCAATAACCTGGTAACTCAAATTTCGCTAGCATGCCGTTGGCTCTGGAAGGGGAGGGCGGCCATGCCTTTTGACGCGATGAGTGTGTTCGGCGACTCGAGCGATGATACCGCTGCGACGCCCACCGCCCCTCCTGTCCCCACGAAACGCGTCAACCGATCGAGGGAGTTTGTCTTACTCGGGCTTACCGTTGTTTGCGTTGGCATTGCCGCTGCGACTGCGGCGGCAAATGCCGGGGCGACGTGGTTGGCGGGCTACGGAGTGGCAGTTTTTGGAGGCGTGAGCGCGCTTGGCTTCTACCGACAGGCAACTGTTGCCACCGAAGCGAGGACCCACATCCTCACCAGCCGGGGAAAGCAGCGACTACAGGTGATCCTCGGAGTTCTGCTCGTCGTCGCTGCCATCATAAACGCCGTGCGATTGTCAATCCTGTGGAGTTGATCCGACGTTACTTAGGTTCTTGCCTCGCCGTGACTTTCGCACTCCTCGGAAGCATTGGTTTCGTCTCGGGACTGGCGGGAGCCAACACTAAGTCGGGAGTATCCACCTCCCCAGCGGTGAGCAGTTTCCAAGGCTGTGCACAGAGTTCACGCACACCAGTGGATGTCCTCGTTCTGATGGATCAGACTCAGAGCCTTCAGAATTCGCCTGGGCATGTCGGAACCGACCCGCAAGGCCTGAGGACAGTCGGCCTGGAGGCGGCATTGCGCGCCATGGCCTCTGCCCATGACGTGGATAACCAAGTCACCTATGACGTCCGCATGGTGGGCTTTGGTCAAGGAATCAATACTGAATCTGGACCTGGGCTCTCTTCGTGGACCCCAGTCACTGACACCGCACTACCCTCGCTCTACCGATCAGCTGGTCGGATCGGCCAGGTTGCGCAGGGGTTGAATGGCGAATATACGAACTTCTTGACGGCGCTGCGCTTCGCAGATACAACGTTGGCGGCAACACCTCAGGGGACATGTCGAGCGCTGCTGTGGTTCACCGATGGAGCGCTTGACCTCAGTAACAACGGCCAGACGTTCCCGTCGGGTGCTGTCGAGCGGTCGACGATGTCGGCAATCTGTCAACCTTTTGGTGTCGCCGACAATTTAGTTCAAGACAACGTTTACACATTCTCCGTCGGATTGACAAAGCAGACCGGTACCCGGGGCGCAAACGCACTCGCATCGATCGCGAGCGGTGGCATTCCGAATTATCTCTACAGGAGTGGTCCCTGCGGAGCGAATCCCAATGAACCGCAGAGCTCAATTAACTCAGGGACATTCTTCGACACGCCGACCGCAGCCAATCTGATCTTCCAGATGCAGCGCCTTCTGTGCACCGGGTCGCAGTGCACGCCGAGTGGAAGAGTCCCCTGTGTTGAGAGGAGCACGTCTTGCCCGGCGAACACCTCCTATCCGTTTTGGGTCGGCCCGGGCGTCGCGTCCTTCACCTTCGACGGATTGGCACCTCAGATTACTGGCTCGTTCAACCCCGAACTCGAGATTTCTGACCCGACCACCAAGGAAGCAGTCGTCGTGTCAAGCACCGAAGGCCGATGGACATGCTCACTACCTTCAGGTTCTACGACGCCGTGCGCAATTGATGGGGTGCGACTCGAGGCCTCTTCGCTCACGCACGGAGAGATTCGCGTTGTGGGCCTCGTCGGATCTTCAACGTTGTGGCACAAGTTGGACGCCGTCTACCTCGTTCCTACCGGAACGAGTGGTGAGGTAACGCAGACCTTCTTCGAGAAGGCCGGGGTGAATTTCGCCTTCTCTCCGACGACGAAGGCCACCGGCCCATGCCCCAGGCCCCAGGGATTCGAGGTCTACATTGGTTGCCGAGCAACTGGGACGATTGCGCTCGTCGTGGCGGGCACTTCGAGGCCTTTCGCGGATGGTGGTGCGAGCGTGACTGGTTTGCAGTTGAACCTCGGCTCGACGCAGATTCCTATTGTTGTTTCTCAGCCCTGGCCAGTTGTTGGGTCCTATGCCGTGAATGTACCGACAACCGACCCAATTGGGAGTCAGCCACTTCTGCTCACGGGGACGTTGGCGCTCCTCGACCATGGTGTTCGCCGAGTCTCGATCGATCTCTCGTTGGAGCGCCAACTCGCGCTAGTGATGCCTCCTGGATACCCGAGTATAAGTTGGCCGACGACTTCGTCAGTGGTCCAGGTTGGTCAGCACTTCAGCACCACGCTCAAGGTGGTCGGTGCCGAAACTGGCAATGGTGGTTGCATCGCTGCTGGAGGTTCTCCACTCAGGGTTCATGGCTCGAGCGACCTTCGAGTGACGCATCTCGCCTCGACTCTTCCAAAAACCTGTATAAACGTTGGCCGCGGTCAGCCAGTGACCTACGCGGTCACTGGCACTCTCACCAAGGGAAGCGATGGGCCATTCACCGTTACCCTCCCGGTACAGCTAGGTTCGGCGACGGGTTCCTCGGCGATTGAGCAACCCACGGTCGTCATTTCCTTCCGCGCCAACGTCCCGGTGAATGTCGGTCGATCCATTCTCCTCCTCGTGCTCCTCCTCTTCGCAGGGCTCATTGGCATCGTGGGCGTTGCCTACGTCGTCAATCGGATAACGGGCAAGTTCGCCCCACTCATCCGCGTCATGATGCGAACCGTTCCGGTGCGCTTCACCGAGGCCACAGGAATGCTCGAGAACCCCGATGGCTCGCCGATCGAGTTCGCACCGCTCCTCGCCACCGACCTCGTTAATCCCAACGAAGCCGTGCAGGTGCAGAGCTTCACCCGTGACGGCCTCTCGTTCAGAGCAACTGCCGGGAAGGGTCCGAAGGCCTGGCTGCTTGGACTCTTCACTGGACCGAAGGCCGTTGTCGATGGCGGAGGAGCAACTCTGATCGTCGGCAGTGGGACCTCGGTGGAGGCGCCCAGTTCCAAGCCCATGGACGTTCCGCTCAACCTCAACCGCCTGTGGATTTTTCGGCTCACTGCTCTCGAAGGGTTCGAGGGAGGAGGAGACAGCGAAATGCTTGGGGGTGCGGCAGCAATACGAACGGCGCAGGGTCAACTGTCAGTCTTGATGCTGGCCGGCGAGGGGCCCGATGATCTTGCATCCGTGCTAAGGGGCATTCCCGGCTCGCTGCGAGAGCATTTCGCTGCACTCGGCGGCTCCTCCGAGAGCCATTCGCTTTCAAATGGTGCAAGTGGGGGGTTAACGTCGGGCGACGGCGACTCCCCTCCGACTGCCCCGACCATTGACCCGTCGTTGCTCGATATTTGATCTGAAGTGCAAGCCTGAGAAAGGAAGTCAGTCATGCCGGCATTATTGCGGAAATCGATATTCATCGGAGTTGGAGGGTCGGGTGGAACCACCCTGCGTTACCTCTACCAAGAGTTGATGAGCGGCCTTCAAGAGCGAGGCTGGACTGATCCAATGCCGGCGTGTTGGCAGTTCCTCCTCATCGATGTGGCGCAGCGCCCCGATGGCATTCGTGGCGATGTGCCTAACGTCTTGACCGATGAGGCGGACTACTTCGGAATGGCCAAGGCCCCGGCCGATTGGAACAACTTTCTGCGAATGCTGCCGGCGACGCAGCCTGAAGCGGTTGCTGGATGGAAGCCGCGCTCTCCATTACCCGGCGACCCGACTCTCGGTGCGGGACAGTCGCGAGCGCTGGGTCGGCTCGTTGCTGTCACACAGCTCCGTGCAATTGCCGACCGCATTGGAACGCTGAATCGGAACTTGGGTGCGGCCGATGACGAGCTCCAGCGAGTGGCCACATTGCTTGGTGTTGAGCCGGGCCTCTCGAAAACCGCCTCACCTCACGTTTACGTCGTTTCGTCGCTTGGTGGAGGCTCTGGATCTGGGATGTTCCTTGACGTCTCGCACGTGCTGAAGTCGCTCAGTATCGACCACGCTACGGTGCTCTACACCCCCGATGTCTTCGATGAACTTACCGCCTCTGGCGGCAACGCGGGTGTGGTGCCAAACTCCATGGCGGCGATCAGTGAGCTGCTAGCGGCTTTCGAAAACGACACGGATTACTCCGATGCAGACCTCGCCATGCTCCGCACCGCAGGGGTTCAGCAGAGCGGTTCAGGACCTCGTACTGGATCTTCGCACCTCATCGTAGGCCGCAAGGCTGAGGGATGGGAATTCAAACAGCAAGGGCAGGTCTACCACACAACAGCGCGAGCGCTGGCGAGCGTGACACTCGACGGAAACCTGAGCGAGGACATCCAAAACTACGTCTTTCAGAATTTAACGTCTGTTCCGCGAAGCGAGGAGTTTGCGCCCCTCATTGTGAATCGCGGGCCGAATACCAAGTTGATTGAAGTTGTGCAGTCCATTGGCTACGCCGCTGTCTCGACTGGCCGTCACGCTTTCGGGCAATACGTCGCAGAGCGACTGGCTAACTTCTTGGTCCACCAGATTGTCGACGGCGACGAAGACAACAAGAAGTTTATCGAACGCGAAAACGAAGCGTTCCTCCGTCAGGCCCGTCACTTCGCTGCCCAGGCAGGGCTCTTGGAGCTTGGTGAAAATGACCAGATCCTCGATGCGGTTCGTGGCGGCACCCGGGACGTCATTACGTCCTTCACAAGCGCCGTGCGAGATCAAGCGAATACCCTGCTGCAGAAGGTCAACCTCGCTGAATTGAGCGCTAGTGAGGTGGACCAGCAATTGGATTCCAACTTCAAAGGGAAATCAGGCATTGCGATCGCCGACCACAAGTCGCAGATTGCGCAGCGCGCGGACCGTTGGACCCTTGGAGCGCAAGCTGCCCTCCTTAATCGCGTCGTGACGAGTATCTCGGTCTCTGGACTTGGGCTCACGATTGAGTACCTCAACCAGATGGCCATCGACTTGAACACTGCGGTGACCGAACTCCTCAGTTCGAGCGATGACCGAGCAAAGGTCGTACCTCAACTGCTGCAGACGGCAGCAAGTGGGTTCTCGCAGTTAGCCAAGAAGGTCCGCCTCTCGATTGACGCGAAGCCAGTCGTCGATGGTCTCGAATACCGCCGGAAGGCGATGGCATCGTCGCTTGAGAGCAATGTGCATAAGTTGACGGCAGAACTCGTCGCCGACTTCGTGAAGAACGTAGTGAAGCCCTTGACCGATGCACTGACCGCTGAGCGGGTACGGTTCCGCAACACAATGAGGAACAACGATATGAACGATCGATGGACGAGTTTGGCCAGTGGGCCAACCCCGATCCACCTCCAGCCTTCGGCGAACGAGTTCTACCTTGAGGAAGTTGAATCCTTCAAAGGTGTCTTCGAGGACAAGATTGCGGACCTATTCGTTGGCGAAGGGTTCGAGGCTTCCCTCAAGCGCGCTGCTGGAGAAGTCCTCGCGGGGGCTTGGGAAGGCCGAGGGGAGAAGCCGAAGGCGAACAAAACGTTGTCGACGAGGGAGCCGGACTTTGAGGCGCAGGGCCTCATCAAGGTCAACTCTCCTTGGGTGACGTCAGTACCGGGTGTGGCCACGATTGAGACGCCATCTCGGGGCTCCTACGCCCTACACTTCGACTTCGACGAGATCCTTAAAACTGCGCGGACCTGGCAGCGCGAGAGGACAGGGATTGCTCAGTACACCCAGGTGTCACTGTACAACTACATCAACGATGCGGCGCAACCTGATCATATGGAGGACTTCATCCAGAAGCTTCAGTTGGCACTTGCGAAGGCCGGTTGCATGATCCAAATCGACATGGATGCACTCCAGGAGTTCACCGGTGGTACGTGGCGGGAACTCAACATGGCAGTCATGATTGGTGACATTCCAGTCGATGCCAGCGACGGGGCGACTAAATTGACGCCGGCCGCTGGCCGAATCGTCGATGACCTCATGAAGTTCACCCCGATGCCGGAGCCGGCGGCAAGGACCAAGTTGGTCGGCAAGAGTCCAGTGTCGCGAGTCGAGATTGTGACGGTGACGAAGGAACGGGCGCATCCGGTCATCTTTAAGTCGTTCACCAATCCGATCTTGCAGCGGTGGGCGACGGTGACGGTGAACCCCCACTTCAGGAATGACTTTTATAGTCTCCGTCGGTCGCGGACGCTTCCCTCATTTGTGCCGGCAGCACCGAGCGTGCTCGTGAACATGGTGAAGGGATGGATGGTGGCGCGGATGCTCGGCTACATTCCGCAGTCCGATATTGATGCATTCAAAGTCCGTGACGGTCACGGCTCAATTCGGATCTATGACCCAAAGGCTTCGGCAGCATCAGGCCACTATTGGTCCTTCCCTGATGCCGTCCTGCGAGGAGCGAACCCCGACGAACCCCTTGGTGACGCCGAGGTATTGCCAGCACTTCTCGAATCCCTGATTTTGGGTTACGCAGGCATGGGGTCGGGATGGCTCCGGGCATACGCGCGGCTTGCCGCACTTGGTAGTGCGAAGAACACCGAGTTGTCGCAGTGGATCACTAGGGGCACTGTCGAAACTCCATTGGACACGACTCCGAGTGTTGGCGTTGTCTCAGGATGGGCCGATGCAGCGATTCCGCAGGACCGACTCGCAAAGGTACAAGAACTCATCCATCATCGCAGAGCGCGGGTCGAGCAGCTCATAAACCAGACCTATGACCTCGACTCGATCCTGACCGCACCGCGCGACTGGGAGATTCGACGCCAGACCGGCGAAGCATTAGATCAACTCGCGAAGTCAATAGGCGTGATCGAAAGCAGTCCCTCCCCCGACGAACCAGGCCTGTAGTCATGATCATCGTTGCAATGAGTGACGACGATACCGTCACCCCCATCGTCAAACGGCTCGAGCAGTGGTCTGCTGGCGGATTGATTGCGCCCGTGGTTATCGCCCGGGCCCCCGACGGTTCGACAGATGTTGGGAGTCTGGTGATCCAGCGGCTCGGCGATGGCAGTCTCACTGACGTACCACTCAATGATCTCCTGGAGTCTCTCACGGCCCCCCCGACTCTCGTCCGAGTGTCGACTGTGAGTGGCGAATCACCAATGGTCTCGCTCGGAGATGGAGCGGGTTTGCTGCTTTACCAAGCACTCGCTCGAGTACTTGAGCAACTCAACGACATGCCGCGCCTCTGGGCGATTTTCGGCGATCGGCCCGATACACACTTCCCAGCGTCGGGTTCTGGAGGTTGGCCACACCGCGTTCTATACGCAGCCGAGGACCGAAGGGCTCCTGAAATTCCTGTCGCTTCGCTTAACCCAGCGCACTTTGCTGCCCATGTGGCAGCCGGAATTGCTGCGCTCTGCTCTTTGTGGAAGGTTCAAGATGGCAAGGAGGACGGTGGGGCCGTCAGGTGGATTCTTAATGGAGACCAAGGTGGTCTCGCCGACATGGTGTGGATGGCTCGACAGTTCACTCGCATTCTCGAATTCCCATTGCTCGTCGACGACCTTCTGCAGGGCACGTCTCTTGACCCGGCGGCGTATCCAAACCCGAGTCAGGAGTCGTTCGAGCGGGTGGTCCTTGGAGACCGCCTCACTCCAATTGCAAAGTCCTTCGTCGACCACTTCGCAGAACTCCAACTCGGGAAGCCGGATCTCATCGCACAGGATCAAGAAGAGATCATTGGCATCCTCGAGAAGATGAGGAGACTCTGGCGCTACGTCCTCACGCAGATTGCTCTTCGGCCCGCACAGCTTGCCGATGGAATTCTCGGAGGGTTCTACGACCGAACTGCCAGACTCCTCGAGGGGAAGTATCCCGAGGCGGGCGTACGCGTAATCCAGTGGCGAGAGATCGGCAAAGATCCGAAGAGGGACCAGGCCGCTGCTGAGCAAATTGCAGCAGGATCAAACGTCCTCAATGAGGGCGATCTCTCCCACGTATGGTCTCCGTACCTTCAAGCATCTTTCTCCCTACTCGACGGATCTGAGGGTGAAGGCTCAGACCTCCTGAAGAATCACCTCTACTTGACAACGGAGCGCAGACAGCTCATCGCTATAGGGCCGATAGAGGTGGCCATCGATCCGTGGCTGGAAGAGTTAAACCCTATTCTTGCAACGCCACCAGTGAGTGAAGGAAGCACCTCGCTCGAGGACCAGAAGCCTTCGAGCGGGACAGTCAGCACTGAGGTTGCTCCAACGGGCGATGCTCCTGCTGTGCCAATGCCGCCTGACTTCTCCTTCACGGGTCAAGTGCGATCCCTCATCAACGCTGCCCGCGAGACGGCGGCGTCTGCCGTCAAGACCATTGAAGCAGAGCGAGCAAAGGCTTCCGAGAGCCAAGACCAAGAGGGCGGTGCCCCGGCAACTGATCGCCGATCCAAAACCGTGCGGCGTGCGGCGCGCAGCGTGCGGCTGACACTGCTCGTGATTCTTATCGCAATAGGTGTCACGACCTACTTGGGGTATTTCAGCCCGAACCACCAACCGGTACTCACGACGTTGATTCTGCTTGGGATCCTTGCTGCGTCACCGTTCCTCCTCATCTTGGCCGCACTTCGCGGGTGGCGCTTCCAGCAGCGGCACCTCGCCGAGCAGCAGGCCGAAGCCCTGAAAAAGGTGAACGGTATCATCGCCGAAGCCCATCTGAGGGTGGCGGAAGTTCGCCTCCAACGCCGCCTCGACGAGATCGATGATTGGAATGCGATCATCGGCATGGTGGTCCACCATCCATTAGCGTTGCCCTCGGCGGAAGAGACTTTGAATGGCCCAGTCGCTGATTTGGGATTACCTGCGTCTGTGATGCGAGGTACAGTGGTCACTGAGCAGCGCAAAATCGAATCGCTCCAGCAGCGCTTCGTCGTGACCCTTTACCGCCGAGGCTGGCTGCGAGAGCGGTTCTTGGAGCTCGAGCGTGCGGCAGTTCCTAGGATTCTCGCGTTGAGTGGTCCAGACGATGAGCAGACCCTTCGGAGCATCGAAGGTGATACCAGTAAGGATCCGCAGTCACCGCGCCGTCGCTTGAAAGTGATCATCGACCAAGAACTCCGCTCACAAGACGCTGCACCCATCATTCGGCGCTTGGGTGACTTCCTCAAAGAACGGCCGTTGACGGATCTCGCCGATGGGGTCAACGTGACACTCCCGAATGGCGAGCACCTCTCCTTTTCGACGGACAACTTCCTCTCTCTCGAGTCACTGCAATTCGGCACCGTGTTGCCGTCACACTGGGAGGTAAACGGGCCGAGTCAGCGCGGTGCGGTGGTTGATACCCGTACGGTCGGGACTCATGAACATGTCAATGTTGAACTCCTGCAAGACGGGGTGCGGACGATTCCGCGGATCACCGTGACGAGACTCGACCGCACCGACAAGATTGCCACCGAGCAAATCCTGCTCCTCAACCCACCGCAATCCTGACCACTTCGCATGACTAAATGAAACACCTCGAAGCGGCCCCTGACGTCTGACGAATCTGTGACGACTTGGTGAACTTCGCTGCACCTAAGTTTACGGTTCGATCGAGCAACTACTTTCTATGCCGATACTGCGATGCGATGCCCGGAGATAGGAGCGTGAAACAGTATTGGTTCACAGTCCGGGCGAAGTCGTGCCACTCAGCCCGGGCATCGTCGCGGTGACTATTGAGACCAGCGCCAATGCTTCGTGGACGTTGCAAGTCCTGTACGTGAACCGGGTCACGACGCCCCTGGGCATCAATGGAAGTGAAACCTACGGCACGAGGAACCAGAATGGCACTCCGGATCTCTCACCGTCGTTATTGATCAAAGCAAGACCCAAGGCTACGTCGAGGCAAGCTGGAGTTGCCACGGTTCTTTGGACACGAACTGATTAGTGATTATGCCACCTTGGCGGTCGCGTAGTACTCGGCTGGTGTCAAGTGCCCGAGAATCGCCTGGTGCCGTTCGCGGTT
>Ga0307372_10005663_pt1 | contig 18642 bp, 17 predicted proteins | sample OX1MG_FD_202533 | JGI IMG/M metagenome (GOLD analysis project Ga0307372, IMG submission 202533) | Soil microbial communities from Risofladan, Vaasa, Finland - OX-1 | ecosystem: Environmental > Terrestrial > Soil > Coastal area > Acid sulfate soil | place: Finland: Risofladan, Vaasa | collected...
CCTGCCCCTGTAGCTCAGGTGGATAGAGCAGCGGTTTCCTAAACCGTTGGCCGGGTGTTCGAGTCACCCCAGGGGCACCTCACACCCACCATCGTCATGACCGAGCCTGTCGTAGAGACTCCCGTCCGTACCAACCGCGAAGAAAGCGTCATCGAGTGGCTGCAGCGAAACGCGCGCCTGCTCACCATCTCCGCGGTCGTCGTCGCCGTGGGTGGGGCCGGCTACTGGTTCTATGCCAGGTCCGTCCAGATCCGCGACCAGAATGCCGAGCGGGCGCTGAACACGGCGCTGCAGTCGGTGGGGGCGGGGAACGCGGCGTTGGCCGTGAGCGACCTGAACAAGGTCGTGGACCGGTACTCCAATACGCAGTCCGGGATCGAGGCCGGCATGCTGCTGGCCCAGATGAACTACAACGCCGGCAAGGTCCAGGCCGGGATTGCGGTGCTCCAGAAGCTGCTGCCCAGCAGCGCGGCGTCGATGGACATGCCGGACATCTACGGGCTGATCGGCGACGGCCAGATGCAGAGCAACAAGCCGGCCGATGCGGCACAGTCCTACCAGAAGGCGGCCGACGCCGCCAAGGCCGACGACTACAAGGCGTACCAGCTCTCCAAAGCCGCTCGGGCCTTCCTGGCGGCGCACGATACGGCGACCGCCACGAAGATCTGGGAGAAGCTGGCGGACGACCCCAAGGCCCAGGGAGTGGCCGCCGAAGCCCGGGTGCGGCTCGGTGAGGTCCAGGCCAAGCCCGCGTCCAAGGGCTAGTCTGCGGGCCTCCTGAGCTGGACGGCGTGCATGGAAACGCCGGGCCAGGAATTCTGACAATCGTGTAGCCATGGACTGAGGCCGCGAGCGCCGACCAGCGTTCGCGGCCTCGATCGCGTGGCACCAGGCTGAGGTCTGCCGCGCCGATCATTGGGCCAGTTGGGCGCCCGTGTGGCGACAGTCTGTCGCCAAGTGAGTTCGTATAAGAAAGATTATGTCAACTAAGACTGTTGAAAAGCCTGGCTCTTGTGGGCAGATTGGCTGGCGCTGTGCGTAACATTGCAATGGTATGCAATGAGTTACACAGTCTATGTGATGTTGTTTGTTACGGTGTTGGCTTTTCGGGACCTGTCGGCGCCTGGCTCCGGTGCCCCGGTGCGCGGCCAGTCTCCAGTGGGCTGGGTCAGACCTCGCCCAGCTGGCCTCGGTAGACGATCCTGGCTTCGCCGGCCAAGGACGGAAGCACCCGGTCCTGATCGGTCTCGAGGCGGATGGTCAGCGGCTTGCCGGACCTGGTCACGATCGTCTCGCGCGCCGCCCCGATGCCCCAGCGGCTCAGAACCGCGGCGGACGCCACGGCGCCCGTTCCGCAGGCCAGGGTCTCGCCCTCCACCCCGCGCTCGTAGGTCCGCATGTGCCAGGAACCGTCGGAACCGCGGGCCACGAAGTCCACGTTGGTGCCTTCGGCGAACCCCGGATCGAAGCGGAGCCCACGGCCCCGACCCGCGACGTCCACCAGCTCCAGGTCATCACAGAGCACCACCAGATGCGGAATCCCCACCTTGGCGAACCCCATGCGCCGTTCTCCCGGCGCCAGCGCGGGGTGTGCGTCGGGGGTCATTTCGGCCACGGCCGGCATCCCGACCTCAGGACCTTGTGGGCCTATGACCGCCTGGAGCACGCCGGCCGCCGATTCTATGGTGAACGGCTGCCCCGGACGAGCCCCCCCCAACTCCACGAACAGCCGGGCTGTGCAGAGGGTGGCGTTGCCGCAGAGGGCCGCGACCGAACCATCGCTGTTCAGATAGCGCATCCGGACCGATGCGACGGCACTCTGCTCGAGGAAGACGATGCCGTCGGCCCCTACCCCGGTGCCGCGGGCACAGATCGCCTGGATCGTCGCCACCTGATCGAGTGGTCCGGGGGCTTGGGTTCGGGCATCCACGAACACGAAGTCGTTGCCCGACCCGCTCATCTTGAAGAATTCGCGGCCCGACGGGATCATCGGCTCTCCCGCTCGATCACGGAGGCCGTGGCGCTCACAGCCGGCCGGCGATGGACTTGAGCCGGAGCCACCAGACCATCCAGATCGCTTCGCGGACGATCGCCTTGGACATCTTGCTCGTTCCTTCGGTGCGGTCCACGAACACAATCGGAATCTCGGCGATCCGGAATCGCTTTTTCCAGGCCCGGAAGCTCATCTCGATCTGGAAGGCGTAGCCGTTGGAGTGAACTCGCGTCAGATCAATGGCTTCCAGGACCGTTCGGCGAAAGCACTTGAAGCCACCGGTGGAGTCCCATACCGGCAGGCCGGTCACGCCGCGGGCGTACACGTTGGCAAAGTAGCTCAGCAGGAGGCGTGAGATGGGCCAGTTCACCACGCTCACACGCCCGTTGAGGTACCGGGAGCCCAGCACGAGATCGGCGTCCTGGATGGCGCGCAGGAACTGCGGCAGATGGGCGGGATCGTGCGAGAAGTCGGCGTCCATCTCGAACACGTAGTCGAACGTTTGCTCCAGCGCCCACGCGAAGCCCGCCAGATACGCGGTGCCCAGCCCCAGTTTCTTCGCCCGCTCCAGGATGTGTACGCGGGGGGTACGCTCCATGATCCCCCGGACGATGGCGGCCGTCCCATCGGGGGATCCGTCGTCCACGATCAGCACCTCGAGCCGCGGGTCCTGCCCCAGGACGGCGTCGATGATGCGCGCGATGTTCTCGCGCTCGTTGTAGGTGGGAATGACCACCAGGGCGCGTTCAGGCACGGTGCGTCCGATCGGCGATGAGTCCGGCTCCCGTCAACAGGAGGGCGATGGCAAGGGCGACGAGCGTGACGCTCTTCCCCGTGTCGTAGGCGGCGTCGTCGAACGTGAGCTCGACGTGGCGCGCGCCGGCGGGCAGCGCGAGCCCGATGAGCGACACGTCGGCGCGGCCGATGGACGCATCGGGTTTGCCGTCCACCGTGGCGTGCCAGCCGGGATAGTAGTTCTCGGAGACGACGAGCGACGAGCCCTCGGGCGCGGGAGCACTGAGGTCGAGCACGATGTGGCCTGGCGCGTACGAGGCGACCGACGTCGTGATGGGGAGCGGCGCCGGGAGGGCCGACAACCTGGCCGGAGTCACGGCAGCCGACGTGTCGAACACGGCGACGGTGGCCGGGTTGAACTTGGGGTCGAGCATGGTGGGCAGCGACTGATCCTCGGCGGCCTTGACGAGCGCGGGCGTGACCCACGCGAAGGGGTCGTTCTGCGAGGGCCTGAGCAGGTAGACCATCGAGCCGGCGGAGTTGCGCACCGGGCCGACCAGCCTGGTGAACGTGACGTCGGGCCGCTTGAGCTGCGTGGCGTAGAGAGTGTCGAGCGTCGGGGCGTCCACGTTGGTGTACACGTACTGGACGTTGGTCAGCCGCCAGAATTCCGGATTGATCTCATTCTCGTACTGCGGGCCCTGCTTGTTCCCGAGCTGCTCGTAGGCCCCGAGTTCATTGCCGTGATATCCGATCACCGACCGGATGCCGTGCACCATGAAGGCGTCGCCCTGGAAGTACGGGTCGCGGGTGGCGGCCATGCCCGCATCGCTGGCGGCGAGCGGCAGCACACGGCCCGGTTGGGGCTGGTGCTGCATGTACGCGATGGCCGGATCGGATGCGTACAGCGTCGACGCGGGGGGCGAGAACATCCAGTAGTTGTGGTCGATGCTCAGGAGGTCCACCGCCACGAGGGCCACGAACGCGATGGCCGCGGTGCGCAGCGGGATGCGGTCGCGGGCGATGGCGAGCAACAGCCCGCACGCGACGGCGGCGACGATGAACGAGCGCCATGCGCCGAGGATGAGGGCCGTATTGTTGGCCTGCACGCGCTCGAACAGCTGCGCCCCCGCAAACGACGCCGCGATGGTCTGGGCCATGTTCGTGAGCATGCCGCCGCTGGCGAGGAGCGTGATGAGGCCGGCGGCCCCCAGCCAGCTGAGCGCATAGGTCATGCTGACGCGGCGCGCGAGCGCGCGCTCGAGCCCCACGGTGGCGAGCATCACGACCGCGAAGCTGGTCATGAAGAAGATGGTGCTGGGGGCCCGGAAGAACTTCGTGCCCGGCACGACGGCGTACACGATGTGATAGAACGGCGTCGCACTGCCCAGGGCCCACAAGGCCGTCACGACGGCGGTCCACAGCCAGAACGACCGGAATCCGCGCCGCGCCGTGGCGCCGAACGCCGCGCCCATGAGAATGAGCACGCTGACGCCGAGGTATTCGCTGTGGAGGTGGATGCCGTTGCGCCCCCAGTAGTGGTCGAGCATGCCCGTGAACTGCGGCAGATACGTGTTGAAGAACTCCTCCACGGGCATGGAATACTGCGTGGAGAAGGCGTATCCTCCGCGGCCGCCGGCGCGGGGCGACCAACTGACGTATTCCTTGACGGGCAGGAATTGCACGGCGCCGATGGTCATCCCCAGCGCGACGGCGCCGAGGGCGAATGCCAGGCGTTGGAGAGCCACCTTGCGCGGCAGGGCCCCCCTGCCCTCGTGGTCGCTGAACGCCAGATACAGCGCGAATGCCCCCGACCCCAGAAGCATGTACTGGAACAGCTGCGGGTGCGGACTCAACTCCGCCAACCCGACGGTGAGCGCGAGGCCTCCCCATGCCGACGCCCGGCCGTCCCGCATGCCGCGCAGCAGCATCCAGAGGGCCAGCGGGAACAGGGCGCTGACGAACAGCTTGCCGTCGTGTCCCGGCGACGCGAGCGACGCGATCTGCCCGCTGAGCATGTAGGCGGCCCCGCCGAACAGCGACGCGAAGAACCCGAAGCCCCAGGCCCGCAGGAACCCGTAGGTGAAGAGACCGGCGAGGAAGAGGTGGATGGCGAAGCCCCACGTCATCGCGAGATCGGTGCGCATGAGCATGCGCAGCGCGAACGTGGGATAGAAGATGTCGCCGTGCATGGCGGCGATGTACGGGAGCCCGCCCAGGATGTACGGGTTCCAGAGCGGGAACCCGTGGCCGGCGCGCAGCCACTGCGCGGCGAAATCACGGAACGCATATCCGGCGATGTACTGGTCGCTGTTGGGGTTCACGAGGAACTGCCCCGCGAATACCGGATACGCGAGCACGAGCGTGCACAGGGCGTAGGTGAGCGCCGCCCAGGCGGCAGCAAAGCGCGGCGCCGGAAGGACGGGCGCCGCGAGCGTCTCATCGCGACGAAGCATTCGGTCTCGGTTGCGAAGTGGATCGGCGACGCCAGGCGTCGACGGCGAGAAAGAGAAATCCGGGCACGACGTCCAGGATGGAGGTCAAGAGGCGCGACGCGACCGCGATCAGCAGGGCCTGCGGGCCCGTCATGAGCCTGAACGCCGGCAGGGCCGCGGCCATGGAGCCATCGCGGACGCCAGCTCCCGCCGGCAGGAACACCACGATGTAGCCGAGCACGTACGACGCGCTATAAACTGCGATGTAGCTCGAGAGGGCGCCAGTTGCCCGTCCCAGGACGCCGATGACGAGCAGATAGAGCGCGAGTCCGTACAGGAACCAGGCGATCAGGTTGCCCACGATGGCGTAGGCGATGACGCGCGGCGGGACGGTGGCCTCCGGGATGTCGCGGCCCGTCGCCCGGCGCAGTACGGCGAGAATCCCCGGCATGGCCACGGGCAGCGCCACGAGGCCGGCGATCGCGGCGAGGGTCAGGACGAACGCCACCCGGCTGGTGCCGGGATGGAGCGCATCGAGCGCCACCGACCCGGAGCCGAGGGCGATGGCGAAGCCGGTGGTGATGTTGACGATCGTGCTGAGGATCGAGGATCCCGTGGCGGCGATCGGCGACACGCCCTCCCGCTGGGCCATCACGCCCATGGCGCCGATCTGCCACACCCATCCTGGCACGTAGCGGTACAGATTGGTGACGCTCCAGATGTGCGCGGCCCGCCAGAAGGAGAGCCGCCCGCCCCACTCCACGAGCATGATCCGCCACGTCTGCACGAGCACGGCGTACGCGGTGACGATCACGCCGCCCGACGCCAGCACCATCCCCCACCGCAGGTGCGTCTCGAGCGGTTGCGAGGTGTACGCCTTCCAGTTCCTGGACATCGCCCAGCCGACGTACGCCACCACCGCGATCGAGAGCACGGCGCTCAGGGCGCGGACCCATGCCTTACGCCCCACGCACCACGCTCCGGTACAGGTCGGCGTACCGGGCCGCGACGGCGGCCGGCGAGAACCGGTCGAGGACGACCGTGCGGGCCAGCAGGCCCAGGGCGCGTGCCTGGTCGGGGGCCCCCGCGAGCTTGTCGAGCGCCGCCGCGAGGGCACGCGGCGTGCGTTCGGCCAGCAGGTGTCCCGTGCGTCCCTCCTGGACCACGTCGGGCAGGCCGCCGGAGTCGAACGCCACGGCGGGCGTGCCGCAGAGCATGGCTTCGACGGCGACCAGTCCCAGCCCCTCATCGTGCGACGGGACGACGAGGGCGAGGGCGTCTCGATAGAAGCGCACGAGTTCGGACTGCGGTTTCGCGCCATGCCACACCACGCGGTCGGCGATGCCCAGTTCGGTGGCGAGCGCCTCGAGGTGGCCGCGAATGGGACCGTCGCCCACGATATCGAGGTCCACGCGATGGCGCATCGCGGCCAGCGCCTCGAGCAGCAGGTCGATGCCCTTCTGCGGCATCACGCGCCCGACGAACAGCAGCCGCGAGCCGGCGGCGGGCCGGTCGGCCGGTGTGAACAGCGCCGTGGACACGGGCATCGGAGCGACGAGCGGTTCCACGCCGGGCGCGAGCGCGCGCACTTCCTTGGCCAGCCACGTGGAGACGGTGGTCACGGCGCCCGAGTTGCGCATCACGAACCGGAACCCCCCGCGGGACGCAGGCACCGCTCGCGCCATGCGGACGTCGGTGCCGTGCATGGTGGTCACGAGCGGGACGTGAGCGCGCGATGCGGCCCAGGCCGCGGAGAGCCCGGACGGGAACCACCAGTGCGCGTGGACGACGTCCGGGCGGTCGAGGCGGATGTGGCGCGACGTGCAGCGCGCGGCGGCGGTGAGGAGTCCGAGGAGGCCGAGCTTGGCGGAGAACGCGGCGCCCACCTGCTCGGCCATCGTGCCGGTATAGGCCAGGGTCTCGAAGCGCGTGGGCGCGTAGCGGAAGCGGGTGACCGGGATGCCCTGCAGGACGGCGTGGCGGCTCAACCCGGGGGCCGCCGGCGCGAGGACGTGCACGTGCACGTCGTGCTCGGCGAGGGCAGCGGCGAGGCCGAGAAGAAAGTTCCCCGCCGCGTCCCCGTCGATGCGCGGAAACGAATGCGTCAGCCAGAGGGCGCGCACGCGATTACCGCGACGCGTTCGGGTCGCGTTCGACGGCCAACTCCTCGAGGCGGCGCCGCAACTCGCGAACTTCGGCCCGTTGCCCGGCGATCTGCTCTCCCATGAGCCCGGTGGCGAAGAAGACGCTGCCCAGCAGCAGGCAGGTCTGGATCACCGTCCAGACGGCGCGCAGTCCCTCGCCCGTGAGCCAGAGCCAGAGGAGCGCGGCGATGCCGGAGACGACGCCGATCGCGAACAGGGCGGCGCCGAGCATGCCGAAGGCGAGGAGCGGCTTCTTGCCGAACCGGAGTTCGAACCAGACGGACAGCATGTCGAGGACGCCGACCGGGATGCGCGAGATGCCGAACTTGGACTTGCCGGCGTGGCGCGGATACAGCGGGACGGGAATCTCGGTGACCGTGAACCCCTGAGCGGCCGCGAGCACGATCATGTACCGATGCCAATCGGGGCGCACGGGGAGCGCGTCCATGATCTCCCGCCGATAGGCCTTGACCGAATTCAGGTCCTTCACCGGCACGTGGAAGAGCAGCCGGCTGAGCCCGTTGTAGATGCGGGAGACGAACGCCTTGTCGTACTTGCCCTGTTTGAAGCCGGTGACCATGTCGGCTTCATCGGCGAGGATGGGCTGGACGAGTCGCGGGATGTCCTCGGGTTTGAACTGCAGGTCGGCGGGGTAGAAGACCAGCACGTCGCCGCGCGCGTTCAGGTACCCGGTGCGCAGGGCGTCGGCGATGCCGCGTTGGGCGCGGTGCCGCACGGCGCGCAGGAACGGATAGCGCGCCTGCAGGGTGTGGAGCACGGCCCAGGTGGCGTCGGTGCTGCCGTCGTCGATGACGATCACCTCGTAGCGCGCGTCCGACGACCGGAAGGCCGCCTCGGCCTGTTCCATGAACAGCGGGAGATTCTCGGCCTCATCCTTGGCCGGAACGAGCACCGAGACGTCCACGGGGGCCGCCGTCATACGCGTTTCCGCATGCGCGCCGAGAGCACGCCCAACTGATCGCGATACTTGGCCACGGTCCGGCGGGCGATCTGCACGCCCTGGCGCTGGAGGATGTCCACGATTTCCTGGTCGGTGAGCGGATGCTGGGCGGATTCTTCGCGCACCAGCTTCTCGATCTGGGCGCGGATGCCGCGGGCCGAGACGTCGTCGCCGCCGGTGGTGGTGAGGCCGGAGGAGAAGAAGAACTTGAGCGGGAGGACGCCCCGCGGCGTCTGCACCCACTTCTCGTTGGTCACGCGGCTGATCGTGGACTCATGCATGCCGATGGCTTCGGCCACTTCACGAAGGGTGAGCGGCTTGAGGTGCTGGATGCCCTTCTCGAAGAACTCGTGCTGTCGCTCGACGATGTAGTTCATGACCTTGAGCATGGTTTGGCGCCGCTGCTCGATGGCCTGGATCATCCAGGTGGCGGCATTGAGCTTGGTGGCGATGAAGTCCTTGTTCTCCCCCTGGAATTTACCCTTGTCGCGAGCGATTTCCTGATAGGCCCGGCTCAGCCGCAGGCGTGGAAGATTGGCGTCGTTGAGCGACACCCGGTACTTGCTGTCGATGCGGTCGACGATCAGGTCGGGGATGATGTAGTGCTCTTCGGTCTTGCTGAACCGGAGGCCGGGCTTGGGATCGAGCTTCTGGATCTCGTCGGCCGCGGCCTGGACCTCCTGCACGGTGAGCCCGTAGCGTCGCGCGACCTCGGGCCAGCGGTGGGCGATCAGGTCATCGAAGGCGTCGTGGACCAGGCGGTACGGCAGCGCATCGGCCCGTTGATGGTCGCGGAGCTGGAGCAGGAGGCACTCGCGGAGGTCGCGGGCGCCCACTCCCGCCGGATCGAGCGCCTGGATGACGTGCAGCATGGCCTCGGCCTCCTCGATCGTGAACAGCGGGAGCGTCGAGAGGTCCTCGCCCTCGCGGTCGGCGGCCGCGCGGACCGCCTCATTCACGCTCGCGAGCAGTTCCTCGACCGTGCAGGCCAGGTATCCGTCCTCGGCGATGTCGCCCACGAACTCGGTGGCCAGGACTTCCTGGCGTGGGGTGAGATCGAGGAGGGAGAGCTGCTCCATGAGGTGATCGGAGAGATCGCCCCGGTCCACCGTGACCGGTTCGTACTGTTCGCGGATCTCGCTCTCGGCCGGCGCGCCGCCCGCGTCGAACCCATCGAGGAGGATCTCCTCCCAATCGATGGCGTCGTCCTTGGCCGCGTCGTGCTCCGCGGCGTCGTCCTCGGCCGCGGCATCGAGCGCGGGGCTCTCCTCTTCCCCGGGTTCCGCTTCCTCGTTCTCGTCGTCCTCGGGCTCGATGAGGTCGAGGAACGGATTGTTGAGGAGTTCCTGTTTCAGGTGCTGCTGGAGGTCCAGCAGCGGCATGTAGAGCAGGTCCATCGCCTGGTACAGGCGCGGATTGATCTTCAGTTCCTGCCGCAGGCTGGTGCTTTGCTGAAGACCTGCTTTCATGCGCGGAGGCGGATCAACCGCCGGCGGAAGCGAAACGCGCTCGCAGGCGCGCGGTGAGCGTGGGGCCCAGATAGATGTCGGCCACCGTATCGTCGAACACGAGATCCCGGACGGTGCCGGATACCTTGACCTGTCCATCGAACATGATGTAGGCCCGGTCCACAATGTCCAGGGTCTGCTCCACATTGTGGTCCGAGATGAGGACGCCGATGCCGCGATGGCGCAGCCGGGAGACGATGGTCTGGATGTCGTTGACGGCGATCGGATCGACGCCCGCGAACGGCTCGTCGAGCATCATGAACTTGGGCTGGGTGACGAGGGCCCGGGTGATCTCGAGGCGACGGCGTTCGCCTCCCGAGAGCGCGAATGCCTTCTGGTGGCGCAGGTGCTTGATGCCCAACTCGTCGAGCAGCGTCTCGAGCCGCCGCTCGCGCTCGGCGGAGGGAATGGAGAGCGTCTCGAGGATCGCCAGGATGTTGTCTTCCACCGACAGCTTGCGGAAGATGGACGGCTCCTGCGACAGATAGCCGATGCCGAGCCGCGCCCGCTTGTACATCGGCAGGTTGGTGATGTCGACGCCGTCGAACAGGATGCGGCCGGCCATCGGCTGGATGAGGCCGACGATCATGTAGAAGGTGGTGGTCTTGCCCGCCCCGTTCGGCCCCAACAGCCCCACGATCTCGCCCTGCCGCAGGTGGACGGCCACATCGTTCACCACACGCCGCCGGCGGTACATCTTGACCAGGCCCTGCGCATCGAGCGTGCTGTTGCCGGGGACGGCGGCGGCCTCCGGTTCGGCCCCGGCGTGCTCGGCGGCGCTGGTCGGGAGTTCGCCGGTCTGCCGCATGGCGGCGGCCACTTCGGCGCGGCTCGCCATGATGTCACGCCATATCGATTCGGTGAAGCGGATCGTGGCATCGGGGCTGGCCAGCCCTTCGGGCGGGAGCACGATGAATCCTTCGGCGGCGAGCCTGGGGAACACCGAGCGGGTGAGGTGTTCGCGGACCTCGTCCAGGCTCAGGCGACCGGCCTCGCGTTCGGCGTCGCGTCCGGCGGCGCGGAGGGTGGCCAGGTGATCGTCGCGGTACACGACGGCGGCGCGATCGAACGCCGCCGCCCCATCCTCCCCCGCGACGCTGATCAGGGCGTGGAGGGCGAGCGCGGTGGACCGGTCGCCGTGGGAGATCCGCTCGACGAGCGCGACGAACTTTTCGGAAACGGCAGAATCGCTCATGGGCGGGGCACGGCGGGTGGAAGGACGATCGGATCGACGCCGGGCGGCGGGACGGGATGTCCCGGTGGCTTGGCGGGCGGCTTCTTGTCCGGCGGCTTCTTGGCCGGCGGCTTGCCGCACAGGGTCGTGGTGGTCGAGTCGGGCGTGGGCTCGAGGAGGAGGCCGCGCGACTTGCCGATGACGTCGACGTTCTTGACCCCGCCGTCCTCCTTGAACGTGGCGATGATGCGCTGGCCCACCGAGTAGCTGACGGCGGGGGCGCAGAGCGATGTATCGCGCGGCGCCATGTTGTAGAAGGCGCTGGCGCTGTCGATGGAGACGAGCCGGCGAATCTGCGGCGACTTCGCGGTGTCCTTGGCCGGGAGCGTATCGAAGTAGGCGATGATCGTGTCGCCCTTCATCCAGTCCATGTCCTTGGTGCGGAACTTGACGGTGTCGGGCTTGCTCTCCGCGTAGGCGTGTCCGATGGCGTGGATCTCGCGGGCGCGCTGGCCCGGCATGACGACGTCGATCGAATCGGCGAGGAGGCTGTCGGTGGCGGACCTGGCGCTCGCCCGCCCGGGGCCCCAGGCGATGGCGCGATCGAGCACATCCTGCTCCAGTCGCAGGTCGATGGTGTCGGCGCGGAGCTTGAGGTCCTGGCTGTTGGCCACGGCTTTGCCCTTGGCCACGACGCGGCGCAGCTTGCGGTTGCGCGAGAACAGATCGATGAGCGTGCCGACGAGCGTGAACGGCTTGGCGTCCTTCTTGCCCTGGATTTCGGGGCCACGCAGGAGGTGCATGATCTCGTGCCGGCCGTCGAGGAACATCGAGTCGCCGTGGGCGGTGAACTCCTGCCGGGCGATCTGTACATCCCCGCCGGCGTAGACCAGGCTGTCACCGTCCATGAACACGTTGTTGGCCACGACCTGCATGGGCGGGGCGGGCTTGCCCGTGGAGTCCTGCTGCACGAGGGTGATGGTGGGGCGGCCGGTGGCCGTCATCTGGGCGAGGGGGCGCGTTTTGGGAATGGGGCGGAGATAGGTGGCCACCGGCCCCTTGAGGCGCGAGCCGCTGGGCATCGTGGCATCGACGTTGCCCGTGGCGACGACCCGCTCGTCCGTCATGAAGTAGTTGAGAAAATCAGAATGGAGGTTGAACCTCGGCTCCTGATAATACACGTGCCCCACGAGATAGAAGCGCTTGTCGTCGCCGTACTGCTCCATGCTGTCGGCCCGGAGGTTGATCTTCTTGGCCGGGCAATGCACCACCACGCCGCCGCCGAGGTACGTGTTGTACTGGCCGCTCGGCATCTTGACCATGATCTGCCGCGTGGAATCGGTGTTGATGGCGTTGCAGCGCGTGGCCTGGGCGGCGGCCGTCGCCGGGGCCCACGCCACGGCCGCGAGGATCGCGCAAATGCGGGTGCGCATCAGTGATCCGGCAGCGTGGTGAGGACACCCGAACCGCCGGCGGCACGCCGGATGGAGATCCGGTTGAGATCGGGATCGGCGCTGAAGCCGATCCCGCGCTGGACGCGGTCGCCCTGGGTGAGCACGAACGACGTGTCGCTCGAGATGAGGTTCGTGGCCTGGTTGTAGCGCAACTGCGGGGTCTCGAGCTTCTTGCCGTCGAGCGTCGTGATCACCACGTGTCCCCAGCCCTCGAGCACCAGCGTGCGCATGTTGTAGCGGCCGCTATCGGCCTGCATCGTGCCGTTGGGCTCGCCGGTGACCGTCCGGAAATTCACGCGCACGTTGCGGAAATCGAACACCGTCTGATCGTTGAACACGAGGGCCGTGTCGGCGGTCATCGTGCCGCGCTCCACGCCCTGGTTGGTGAGGATCGAGGAGAACTGGAACATCACCTGCTCGGCGCTGTCGGCCACCGACGGCATATGCGTGACCGGCGGCGCGGCGGTGGGCTTGCAGGCGGTGGCGCCGAGCGCGGCGGCGGCGAGGAGCGCGAGGAGCGATCGGGTCATCGGATCCGTGCCCGCATCAGGTCGTGGAGGTGGACGACGCCGACGAGGTGGTCGTCGGCGTCGACCACCGGCATCGCCATGATGCCGTGTTGTTCCATGCGGAAGGCGACGGCACTCGCGAGTTCGTCGTCGCGGGCGATCTTCGGGGCCCGCACGAGCACGCGGTCCATGGTCACGGAGAGAATATCGGCTTCACGTTCCATCATGCGCGTCAGGTCGCCGGCGGTCATGATCCCCACGATGTGATCGGTGTCGTCCAGTTGGATGGCGATGCCGCGCTTCTCGGCGAGCAGTACGATTGCATCGCGCATCGTGCCGCCGCGCCGCAGCACGGGCAGGTCATCCCGCGTCATCACGTCGCCCACCCGCGTGAGCAGGCGCCGCCCCAGCGATCCGCCGGGATGGAGGCGCGCGAAGTCCTCGCGCCGGAACCCCTTCACTTCGAGCAGCGCCACGGCGAGCGCGTCGCCCAGCGCCAGGGCGACGGTGGTGCTCGTCGTTGGCGCGAGATCGTGCGGACAGGCCTCTTCTCGTACCCACCCGTCCAACCAGAGGTCCGCGAGTCGGGCCAGGGTCGAGTCGCCCTCGGCGGTGAGGGCGATGAGCTTCACGCCCAGGCCCTTGAGCTGCTCGAGGAGTCCGAGCAGTTCGTCGGATTCCCCGCTTTTCGAAATCAGTATGGCCACGTCGTCGCGGCCGACGATGCCGAGATCGCCGTGGGCGCTGTCCACGGGGTGCAGGAAGGCCGCCGGCGTACCCGTCGACGTGAGCGTGGCCGCGATCTTGCGGCCGATCAACCCCGACTTGCCGACGCCGGCGACGATCACCCGCCCCTTGGATTCGGCGATGAGATGCACCGCGTCGGCGAACGATTCGCCGATCCGCGATTCGGTGGCGGCCAGGGCTTCGGACTCGAGGCGCACGACGCGCCGGCCGAGGGCGATGATCTCCGGGCGCTTCATCGGACCCCGGCCCCCGTCATCGACCGTTCACCGACATAGGCCTGCCAGAGGGGCTCCCACTCGCCCCGCGCCCCGAGCAGCGCCTCGGCGAACTCGCGCACCGCCCCGTGCCCGCCGGGCCGGGTGAGCACGAGCGCGCACTCGCGGCGCACCTCGGCCACGGCATTCGCGGCGGCCACGGGCAGGCCCACGGCGCGCATGACCGCGAGGTCGGGGAAGTCGTCGCCCACGAACGCCACGTCGGCCGCGGCGATGTGGTGGCGCTGCAGGATGGCGGTGAGGGCCGGCAGCTTCTGGGCGTTGGTCCCCTGCGCCACGTCGTCGATCTCGAGTTCGGCCGCCCGCACGCGGACGCTCTCGGACACGCGGCCGGTGATGATCGCCACCCGCAGGCCCGCGCGACGCAGGAGGTGAATGCCGAGTCCGTCCTGGATGTCGTAGCGCTTGAACTCCAGGGGCTGGCCCTGCACGGCGCCGAGGTAGATGCCGCCGTCGGTGAGCACCCCGTCCACGTCGAGGGCCACCAGCTTGATGCGGCGGGCGAGGGCGGCGTCGATCATGCGCGCACCAGCGCCCACAGGGCCACGGCCCGCTCGATCAGCGCGTCCAGCTGCTCGAGCGGCACCATGTTCGGTCCGTCGCTGGGGGCGTGGTCGGGATCGGGATGCGTCTCCATGAACAGGCCGCTGGCGCCGGCGCCCACGGCGGCGAGCGTGAGCGGCGGAATGAACTCGCGCGCCCCGCCGCTGGCGCCGCCCGTGCCCTGGCCGGGCCGCTGCACGCTGTGCGTGGCGTCGAAGATCACCGGCGCATCGCATGCCTGGCGCATGCGGATGAAGTCGCGCATGTCGACCACCAGATCGCCGTACCCGAAGAAGGTGCCGCGCTCCGTGACCGCGACTTCCGGAGGCGTGGCGGCGGCCTCGCGCACCTTGTCCACGGCGCCCCGCATGCCTTCGGGGTGCATCCACTGCCCCTTCTTGATGTTCACCGGCTTGCCGGTGGCTCCCGCCGCGACGAGGAGGTCGGTCTGGCGGCAGAGGAAGGCGGGAATCTGGAGCACGTCCACGACCTGGGCGGCGGGCGCACACTGCTCCGGCAGATGGACGTCGGTGAGGATGCGCAGGCCCGTGGCCTGCCGCACGCGGTCGAGCGCGGCCAGCCCCTCGTCCAGTCCGGGCCCGCGGTGCGCGCCCGCATTCGAGCGATTGGCCTTGTCGAACGACGCCTTGTAGATGATGCCGCCAGGCACGCGTTCCGCGAGCGCCGCCAGATGGTCGGCCACGCGCAGATTTAGCGCTTCGTCCTCGAGGACGCAGGGACCGGCGATCAGGAAGAAGGCGTCGGTGGGAAAGGCGCGTGGCACGTCAGTCCGCCGCCTCGACCAGCCGGCCCGGCTCGCCCTGCGGCGCGCCGGCATGCTTGGCCCGATACGCCGCGGCGATGAACCCCGCGAACAGCGGATGGGGGCGCATCGGGCGCGACTTGAGTTCGGGGTGGAACTGGCAGCCGATGAACCACGGATGGGCCGGCAGTTCGACGATCTCCACCAGTTGGCCGTCCGGACTCAGGCCGGAGAGCTTCAGCCCCCGCTGCACGAACAGGTCACGGTACGCGTTGGAGACCTCATAGCGGTGGCGATGCCGCTCGCTGACCTCGGCCATGCCGTACACCTCCGCGGCCCTGGACCCGCGCGCCAGGCGGCACGGATACGCGCCGAGGCGCATCGTGCCGCCCATGTCGGTCACGTGCTGTTGCGATTCCATGAGCGAGATCACCGGATTGTCGCAGGACGGCGCGAACTCCGACGAATGGCTGTCGTCGAGCGCGCAGACGTCGCGCGCGAACTCGATGATCGCCACCTGCATGCCGAGGCAGATCCCGAAGAACGGCAGGCCGGACTCCCGCGCATAGCGAATGGCCTCGACCATGCCGTCCACGCCGCGCACGCCGAACCCACCCGGCACGAGCAGGCCATCGTAGCCGTGCAGCAGGTCGGCGGCCCGTTCCGGGGACGTGAATTCGTCGCTAGACAGCCAGTGGATGTCCACGCCCACATCGTTGGCGATGCCGCCGTGGATGAGGGCCTCCTGCACGCTCTTGTAGCTGTCCACGAACTCCGTGTACTTGCCCACGACGGCGATGCGCACGCGCTCGCGGGGGGCGAGCACGCGCTCGACCATCGTCCGCCACGCCGACAGGTCGGGCGCGGGGCGCGCGATGCCCAGCTTCTGCAGCACCATCTCGTCGAACCCCTGGTCATGGAACGCGAGCGGGATCTGGTAGATGGTCCGCACGTCGGGGCTCTCGATGACGCAGCCGAATTCGACGTTGCAGAACAGCGCGATCTTGCGCTTGATCTCATCCGACACCGGGCGTTCGGTGCGCACGATGAGGAGGTCGGGCTGGATGCCGATCTCCATGAGGTCGCGCACCGAATGCTGGGTGGGCTTGGTCTTGAGTTCGCCGGCCGCGGCGATGTACGGGATGAGGGTGAGATGGACGAAGATCGAGTTCTCGCGGCCGATGTCGTGGCGGAACTGACGGATCGCCTCCAGGAACGGCAGCGATTCGATGTCGCCGACCGTGCCGCCGATCTCGACGATCACCACGTCGTTGTCCGGCGCGATGCGGCGCATGGCCGCCTTGATCTCGTCGGTGATGTGCGGGATCACCTGCACCGTGGACCCCAGGTATTCGCCGCGGCGTTCCTTGGTGATCACGTTGAGGTAGATCCGGCCCGTGGTGACGTTGTTCGCCTGGGAGAGCGCCCGATCGATGAATCGCTCATAGTGGCCGAGGTCGAGATCGGTCTCGGCGCCGTCGTCGGTGACGAACACCTCGCCGTGCTGGAACGGCGACATCGTCCCCGGGTCGACGTTGATGTACGGATCGAACTTCATCATCGAGACCCGCAGGCCGCGTTCCACCAGGAGGCGCCCCAGGGAGGCGGCGGCAATGCCCTTGCCGAGTGACGAGACGACCCCGCCCGTGACGAAGATGAACTTCGTCGTGTGTTGGCTCCCGGTGGTTGGCATCAGTTCTCACCCTGGTTGAAGTTCGTCCACTCGGCGTTGGCGCGGATGAGATCGTCTTCGGTATCGATCCCCACCCGCGCCGGCTCCTCGATGTGTGCCACGCCCATGGCCAGACCCGCGGCCAGGGGACGGAGCTGCTCCAGTCGTTCGATACGCTCCAGCGGATGCTCCGGCAGCGCCACCCACTGGGCGAGCGCGGCACGGGTATACGCGTAGATGCCCAGGTGTTGCCATACCCGGCCGGCCAGCTGCCGCGCATCCGTTGGGTCGCGAAGAAACGGAATGGCCGCCCGTGAAAAATACATGGCGCGCCCATCGTCGGCCGCGACCACCTTGACCACGTTGGGATCCCCCAGGATCTCGGGGCCGGCTGCGACGGCCGCCGTGCCGAGCGAAAATCCGCCTCCCGCCACCATGGCGGCGGCTCCCCGCACGGCGGCCGCCGCCACGAACGGCTCGTCGCCCTGCACGTTGACGATCGCGTCGAAGCCGGCGAATTCCGCGCGTGAGGCAACTTCGGCCACCCGGTCGGTGCCCGACGGATGGCGGGATGCCGTGAGCGCCACCTCGGCCCCATGCTGCCGGGCCGCCTCGGCGACCTCCTCACTGTCGGTGGCGATGATGCACCGCTCGGCCACGCCCATGGCCTGCACACGTTCCCACACGCGGATCACGAGGGGACGGCCGGCAAGAAGGCGAAGGGGTTTGCGGGGGAGGCGCGTCGCGCCCAGGCGTGCTGGGATGACGGCAAGCGTCCTCATGGGCGGCGCCAAGCCGCGCGACCGGCCGCAAGATTCACGCCAGCTAATTTACGCGCGCCGCGGCAGAAACGCAAATACAACGCGCGCAAGTGGTTTCGCGGCGTCGGGCAAGCCTACGCGGCCCGCGAAAGCTCGAGGAAATTGCGGAGAATGGCCTTCCCGTGTTCGGTCTTGATGGATTCCGGGTGAAACTGCACGCCGAACACCGGATGCTCGCGGTGCCGCAGCCCCTGGATCTCTCCCGGATCGTCCGCCGAGTGGGCCACGACCTCGAGCGCCGCAGGCAGCGAATGCGATTCCACCACGAGTGAGTGGTAGCGCATCACTTCCATCGGGCTCGGAAGGCCGGCGAATACGCCGGTGGCCTGATGCACGACGTGGGAGGTCTTGCCGTGCATGACCTGCGCGGCCCGAACCACGCGCCCCCCGTACGCCTCACCGATCGCCTGGTGGCCCAGGCACACGCCGAGGATGGGAATCGTGGCTCCCCACCGGCGTACCGTCTCGACGGTGATCCCCGCCTGCGCCGGCGCGCACGGCCCCGGCGAGAGGACGATGGCCGTCGGCGCGAGGGTCGCGATGTCCTCGACCGCGATCGCGTCGTTGCGCTCGACGAGGAGATCGGCTCCCAACTCGCCCAGGTACTGCACGAGGTTGTAGGTGAACGAGTCGTAGTTGTCGATGACGAGGATCATGATCGTGTCCGGGAGCGTTGGTCAGGCCCGTGGATGATACTGCCGATGCACGCTTCGCAGGTACTCCCGGTCCACGTGGGTGTAGATCTGCGTGGTGGAGATGTCGGTGTGTCCAAGCATCTCCTGCACCGCCCGCAGGTCCGCCCCGCCCTCCAGGAGGTGGGTGGCGAATGAGTGGCGGAGCGTGTGCGGCGAGACGTGCTTCTCGATCCGCGCGCGCTCGACGTACTTCTTGAGGATGGTCCAAGCGCC
>Ga0307372_10005667_pt1 | contig 18631 bp, 14 predicted proteins | sample OX1MG_FD_202533 | JGI IMG/M metagenome (GOLD analysis project Ga0307372, IMG submission 202533) | Soil microbial communities from Risofladan, Vaasa, Finland - OX-1 | ecosystem: Environmental > Terrestrial > Soil > Coastal area > Acid sulfate soil | place: Finland: Risofladan, Vaasa | collected...
CGGAATCGAGGTGCTTCGCCGGTCACGGTCGGGGGGCGCCAAGAAGGCCGCGCCGGCCAAGAAGAGCCCGGCTCCGGCCAAGAAGGCTACCCCGGCAAAGAAGGCGGCTGCGCCGGCCAAGAAGGCTGCGCCGGCCAAGAAGGCTGCTCCGGCCAAGAAGGCTGCTCCGGCCAAGAAGGCTGCTCCGGCCAAGAAGGCTGCTCCGGCCAAGAAGAAGGCTGCTCCGGCCAAGAAGAAGGCAGCCCCGGCCAAGAAGAAGGCAGCCCCGGCCAAGAAGAAGGCAGCCCCGGCCAAGAAGAGGGCCTGAGCCCGGGGCGTTCTAGTCCCGCCGGTTGGTCTTGACGTCCCGGAAGGGGATGTCGGCATCGATGGAAGGCTCTCGGGGCAGTCCGAGGCTGCGCTCGCCAAGGATGTTGTGCTGAACCTCATCGGTGCCCCCGGCAATGGAGCCGGCCGGGACCGAGACGATGATCTCGGCCAGGATCCCGCCTAGGACCGAATCGGGCCCGTTGAGCATGGCGGCCGGGCCGGCCATCTGGGCGTGAAGCGAAGAGGAGCGACGGGCGATGTCGGTGCCAGTCAGCTTGGCCAGCGAGCCTTCCGGTCCGGGGGCCTGACCCTGGGCCCGGGCGGCCAAGGCCCGCCGGACGTTCCAGCGGGCCACCCGTTCGCGCATCTCCACGTCGGCCAGCCGCTGGCGGATGAGTGGGTCTTCGGAGCGGCCTGACTCCTTGGCCTGGGAGGCCAGCAGATCGGGACGTCCGGCCCGCTGCGGGTACCAGGAGTAGGTGCGCAGGTAGTCACCGTCCTCGTCCATGGCCTCCCGGACCGTGCGCCCAGCGGCCGAGGTTGACCCGGGGGCGCTGCGGTTCGCTCCCAGGTTGCGCTCGTGGGCCAGGGTGGTGAGGGCCGCGGCCCAGCCAACGCCCTCGGCGCCGACGATGTTCTCGTGGGGCACCGCCGCATCGGTGAGGAAGACCTCGTTGAACGAAGCGTGGTTGTTCATCTGGCGCAGGGGTCGGACCTCGACCCCGTCTTGGTGCATGGGCAGGGCGAAATAGGTGATGCCCCGGTGCTTGGGGGCGTCCCAATCGGTGCGGGCCAGCAGCATCCCGTAACTGGCCGTCTTGGCCCCGGTGGTCCACACCTTCTGCCCGTTGACGATCCACTGGTCCCCGTCCCGCACGGCCCGGGTGGTCAGGCCGGCCAGGTCCGAGCCGTTGCCCGGCTCGCTGAAGAGCTGACACCAGCGCTCCTCCCCGGTGAGGATGCCCCGCAGGAGACGGCGCTGGAGATCCTCGGGACCGTGGCGGAGCAGGGTCGGGGCGGCCAGGGCCATCCCGGAACCGCCGGCCGCTCCTACTGCTCCGGCCGCGGCCATCTCCTCGGCCAGACCGGTGGCGTAGGAGTCGGGCAGGCCCCGCCCGTAGGCGTCGGCTGGCCAGGTGGGAGCGGCCCAGCCCGAGTCGACCAGCAGGCGGCGCCACTCGGCCAGCGGGCGTTCGGGGTCCCACCACTCGGCCAGCCAGGCCCGGAGTTCGGCTCGGGCCGTCTGCTCATCGGGCGGGGTGGCCACGGAACGCCTCCCGGTCAGTCCGTGCGCTCGGTGACGTGGGCGATCACGTACAGCCGGCCATCGACCCGCAGCGGCTCCAGCCGCACGTGGATGGGGACCAGGGTCCCGTCCATGGGTCGCTCCAGTTCCGGCTCCAGACCGGGGTCCATCTCCCGGTCGTTGGGCTCAGCCTGGTAACCGCGGCGGTAGGCTTGATGACCCCAGCGCTTCTTTTCCGGCACCAGCATCTCGATGAACTCCCCGGCGATGTCATCCGACGCCACCCCGAAGAGGGCCTCGGCCGCGGCGGTCATGAGGGCGATCTGGCCCTCCTGGTCCACCACCACCAGGGCTTCGGAGGCCGACTGGAGAGACGTGACTGCGCTGGGGAGCTCCGTGCTCGACATGGGCGGCAAGGTACACGTCCCATCCGGGCCGTCCGACAGCCCTCAGGGGCGGCGGGGTACACCGGCGCCGACCCGCCACCGGTCAGACTGACGGCATGGCGATTCCGGGGGGACGCGCCGGTCAGGTCAGGGCCTACCTGGGTCTGGCCACCGTGTGCGGGGTGCTGTTCCTGACCTTTCTCGATAACACCATCGTGAGCGTCACCCTGGCCGACATCCAGGGCCGCCTCCACGCCGGGGTGGTGTCGTTGCAGTGGGTGGTCAACGGTTATGCCCTGGTCTTTGCCGCCCTGATGTTGACCGGCGGGACCCTGGGTGATCTCCTCGGGCGCAAGAAGGTCATGCTGGTCGGTGTCGGCATCTTCTGCGCCGGCTCGGTGCTGGCCGCACTGGCCCCCAACGTCGATGTGCTCATAGCCGGCCGGGTAGTGATGGGGGTGGGAGCGGCGGCATCCGAGCCCGGCACGCTGTCGGTCATCCGCCACCTGTATCCGGACCGGGCCGTGCGGGCCCGGGCCGTGGGGATCTGGGCGGCGGTGTCCGGCCTGGCCCTGGCTCTGGGCCCGGTGGTCGGAGGCGTGCTGGTGGGAGTGGCCGACTGGCGGGCGGTGTTCTGGTTCAACCTGGGCTTCGGCCTGCTGGCCTTTGCCGCCGCCGCCTGGGTCCTGCCCGAGAGCTCCGATCCCGAGGGCCGCCACATCGATCTGCCCGGCTTCGTGCTCGGTGCCGGGGCTCTGGCCTGCTCCGCTTTCGGGATCATCCTGGGTGAGACGGCGGGCTACACGCGATGGTGGGTCATCGCCCTCTTGGCCGGTTCGGTGGTTCTGGGCTTCTTCTTTGTCCAGGTCGAGAGTCGGACGGGGGACCCCGTGCTGCAGATGTCCCTTTTCCGTAATCCGACCTTCAGCGGCGCCAACGTCATCGCCTTCATCAACTACTTCGCCACTTTCGCCATCTTCTTCTTCTGTGCTCTCTACCTGCAGTTGATCGGTAACCGCACCCCGGCCTCGGTGGCCCTCATGTTCGTGCCCATGGCCGTCGGCCTGGTGCTGGCCTCGACACTGACCGGGCGTTGGGTGGCCGCCTCCGGGCCGGCCGTGCCGATAGTCGTGGGCTGTCTGCTGGGTGCGGCTGGGACCCTGGCCACCGGGGCGGTCATGGGACCACACGTCACGTTCCTGTCTCTGGCCCCCTATCTGGGGGTGGCCGGGGTCGGCTTCGGGATGGCCGTGGTGCCGGTCACGTCCTCGGTCCTCAGCGTGGCACCCGCCGAGCGCTCGGGCATGGCCGCCTCGGTGACCAATACGGCCCGGGAGATGGGGGCGGTCCTGGGGGTGGCGGTGCTGGGGGCTCTGGTCAACACCACGCTCACCTCCAAGCTGGTGGCCACCATGAAGACCCTGCACATCCCCTCCAGTTACCAGAGCCTGGTGCTCACCTATGTGCTGACCGGCCAGAGCCCGTCCTCCATTGCCGGAGTGAGCACCAGCAACCCGATCATCAAGGCCCTGGAGGCCAAGATCACCGACGCCGCCTATCACGGCTTCCTCACCGGCCTCCGGACCGCCCTGGACCTGGCCGGAGCCATGCTGGTGGCCGGGGCCGTGGTGGCCGCCGCCACCGTTCGCCGGAGCCGGGCCCATCCCGACCCGGAGGCAGCCGACCCGGTGGCCCGGTCCGGTCCGGCCTTTAGTATCGGTACGTGACCACGCTCTATTTCCGGCAGCTGCTCTCGGGCCGGGACTTTGCCGTCGAGGACGCCATGGCGGCCCAGATGGTCAACTTCGTCTATCTCATCGGGGACCGCGACACCGGTGAGGCGGTGGTGGTCGATCCGGCCTACGCCGTGGCCGAGCTAGTCGACACCCTGGAGGCCGACGGGATGCGACTGACCGGCGTTCTGGCCACCCACCATCACCCCGACCACGTGGGCGGTTCGATGATGGGCCACGGCATCGAAGGCATCGACCGCCTGCTGGAGACCTCCGACGTCCCGGTTCACGTCAACCGCCATGAGGCCGGCCTGGTCACCAAGGTCACCGGGGTCGGCACCGACCAGCTGATTAGCCACGAAGGCGGGGATGTCCTCCGGGTCGGGGGCCTGGAGCTGCGCATGATCCACACACCCGGGCACACCCCGGGCAGCCAGTGCTTCCTCTTCGAAGGGATGCTGGTGGCGGGCGACACCTTGTTCCTCCAGGGCTGTGGGCGCACCGACCTGCCCGGCAGTGATCCGGAGGCCATGTTCCACAGCCTGCGTACCCTGGCCGCCTTACCGGATGAGACGGCTCTGTTCCCCGGCCACCGTTACTCCCCGCCGTCCTCGGCGGTCATGGGCGCGGTCAAGGAGATGAACCCGGTACTGCGCGTGCCGGACAAGGAACAATGGCTGGCGGCCTGGAACTGAGGGGCGGCGCAGCACCGGTGGCGGCACGCCACTGAGGCCCTCGGGGGCCCGGACAAGGGGGAATCGATGCGTAGTACGGAGTGGAGCCTGGGCCGGGTGGTGAGGGACAACGCCGCCGCCTTCGGGGACCAGGTGGCCCTGACCAGCGAGGGCGGCCAGGTGACCTGGCGGGAGCTGGACGAGCGGTCCAGTCGCGCCGCCCACGCCCTGGCCGCCGAGGGGGTCGGTCCGAACAGCCGGGTGGCCTTCCTGGACAAGAACACCCCCGAGTTCTTCGACGTTCTGATGGGGGCGGGCAAGCTGGGCGCGGTCATGGTGCCGGTCAACTGGCGCCTGGCCCCGGCCGAGATGGCCCACATCATCGAGGACTCCACCGCCACCGTCCTGGTCATCGGGGCGGAGTACACGGCGTCGGTCAAGGAGATTGGCCCGGACCTGACCCAGGTGAAGCGGACGGTCGTGCTGGGTCCCGAATACGAGGACTGGCTATCGGCCCACCCCGCCACCGACCCCGGTTATGAGTCCAAGCCGGAGGATGTCGCCATCCAGCTCTACACCTCCGGCACCACCGGCCTGCCCAAGGGGGCCATGTTGGTCAACGCCAACTTCGGAGCCATCCTGGATCAGGTGGTGGGCCCGTGGCGGCTCGATCCAAGCTCGGTCAGCGCCGTGGCCATGCCCCTGTTCCACATCGGCGGTTCGGGTTGGGCCCTGGCCGGCATGACGGTCGGGGCCCGCTCCGTGGTCATCCGGGAGATGGTCCCCGCCGATCTCATCCGTATCTTCGAAACCGAGAAGGTCACCAACGCCTTTCTCGTCCCCGCCGTGCTCCAGATGGTGTGCGCCACGGAAGGCGTGGAGAAGGCGGACTTTTCCGCTCTGCGAGCGATCAAATACGGGGCTTCCCCCATCACCGACGAGGCTCTCAAGCGGGCCATCGCCACCTTCGGTTGCGAGTTCATCCAGCTCTACGGACTGACCGAAACCACCGGGGCCATCACCCAGCTCGACGCCGCCGACCACGATCCGGGCGGGCCCCGCTCCCGCCTGCTCCGCTCGGTCGGTAAGCCCTATCCGTGGGTGGAGATCCGCATAGTCGATCCCGACTCCGGTCAGGAGCGGCCGGCCGGGGAGGTGGGCGAGCTCTGGGCCAAGGGCCCCCAGACCATGAAGGGGTACTGGAACAAGCCGGAGGACCCCCACCGGGTCATCGACGCCGAGGGCTGGTTCCGCACCGGTGACGCCGGGTTCCGGGACGAGGACGGCTACATCTTCCTGACCGATCGCATCAAGGACATGATCGTGAGTGGCGGGGAGAACATCTATCCCGCCGAAGTTGAGAACGCCTTGGCCTCCCATCCGGCGGTCGGTGACGTGGCCGTCATCGGCGTGCCGGACGAGCGCTGGGGCGAGACGCCCAAGGCCATGGTCGTTCTTCGTCCCGACGCCGAGGCCGGCCCCGAGCAGGCCCGATCCATCATGGATTTCGCCCGGGAGCGCCTGGCCCATTACAAGTGCCCGACCTCGGTGGAGTTCATCGAGGTGCTACCCCGCAACCCGTCCGGCAAGGTGCTCAAGCGCGAGCTGCGCGAGCCCTACTGGGAGGGACGGGCCCGCCGGGTCAACTGAGCGGGTGTGAGTTGGCATCCAAAATGGGAAGAATCAAACCGGGAGCCTGCGTCGGCGGGTGGCAGGGAGGCCGGATCATGAGCAATGCCGAGGATCATGCGCTGGGGCTGGAGCTCCAACTCATCGAGTTGGTCGAACAACAGGAGCGGGCCCGGATTCAACACCGGGACGCCGATGCGGCCGCGGTTCAGACCGAGATCGACGCCCTCCAGGAGGAGTTGGCCCGGACCGGTGAGGTCAGAGACGCCGGCTCGGCCCACATTCACGACGCCGACCCGGCCGCCTGGCCCGCCGGCTCCGCCGCCTGAGCTCAGCCCCCTGACGCCGGGCGGCGGCCGGCGGAAGACGGTGGGTGCAGTCCGGACCGGGCCCCCGTGCCCACCTGCTCGGCGACGATGTCCCGCAAAAGGTCCCGCACCGCCCGGGCCGGCGCCGACAGCAGTCCGCGGTGCCGGGTGACCACCCCCACCGTGCGGCGGGGCAGTCCCTCCACCGCCACCGTCACCCAGCGGTCATGGAGATAGTCGGGCACGGCGCAGGCGGGCAGTATGGCCGGGCCGTGGCCGTCGAAGGTCAGTGACGCGATGAGGCGTACGCCGTCGATGTCGGCCTTGGGGGTGAGGGCGACGGGCTGATCGCGGCCTTGACCGAGGGCCGTCTCCAGTTCCCGGCGCAGGGTGGTGCCCTGCATGGGCAGCAGCAGGGGGATGGAGCACAGCTCCTCGACGGAGATGTCGGTCCGGCCGGCCAGGGGATCGTGCCGGGCCACCACCAGGACCAGGTCCTCATCGAAGAGGCCCTCCCCGTTGAGGTCCTCATCGGCGGAAGGCAGGCTGCTCACGGCCAGGTCCAGCCGACCGGCCTGGAGGCGGTCGGCCAGTTCCGCCGATGTGCCCTCGGCCACGCTCAGGTGGACGCCGGGGTGCTCACGGCCCATCTCCTCCAGCACCTTGGGGGCCAGCCAACGGGCGGTGGTCCCGATCATGCCCAGGCTGACGGTGCCGGCCACCACGTTGCGCACGGCGGCCACGTCGGCCACCAGGGCCTCCATCTCCACCATCATCCGCCGGGCCCGGTCCACAACCACCTTTCCCTCCTCGGTGAGCGCCCCCCGGGAGCGGTCGAACAGCGGCGTACCCAACTCCCGCTCCAGCCGGGCGATGTGGGTGGACACATTGGACTGCACCGTTCCCAGGGCGTCGGCGGCGGCCGAGAAGGTCCCGTGCTCGGCCAGAGCCAGGATGGCTGACAGCTGGCGCAGCTCCATGGCTCGGGACGCTAATGGGGGGGCGCGGTAGCCTTGGCCGGTGGGGAACACCGCCGCCTTCTTCGACCTCGACCGCACCGTGCTCCGCCGGGCCAGCGGGCCGCTCATCAGTGAGGCCCTGGCCGCCGCCGGGGTGGTGCCCAGCCGGGGGGCGGGGGTGGGCGGGCTCTTCTACCGGATCTACGACGTGGTGGGCGAGACCCTGCCGTCGATGGCCATGGCCCGGGCCGCGGCTCTCATCGCCCGGGGCTGGCCGGCCGACACCGTCCGCCAAGCCGGGCGGGAGGTGGCGGAGAAGCTGGAGGAACTGGTGGCCCCCTTCGCCCGGCCGTTGATCAAGCATCACCAGGACATGGGTCACAGCGTGGTGCTGGCCACCACCACCCCCATGCATCTGATCGAGTCCTTTGCGGCCAAGATGGGCTTCGACGACGTCATCGCCACCCGCTACGCCGAGCGCGACGGTGCTTTCACCGGGGCCCTCGAGGGTGAGTTCGTGTGGGCCCGGGGCAAACTGGCCGCCGTCCGGCGCTGGGCCGGCGCCCACAACGTGGAGATGTCCGACAGCTTCGCCTACTCGGACAGCTTCTACGACCTGCCTCTGCTCGGTGCCGTCGGTCATCCCGCCGCCGTCAATCCCGACCCCCGCCTGCTGGCCGTAGCCACCCTGCGGCGCTGGCCCGTGCTCAACCTGGACGCCCCTCCGGGGGTGGTGAAGGTGGCCGGGGTCGAACTGATGGACATGGTGCGCTGGGTGTCGCATCCCGCCTTCGTGCCCTTTGCCAACTTCGACATCGAAGGGGCGGAGCACATCCCCTCCACCGGGGCGGTGATCGTGGTTTCCAATCACCGTTCCTACTTCGACTTCGTGGCCATGGGCATGGTCGTGCTGGGCCGGGGCAGGAACCTGCGCTTCCTGGGCAAGAAGGAGGTCTTCGACGCCCCCGTCATCGGCTCGCTGGCCTCGGCGGCCGGCGGCATCCGGGTGGACCGGGGCACGGGCAGCGCCCAACCCCTCGAGGCGGCTGCGGCCGCCCTGGAAGGCGGGGAGGCCGTGGCGATCCTCCCCCAGGGCACCATTCCCCGGGGCAAGGAGTTCTTCGAGCCCAAGCTGGTGGGCAAGACGGGGGCCGCCCGCCTGGCCACCATGACCGGCGCCCCGGTCGTTCCCATCGGGCTGTGGGGAACGGAGGAGGTGTGGCCCCGGCGCATGCGGGTACCTCGTATCCATCAGATCATCAACCCACCCAAGGTCCGCGTCCGGGTCGGCCCGCCAGTGCCGCTGTCGGGCTCGGATCCGCACGCCGACACCGAAGCCATCATGAAGGCGATCACTGAGCTGCTGCCGCCCGAGGCTCGTCGCCGCCGCCGCCCGACCCCGGAACAGATCGCCATGGCCACTCCCGCCAACGTGCGGGCCGAGGCCTGAGCCCGCCGGCCCGCACCCGGGCGCTCGGCGCTCCGGGACCGCCGGCCCGCACCCGGGCCGCCGCCGGCCTGGGCCGAGCCGTGGGACGCGCCTCGCGCCTGGCCGGCCGGGGCGGTGGAGGAGTCATCGGCGGGCGGGTCACCCTGCTGGTCGACCCCGACGCCCTGGCCCGTCTGGCCCGGGGCCGGCGCTCGGTGCTGGTCAGCGGCACCAACGGTAAGACGACCACCACCCGGCTCCTGGCCGCCGCCCTGGCCACGGCCGGACCGACCGCCACCAACTCCGGCGGGGCCAACCTGCCCTACGGCCTGGTGGCGGCCCTGTCCTCGGCTCCTCCCGGTGGGCTGGCCGCCCTGGAGGTGGACGAGGCCTACCTCGGCCCGGTGGCCGACGCCGTGCGGCCCGAGGTGGTGTGCCTGCTCAATCTGTCCCGGGACCAGCTCGACCGCATCAACGAGGTGAGGATGCTGGCCGGGCGCTGGCGCCGGGCGCTGGAGAGCGCCGCCGGCACCTCTTCGGCCGCGGCCCCCTGGGCCGGCGCTTCCGGGGCCGGCGCCGCCTCCAGCGGGCCGGTGGTGGTGGCCAACGCTGATGACCCGATGGTGGTGTGGGCCGCCTCGGGCGCAGCCCGGGTGGTGTGGGTGGGCGCCGGCCTTTCCTGGCGGCTGGACGCCACCGGTTGTCCCCGCTGCGAAGGTCGCATCCAGTTCACCGACACCTCCTGGTCGTGCGGGGACTGCGGGCTCGCCCGCCCGGACGCCGAGGTGACCGTCGATCAAGTAGCCATGACCGACCGGGCCGGAGGCCGCCATCCCTTCACCCTCTCCTTGCCGGGCCACTGCAACCGGTCCAACGCCGCCATGGCCGCCACCGCCGCCTCGCTGCTCGGCATAGGTGAGGCCCAGGCCCTTACGGCCATGGAGCCGGTGTCCGATGTGACCGGCCGCTACGGCGTGGTCCGGGTCGGAGGGGTGCCGGCCCGCCTGCTCTTGTCCAAGAACCCGGCCGGCTGGATGGAGATATTCGATTTCTTGCGGCCGGCGCCGTCCCCGGTGGTGGTGGCCATCAACGCCAAGATTGCCGACGGGCGTGATCCGTCCTGGCTGTGGGACGTGCCCTTCGAGCGGCTGGCCGGCCGCCAGGTGGTGGCTACAGGCGAGCGCTGCCGGGACCTGGCCGTGCGGCTGCGCTACGCCGAGGTCGGCCACGTCATGGTCGAGGACGCCGTGGCGGCCGTGGTCGAGGCGCGCCGGCTGGGCGATGACTCGGCGCCGGTTGACGTGGTGGCGAACTACACGTCCTTCCAGGGACTGCGCCGGGCGGCCGTGAATGCCTGAGGTCAACGGCCGGGCGGGTTCAGTCGCTTCCCCGCCGCCGCCGCCGCCGCCGGTCGCACGCCGGAGGGACTCGGCCGTGCGGGTGGTGGTGGTGCACCCCGACCTCCTCGGCACCTACGGGGACGGCGGGAACGGCTTGATCCTGGCCCGGCGCCTGCAGTGGCGCGGCTTCGCGGTCGAACTGGTTGAAGCCATGTCGGGCACCCCGGTGCCCGCCTCGGGAGACGTCTATTGCCTGGGCGGGGGAGAGGACGCTGCCCAGCACCGGGCCGCCGCCGAACTGGCCCAGGGCAGCCCACTCGGAAAGGCGTTGGACAACGGTGCCGCCGTGCTGGCCGTGTGCGCCGGCTTCCAGGTTCTCGGGCACCGGTACCCGTCCGCCGACGGGCAGGTGCGCGACGGCCTCGGACTCATCGACATCGAGACACTCAAAGGCACCGGCCGCCGTCCCGTGGGCGAGTTGGTGGTGACGCCGTCGGCCGGCCTCGGCCTGCCTCAGCTGAGCGGCTACGAGAATCATGGTGGCCTGACCTCCCTCGGACCCGGCGCAGCGCCACTCGGGCGCGTCGAGGCCGGCATCGGCAATGGTGGGGGAGACGGGAGCGAGGGCGCCGTGGTAGGTCGTGTCATCGGCACCTACATGCACGGGCCGGTGCTGTCCCGCAACCCCGCCCTGGCCGATGTGATTCTGGCTTCGGTAGTCGGGGCGCTCGAGCCATTGGATGACTCTGACGCGGAATCGTTGCGAGCCGAGCGGCTTGCCACCGTTGGCGTCACGCGCTCAGCCGGCCGTTCGCGCTGGACTGATCGGTTGACTTCGCGCCGCTGATGTGCATAATTTTCGGTAAGTCCTTAGGGCATGTGCGGAGCACGTAGCTCGAGAAATCGGGGCCTTGGTTTAGTACGTCCCAGGCTCTTGTCTTCCGGACACAACTCATTTACGTTGCTCAGCATGAGCGTTACCGATTCGCGTTCCGGCCTTGCCGCGCATGGCGATCTGGCCGCCGAGCAGGCCTATGTGGATCAGGCCTATGAGTGCCTGGCCGCCATGCGTGAGCGGGCCGAGTACCTAAAGGGCCTCGGCTACATGGGTGGAAACGTCCACGCCGACACGGGACTCAGGCCGGAGGCGGCCGGCTATTGGGACCGCGACAAGCAGCAACGGATCGATGACCTGGCTGACACGGCGGCGGCGCTGTGCTTCGGCCGCATCGATCGCGCCGACGGCGGTGAGTGGTACATAGGCCGCCGGCACGTCGAGGACTCCGTCGGGGAGCCGGTCGTTACCGACTGGCGCGCCTCGGTGGCGACGCCGTTCTACCGGGCGACGGTGGTTGACCCTATGGGGCTCGCTCTGCGCCGGCGGTTCCTGATCGAGGGCCGCACCCTCTCCGACCTCTTCGATGAGAACTTGGCCGATCCCGACTCGGCCGCCGCCGGCGCCTACGTGCCCGACCCGTTGCTGGCCGAGGTGACCCGGTCGCGCACCGGGGAGATGCGCGACATCGTCGCCACCATTCAGGCCGAACAGGACGTAATCATCCGGGCTCCGCTGGAGCAGTGCACGGTGGTACAGGGCGGCCCCGGTACCGGTAAGACGGCCGTGGGTCTGCACCGGGCCGCCTTTCTTCTCTATGAGCACCGGGAGCTGCTGGAGCGCCAACGTCTGCTCATCGTCGGACCCAACCGCATCTTCCTGCGCTATATCGCTCAGGTGTTGCCCTCCCTGGGTGAAGTCGCCTCCACCCAGCTGACCATCGAGGGCCTGGCCGGGGCGGCCTACACGGTGCGGGCGGAGGACTCCTCCGCCGCGGCGCGGGTCAAGGGTGATGGCCGTATGGCTGAGGTGGTCCGTCGGGCCGTTCTCGACCAGGTCAGTCGCCCCACCCAGGACCAGGTCCTCACGACCCGCTATGGCTCCCTGGTCCTCCCCGCCCCTGACCTGGCCGCCCTCATCGACACCGGCATGGAGCGGGTGACCCGCATCAACGACTACCGCGCCGTCCTGCGCCAGCATCTGGTCGACCTGGCCTGGCGGGTGCACCTGGCCAAGCCCAGCAGCGACGTGACCGACCGGGAGGGCCTCGAGGCGGACCTGCGGGCCAGCGCCGAACTCAAGGCCGGCCTGGACAAGATGTGGCCGAATCTGACCGCCGCCGGCGTGATCCGGCGCCTGCTGGGGAACCAGCCGGCCCGGACCCGGGCCACCGCCGGTCTGCTCCGCGACACCGAACGCGACCGGCTGGCCCGCAAGGCGGCGGCCAAGGTGGGGGAGGAGCGCTGGACCCGGGCCGACCTGGCCCTCCTGGACGAGGCCGAGGATCTCATCTCCGGTCGCACTCCCAGCTACGGCCACATCGTGGTGGATGAGGCTCAGGACCTATCGACGATGGAGTTGCGCATGATCGCCCGCCGCAGCCGGTCCGGTTCCATGACCGTGCTGGGCGATCTCGCCCAGGCCACCGCCCCTGGGGCCCTGACGGACTGGAACGACGCCCTGGTCGCCTTGGGCGCCGCCGATGCCCGCTACGAGGAGCTGACCGTCGGCTACCGAGTGCCTGAGCCGATCCTCTCCTTTGCCAATCGCCTGCTGCCTGAAGCGGCCCCCGGCATCAAGGCGTCCACCTCGGTACGCCAAACGGGGAGCGCCCCCCATCTTGTCCGGGTGGCCGCCTCCGCCCTCGGCGCCGAAGTGGCCGCCGCCGTCCGCACCCTGCTCACCACCGACACCTCGGTGGGTGTGGTCGTTCCCGACTCCCTCAAGGACCCGGTGGCCGCGGCTCTGCAGGAGGCCGGCATCGCCTTCATCGACGGCCAGCGCACCCTGAGCCTCGGTGATCACGTCACCCTGCTCCCGCCGGCCGCCACCAAAGGTCTCGAGTTCGACGCCGTGATAGTGGCCGAGCCGGTCGCCATCGTGGACGAGGAGCACGGCAGCCTGAAGTTGCTCTATGTGGTGCTGACCCGGGCCGTGCAGCACCTGACCATCGTGCACTCCGAGCCGTTGCCCGCCGCCCTGACGCACTAAGTCAATCGACGAGGCGCAGCCCGGACGGCGCCATGGACGCCTCCGGTGCCGAGGACAGCTCGACGACGAACTCCGTCCGGTCGGCGGGGAAGACGTGCTCGGCGGTGATGACGGCCTGGCCATCGGCGGTCCGGGTGATCCGCTCGCAACGCAGGACCGGGGAGCCCACCGGTATCTCCAACAGCGCCGCGTCCTCCTTGGACGCCGCCCCGGCTCCGATGGTCTGGGAGGCGCCGCCGAGGTCCACATCCAACAGGTCGTAGAACGAGGCCCGTTCCACATCGTCCCGGGACAGCGAGGAGCCCAGCCGGGCCGGCACCCACACCGTCACCCGGGCGAAGGGAAGGCCGTCGGCCAGGTTGAGCCGGCGCACCTGAAGTACCTCGGCCGTGCCCAGGACCTCGGCCACGTGGGCCGGGGCCGGGACGAAGCCGAAGTCGAGCACCTTGCGCTCGGGGCGGCGTCCCGAGGCAGCCAGGTCTTCCTCGATGGTGCCCAGCCGCCCCAGGGTCTGGCGCAGCGGCTCCACGGCGGCAAACCACCCGAGGCCCTGCCTCGCCCCCGCCACCCCCTCGGCCCGCAGCAGCTCCAGCGCCTTGCGCACGGTGACCCGGCTGACGGCGTAGGTTCTCGACAAATCGGACTCGCTGGGCAGCAGGCCACCCGGTGCGATCTGGCCGGTCTCGATCTGGCCGCGAAGCTCATCGGCGATGGTCCGGTAGCGCAGCTCTCGCACTTGCGGCTCCTCTTCCACTTGTCCTATACTTGTATCACATAAGGAGGTTCCCATGCCTGCGGTAACCGCAATCACCCCCGTGGAACTCATCGAGGCCGTCTACGCCCACCTGCCCGAGCGGGTCGAGATAGGCCGGCGCCGTCTCGGCCGCCCGCTCACCCTGACCGAGAAGATCCTGTTCAACCACATGGCTGATCCGGAGGGCCAGGAGTTGGAGCGGGGCCGGACCTACTCGGAGTTGTATCCCGACCGGGTGGCCATGCAGGACGCCACCGCCCAGATGGCCCTCCTCCAGTTCATGACCGCCGGCCTGGACCGGGTGGCGGTTCCCTCCACCGTGCACTGTGACCATCTGATCTCGGCTCGGGTGGGTGCCCGTCAGGACTTGGCCGTGGCCGAGGAGACCAACGCCGAGGTCTACGACTTCCTCCGCAGCGTGTCGGCCCGTTACGGGGTCGGCTTCTGGCAGCCGGGCTCGGGGATCATCCACCAGGTCGTATTGGAGCAGTACGCCTTCCCCGGCGGGATGATCATCGGGACCGACAGCCACACCCCAAACGCCGGCGGCCTGTCCATGGTCGCAATTGGGGTCGGCGGGGCCGACGCCGTGGACGTCATGGTGGGTGGGACTTTCGGAGTGCGCTGGCCCCGGCTCATCGGCGTGCGTCTGACCGGAGAACTCAACGGCTGGACCGCCCCCAAGGACATCATTCTGAAGGTGGCCCAGATCCTCACCGTCAAGGGCGGCACCGGCGCCATAGTCGAGTACTTCGGTCCCGGCGCCGACAGCATCAGCGCTACGGGTAAGGCCACCATCTGCAACATGGGCGCCGAGATCGGCGCCACCTGCTCGCTTTTCCCTTATGACAACCATTCGGCCAAGTACCTCAAGTCCACCGGCCGCGAGGCTTACGCCGATCTGGCTGACCGGGTGGCCGAGCACCTGAAGGCCGATCCCGAGGTCGACTCGGATCCCAAGCGTTTCTTCGATGAGGTCATCGAGATCGACCTGTCCAGCCTCGAGCCTCACATCGTCGGCCCGCACACCCCCGACCTGGCTCGCCCGGTATCGGCCATCGGCGCCGAGGCCAAGGCCAACGGCTGGCCGGTCGAGCTGTCCGACTGCCTGGTCGGTTCCTGCACCAACTCCTCCTACGAAGACATCACCCGGGCCGCCTCCGTGGCCCGCCAGGCCTCCGCCCGCGGCCTTCGCGCCCGAGTTCCGCTGTTGGTCACCCCCGGCTCGGAGCGGGTGCGGGCCACCATCGAGCGGGACGGTCTCCTGGACGATCTCGAAGCCATCGGCGCCACCGTCCTGGCCAACGCCTGCGGTCCCTGCATAGGCCAGTGGGACCGGGAGGACGTGGCCGAGGGCCAGGTCAATTCCATCCTGACCTCCTACAACCGGAACTTCCCCAAGCGCAATGACGGCAGCGCCGCCACCCTCGCCTTCATCGCCTCCCCCGAGACGGTGGTGGCCTACGCCCTGGCCGGAACCCTCGACTTCAACCCCCTCACCGATGAACTCGACGGCGCCCTGCTCTCGCCTCCCGTCGGTGAGGAACTCCCGTCGGCCGGCTTCGAGTCCGGCGAAGCCGGTTTCCTCGCCCCTCCCGACGACGGCTCCGATGTGGCCGTCGAGGTGCACCCGAGCAGCACCCGCCTGCAACTGCTCGAGCCCTTCTGTCCCAATCCGGAGGCCGAGCTGGACGACCTGCCCATCCTCTTGAAGGCCAAGGGGAAGACGACCACCGACCACATCTCCGCCGCCGGCCCGTGGCTGCGTTACCGGGGCCACCTGGAGAACATCTCCTCCAATCTGTTCCTCTCCGCCACCAACGCCTTCACCGGCGAGTCGGGCATTGGCCGTTGTCCGGTCCATGGCATTCCCGAGGCCTTCCCCGAGTGCGCCAAGCACTGCCGCCAAGCCGGCGTCGACTGGGTCGCCATCGGTGATGAGAACTACGGCGAAGGGTCCTCGCGCGAACACGCCGCCATGGAGCCCCGCTTCATGCGGGCCCGGGCCATCTTCGCCCGATCCTTCGCCCGCATCCACGAGACCAACTTGAAGAAGCAGGGCGTGCTGGCTCTGACCTTCGCCGATCCGGGTACATGGGACAAGATCGGGGAGCAGGACAAGATCTCCATCCTCGGCCTCGATGAGCTGGCACCGGACAAGCCGGTCGCCTGTCGCATCAACCACCCGGACGGGACCAGCGAGGACTTCGAGGCCACCCACACCATGTCCCCGGAGCACATCGCCTGGTACCGGGCCGGCTCGGCTCTCAACCTCATCCGCCACGCCACTCCCGGCTAGCCCGTCAGGCCGGCGTGGTCACGGCTCGGGCCGTCCAAGGCCGGGCCGTCCAAGTCCGGGCCGGAGGACCCGGGCCATTCAACTTTCAGCGATCGAACAAGTTATATTTCAGAATGGTTACGGAACGAACATCCGTTCTCCATCAGAAGACAAGATGCAAACTTCTGAGTCGGGTGGTCAAGTTGCATCCCTCATTCCGCGCCACTCGGAGTGGCCGCCGGGGCAAGCGGGACCGCTAACGGCGCGACCAGGGGGTGTCTGAGCCGGAGCCGGAGGAGCAAGGGGCGCCGTTGCCCTGGCCGGAGGTGCCGGTGGCGGAGGGGCTGCGGCTGGCGGACACGGGGAGGGCCCAGGATCGACGCCAGGCCGACACCTCGGGTCCGGAGAGGGAGGGCGAGGCTCCGGCGGCGGCCCTTCGCCGGGCTTGCCACCAGTCGGTGCGGAACTCGTCGGCCAGGGCGGCGACCGAAGCCTCAAGGCGCTGGGCCACCCGGCGGGCGTCATCGCCGGGCCCCGGGGTGATGGGGGCGCCCAGGCTGACGGCGGTGGGGCCGGGGCGGAGCCGGCCGGTGCCCTTGGGGAGGGCCTTGACCGTGCCGGCCACGTGGATGGGGACCAGGGGTACGCGGGTGCGGACGGACAGGTAGCCGGCGCCGGCCGAGAAGGTCTGGCCCCAGCCGTCCGGGCTGCGGCCGCCCTCGGGGTAGATGAGGATGCTCCAGCCGTCGTCCAGGAGCTCGGCGGCCAGGTCCAGGAAGCGGCGGCTGACCTTGGTGCGCTCGATCGGGATGGCGGCCAGCGAGAAGGCGAATAGGGCGCCCTTGAGCCGGGTGTCGAAGAAGTAGTCGGCGGCACCGGCCACGACCATGTGGTGACGGAAGCGGCGGGGCAGCACCGACAGGAGGAGCGGTGTGTCGAGGTGGCTGGAGTGGTTGGCAGCAAAGATGACCGAGCCTTCTACCCCGTCCAGGCGATCGGTGCCCTCGACGACGGGCGGGATGATGCCGTGCACCAGAGGCCGGATGACTCCGTCCAGCACGGCGGCCCGGGCCAGGCGGACGCCGTAGCGGCGGGCCCACTCCGTTTCGTAGTCGCTGCCCGTCCTGCTCTCGGGGGGCGGCATGGGAACGGAGGTGGGCCAGTTGGGCGGCGCCCACGGGAAGGCGCTGGGTCGGCGGGGGAGGCGCAAGCGGGGCAGGCGATCCGACAACCGATCCCCCAGGCGGTCAGCCAGGGTGTCGGAGAGCTTGTCGGACAGTCCGCTCACGTGACCTCGGCCATGAGCATGGGCGGGTTGTGCAGATGGGTGATGGAGGGATGCGGTCCGACCACATCACGGGCCATCTCCAGGGCGTCGGAGAGGGTCGACGCCGACTTGAAGCCCAGGCGGTGCACGGCGGAGCTGTCCCCGCCCACGATGATGACCCGGCCCAGGTGGGCCAGGGCATGCGATCCCCAGTACCACATGTAGAAGGGATGGACACCGTGGTAGGCGTGGCCGGTGCGATAGAGGTGGATGTACCACGGGTCGGTGGCGAAGCTCTCCTCGTAGCGGGTCTCGATCTCCTTGGGATCGGTGGTGTCGGAGAGAACCTGGTCGAAGAAGTCGATGTAGCTGGGATGAAAGACCGGGTCGAAGGCCCACGGGGTGGGGTGGGACATGATGACCACGCCGCCCTCGCGCACCAAGGGCTTGTTCCGGTACATGTTGAAGAAGTAACCGAGGCCGAGGCACATGACCAGGATCGGGTTCATCACCGAATTGACGTTGTAGGGGCAGATGTAGGGCAGCCCCATGGTCAGGACATCGGCCTGTCCCTCCACCGGGACCAGCTGTTCACGCAGGACCTGCTCGGTGGTGGCGGCATGAACTGCCTCCACCTCTCCGGCCTGCACACTGGTGAGACCCATGGGGGAGCGCATGGAGTTGAAGATGTTGCGCTTGATGCGCTCGGGGGTGCGGTTGACAGATGCGGACACGGCCAGAAAGGCGGCCCGGTCCCTTAGGTTCCACTCCCACTCCCGTTTGGCCAGGAAGCTGAACTGCTCCGGGAACGGGTCGTTGTTGACAGTGGTCTCGATCTGGAAGACCTTGACTCCTGAGGCGGCTATCAGCCGGCCCATACGCCAGTTGGAAGAGTGCAGCTCGCTGTGGCGCTGATCCATGAAGGAGCGGGAGTGCTGCATGGTGTGCACGTTGTGGTGGTGGCGCAGGCTCTTGTAGCTGGCCAGACCGGTGGCGACGCTCTTGTGGCCGCCGTCCATGGCCACCAGGTTGATGTTGACGTAGACGAGCAGGTCGCTGGTGGCGGCCCGCTTGTTGATCTCGACGTCCTCGCCCTGATCAGTGAGGCCGAGATGGATGAGATTTTCGGGATCCTCGGCGTCGTGTTGCTGGAGCAGACCGTGGGGAGCGAAGGCGTCGTAGATCCGATCCCCCAGGGCGTGGCGTAACTCGGGCTCGGTCATGCGCCGGTGCAGGGCCAGGGCGGCTATGAGCATGACGTCGTCGACGCCGG
>Ga0307372_10005669_pt1 | contig 18625 bp, 16 predicted proteins | sample OX1MG_FD_202533 | JGI IMG/M metagenome (GOLD analysis project Ga0307372, IMG submission 202533) | Soil microbial communities from Risofladan, Vaasa, Finland - OX-1 | ecosystem: Environmental > Terrestrial > Soil > Coastal area > Acid sulfate soil | place: Finland: Risofladan, Vaasa | collected...
AGGACAACAAAAGGGCAGGGAAGCGAGCCACCTTACGAATTTCTGCGGGAGCGTGGTTGAGCGGGGGGGAGATCAATGAGTTCGTCGTTGGCGATCTCGTTGCTGACAATGTAGCCAAGCGGGGTGATCGGGTTACTCCAGCCGCCGACATCCTGGAGCGCCTTGATGTTCACGCCCTTTTTGCGGGCCTGTTCGGTGGCCCAGCTATGGCGCAGATGGTGCGGCGAGAGGTTATCCAGGGGCACCTGACGGCCATCGGGCACCGTCTTCGTCAGATAGCGCCTCCCCAGCACGCGGACGCGCACGTAGGGGTCACCATATCATTTTGGGATTTTTCTACGCTAAGCTCTCAAGCCGCTTCTCAAGCCAATCTACCTTATAGACAAGCATGAGAGAAATGGAACTTCCTGTCAAAATCATGCACGTATTACCGCTCTCACAGCAAATAGGGGCATGATAAGAGCCCATATAGTTGTGGTAGTGGCCTTAGCGTAGAAAAATCCCAAAATGATATGATGACCCCAGTGTGATGAACGCCTGGCGTAGCCCTTCATCTTTTGCTGAGAAGTATCTCCTCAGCAGGAAGGGTGCTTCACTCCTATGAGTGACATGTCGCGTCCGCGTAACGTGGAACTTCTATGTGTGGAGAGCGCGAACCCTGATGTTCGCTGCCTCCTACGCGCTACATGCGTGGTTGAGTGGGGCAGAGCGCTCCTCGATATGATCTTCGCGGATGATATCTGGTTGTCGAGCTTGCTTCTGCTTTCGCTTCCCTGAGAACGCGTTGTGATGGTCATTTTGTCTCTTCTTTTCAAGAGTTGAGGAAAGCCCAGACTGGGTACACCTCTTCTCTTGAAAATATATTTGGTGTCCTTAAGCCGTTGCTGCCAAATACTGAAAGATTATCCACAACCAATAGGTTGCATCAGTGCTCATGGCCTCTGAAGAGCTGCCCCAGTATGCACCAGCGTGGACAGTGTTCTGGGAGCAGTTAACGGACTACTTGCAGTCGTTGGTTGCGGTAGCATGCGGCACTTTATACGATTTACCTGCCCCGCGCACACGTATCACCGGGCTGTGGTCTCTACCTCACTGGCTTCATGCCGCGCATGTCCAGCCATTTGAGCTTTTTCGCTGATACAGCCACACTCGTCAAACAACAGCAGTATGGAGGTCATAGAGAGCATCAATCACACGTTTGACCAGGATACCATCAAACTCGCCCGTTGTGGGCTGGTTCAGGCCAGGAGCATAAAGCAAGCCCATTGCTCCTCACATTATATGACCGCTGGGATGGATTGTCCCCATCTTCTTGCGTGGGCTATTATGAGAGTTTGTGGTTCTTCAATCCAGTTACACTGCACGGGCGGTCTCTACGCCGGTGCGTGCTGGCGTTGCCTTTTCAAAAATTTATAGTTTCCTCACCTTTAACCGCCACTTCTTGAACTTTCGCCACGGACTCAGTTCCGCCTTGACGTTTCCCAATATTCCAAGGGCATCGCTCATCGTTTTTTCGGTCTTCATGCCAGAGGTACCGAAATACCTCTCCTTCGCAAACCGTTCAAGAGCTCTTCCAGCAGCGATCTCTTCCTTGGACCACTGTGGTGCCCATATGACCTTGCTGTCTTTTATCCAGTAGTGAGATTGGCACTCGAAGCTCCAATTTCCGATTGAGGGGACTAGCGAAATCGTCTTGCCGTCAAAAATGAGCTTCCAATCTGTGGGGCTTAACAGAGTAACGACATCGTTTCTGCATCCGCAGCAACATTTGTGGATCACCGTTGTATATTGCATGGACACATAGAGGGTTTGCTCTTCCAAAACCTCAGGCATGAACTCGACGAATTCATGCCTGAGTAGCTGTTCCTGCATCATAGACACTGGTCTTCCTTTGTGAGCAGGTGGAGTTCAATAGTGTAGGTACTGTGGTCCTCATGCTCACAGTCCAAGTAGAAACCAAACAGCTTCTTCCACTTGATAACAGCTAACGCGGCGTTCAGCGCGTTCAGATCGGCAATCTGGATGTTACGGGCGTACTCATTGTGGCCGTTGCCGTCCGAGAAGGGTATTCGAGCTCGCGCACGATCGCGTTGTTCTGGTGTACTGGTCGTAATTCTGAGAGCCCCGCCCAGCAATTCTTCATCCATGTAGATACCCATTCCGACATCAATGAATGAGATGCCAAACTCCTCCAACTTCTCGACGATCAGTTTCTTCGCAGTGCCAGAGTCGAGGCAAAGAAACACGAAGTCCATTTGCCGCAACTGCTCTATATTCTCTGCGTCGATATAGATTTCATGGGCTACGATGCCTCGATGCATCTTCGCATACATTCCCTTGAGATAAGCTACCTTCCGGGGCTTTGCATGTAACTCTTCAACCGATGGAGCACCTGGCGACCTGAACGCATTGTGCTGCAAGTAGTCATCTTTATCGAAGAGATGAATCTCTTTTACGGGTGTTTTGGCGACAAGGTCCAGTATATAAGACCCTGTTCCGCCGAGCCCGACGATTGCAATCTTCCCCAGCGCTAGTTTCCTCATCGCGACATCAATTTCGGCTCTACTAGAGGCCGTATCGATATAGTTGAACACAATCTCCTCTTCCGCTACCGCCACAATGGGTGCGAAAGTTTTTGCTGTGATCGCAGGATCGATCGCCTGGGCAGGCCCAGACAGAATTGCTACATACGTCGTCACCTTGGCATAGTAATCTTCGTAAAAGTCGTTTGGCTTAGGCTTCGCTGAAAAAGTATGGCCGATGACAACCCCACTTGCAAGCTCGTGTCTGGTGCTCTGATTCTTGATTTGCTCTATTTCCTTACCATCTTCGTGGCAGGGGTGATCTCCTATAAAATGCGCGACGTGGTCGTCAGGCCGTGTCGTCACATCGCCCGCCAGAACCAGCCTTGCAACGAGGATGCCCCGCTGAATCTCCTTCTTAGCGTTCACATATGGAACATCCTTCACCAGCAAAAAGCCTGCTCGAATTTCCAGATTATAGCCCTCGTCGCGCAGGCGCTTCAAGTCAGGGCTACGACTTATCAGTTGCTGTAACACTAAAAACCATCCCATCTTTAATCTTGACCGTTCCGCCCTGCAGCAAGGTTCCTTCTGGATTTGCCTTTGGGCCGCGTCCATAGGTGACCGTAAACAATACATTTGGACCCATTGGCACTGGATCGAACGCGAGTTGGACGATTTGGTCAAACGACAATTCTTTTGTCGCTACCACTTTCCTCCGGACGTTCACGATTATCGTGAATTCCTTAGGCGGACCACTGTGGAAGTGTTCGTCCTCTTGCAGATAAACCAGCTCTGGGCCGTTCGAAATGGGCATGTCTTCCTTATCGCCACTCACTTCACGATAGAGGTCAAGTCCTGCTTGGACATGGACCAGCATATACAGCGCCTCACCTGTTGTCGGGTTGGGCGATTCGTAGGGTTTCTGATCGATGTGAATCCGCACGGTGTGCCTCTCTTCTTGTTCTTTGTTTTCCATAAAGGCCTCCTAACCTTACATTTCTCATTCCTGTTGGGATTTGCTTAGCCGAGTAGCTTTTTGATGAGTGATGCTTCTCGTTGTACATCTATTTAGATGGCGATAGCGCCTAACACTATAAGACCAACAAGTCCTTTCTTTAAGCCGTTCTCTTTGGGCTGACGAGCACTTGAACGCCAGTCGATATGTTGTGTTGATATATCCACTCAATATCCCCTTAAAAAAATTACTCCCAAAGGGAGTGTGAATGTGCTGCAAGCTGATCCTGGTATGGCATCAGTTTTCTGTCAGGTGTGACAGTGACCAGGTGCAACTCTTTGAGTCGGTTCGTCAGAGCAGAAATCGTGACGTGAAATTGGTCTTTGAGTGAATAGAGATTAGGCCAGCGGTAGATGTCCACATGAGCGCAAGCCGCCCGTAGAAGGTCCTGCGGCATGAGGATACAGGCTGCAAAACGCTCTGCTTGTAGTTCTCTCCGCTTAGCGTTACGGTCGTGCTCTGCCTCTGTGCTCATACGGCAGAGTACAATGCCCTGCTCCCGTGTATTTGGAAGCAGCAAGGTATCCAGACTGCCGCGATCAATATGCAGGACGGCATGCCCAAGTTCATGAGCAAGCGAGTATTGTTCTGTGCCCATGTATTGGTCAAAGAAAAGCTGCTTGTCCTCATTGACAATGATTTCAATACTGGGATGGGGATGACCCCTTGCCACAAGCTTTGCCAGCACCTGCACTCCTTGCACGTCAGAAATGGAATCGCGAACGATGGGAATGTCAACAGCGAAGTCGATGATTTCCTCAATTGGCACAGGTGGGGCGACAATTGGTTTATAATGGCGTCCATACTGCTGCAAGATTCGTGCAGCCTGCGCCTCAATCTCGTTATCTGAGATATAGCGATCAATCTGTATCGTCACTGGTGTCGTTCATCTCCCTAATTTTTATTTTGTTCGTCCGTTGGTGTAGTATCAGACTTACGCGCCAGGTTGAGCATCTGCCGATAGGTCTCATCAGGTAGTTTTCGTTCACTCAGCACGCGCAGGAGTTCCACTGCCTGCGGGTTTTCTTCGAGCACGGCTTTCAGGTCCTTCGGCACTTTTCCCGCCAGGTTAATGAGTTCATCCTCATCAGCCTTTAACACCTGAGCGATATGCCGAATGACATCCTCGCTAGGTGGCGCTAAACGTCCTCCCTCAATTTTACTGAGGTAGGTAAAATCTATTCCTACCTGGGCTGCCAGATCACGTTGGCTGATATTTTTCTGTTTCCGCAGATCGCGAAGACGCCTTCCGAACTCCATTGTTTTCCCTAGCTCACAGAATAGCTCTTGTTCTCTCTACTCATCCATCATAACACACGTTGAGTTGATTTGTCAACACAACTGCCATCTGGCCATCTGTTGGCTAAAAGCCATAGAAGATGACTTTTAGCTTGTGCGTATAATCAGGGCAGATGCCCGGAAAAACAATGCTGAACATGAGAAGTGTGTAAGAGACACACTTCTCATGTTCAGCAGATGTAAGTATCTGATTTTGAATGGCAAAACAGTCTCGAGAGGCAGATTTCTGCCTCCAAAAGCCCAGAAATATACAAAAATTCTACTTAGAGGAATCGTAATGTCACCAGTTTTGCGCCAGAACTATTTTTCGTTCCGTTACTGACATCTTATGTCCCCAATCTTCTTGTAGAGAGAAGAGAGACAAAGAAGAGCCAGAAAAAAAGAGAGTGCCAGCATCTGTTTTCCCTCTGATTTCCGCCTGCAAAGCCAATGGAGCGTAGTGCGAAGATGGGGTCATAACATTTTTTCGTCCCGTTTTCGGCTCTCCCGCACTTTTCGTGATAATTTGAGCCATAAAGCACCTGTCAAAAAATGAGAGCAAGGTGCGAAGCCAATCTCACAAGACAGGCATCTGGGATATGCTAGAGCTTTCACGAAAAGTGCGGGAGAGCCGTATCTCGTTCCGTTCGTACTCGAGGGCCTCATTGCTTCTGAGATCCGTCTATTCGCAGACTCTCTCTACTGGGTTGGCTTTCAGATCATCGGCTGGTGAGCGAAAGGGATGTTGGAATGAAGTTGCTATCGCTGTCCCAGAAACGGTGCGATACACTGGTGAGACAATCAGCCGAACGCATGGCTGACCGGGGCCGCGAAGGCGACCATTACCCCCGTACCAATTCCGCTGTCCTGCTGCTGCCCAATAGCTTACCGATCCTGCGCCTCCAGATCGCGGTGACGATCCAGCATCGTACACCCGGGAGCTTCTCGTTTGCCTTGCCGTATCTCTCACGAAGCGCAGATCCTATATAAGGAACGGAATGCGGGTGACAGCTTCCCGGCGGGTAGCTCCTGTTCCCACGCATGAGCGACGGAAGTTCCCGGCTGCGTCCTTGTTATCTTGCTGGTGGCGCATGGGGGTCAGGCATATGGTGCGCTCTCCCTGTATGCCTGGGTCCTGTGGGTGCGGGAAAGCACGCAGGGAAGCAGTACCGGGATGTGTGCAGGCGCTATCGGTGAGGATGAGCCAGAGAGAGATGCCATAATGGATGACGTACATGATATTATGTAGTCATGTTGTCCGCACAAATCAATATGCTTTCTCTGTGGTCCAAGGGGACGTGTCGCGAGCAGGCGCGCGCTGCCGAGCGGCACGGTGGAACATGCGTCTGTGCTTGCACAAGGCAACGCCTGGAAGGCACGCGCCTGCCTGATCGCTTGTTGGTTCTGGGTGTCTGGAAAAAGGAAGCGAGGGACTTGACAGAGGTGCTTTTTTGGGGTATTTTAGGGGTGGCACGAATTCATGATTTGTAAGGCAAATCATGAATTGGACGGAAATGACTGTGTTTCAGCTACTTTGTGCATTAAGATGGCTTATTTGGACCACGCACTTCAAATTAATTTGAGCTAACATCGGTGAACCGTAATTCTTATAGCCATTTAACATCTCCCTCCCAAACCTCCACCTTTCTTTCTTTTCACCGACAGGGGGCTTTTCTTCCGTTTACTTGTCATCGTAATAATCCAGGTAATAGTTGTGCGTGCCCAAACGAACGCATCCGTGATTGTTGTCACAGAACCAGCGTCCTTGCGCCAAGTACTGCTTGACTCGTTGCAGGTCTAGCCGCATTTCTTCCCATTGCGGTTGTGCGCACCGCCCGGAAAAACACCGCCTGAGGATTGAGAGTGCGTATTCGCTAGAAATGCGCACTCTCTTACGCTTAATTGACAACCGGCGTCTCGTGGTGGTATACTCCATCTAATTCCCGATTTGGGAGATAAATCGGGAATTAGATGCCGTTTAGAGGAGAAACAAACTGATGGATATGCCCATTTCGAGCGAGGGCGAACAGCGCGGCCTGGTCCCTGCCAATCCCCCTCATACCTCACAGCTGGACGAGCGGACGCAAAGGGTCGCCTTTGAGACGGCCCTCGAGACAGCCGGACGCGAGGCCAACGCGGGACGGACAAACGACGTCTTCGCCGAGTACCACCTCATCTGCCGACCCAATACGCTGCGGCGTCACTACTACGACCTGCGCTGCCTCTGCGAATTTCTGCTCGAGCAACGGCAGGTGCAGAGCTCTCCCCAGGAACTGGCACTCTCGGCGCAGGCCTGGCGCGGCATGACGTACGGGCTCGTCGCCGACTTTCGCGCCTGGATGCTCCAGCGCGGTTTCTCCATCGGCACGATCAACAACCGGCTCGCGACCGTGCACCAGTATTGCCGCCTCTGCGGGCCCCCGCCAAAGGGCGTCGGCGTCATTCCCGAACAGGAGTTCACCGCCATCCTGACCGTCTCCGGCTATAACGGCAAGATCGCCCGCAACGTGGATCAGCACCGCACGCGCGGTAATACCCCGACGCGCGTCGGGCGCAAGAAAGCCGACTTCACCAGGATCTCCGCGAGCGACCTGACGCGGTTACAGACCACCACCACCCCTGCTCCCCCACCCGCACGCTTCCCACGCGAACACGACCAGGTGCTGCCAACGCGCGACGCGGTGATGTGGTCGCTACTGGACGAACACCTCCTGCGCGTCAGCGAACTGGTTACACTAAATATAGAAGATATAGATTTTGAAGAGAACACCATCACGGTCTACCGGGAAAAAGGGGACGAGACGTGGGTCTACGAGATGGGATTGCGCACTGAGGCCAACCTGCGTGCCTACCTCACGCAACTGCGGGAGCAGGGACGGGAGACGGGTCCACTGTTTCTCGGCTACGCAGGCAAGCACATGACGACCAGTGCTATTAATAAGCGCGTCGGTCTGCTTGGAGCCCAACTCGGCTTTGGCGGTGCGTCCGAAGAAGGCAAAAAACACAAGATCAAGGGTAGGCGGAAGCAGCGCCTGTCCCCCCACGACTTCCGACACCACGCGGCCATCGCGTTGCTCGACGAAGGGACGCCCCTCAACGAATTACAGGCCCTTGGCGGCTGGAGGACAGCACACATGCCGCTCCAGTACGCAAAAGTGAGTAAAGACGCTGTCGTACGTTCACCTGGAAGGCGGAAGCAGAGAGGACAGAGGCAGGAGGACGAGCAAGAAAGGGACGGGCTATCCGGTCCTGAGGTATGAGTCCTCTCACGGCTGAGCGCGATCTCCAGATGGTGAAAGTTCAGTAGAAGATTTCGGGAACCTTTCGCGAGTCGGGCAGGCATCAGCGCATTTTGTTGCATCCGCAGTTATCTTTCCACCATGAGCAAGCAAGGTCGTCCCATGCTTGCGGCCTTATCTGCTGTCTTTGCTGGTCACCCTCTCCCTATTGCATGGGGTGGTGAGTAGTTACTCCCTGCTCAACTCATCTCCTCATCTTGCGCCAGTAGTCAGCCCTGGAGACCATTCCAAAACAGGGGCTGAGCCGACAAATGGACCTCGAAGGGCAGAGGAGAATCACCGATGAGGTTCGACCACCGATTCCTCGGTTCCCGGAATGGTCTCCAGCTAATATACAGTTAGCCATTTTTGCACAATTGAGCAAACTGCACTCTCACACGCTCTAACTCAGAAAGTCTGCTGTTTCGCTCCCAGGCAGAGCGTTCCCGCATCATTTCTGCAGCCTGCGGAGAACTCAATTCTATCATGTTTTCAATATATTCTCTTTCTTGTAGAAATTCAAGCGAAGCTTGAGCACGTTGAAAATATTCAGGAGATGCAATAGAGGAAAGCGTAGATAATATCTCATTCCGAAGCTGGCGGACGCGATCATAATCTTCGATAGCGGCATAGCAAGCGCAGAGGCGACGCATCAGTTGATCCCACTCCCCGATATCTTCTTCTGGTTTACCACTCCTTAAAGCATCTTCAAGGCATACGATAGCGCACAATACATCATCACTCTCAGTATCACGAGTAAGTTGCATTTTCTGAAAATAGCTTAGTCCGAGATACATCCGAACTTGAGCAAACTTCTTTGGGAACCTTCGTAAACAAAAAACGCTAGCAGCCTCTGTTAATACTTCTATCGCACTTATAGGGTTTTCTTCGTCAACCAGCAACCCACCCAAAAGAAACTGAAGACTCGCCAGTATCTCTGGCGACAGACTGTTATCATTACGTACGCGCGATAATGCATCTGGGAGAAGGGCTCTCAAGCTTGCTTGAGAACTTTGAGTACCTATAAGGGTAAGGGCGCTATCATTGTTCTCATACGTCGATCTCAATAACAAGAAATTGATGCTATTGCTGATCAAAGCGAGCCAAGGAGGAAGATCCAGTGGAACCAGAGCACTAAACTCATCTATATATGCATCGCGAACCGCTTGGCGTGTTCCCCCCATAACAATACCTCGATGCAGAATGGTCTTCTTCGCCTCTGGCATTTCGATCTGCGATTTCTTGGGAAATCGTCGAATGATGTTTGTAAGCAATTGCTCGCTCTCTGGGCGCACAAGGTCAAGATTATTTTCTAGAAATCTCCTGGACTCGCTAATGTTAGCGATGAGCAACCAACTTATAAGTTTTCTTCTAAACGCAAATGTAGTACTCCGTCTGGGATCAGAGGGACCACGCCTCAAGAGCCAATCGAAGAAACCCATGCTTCCCTCCTAAGAGCGCTTGTTTATCTAAGGTATCTAAAAAAACCAAAAACGACGCTTGCGTAAGGTTAGCTTTACAATAGTATCTGCACTATCAGGAGCTATATCGATTTTTGTAAGGGTAGCTCTCAGTGCTCGCACCGCTGCAGTCTGGATATTGACATCTTGTGATGCAGATGAGCGATGCGAAGCCGCGTATAACGCTTCGATGACACGGGGCTCATTACTCTTGATCTGTTCTAGCACCTTTGCAGCCGCACTGCGCGCAATAACATGAGAGTCGTGGAGAAGCGTACTACACAGATCATCAAGGTAAGACTCTGTAAGTGGCCAAAGCTTGCCAAGCGCCTCCACCGCAACTTTGCGTACCATACCCTGGCCCCTTGCCAGATTCTTGCGATCCCGCACAATGGTAATTAGATCAGGCAAAGCATCAACAGCGCCTGGACCTATGCAGCCGATGACCTCAACAGCGTGAGCGCGCATAACCCAATTTTCACTATGCAGTAGCTGTCGCATTCGAGGGAGTGCTGGAGCGGCAGCAAACTTCATGGCAACCAATGCCGCGAATGCCTCACTATAATACAGTGGATTGTATAACAATGTGCAGATCGTCTCCCACTTGTTGCCTGCCAGCGGCCCCAATTTCCCAATTTGCATCAAGGCTGCACTACGGGAATCACGATCCAGGCTCTCGTTCTCAGCTAATGCACAAAGCTCGTCTAGAAATTCTACGGCCTCAGTTCCGTAATCTTTCACATCATTGATTGTTTTGAAAAATTGGGAGTTCTTTTGTGCGATGGGAGGATTACGAAAAAATGAGTGAAGCTTCTCTCTCTGTTGTTGCTCTTCAAGTAGCTTCTCCTCCATTTTCTGTTGTCTACGAAGAGCATCTTGCTGATCAACAAATCTCTCTAAATTTCGATTTTGCCGAATTCCCTCAGCTAAAAGCCTTCGTATTTCAGTTTCATCGCGTGCGCGATTAAAGCCACTTATAACATCTTGAAAAAACATCTCACGCGCAGTTTCATTATACATTTTGAAAAATCGCTCTTTTAAAACTGGAACAGCTCGTGCTCCAAAAGAAAGAAACACGTCTTCTGCAAGACGTTGATTGCGCTCAACATCGAAGATCGTCCGAAACAAAATCAGATCCAACAATGGTTCGGCGGCCAAACCGAAACGACGAGCGGCCTCTAGGGCCTCGGTACGCACATCACCATTAGGATCTCCATGGTAATCGAGCCGACTCCTTTCAGGCTCTAAGACATACCAAGTCATTGAATCATCTTTGTTTATCATCTCTCTCAGAAAAGGCATAACTAGTGCGGGATCAAGAGTGAGAGTCGCCCACAAGGCTTCTTGGGCCCATGCCTGACCAAGTTTAGCGATTCTCTCAAGTTCCTCTTTTGTGGGCGAAAGTTGCAAGAGTAGAATCGCGGCTAATTGGCCTGTCTCACACGTTAGATTTGCACCCATCGCTTCTTGTGCGCCAATAAAGCGCATAAGTAAATCTCTAGCTGGCGAAGCTGCGCCTGGCCCCAAGCGGATCAGAGCTTTTAGCGCTGCAGCCTGTACTTCACCAATACCTTCTTCGTGCACTAATAGGTTACGCAGGTATAGTGCTGCTTCATCATTCTGAAAATTCCCCAACGCTTCGACAGCTGTGGCTGGTAAGCGTGGGAAAAATGCTCTCTGGTAGACAGATTTAAGGTTAGCAAGATCCTGCTTCCATTTTGTGAACAACTTTTGCAGGTATGGATACGCAACCTTTGCCTCCGCACCCATATCAAGAATCGCCTGACAAGCCTGTTCTCGCTCATATTGATATTGCCCGAAATTGGATAAGGTTCCTTCAAGTATCTCCCCCCATTTCTGTGCAATTTTTCTCCCAGATGCTCCCTGAGCTAACTCAGGAGTACGTATACCCTGGCAGCGGGCGGATCGGGCAAGCGACAGGTGTAGAGGGTCACGCCAAGTGTAGGGGTGGATTGGCTGCTCATCGGCGGCGATAAGCATCTCTAAGACAGCATTGGAGGCGATGGGCTTGCCGTTGCGATCCAGTTCGCTGACTAGCAGTTGGGTTATCTCCTCCCATTGCTCGTTCAGTCGATGCTGCTTCAGGATAGCTTGTCGTTCACCCTCTGGCAATGATGCTAGACGGGTTGCAACTAGATACTCCTGAAATGTAGGATGATAGAGGGTGTAAGCCTCGCCAATTGGTATGAGAATCCCATCTCTCCTGCTCAATTCATCGAGCATCCTGTCAGCTTCTAAGAAAGCATCCTGGCGATCTTCTAAAGATAAGAATGGTTCTTCGCGCACAATATCCTCACGAGTCATAAGATCACGCCGCTGACCTTGCGTGTTCTGCCAAGCAATAGCAAGTAAAAGTACCTCTTTTTGTCTTAAGCTGCGACTTCTGAAGCGATCACTCAAAGTGCTCCATTGACTCAGCATGAGCCGGATTGAAAGACGATAAACTTCCGCTTTTGTCAGCACTCGCGTCGAGAAATCGATGTCCATGACAGCTTCCAGAGTCGTGAGCAGGGTCAGCATCAGAGGAGTGCGTGCCCAGGAGTTCAGGCTAGCCTGCCGTTGCAGAACCTCCAAGATGCGGTTTACTCGCTCTCCAATGAGATATGGACGACCTTGGCTCGATTGGCGAAACCAATAGCGAATGATCTGACGTTGCTGAGCAGGCGTGAGATATTGGACCTCGGTAATCGTGAACGTGTTCTCCAAACGCTCTGGTTTGAAACCAGCAATGCGCGTAGTCAAAACGATGCGCGAATTGCGAGCCTGGCTGGTAAAGAGTGTTTGCGAGAAGGCGAGGATATCAACCACAACCTTCTCTTGTAGCGTAAGTGGCACTTCATCAAGCGCATCTAAGAGCAATAGTCCACGTCCTTGTCGTAAACGATCCAACCAGATCGATGGAGTGACAGCATCCGTCAGCATAAAACGCTGCTCTTCGTGTGCAATAAATTCCTCCAGCGAAGTAGCCTGACGGTTCTTTACCGCGTCAGCATACCTAGCCAGCGCAATGAAAACGGGAGTCACCGGCTCACCAGCCGTGAGCGCGTACCAGTGCAGCGCCACCGTCTTACCAGATCCCGGATTGCCCTGCAAGACTAGGCGCGGGAATTGTTTTAAAGCAGCATCGACCGTCAGCATTTGTCCTCTTTTTCTCTTTTCCTCCTCCTCATCACGCACCTGCTCTGGCACAAAAGCTTGTTCAGTTTCTTGCTCCTTTTCCAAGCGTACAGGTTTGGAAGGTAGCGTCTGGAGCGTGACATAAACTTGCTCTAGCGGCACCCCCTGCTTGAGCGTAAGATGGGGCAGAGTGCCCATCCAACGTTGGACCCGACGGCGATACCAGCGGAGGCGCAGGTCATCGTCAATCGCTGGCAGCCCAGGAATGAAGGTCCTTTCCGATAATCGACTCAGAGCTATCTGTATCTGTGTCCCTAGTTGCTGCTCCAGGTCGTTCCTGCGCTCAGACTTTTCCTCTGCCGCTCTCTTGTCAAAGAAAAAAATTTGCTCAGCAGGCAAATAACACCGGACACGCTGCACAAAATCTGCCTGGTCGGGATTTGCGCCACTGAGACCGTGCGGAGAAACAGGCGCATCGGAGCGCAGAAAAGCAAAAACCGGCACGCGTGCGTCCAGCGCGTGCTCAAATTCTAATTCGGTCACACCCAGACCTTCAAAAGGGATATCGGACCCATAATCTGGGCCCATAATCAGAAAAACCGCGTGACACTGCCGGGCGCTTTCGATGACCCATGAGCGAGGGGTCACCGGCTCGGCACTGGCCGTTTTATAATCAATAACTGGGACACCTTGTCTCCCTAACACGGTGCGAACAACAGCTCGCTCATCATCCATCATCCCCGTCGAGCTAATCATGATCGCATCCGGGCGTACCTGGGGACGTTCTTCTTCTTCTCCTCCCACAGGAGGAGGACGCCACGAGTCCATGACCTTGGTGAGAAGCTGATGAAGGCGGTTCAACCAGTCCTCTGACTTCTCAATCTTGAACGGAAAGATATTATTCGCAAACCACCCTTGCTTAAAATCCATGATGCGACGAATAAAATCACGCTGCTCCGTCGAAAGAGAATCAGCAGCAGCTTCCTGTATAAACACATAGAGGCGCTGCCCTTTCAGCGCTGCCGCAGCCTCCAGTTCGGTATGAGAAAACAAAGAGTCAGCTTCCTGTGGACCAAATTCTGGACCGAGTAGAAGCAGACACAAATCGCACGTGCTCGCCGCCCGCAGTTTGGCAGGGAGTGGATCACCAGAGTGTGCCAGAAGATGATAACCCTGGGTGGTCAACCAGCTATATAAGGCTGTTTCATATGCCTGTTGGTCAGGAGTGAGGGTGCAAATATGAATAGTCTTTGGACGATCAGAAAATGAAATAGACATGTATGCCTCCTAACAACAGCCTGGCTTTTCTATGCATTTAGGGGACCATTCCACTTCGGGGCAAACCGAATGCTTGCTTGAGACTGTGTCACTCTATGTTCTTATGGGAACTCCCGTTGTGAGCAAACAACCCGTGTACCCCGAAATGGAATAGTCTCTAGCGGGTATGTTGGGGGCGATTGGCATGGGCAAGATCGGTGATGAATGCAGCAACAAGTTTTTCCAATGATTCTCTCATCGTGGTCTGCTCCATACACTTGCTCCCGGTTCCTTTGATATGATAAAAAGCGGCATCCCTCAGTGGTCACATGCCGTGCTTGAAATAGTACCAATCTTAAGGTAATCCTGAGATAATAGTTATTCTATCAGGATTCCATGCCAAAAGATAGAGCACAACGATTAGTTGAACGAAACGGAATGAGAAAAACTCAAATAGGGATCTGAAGTATCGCTCAACTGGCGGCCTGTGCCGGTTCTTGTTGGAACGAGCCTGCTTCTAGGCCAGGATACCAGCGCTGGAAGGTTGTCGTTAAGGTGTTATCCAGTACCCGCGTTCGGACCTGGAGCAGGAGATGAGCTCCGCGTCGACTCCATCTCATCTGTTGTTTTTTGACAAAGCGTCGGCTTATGATCTGATTGACTGAGGATTCGGCGAGAGATGAAGAGATCGGCTCTCCATTGCGATAGCGATTGAGGCTTCTTCCTTAACGTAGGGCCAAAAAGGGCGTGAACATCAAGGCGCTCCAGGATGCCGGCGGCTGGAGTAATCCGATTACCCCGCTTGGCTACATTGTCAGCAACGAGATCGCCAACGACGAACTCATTGATCTCCCCCCCGCTCAACCACGCTCCCGCAGAAATTCGTAAGGTGGCTCGCTTCCCTGCCCTTTTGTTGTCCTGGTGCTGGGTAGCCAATGGCTATAGGAAAGCAATGTGTGCCGATACGAGCCAGCTTGTTCAGTGCTTCTTGCACAGGTCCCTCAGAATCTGACTCTAACCCTCTTCTTGAAACAATCTTCCTTTGCGGCCCATGACATCTTTCGTGATACTGAGCCAGCAAATAACCTATTCCGTCTACCCATTGGAGGCCACATCTTTATTTTTTGAAATATCAGGGATCGCTTCCCCCCAAAACCAGCAGAAAAAGCCAGAGAGAAGGAGCCGACGCCGAAATGTGGGCAGCACATCTCAGAAGTCGCGTCTCAGACGCGATTCTTGAGGCCCTGCGACCATCAACACCACCACCCCATGGCCAGGCCACTTCTCGGCCATTCTGGACCCTCGTTTTTTCGGCGGCCAGCACCCAAATTGCCAGAATCATCATCCGGGGGTGCTTTCGCTACCATGTTGTGTCATTCCAAAAATCAAATGGCGCTGAATTTGAGGAATTATTTGGCTCACATCTCTGCTTAGTGATGGTGCATCGGAGTAGCTCTCAATGAAGGTTTGGAGCGCTATAAATGGTTGGGATAATGAGACCGGAAGAGACAACAGCTTGCTCTACTCTTGCCTCTCTGCATTGACGACGTATTTATAGAATGTGGCGCGGCTCTTGAAGCCGGTGAGGGCCATGATCTCGGTGCTGCTATTCTGTTGGGCTACATAGGCCTGTCGGTGTATTCCTGACGAGAAAGTACGACGTGCCAGTAGAGCCATTCTCCAGGCAAATGGAAGAGAGAGTGAACCGAGAGTCACCAGCATAATTGGCGTGTTTCCGCTAGCTTATCTCCCAAAATTACCCATCCGCCAGTGCCGAATCTGCTGCTTGACTGCTACCCGTTGGCCTGGTCGCTGCCCTCCCGGTTCCACACGGCGTTACGAGGTGCTGAAATTTTCGACGATTACATACGGGATGCTGGCATCAAGCAGCCCAATTGCGAGACACCTAGGCCCTGCTTCTGATGTACCTAAACACGTGATCGCAAGAGAGTATGTACTGCCAGCGATAACGTTATCGAGGACAATCTCGGGGTAGTTATTAAGGTAGCCACTATTACTAACCCCTTTCGCGTCGAAAGAAGCACTAATCAGTATCTCGTTCCACAGATTAACTGTTTGATCATACACGGATTGAAAAGCTCCATCGGTGTCGGACCTGTATACGACAATGCGAAAGAAGGCAGAACTTATTACTGGCTCACTGTACACTGAAACGAGCGTCCAGCTGTAGCTATACTGTACCTGGGGGTAGAAACGTAATTGGTAGTCGGTGGCGGTGGCTGTATAGCTTCCAAGACCCAGAGTAGCGTCTCCCTCCAGATATCCTTCACCGGCTACGTTGAAACCCAACTCACCATCAGCCGCGTTTACAATACCGACCAGGCCATCCGAAGACGATGCAGGATATGGAGGCGTAAAGGCGGTGATACTTACGCCCTCGATGTGGATAGGAGGGATGTTGGGGAAGACGGGACGCTCAGGCAGTGTTACCATTGCACGAAGATCATGTGCTGCTTGAAGGGAACTGCATATTGCTTAAGTAGAGCAGTAAGCGGGGCGTTAATCTTCTGCATCTGCTGGGCTATCGCCACCTGCTTCGCATGCCGTTGACGAGCACTATCTAATGCACCGCGTCTAGCGTCTGCGACAACCTGGGCCATTGCCTCCTTTGAGACCACTTCTCCTGTGCGTATCTTTCCTCGTTTTTTGGCGTCCTGTATTTGCCTGTAAAAGGTGATAAAAGTATGTTCTGCACGACAAACTTTGCCTTCATTTGCCGCCAAACTATGGTGTGTGTCTCAACCAAGGCTCTCCAGAATGGATTGTTCCATTTGCACAGGTCTCCTTGCTCATCCGAGCAAACCTGCGGTCTTGAAACCCACTCCTGGAGCGCTTCGCCGTGTGGTTGGCCTAAGACCGAGATACGTGTAAAAACAGGACATAGAGAAAGCAGGCAAGAAGAGACAGACAAGATTTTCCCTTTTTCAGAGGTAGGACTAGGATCACGGTAAAAATCTATCATAAGGTACGGGTGTTCTAGAATATAGATCATGAAACCATTCAAGAAGTATCATACAAGCGGTTTTACCGTCTCTTTCATGCATTTCTCAAGCCAGCTCGTGCTTCTGCTCTCACAGCCTTGATTGGCCTGTGAAGCGACTTTATGGGCTTATGATAGATTTTTGCACGGATCCTAGCCTTACCTCTGATCAGACCGTTTCTGCGGACGGGAACCTTTCTCCTTTCGCATTTAGGGCGACAGGTTCTTTGCCGCGCATCCGATAGGAACTTCCGCGCACATAAAACACCTCCCCATGATGTAACAGGCGATCAAGGATGGCCATCATTAAGGCGCTATCACCTACCAAATCGCCCCAGTTCGCCAAACTCTTGTTGGAAGTGATAATGGTCGCGCCCTTCTCATACCGACCGGCGATGATCTCATAGAGGACCGGGCCGACGCGTGCATCAAGCGTCAAATACCCAAATTCATCAAGAATGAGCAAATCGCAAGCCATCAGCGCGGAGATGAGGCGCGTGAGATCCGCTCTCGTGGTGGCAGTCACCACCGCATTCGCAAGGTGTTGCGCCATGACAAACCGCACGTTGTAGCCCAGTTGTACCATTTTCGTTCCCAGGGCCACCGAAAGATGCGTTTTCCCTAAACCACTGGGACCGATCAGCAACAAGGAGCCTGCGGAGGTAATAAAGCTGCTGTCAAAAAAGCGCATGAGTACGGTTCGTTTGAGTTCGGGGTGCAGCGCGAAGTCAAATTGTTCAATGGTCGCGGCATAGGGAAAGCCTGCTGCCTTCATCTTGCGCCGTAAGTGGTTTTCCTGTCGCGCCAGCAGCTCTTCCGTCACTAACTGCTCCAGGAATTCGGCATAGCCCAGTTCGCTGTGCGCTGCCTGCTCCACCCAACTGGGATAGACCTGGCGCATCCGCCCGAGTTTGAGTACCGCCAGTTTCTGATCAAGCGTCTCGTTCATGCGTATGCTCCTTGCACCAGCTGGTTCTCTTGCTGCATGCTCTCTCGATTGGCCACATAGCACTCATACTGTGCCAGATCTCGCTCCACCTCCGGCTGTGCTGGACTGCTGGGCACCGGTGCGGCTGAAGCGGCCTGCGCTGACTCGTGAGGCGCAGAGACCGATGGAAGCGTCACAATCGCACGCAGATACTCTGCGCCGTACATGTGCTGTTCCGCCGCCAATTCCAGCGCAACACTGAAATCGGCCTTTCCGATCTCTTGCGGAAGACTCATAGAGCGCAATCATTTGCTGCTTCATCTCCGCCCGGCGTTTGTAGGAGAGTTCGTGGACATAGCTCATCACTGTCGGCGAAAGACTGCATAACCAATCGCGATAGACCATCACGCGCCCACGGGGTTTGCCAGCAAAAGCGGCTTCAAAGTGCGCGGGATCAATGACTCGCGCATTCTGAGCAGGCAGACGCACATGGGTGGCAACCAGCTCCTGGTCAGCGAACAGTTCAATCCGGCTGGCATGAATCCGTGCCGTCAGCGCCCGTCCCATCAAGTGGGCTGGCACCGAATAGCGGTTCGTTTCAATGGCCACCAGTCCTTCCCGGCTCACCACCACACAATCGAAAAAGCCATAGTCACTGGCGATACTTGGCAACGGTCCAAATTTGGGCTGTTCTTCCGCTAGTCTTACGGCGGGAGGCAAACCTGTTGCATCAGAGGGACGTTCG
>Ga0307372_10005673_pt1 | contig 18617 bp, 15 predicted proteins | sample OX1MG_FD_202533 | JGI IMG/M metagenome (GOLD analysis project Ga0307372, IMG submission 202533) | Soil microbial communities from Risofladan, Vaasa, Finland - OX-1 | ecosystem: Environmental > Terrestrial > Soil > Coastal area > Acid sulfate soil | place: Finland: Risofladan, Vaasa | collected...
CGCTGGTTTCACCGGAATAGCTGACGGCGATCACCGCGTCCTGCCGCGTGATCATGCCCAGATCGCCATGGCTGGCCTCGCCGGGGTGGACGAAGAACGCCGGTGTGCCGGTGGAAGCCAACGTCGAGGCGATCTTGCCGCCGATGTGACCGCTCTTGCCCATGCCGGTGACCACCACGCGACCCTGGCAGGCCAGCAGCCGGCGGCAGGCATCGACGAAGCGGTCGTCGATGTGCGTCGTCAGCGCGTCCAGCGCATCGCGCTCGACCTCGATCACGCGGCGGCCTGTCGCGATGACGGTGTCGGCGTTCAGGATGGCAGAATACTCGTCCAACGTAGGTGTCAGGGGCTCATGATCGAAGACCGCAGAGTTTAACGGATACCGCTCAACTTCAGCCGCAAGCGAAGAAACGCTGGAGGTTTGCTAACCTGCCAGTCGATCCCGAAAAATCGTGGTCGGGGGAGTCAGGTGAAGACGGGTGTTTGCCTAAGACGGGTCGCCAGCGTGTTTTGCATCGCGATGCTGGGCATCGCAAACCTTGCGGCTGCAGCCGAGAGGCCTCTCCAGATTCGCCGCATCTTTCCCAGCGGGGTCGATGTGCAGCCGGAATAGGAAATCGTGTTCCAGTTCGATCAACCGATGGTCACGCTGGGCAACATGGCGCGCCCCGCGTCCAGGCTGCCGATCAGCATCGCGCGGCGGTATGGCGGGCGGAAACGCAACTTCACGGGAGAGCAACCGTGTTCCATGTCAAGGGGACATCGCCGCGTCGTGTTCCGGATTCCAGGGTTGGCGGGTACGCGAGATGGCATCCAGGATCGTCAGCAGTTTACGCATGCAAGCGACGATAACGACCTTGGCCGGTTTACCCCGTGCGGTGAGCCGCTCGCTCATCGCACGGATCTGCGGGTTATGCCGTCGCGCAATCTGGGTCGCCATGTACAGTGCGTGGCACACACTGGCCCGACCGCCCCAAATCGAGCGTTTGCCCTTGTGCTGGCCGCTGTCAGGGTTAAACGGGCCACGCCCACCAACGCCGCGACCTGCTTGCGATCAAGCGCACCCCACTCCGGCAGTTCCGCGATCAAGGTAGTCGCATTGACATCCCCGATGCCCTTGACGCTCTGCAACAAATCATCTTTGGCCTGCCAGACCGGACTGTCCCTGATGCGCTGGCGCAGCTCGTTGTCCAACCCCGACTTATGTTTCTCCAGCCAAGCGATATGCGCCTTGAGGCCTTTGCATCCCCGCCGCTCGCGGACCCCGGACAACCGGTTCTTCTCCATCGTCAGCATCTCGATCACCTGCCGCCGGCGCGCCACCTCCTCGTCCAGATCACGCAAAGCCGCATCCTTGAGCGGGCGCGGTTCGAGACCGGTCATCGCGCTAAAGCGCGCCAGCACCCCCGCATCCACCCGGTCCGTCTTGGCCAGCACGCCCAAGGCTTGGCCAAAGCGCTGCGTCTGCCGTGGATTGACTACTGCCACCTGCACGCCTGCGCTCACCAACCCGGCGGGCGACATCCGCCTCCAAGCCACCTGTGGCTTTCAGCCCCACCGGCCGCACCCCCAAGCTTTGGCACGACACACCAGCGCTGCAATCCCCGCACGATCACGGGCGTGTTGCCACGCCCCACTCACCGGATACGTCGCACAATCCAGCGTCCGCTTCGACACATCTACGTCCAGCACCATCGAATCTTTCTGTTGGTCCATGACTCAACTCCCAGCCTTGTGGATACGAGCTTCACGCTCAGGCAACCGTTCGGGTTCTTGAATCAAAACCGATGCAGCGACCATGCTCTCCTACGGTTTCTTGACCAGAGGCTTGTCGGTCCGCTGCATCGGGCCCCACTAACACTCAAAGTCATTACAATTACACCTACATCAACTGCGAAAACAAACATACAAGACGTTCTGGGCGCGAGGCTACTTCGTATCGACGGTGAGGTTGGATGAAGCGATGGTGCGGGCGTACATCAGAACCCAGGAGAAGGAAGATGAACGATACGACCAGATGAAGCGGGGTATCTGACTCGCCGTCTTGGGCTGCTCCCGTGATTTAAGGCGCCTTTGAGTCCCTCAGCCTAAAGCCCCTGGCTCGGCCGGGGATACCTAAATTTATTCCCAATTCCGGCTTATTTTCTGTTCCTCATTCGGTAGTCCCCCCACTTAGTGCGCTGTCGGCAGCGGGCCACGGTTGCGGTGCGGCCGTGAAAACCACACCAGCACCGTCAGGCCGACGAACAACCAGCCGGCCAGCCAGTACATTTCGTTGAGGCCGAGCATGAAGGCCTGTTGCTTGATGCGGTGTGCCAGTATCGCCAACCCTTGCGCCTGGCTGATGCCCAGTTGCTCAGCGTGCGCCAGCCACTGATGGGCCAGCGCGCTGTTGTCGGGCACGGTGCTGCTGATGACGTGATCGTGAAACGCTTCGCGTGCATCCCATAGCGCCACGCTGATTGAGGTGCCCATCGACAACGCGATCAGGCGCACAAAGTTGAACAGGCTGGAGGCTGCGGCGACGCCGTTCCGCGGGATGCCATCCAGTGACAGCACGATCAGGGGGATGAAGAAGCAGCTCATGGCCAGACCCCACGGCAGGCGCGTCATAAACAATCGCTCGAAACTGATGTCGGTGTTCGCATCGCTTTTGAGAAATGAAAGTACGGCGAACAGCACCATGCCGAAAGTGACGATCAGGCGCAGATCGAAGCGATCGACGAGGCGGCCGATAATTGGAGAGAAGAAGATGCCGAGTATGCCCAGCGAGGCCGTGGTGATGCCGGCCCAGGTCGGATCGTAGCCCTGCACGGTTTGTAGCCAGAGCGGCAGCAGCACCACGCCGCTAAAGTAGGCCATGTAGCCCAGCGTCATGGCGATGCTGGCGACGGTGAAATTGCGTTGGCCGAACAAGCGTAGATCCACCAGCGGATCGTCGTCGGTCAGCTCCCAGGCGACGAACAGGCTCATGGCGAACGCCGAGGTGATCGCCAGCACAACGATTTCATTGGAGCCGAACCAGCCGCGGTCGTTGCCTTGGTCGAGCATGATCTGCAGGCAGCCGACACCGACGATCAGCAGTACCAGACCGATACTGTCGATGGCTCTACGCACGATCACGGTCTCGCGCTCGCGCAGGATGGTCCAGGTGCCGAGTGCGGCGAGCAGGCCGAACGGGATATTGATGTAGAAGATCCATTGCCAGCTGAAATCGTCGGTGATCCAGCCGCCCAGCACCGGCCCCGCCACCGGCCCCACCACCGCGGTCATGCCCCAGATGCCGTTGGCGAAGCCGTGCCGCTCGCGCGGATAGTTCGATAGCATCAGCGATTGCGACAACGGGATCATCGGTCCGGCTGCTGCACCCTGCAACACTCGCATCAGCAGCAGCATGGGGAAGCTAAACGCCGCTCCGCACAGAAACGAGAACAGCGTAAACAGCAGCGTGCACACCACGAACAATCTGACCTCGCCGAAGCGCTTCGCCAGCCAGCCCGAGATCGGCACCGCCACCGCGTTGGAGACCGCAAACGAGGTGATGATCCAGGTACCCTGGTCGGCGCTCACCGCCAGGTCGCCGGCGATGGTCGGGATCGAGACGTTGGCGATGGAGATGTCCAACACGTTCATGAACACCGCCAGCGCCAGCGACATTGTCACCAGCCCCAGCTTCAACGACGACAGCGGCGGGTATTCCTGCTCTGCGGCCATCGCTTACTTCGATGTCATGCGCTGGCTGGGTGTCATCCTGCCATTCGCATGGACGGCAGCGTCACCCCCGCCGTTGGCCGCGATGATGCGGTTGACCAATTGTTCCAGCGCCGCGCTGTTGCCGCGATAGACGTCGGTCTGGTAGGGCACTTGCTTGGGTGGTTGCTGCGCCAGCACCGGGCCATCGGTGTCGTGTACGTTGATGCTCACGTTCATCGACAGGCCGATCCGGAGCGGGTGTTTCTTCAGCGCCTTGGGTTGCAGCGAGATGCGCACCGGCACCCGACGCACGATCTTGATCCAGTTGCCGGTGGCGTTCTGCGGCGGCAGCAGTTCGAACGCCGAGCCGGTGCCGGAAGAGATGCCGACGACGTGTCCGTGATACGTCACATCGCCGCCGTACTGGTCGGCGGTCAGCGTCACCGGTTGACCCAGGCGCACATGCTCAAGTTGGGTTTCCTTGAAATTCGCCTCGACCCAGATCTGGTTCAGCGGCACGATCGCCAGCATCGGATCGCCCGGTTTGATCCGTTCGCCGATCTGTACCTGACGTTGGGCGACATAGCCACTGGTCGGTGCCGGGATGCTGGTCCGCTCCAGGTTCAGATACGCCATTCTCAGGTTGGCGACTGCCAGCTTGACCTGCGGCGTTTGCCGTAGCGGAGCGTCGTCGGTTTGGGTTTGCAGTGCGTCCAGACGCCGCTGCGCCTGTGTCAGCTGTTGCTGCGCGCCGTGGTAGGTGGTTTCGCTGTCCTGGAATTGTTTGCGGGTGACGGCGCTGATCTTGAGTAGATGACGGTTGCGCTCGTAATCGCGTTTGGCCTGCGCCAGTTTGGCCTGGCGGATGGCGATGGTGGCGCGCTCGCCGTCTTCCTGCTGATACAGTTGCCGTACGTTGCGCACCGCCTGACCCAGTGTAGCTTTGGCGTGATCCAGAGCCACGGTTTCGTTGCTGCGGTCGAGCTGGATCACCGGTTGCCCGGCGTCGACGCGGTCGGTGTTGTCAGCGTGGATCGCCACCACCGTGCCGGCAATCTGCGGTGTTAGCATCAGTCGGTTGCCCTCGACGTAGGCGTCGTCGGTGCCGACATAAAACTGTCCCTCCAGCAGCCACCAGACGCCGTAGCCGATGATCGCCAGCACGAACACGCAGACGATGCCGATGATCAGATTCCTGCGCAGATGGGTTTTCTTCTTGGGCGCCTCTTGGTCGTTGTCGCCGTCGGAATTCGACGGATGTTCTGTTTCGGCCATCGGTTAATGTCCTGTCTGGATCGGTGTTGTCGTGGCGAGGTTGCTTGTGTGATCTTGGGTTTGATCGTAGGTTCGACCGGGGGCAGGGCGCGGTGCGTTCCACCAGCCGCCGCCCAGCGCGCGAAACAGCGCGGCGGTGTCTTGGTAACGCTGCAGTCGCGCTCGGGTGTAGCGGATTGCACTGCGTCGCTGCAGTTCCTGGGTCTGATACAGGTTGAGGAAATCGGCACTGCCTTCGCGATAACGCGCCTGCACCAGTTTCAGCGCTTGTCCACTGGCCTGCAGCGACTGTTGCCGTGCCTGTAGCGCCTGCGCGTCGTTGTCCAGCGCACGCAGCGCGTCGGCGACCTGATCGAAGGCATACAGTACGGCGTGGCGATAGTCGGCGACGGCGGCGCGGTACTGATCCTGCGCGGCGCGCTTGTTGGCGTGCAGCGTGCCGCCGTCGAGCAGCGGGGCCACCAACCCGGCACCGAAGTTCCAGATCGCCGCCGGCGGGTCCAGCAGATCCGACGGATGCAGGCCGATGCGGCCATAAGAAGCGCTGAGCGTGATGTTGGGCAGCAGTCTTGCGCGGGCCACACCCACCCGCGCCAGTTCCACGTGCATCACGCTGGCTGCGGCCAGCAGGTCGGGGCGCTGTCGCACCAATTGCGAAGGCAGGCTCACCGGCAACTGTGTCGGCAGCGTGAAATCGTCCAGATTCAATGCGGGTGCTCGATAATCGGCCGGCGATTGGCCGGCCAGCAGCGCCAGCCGGTGACGCGCGACCGCGATCTGCTGCCGCAGCGCCGGCAGCGTCGCCTCGGTGTCGGATAACTCGGCCTGCGCGCGCAGCACGGCGCTGCGCTGCGCGGCACCGTAACGCTGCTGCTGCTGAGTCAGGTGCAGCGCTTTGCGCTGGGTTGCGACGATGTCCTGCGTCGTCGCCAGGGTGGCGCGGGCGCCGGCCTCGGCCAGTGCGCTGGCGACGACGTTGTTGATCAGCGTTATGCGGCTGTCGAGCAGACGATAGCGTTGCACCTGGGCCTGCGCTTGCGTGCTTTCGACTTCTCGCGCCAGCGCGCCGAATGGATCGAGATCATAACTGGCCGTCAGCTGTGCCTGATACAGATTGAAGCTGTTGACGAACTCGGGATTATTGATGCCGAAGCTGGCGCCGCTGGCGCGATTGCGGCTGGCGCCGGCCGATAACCCGAGCTGCGGCGTGCCGGTGCCGGCGGCGGCGATGACTGCTTCACGCGCCGCTGCCAGCCGTGCTTGTGTGGCCATCAGCGTCGGATTGTGTGCCAGAGCTTGCTGGATCAGCTGATCCAGCGCCTTCGAACCGAGCAGCCGATACCAGTCCGCGCGCACTTGCTGGCTGCGGTCGAAGACTTGTGCTGCGCCGTCGGAGCCGGACGTCGATACGGTCTGGTGGGGCAGGTTGCCTGCGTTATAAACAGTTTGTGTCGGCGCTGCAGGCGCCTTGAAATTCGGCCCCACGACACAGCCGGAGAGCGCCAAGACGATTGCTGGGACGAGCATCACGCCGAGCACAGGCGAACGCCGTGCAGCGCGAGAATGCGCACTGAGCCTGTAACGGCGGCTGGGGTGGGCGAACGGCTGAACTAGCATTTCTGAACTAAACGGTATAGTTTTGTTTCGCTAAATTATTCCCTGTGTCCCCAAACGTCAAGATGCCTCACCAATAGAGAAGCGCTGCAACGACCTTGAACATTTCCGTCCATCGAACCAAAAAGCCGGCGCGGGCTGCTGGGGGTTCTCGCTTGCGCCAGACCAAGACCGAGAAGATTCTTAACGCCGCGTTGCAGACGTTTCTGGAGTCCGGCTACGGCGCTGCCTCGGTGGACGCCATCACCGCCCGCGCCGGCGTTTCCAAGGCCACTGTTTACACTCGCTTTCCCAGCAAGCAAGACTTGTTCGCCGCGGTGATCGAGCGCGAATGCAAGGCTTGTACGGAGCGCATGGCGTTGGCGGAGATCTCGCCAGCGCCGGACTTGGCGCTGGCGTTGCACCACGTTGCCGACACCCTGCTGGACATCATTCTACTGCCGCAAAACCTATCGATCCAACGTCTGGTCATCGCCGAATGGCCGCGTTTCCCCGAGCTGGGGAAAGTGTTTTACGAGTCCGGGCCGTTGGGCACGCTGCAGAATCTGGCCACGTTTCTTGATCACGAATGCGAGCATGGCCGGCTTTGCATCGACGATGCCACCGCGGCCGCCCAGCACTTCATCAGTCTGTTGCGCGGCGACATACAAATCCGCGCCCTGCTCGGTGTGGGCGACCTGTCAAAGACCGCCCGCAAACGCGTTGCGGATTACGCCGTCACTGCCTTCATGCGGTTGTACGGCGGGTCTGAATAGCCAGCTGTATCGGCACTGCCCTTTGCAGTCCGGGTATGGCGGAATAGCGCAGAGTATTCCGCCTTCAGCGACCATGGATCTAATCGCTCGACTCGCCACTCATCAGTTTGTGCGTATAGCATCACGTCACCGTAATTCGCCCGTAATTCGTTCAGGCTCACCTGTCGTTGGATGAGGCTGCTGCATGACACATGCTGCGAATTCGAACAGAATCAGAGTTTGACACCTCGACCAATCATTGCGGACCGAGGTTCTACCGAAGATCGTCCGTGCACAAGTTGATCACCAATGCGCTTGACCGCCTGCGACCCGACCGAGGGCGCTTGCGAACTTACGGCGGCAGGTTCGATCCCCATAGCGATCTCACGCCTACGGAACGTGCCACCTGCGAGGCCGTTACGCCATATACGATGACCAGCGTCGAACGCATCGTCACGCTGGTGCAGGCCACGCGATATATTGTCGAAAACGCGATCCCGGGAGCTTTCGTCGAATGTGGTGTTTGGCGAGGCGGGAGCATGATGGCCGTTGCACGCACACTCCTGGAACTCGGGTGCGCCAACCGCAAGCTGTTCCTGTACGACACCTACACTGGCATGTCAGCGCCGACGGATCGGGATCGGCAGTTCGACGGTCGCTGCGCCGACGAACTGCTGGCAAGGGTCGTTAAAACGAATGGTGCGGCGGATGTGTGGTGCTGCGCCGACTTGGCAGACGTAACGCGTAACCTGCTCTCTACCGGCTATCCGCGCGACAATATCCGGTTCATCGAAGGCAAAGTTGAGGCCACGCTCCCGGCGATCCTGCCGGAGGCGACGGCGCTTCTGCGACTGGACACCGATTGGTACGAATCCACACGGCACGAACTTGCACATCTGTATCCTTTGCTGGTCAGCAAAGGCGTGCTGGTCATCGACGATTACGGCCATTGGCAGGGGGCCAAGACCGCTACGGACGAATATTTCTCAGGACTGGCGTTCAAACCATTTTTGATGCGTGCGGACTACACCGGCAGGTTGCTGGTAAAGCTGTAATCCAGCTCGAATAGGGCGAAATACGTCTTAAAAGGCTATTCAGCTCCTACTCGGGTTATCGGCCGGCGGGCTAGCCGGATCGAGCGCCTCAGCTACGCGATTTCGCCCGCGCGCCTTGGCGAGGTAGAGCGCCTGGTCGGCGCGAACGATCAGTTGGCTGGCGTCTTCCCCGGCCGTGCGGCAGGCCACGCCGATCGATATCGTCACCGCAAGCTCCGGAAGGTCCGGCAGACGCAACCCGGCGACCTGCGTCCGGATGCGTTCGCAGGTTGCCATCGCGTTAGCGGCCTGAGACTCCTCCAGCAACAGCACGAACTCCTCGCCGCCGTAGCGGGTCACATAGTCGACCACACGCACCGACGCCTGCAGGCACTTGGCCACCACGATGATGACTTCGTCACCCACCGGATGCCCAAAGCGGTCGTTGATCTGCTTGAAGTAATCAATATCCACCATGCACAGGGCGATGCCGCTGCGCAGGCGCCGTTCGCATCGCGCGACGTCGACCGGCAGAGTTTCGATTAGATGGCGACGATTGAATAAGCCCGTGAGCGGGTCGCGGTGCGCCAGTGCGCGAATCTTGGTCAACGCCACGGCAAGATCCGCGCGCATCTTACTGATGTAACTGCACATCAGGCACACGTAAAGCATCACCGACGCGAGTGTGACCAGATAAAGCAGGTCCAAGTCTAGCGGTACGCGATGAGGATACAAATAGGTACTCAATACAATCACTCCGGCATAGCCGAAGACGCCAATGGCGCCGACCCGAACCATTTGACGGAAATTCAGACGAAAGGCGCCGAACAACATCACCATTGGCAGCAACATCAGTAGTACGCCACGCGCTTGATCGGCGAAGAAAATCAGCACCAGATCGGCTATCATCGCTACGAGGAGCTGGATCTGCGTCATGCTTGGATCCCGCAATGACAGATTCCAGCCGCGGTGAATGATCAGGAAGAATGTGCCGTTGACCAAAATAATCCCGGCTACCCAGCAAAGCGGGAGCCAGAGCGGCAGGTAACCCAGCCACGCGCATATCTGCGCCAGCGCGCCGCAGCTGATTTGCGTGATGACTGCCATGAAAAATCGGCGCATCCGTAGCGCTTGTCGCGCTGCGGTTTCCTCTGCATTCTCAGTTCTGATGTCCATGCCACTTCCCTCGCGCGGCGTGCGGAGGCAACGGCCTTCAGCCATTCCCATCAGACTCCCGCTGCAACTTTAGCGCGGCAGGCCAAATCCTGCCAGTTCGAGTAGGGCGAAATAGCGAAGCGTATTCCACCAATCGAGTCGAAGGACATTACTCCATATCCAACTCACGAACGTCCGGCGAAGCCGCCTAATCGGTGGTACACACCCTCCGCGCCACATAACGGTAGAAATTCGAATGCGGCCAATCCGCAACCCGATCCACGTGGGTGTGCTTGACCGGTTGTAGTGAATGTAATCGACATGCCGTACGAAATCATTTTCGTCACGAATCGCGTGCTCCCAGAACCGCCGCTGCCAGATACCGCGTTCGCTGGCTCTTTGCCTGCGCGCCGACAGGCGCTCACCTGCCGCGATGCCGCAGACAAACGTGGTCTTGATCAAGCGCTGGCGTGTAGAGAAATCGGCGTCATCGGGCGGGAGTGTCCAGATGCAGTGCAGGTGATCAGGCAGGACGACGATCGCGTCGATTTGGAACGGGCGTCGCAGCCGAACGTTGCGGAACGCCGCTCGCAGCAGATCGACGTGCTCGATCAGGGTGACGGTGAAGAAGAACGATCCGCCTGCAATGTGGGCGCGGATGTATTGCGGCATGCTTGGAGTATGCCTGTGCCGGTTCGGATGGCGGAATACGCCTTGACAGGCTATTTCACCGTATTCGAACTTTCCGTCGACGATCAAGCTCTGTTACGCGGGGATATCTGGATTTGTGCGCTGATGGGGGCCGTGTGGTTTGTCGATTGTGGCCCGCAAGCGCGTTGCCGATCACGCCGTTATCGCCTTCATGCGGCTTTAATAGGTATGCCGGGCGGGGAGTGGGCTGCGGATTCGGCCCGCCTCGTCCACTTGTTTCAATACACGATTGCCGCCGAGTGACGTCACAATCAGATAAGCCAGAGCAGGTCGGAATAGCGCAGCGTATTCCACCGATCGCGCTGCCCAGTACCGGTCCAAAGTGACGGCTTTGACCGCTTACCGCCAGAATGAACTTACTGCAGCCACCTTAGTCTGACACGCCAGCCATGCAAATTACATGACTGCACGAGTCGCCAGTCTGTCCAATGAACCGGCCTAATCCGGCCGCTTACCAATCGGAATATTGAAGTGCTTACTCTGTGTTGACCTGGGGTTCGACACCGCTCTTCTATACCGCGCGAATTGCGGCGCTGTCGATGGCGCTGCTCATTGCGGGGTGCGCGGTCGGCCCGAACTTCAAGCCGCCGCCGGCGCCCAAAGTCGGCGGATACACCGCGCACTCTGTTGCGCCCACTTCCGCCACGCCAAATGTCGCGGGTGGCGCGGCGCAACACTTCAGCAAAGGCGCCGATATTCCGGGCGACTGGTGGACGCTGTTTCATTCCGCGTCACTGGATGCACTGATCGAGCGGGCGTTGCAGGATAATCACGACCTGAAAGCCGCGCAGGCGGCTTTGCAGGTCGCGCACGAAGACGTATTAGCGCAGCGCGGCGCTTATTTTCCCAACGTCTCTGCGGGTTTTTCCGCCAGCCGTCAAAGTCAGCCGGGCTCGCTGGCACCCGTTCCCAACAACAATGCCTTCCAGTACAACCTGTTCACCCCGCAGCTCACGATTTCCTACGCGTCCGATCTGTTCGGGCTGAACCGTCGCACGATCGAATCCGCGCAGGCACAAGAGCAGGCCGTGCGCTTCCAGACGATCGCCGCATGGACCACGCTCACCAGCAACGTCGTGGTCACAGCGGTGCAGGAGGCGTCGCTGCGCGAACAGGTGGCGGCCACACGCAAGCTGGTTGACTACGAGCAGAAAAGCCTGGGCATCCTGCAACTACGGTTCCAAAAGGGTGACGCCAGCAAGCTGGACATAGCCGCGCAGCAGACGCAACTGGCGCAGCTGGAATCCGGCTTGCCGACACTGGTGAAACAACTGACGCAAACGCAATATGCCCTGGCGGCGTTGACCGGGAAGTTCCCTGACCAGGCGCCGCTGGCGACCTTCACCCTCGCCGACCTGCACCTGCCGCAGAAATTACCTGTCAGTCTGCCTTCCAGGCTTGTTGCGCAACGACCGGACGTGCGTCAGGCGCGTGCCAATCTGCACGCGGCCAGCGCGGCGATCGGCATTGCTACGGCGAACCGCTTGCCGAACATTGAGCTCAGCGCTGATCTTGGCAGCACGGCGCTGGCGATCTCGAAGGTCTTCACTTCCGGCACCGGTTTCTGGGGTCTTGCGGCTTCGCTGACTGCACCGATTTTCGACGGTGGCGCATTGCTGCATCAGGAACGCGCCGCGAAAGCGGCTTACGTCGAAGCTGCTCAGCAGTACCGCAGCACGGTGCTGACTGCGTTCCAGAACGTTGCCGATACGCTGGTCGCGCTTGAGCAGGACGCGGATGCACTCAAAACCGCAGCGGCGGCGGAACGGGCCGCCAAAACCACGCTGGATCTTTCGCAACTGCAATTGCGTCATGGCTACATTGGTGTGTTTGAAACGCTGGTTGCCGAGCAGTCCTATCAACAGGCCCGGATTGCGCTGGTCCTGGCTCAGGCCAACCGATTCATCGACACTGCCGCGCTGTATCAGGCGCTGGGTGGCGGCTGGTGGCATTACAAGCATTTGACCAGGAATTTAAGCGGACGGTGAGTACGATGAATCCCCTATGCAGTCCTTCCGACCGTCGCGGCAGCCGCATGTCGTCGTGCGTGATGGTGTTACTGACCACGCTGATTCTCACCGCTTGTTCCAGCGGCAAGGCGTCGCCTGCGCAGTCATCAGACACACCACACAACGTAACGCTGACCCAGGCACAGCGACAATACATTCACGTCTACACCGTCACGCCGTCGGGATATCACACCCGTATCAGCACCACCGGCGTAGTCGATTTTGATCGCAACCACGCAACGCAGGTGCTGGCACCGTTCTCGGGGCCAGTGACCCAACTGCTGGTGACGTTGGGACAGCACGTCGTCGTGAGGCAGGCGCTGGCGCGGGTGGATTCACCTGATTTCACAACGGCGGTTGGCGCATATCGCAAGTCGTTGATCACCGCGCATGCGGTCGATGAGGTGGCCACCAACGACCGAGATTTGTATACGCAGCAGGCGATTTCTGCACGCGAAAATGCTCAGGCGCAGGCCTCTGCCGTCGGTGCCGATGCCGACCGCACGGCGGCATTGCAGACATTGGTGGCGCTGCACACCGATCCCAAGGCCATCGCCGACATCCGCGCCGGTAGACCGGTCGCTCACGGACAGGGCGTGATCCACGCACCGATTGCAGGCACGGTGGTGGAGAAATCAATCGCGCCGGGGCAGACACTGGCCGCAGGATCAACGCCGTGCTTCACCATCGCCGATACCGAGAAGATGTGGGTGATGGCCAAGGTGTTCGGTGCTGACGCCGGCCAGGTGCAGGTAGGTGATCCCGCCGATGTGGATATTGGGAACGGCGACAAGGCAATTGTCGGCACGGTGACTAATATCGGCGCGGTGATCGATCCCGACACGCGATCGATGAACGCACGGGTGCGGGTGGACAACCCGGATGGCGTGTTGAAGAAAGGCATGTACGTCGAGGTGCATATCCAATCACACGATCAGCACACCGGGCTGCTGATTCCAGTTGCGGCGGTGCTGCGTAACGACGAAGACCTGCCGTTCGTCTATGTCGTTACGCCGGATGGCAGCTACGCACGGCAGCCGGTAACACTGGGGCAGCGTGTCGGTGATCGCTTCGTGATTCCGTCCGGTCTCCACGCCGGTGACAAGGTGGTGGTGGACGGCGGCATTTTCCTGCGTTTCATCGAGACCCAATGAACGCGTCGTTGCCGCCGGGCGAACCGGAGCGCAAGACTTCGATCATCAACCGCATCGTTGCGTTCGCGTTGGAGCAGCGCCTGCTGGTCGTGCTGCTGTCACTGGCGGTCGCCGCCGCGGGCGTGTGGGCCTATGAGGCCCTGCCGATGAATGCTTACCCGAACCTGTCGCCGCCGATGGTGGAGATCATCAGCCAGTGGCCGGGGCACTCGGCGGAAGAGGTCGAGCGTCTGATCACGGTGCCGGTCGAACTGGGCATGAACGCGATCCCGGGGCTGGTCACCAAGCGTTCGATTTCGCTCTATGGTTTGTCCGACGTCACCCTGACTTTCGCTGACGGCACCGATCACTACTTCGCGCGCCAGCGCGTGTACAACCGACTGCCCAGCATCACTCTACCGAACGGCGTTGCGCCGTCGATTTCACCGATGTCGCCGCCGTCGGGCCTGGTCTACCGCTACGTGCTGCAAAGCTCCGATCGCTCTCCGATGGAACTGAAAACGCTGGAAGACTGGGTGATCGCGCCGCAATACCGTTCGGTGCCGGGCGTCGCCGATGATTCCGCGTTCGGCGGCGGCAACATGCAGTACCAAGTGCTGCTGAATCCGGTAAAAGTCGCGGCACTGGGTCTGTCGGTGACGCAAGTGGAAGCCGCGCTGGCGGCCAACAACAGCAATGCCGGTGGCGGTTTCTATTCACAAGGCGGGCAGTTTTTCTACGTGCGTGGCCTTGGACGCATCAAGACTCTGCAGGATATCGGCAACATTGTGCTGGCGATGCACAACGGCACCCCGGTGCTGGTCAAGGATGTCGCCAAGGTGAAGATCGGCATTGCGCCGCGCCTCGGCGAGTTCGGCTACATGAACCAGAACGACGCCGTGGAAGGCGTGATTCTCGCGCTTACCGGCAGCAAGACGCAGAACGTGCTGCAACGGGTTGAAGCCAAGACCCGCGAGCTCAACAGCACGATCCTGCCGAAAGACGTCAAGGTCCACCCGTTTTACGACTTGACCACGCTGATCCAGCAAACCAAGCAGGTAGTGATGCACAACCTGCTGCTCGGTTTAGTACTGGTGATCGCGGTGCTGATTTTCTTCTTGTACGACGTCCGCGCCGGCTTGATCGTCGCAGTCACGGTGCCGTTGGCGCTGTTGTTCGCGTTCCTGTGCCTGGACTTGAAGAACGCCTCGGTCAATCTGCTGTCGATCGGCGCGGTGGACTTCGGCATTCTCGTCGATGGCGCGATTTTTATGGTCGAGAATATCTTCCGTGAGCTCGCGGCGCGGCGCGGCACCGACTACAGCATCAGTGAAGTCATCCAGACTGCAGCGTCGGAGGTCGATCGCCCGCTGGTGTATGCGGTCGCAGTGATCGTGGTCAGTTTCCTGCCGATCTACGTGCTGACCGGGCCGTCGGGCGTGCTGTTCAGGCCGATGGCCGACACCATGATCTTCGCGCTGATCGGTTCGCTGATCGTGACGCTCACCTTGCTGCCCGTGCTGTGTGCGCTGTTCATGCGCCGCGGCGTGCGCGAGCGGCGCAACGCGATCTACGAAAAGTTCAAGAAGTGGTATGTGCGCTGGCTGGGCAAGGCCACGCGTGTGCCGTGGCGCGTGACGACGGTCTGCGTGATCCTGCTGGTTGCCGCACTGGTGATGATGCGCGGGATCGGCGCCGAGTTCATGCCGCATCTCGACGAGGGCGCGCTGTGGGTGCGTGCGACCATGCCGTACACCATCTCCTTCCAGAAGGCTGCGAAGATTTCACCTCAGATCCGCAAGGTGCTGCGTTCGTTTCCGATGGTCACCACGGTCACGTCGGAGCTGGCCCGTCCCGACGACGGCACCGATTCCACCGGTTTCTTCAACGACGAGTTTTTCGTCGGCCTGAAACCGTATTCGGAATGGCACGGCAAAATTCGCAGCAAGCCGGCGTTGATCGCCGCGATCAACACCAAGCTGCAGCAATTCCCCGGTATTCAATTCAACTACACCCAGCCCGCCGAGGATGCGGTGGACGAAGCAGAGACCGGACTGAAGAGTGCGCTGGCGGTCAAGATCTACGGTCCGAATCTGCAAGTTCTGCAGCAGCAGGCCAAGGCGATCAAGGCGGTGATGGAGAAGGTGCGCGGCATCACCGACATCACTCTGGTGCATGAACTCGGGCAGCCCAATCTCGCCATCCACATCGATCGCGCGAAGATCGCACGCTATGGCCTCAACGTCGATGACATCAACACCCTGATCAACGCTGCAATCGGTGGCGCTGTCGCGACCGAGGTGGTGCAGGGCGACAAGCAGTTCGATTTGCTGGTGCGCCTGCAGAAACGGTTCCGTAACAATCCGCAAGAGATCGGAGACATCCCGGTGACGACGCCGGGCGGGCAGCAGATCCCGCTGAAGGCGTTGGCGGACATCAAGGTCCAGAACGGGGCTTCCTTCATCTATCGCCAAAACAATTCGCGCTACATCGGCGTGCAGTTTGCGGTGTCCGGGCGCGATCTTGCCGGCGCGGTCGGCGCTGCGATCCAGCAGGTCGCCGAAAATGTGAAACTGCCGCAGGGTTATCGGCTGTCCTGGGGTGGCGAGTACAAGGAATACACCGCTTCGCGCGCACAGATGCGGATAATCCTGCCGCTGACGGTGCTGCTGATCTTCGGCCTTTTATTCGTGCTGTACGGCAACTTCAAGTTTCCGCTGATCACCGTGGTCGGCGTGTTGCTGTCCGCCCCGGTCGGCGCGATTTTCGCGATGTGGTTGACCGGCACGGCGTTCTCGGTGTCGTCCGGCATCGGCTTCATCGTGTTGTTTGGCGTCTCGGTCCTGACTGGGGTGGTCTATATCTCCTGTGCTAACGAGTTACGCCTCGGTGGCATGGACATCGCCAAGGCGTTGCACGAAGCTGCGGCGCTGCGCCTGCGTCCGATCGTAATGACTGCACTGGTGGCGGCGCTGGGTCTGCTGCCTGCCGCGATCGCCACCGGAGTCGGCACCGACTCACAGCGCCCGTTTGCGCTGGTGATCGTGGCCGGCATGCTCTCACGCCTGGTGATCGGCATTTTCCTGATGCCGGCGCTATATGCATTGGTGGCGCGAAAGGGCGACCGGTTGCAGGTCTGATGTCACTTCGAAGGTGTGACAGGAGATATGGAACTAAATAGTCCGGCAGACAATACGACGCGGACTCCCACAACAAGCGCGTGATCAATCCGCGCGTCGGCCCCCGGATTGAAAATGTATTGCAGGTCCGGGTGAATGTTGAGGTACGCGTTTACTGGCAGTGAGTAAGTCAGTTCCACCGAGGTTTCGGCGGGTCTGGCAGTTGCCGCCGTGCGGCGGAAAAGCTTGCTGGTATGAGCGCTGGCCACGCCCAGGCCGAGCACATCTTGGGGCCGGACCGCCCACAGGCCGGTAACGTTGAGGCCGCCGCCGATATAGCCATCCAGCGGGTTGCGCTGTGTGTCCGCATGGCCCAGTTGGAAAAAAGCATCGACCATGGGCAGGTGCTCGTCATCGCCCAGCAGTCTGCGTTCGCCGATCAGGTACTCGCCGTGGTTGCGGTCACTCGTATTGCCCGCGAGATTCTCGTAAGTGCGGGTGTTGTACCAGCCGCCCACGGCCAGCTTGTAGGGTTTGGAACCGCTGCCGGCCAAGCCGACTTCCACCACGCTCAAGACGCCGGCGTCGCTGCTGAAATCGACATGGGTGCCGTTGGGGTGCACCGGCAGTCCGGGCGTGCCGTCATACACACCGGCCTGGGCGTAAACGCCGCTGGCCCCGTCCCAACGCAATGTCGCGTCCAGCGTCGTGACCGCATAGGTGGGCACTGGCACCTGTGCAATGCTGGGGTCAAGACCGAAGGATCTGTTCAGGAACACGCCGGCACTGTCGAGCACGTCGAATTGTGCGTTGTAGTCCAGTAGTCCCCCGCGCAATTTGAAACCGCTGCTGGAGAAATTGTGTTGATACCAGGCTTCAAACACGGTGACGGTGTCGTGAGCCTCGATGTGGTCCAGCGTCTGCAGGTCGCCGACCCGGTTGGAGATGGAGCTGCCGGTGGGTGCCAAGATATTGATATGCAACAGATCGTCCTGTGAACCGCCCCAGACGCGGCCATCGACCGTGGCGCCCAGGCTCAGCAAGCCGGGCGCGCCGTTGCCGCGCTACTGTCCGCCGGCCGTGTTCTGCCAGTAATCCTGAGTGTATGACGCGCCCCAATCCAATCTGGTGGACGTGTCGTCGGCGAGTGCCGGGCCGGTCATCAGGCCCAGCGTGGCTGCTGCGCAGATGGCTGTGAAGCTTTGTTTGCACATAATCGTTCTCGTTGGCAGGAACGCCGGTCAAGCTGCAGCCTGCCGTCTTGGCGACGGGCACGGTCCTGCGCGACCAGCTCCCAGATCAATAGTTGATGAGCGCGCCCGGCCGTCTGCAGGGCGCAGCTGTCGTCATCCAGGCTGGATCAATAACCTAGCAGTCTGTCGGACTTGGCACTTAGACGCGCCCGTAGATCGCATAAACGTATTTTGGAGTACACGAAGTGATCGAGTTTTCGCGTAGGACGCAAATTTCTGCTGGTTTTTTACTCACTTTTAAGCTATCCACAGAAAGTCCGACAGGCTGCTAGGCTGGATCAATAACCGCCTTTCTTGCCCACGCCAGTGTAGACGAAGGTCCAGCTGTGCTGGATCGGGTTCCACCACGGCGGGACGCCGGTATCCTTGGTGGTGTGGCGGTAAAACGCCTTGTACGGCGGTGGCAGAACCTTGAAGCTGGCGGTGTATTTGCCCGGCCCGTCGAGTTCCACGTTGGCACCATAGTGTGGGCCATCACTGGCGACCATAGGCATCAGGGGGCCAAAAGTCGACCAGCTGCTGCCTTGCTTGGTGAGTTCATAACTCACGGTCAGATAAGGAATCCATTCGCCGGGTTGAAAACCGTGCGGGTTGCCCTTGTCGGCGTGAATGTCGATTTCCAGGTGAATGTTAGTGTTCTTGTTCAGGCCCGGCATGACGGGCGCCATCGCCACCGATTGCAGATAGACGGGATGCAAGATCAGATTGTCGACCACCAGCGGCGCGCCCATGGAATGTTCCGCCGCGAGGGCGGGTACTGGCAACGCCAGTATTGTAAAGACGGCGGCAATAACAGTGGTTGGATAACGCATGGGTCAGGACTCCCGTGGTGAAGTGAAGTTGTAGATTATGTTAATGAGACTCAAACGGTAACGATAATCAACAAC
>Ga0307372_10005674_pt1 | contig 18616 bp, 14 predicted proteins | sample OX1MG_FD_202533 | JGI IMG/M metagenome (GOLD analysis project Ga0307372, IMG submission 202533) | Soil microbial communities from Risofladan, Vaasa, Finland - OX-1 | ecosystem: Environmental > Terrestrial > Soil > Coastal area > Acid sulfate soil | place: Finland: Risofladan, Vaasa | collected...
GTCAAAGGCGCACTGTAGCGCAATGGCGGGCGAAAAGACCACCCGAATATCAAGGTCTGGCGCGCGCGACGGCGCCGCGATGCGTACCTGGGAGTCTTTGCGCAAATCAGGTTGTCATTCTGAACGAAGTCCGCGCAGTGAAGAATCCCGGGATTCTTCGCTGCGCTCAGAATGACACGGTGGGCTTTGCGCGAAGGCTCCCTAACTTTCCACTTACTCCGCAAAGCCCAGCGGCGCAACGATCCGCGCCGCCGCCCGCGCCAGAATCGGCGGATGCGCGCCCATCCGCGCGAAGCGCGGGTCGGTGGTCTGGCCGCGCACGAAGCGCACGTAGATCTGCTGGAGCACGGTGGCGGTCTTCCAGTTGCCCCACGCGCGATAGTACGCGGCGTGGCGCACGTCGCGGCCGCTGCGCCGGGCGTAACGCTCGACCAGTTCGTCGCGCTTCATGAAGCCGGGCCGGGTCGTATGCGCGAAGCCCTCGGCCATCTCGATGAACTCCTCGGGGTCGCTGGCCTCGCGCCAGTAGTTGAGCGAGGTGCCGAGATCGATCATCGGATCGCCGAGCGTCGACATCTCCCAATCGAAGACGCCGACGACCTGGCCCGAATTATCCGGCGCGAACATCACGTTGTGCAGAAAGAAATCGTTGTGCAGGATCGCCGGCGTTTGCGCCGGCGGCATATGCTCGAGGAACCATGCGCCGAGCTTGTTCATCAGCGGCACTTCGGTAGTTTTGGCTTTCTCCCAGCGATCCATCCAGCCCGTGATTTGCCGGCGCACGAAGCCGTCGGGCCGGCCCAAGCCACCCAGATCGAGCTTGGCGTAATCCACCGAATGCAGATCGGCGAGCGCGTCGATGAAGCCCTCGGACATCGCGCGGAAGACCTCGGGGGTCTGCCGGATGCCGGACGGCAGCGGACTGCGGTTGGGCACGACGAAGCCGCTGCGCCGCTCCATGACGAAAAACGGCGCGCCGATAATCGACGGATCGTCGCACATCACGATCGCCCGCGGCGCCGGCGGATAGGCCGCCCAGACTCGCGAGAGCACACGATGCTCGCGCGCCATATCGTGGGCCGAGGGCGGCAACGGTCCGAACGGCGGCCGCCTGACGACCCATTCCTGATCGCCGAAGCGCAGCAGGTAGGTCAGATTGGAATGGCCGCCGCGAAACTGCTTGACCTCGAGCGGCCCGTGGTCGGCGCCGGGCGTATGATGCTCGCGCAGATAGGCGACCAGCCTGGGCCAGTCGAGCTGCTCTTCGTCGCGCACCTCGCCGTACTCGGGCTGCGGCTGGTTCGTCTCTTCGAGATGTTCGCTCATCACGCGACCTGACATTTGCGGCGGGCCCGCGGGCCGCGCCCGGCTATTGCGCCCATTTGCGGCATTCGCGCCGCGCGATCGTCATGCGATGGACTTCGTCGGGGCCGTCGACAATGCGCATCGCGCGGTTCTCGCGCCAGAAGCGCGCGATCGGCGTATCGTCGCTCATCCCGAGCGCGCCGTGCAACTGAATCGCGCGGTCGAGCACGGTCATCACCATGTTGGCCGCCTGGACCTTGATCATGGCGATCTCCTGGCGCGCCTCACGCTTGCCGACGGTGTCGATTTTCCACGCCGCATGCATCACCGCCAGCCGCGTCGAGTCGATCTCGATGCGCGAGTCGGCGATCCATTGCTGGACGTTGGCCTTGTCGGCGAGCAGGCTGCCATGCGCCCAGCGCGTATTGGCCCGCTTGCACATCAGCTCGAGCGCGCGCTCGGCCACGCCGATATTGCGCATGCAATGATGAATGCGGCCGGGGCCGAGCCGGGCCTGCGCGATCTTGAAGCCGTCACCCTCGAGGCCGAGCAGATTGGTCACCGGCACGCGGCAATCCTTGTAGACAATCTCGCAATGGCCGCCGCCGCCCGCATGGCCCATCACCGGCACCGCGCGGATGATGTTGAAGCCGGGAGTGTCGGCCGGAACGATAATCATGCTGGCGCGCTTGTGCGCCTCGGCCTTGGGGTCCGTCACCACCATCGTGATCGCGAAGCTCGAGCCGATGCCGTTGGAGGTGAACCACTTGTGGCCGTTGATCACGTAGTCATCGCCATCGCGCACGGCGCGCGTGGCCAACTGCGTCGGATCGGAGCCGGGCGTCTCGGGCTCGGTCATTGAGAAGCAGGTGCGCATGTCGCCGTCGAGGCAGGGTTGCAGCCAGGCCTTTTTCTGCGCCGGCGTGGCGAAGTCGGTCAAGATTTCCATGTTGCCGGTGTCGGGCGCCATACAGTTGAAGGCGCGCGCGCCGATCGGACTGCGGCCCATGATTTCGCACAGCGGCGCATACTCCGAGACGTTGAGACCCTTGCCGTGCTCGTCGTCGGGCAGGAACAGATTCCACAGGCCGGCCGCCTTGGTCTTTTTGCGGACCTCCGTGAGCACTGGCGGTTCGGTGTGTTCCTTGCCGGGGACGCTCATCTCCTGCTCGACCTGATGTTCGATCGGATAGACCATCTCGTGCATCACGGCGGAGACTTTCTTTTGCAGCTCCTGGACCTTGGGCGACAATGCGAAATCCATTCAATTCCTCACGGTTTTGGATACCCCGCCAGTTCTAGTCCGAAGCCGCGGGATAATCCAGCACGGCGGCGGATCACAGCGCGCGGGTCGCGCCGGCGATCGCGGGCGGCGCGGCGGCCTGCACGATTCGTTGTGCATGGTGGCCCGGATTTGCTAGATGAGCGAGGCAACAGATGCGGCTGGGGCCGCTGGAGGCGATTTAGATGGAGCTGGCGAAGCAGGGTGTCGATGTTGGTCTGTTCACGAACAATCTTGAAGGGATGCAGGACTTTTACGGACAGAAACTCGGCCTGCAATTCGAGTCCGTAATGCCGGTCGGCGGCGGCATCAAGCAGTACCGCTATCTCGCCAACGGTTCGGTGATCAAGCTGATGCATACGACGGAGCCGCTGCCGCGGCGCCATCCGGGCGGCTACGAAACGATCATGATCGCGTCGCCCAAGGTCAAGGTCACGCAGACCCTGGCCGATCCCGACGACAACGCGATTCTGCTGGTCGCGCCGGGGGCCGACGACGTTACCCAGATCGAAGTGCGCATCGGCGTGATCGATCTCAACGCCTACGAAACCTTCTACACGAAGGCGCTCGGGGCCACGCCGATCGGCGCCGATCGCTACCGCGTCGGCGATACGATTTTTGGCCTCTATCACGAGCGCGGGATGCACAAGGTCAGCGTGCCGCCCTTTGCCGACGCGCTCAGCCTGATCAAGGCGATGGCCGCGCCGGGTATCCGCTACGTCACGCTGGGCGTGAAGGATTGCGACGCGACGTTCAGGGCGCTGACCGCGGCGGGCGCGTCACCGGCGCTGGCGCCGGTCAACTTCGGCACCGTCGCACGGATTTCGTTCGTGCAGGATCCCGACGGCAATTTTATCGAGATTGCGCAGCGTCCCGCCCCCGCCGCATAGGGCGGACGCGGTTGCCGGCGCGGCCGGCCGCTTGAGGAAATGAACAAGGGCTCGCGTTGCGGCGCGAGCCCTTTTCTATTGTGCGATGATCCGCTGCCCGGCGCGAGGCCGCCTGAGGCTACGCCCAGCGGGAGCGGGCGCGATTGCGCGGCGATCGCGCGCCGCCGGAACGAAACACCTTGATCGGTTTCGGCGCCGTGATCTCCGGCTGCTCGAAGCCCTCGACCATTTCGCGCTCGAAGGTGATCCCGAGCAGCCGCTCGATCCGTCCGAGACCGGCGCGCTCCTCGGCCGTCACCAGGCTTATCGCGCAGCCGTCGCGGCCCATCCGGGCGGTCCGGCCGATGCGATGGATATAGTTCTCGGGCTCGTCGGGCAGGTCGAAATTGATCACGTGCGAGACGCCCTGGATATCCAGTCCGCGCGCCGCCACGTCGGTCGCGACCATCACGCGGTAGGTGCCCTTGCGAAAGCCGGCCAAAGCCGCGTTGCGCTGGCCCTGCGAGCGGTCGCCGTGAATCGGTACCGCGCGGATGCCGGCCCGCGCGAGCATCTTGGCCACGCGATCGGTACGGTCGCGCGTGCGCGTGAAGACGATCGCGCTGTCGACCTCGGGGCGGCTGACCAGCGCCAGCAGCACGTCGCCCTTTTGCCCGGTGGTGACCGGGCAGATCGACTGGCGGATGCTCGACGGCGGCGCGGCCTTTTCGCCGATACTGATGCGCTCGGGATTGTCCAGGAACTCGCGCGCCATCCGCTCGGCCGCACTCTCCATGGTCGCCGAGAACATCAGGGTCTGCCGCTTGCGCGGAAGCATCTTCATGATCCGGCGCAACTGCGGCATGAAGCCCATGTCGAGCAGACGGTCGGCCTCGTCGATCACCACGACCTTGACGTGGGCGAGCGAGGCGCTGCCGCGCTCGGTGTGATCGATCAGGCGGCCCGGGCAGACGATCAGGACTTGCGCGCCCTTTTCGAGATCGTCGAACTGCTTGCGCATCGACTCGCCGCCGACGATCAGCGCCGAGCGCAGCTTGGTATGGCGGGCGAGCAGCATGAACTCGCGCTCGACCTGCGCCGCCAGTTCGCGCGTCGGTTCGATGATCAGCGCGGCGGGGCCCGTGGGCTTCTCGCGATGCAGCCGATCGATCAGCGGAATCAGAAACGCCGCGGTCTTGCCGCTGCCGGTTTCGGCGGTGGCGACGATATCGTGGCCCTCGAGGATGACGGGAATCGCGCCCCACTGAATCGGAGTGGGCTCGTGATGGCCACGGTCACGGATCGAGCGATGAATCTCGGGAGTGAGTGTGAAGGCGGAAAACGACAATAGTATCCTATGTGGGGAGATGTAGTATTGCGGGCGGCAACCGTGCCACACCGCTGAGTATGGTTGTGAGTTGGATGCGCTCGCAGAATTCGGCGCGCTGGTCAATCATAAAAATGTCTTAAGTGACAAATTACATGGCGGACGCTCGATAAGCAATCAGACCGCCCGCGCGGGGCGCGTGCCCGGCGGCGCGGCGCGCTTATGGAGTTGCACCGAGGCGTCGATTGCACGGCACCGGATTGAACGGCTGGGAGGGGCCACAGGCTCCGGCGATCGCGGTTGGAGGATCATACAGACTGATCCAGGTGCCCCAGTTGGCGTCGGGTGCGCGCGTCATTCCGCACAGCGGATCGCTCGCATAGACCGTCGTGCTGCAGGCCGCCGGAATATATTCGGTCGCCATCCAGATCGAAGTGCCTTGGGCGACGGCCGCGCTATAGTCACCCCAGCGTGCGACATTGGTGCCCGATAATATTGGATAACCGCTGAAGCCGTCGTCGGGACCGACACCCGCCTGGAGGATATGAATTTGTCTCGGGCCGCCCATCGCGAGCGGGAAATAGGCGGCGCTCGGAAATTGTGACAGCCCGGAAAGCGAAAAGACCATCAGGGCGCGGCCGGTAGTGGTCACGCCAATCGACGGGTAATACAGGTCGTCCTGGCTGTGCGCCACAAAGCCGTTGCGCAGCAGCCTCACGTGGAACAGCAGCACCGGCTGGCCGGCTTGACGCTTCGTGATGAAGGTCGGCTGGACCTCGAAGTATTCGATCCCGGCCTGCGGCGCCCGGTGTACGCGCACTTCGGTGGTGAGGCCGGCGTAGAGCTTGCCGTCGGCGTAGACCAGTTGTTGGACCCGATCGTCGCCGGTGTCGAGCTGTTCCTCGCTCTCCTGGAGCGACGCGCCGTAGGGAATCGATCCGATCGCTTGCGTGGCCGGCGGCGGATCGAAATAGTTGCGCACCTTGAGGATGGGCGGCGAGAGCGTGATGGCGATACCGCCGCCGCATGCCGTGATGGTGGTCGAGGGGATCGCGCAGGTGTTGGTCATCGCCCACACCGCGATCCGGTTGTCGCCGGTGCCGTCGAAATCGAGCGAGGCCATGAAGAACTCGGAGCCGCCGTTGGCGGTATCGAACGCGCCGTCGGGCGGCGCCGCCGGCTGCATCGAGGCCGCGATTCCGTTCGACAACGGCAGTGGCCCTTGCAGGTAGTAATAGCCAATCTGGATCGCCGCCGCCGCCAGGTCGGCCTTACTGATCGCGTAAACCTGCGAGCCGTTGAAGACCGTGTTGGTCGGGTCGTTGATCGCCGCCAAAGCAAACTCGTTGGTCGACACGTAGATGCCGTTCCGGTCGGCGCCGAGCAGCGGCTGATCGCCGAAGCACGGGCATCCGACATGGGGCGGCGTGCCGTCGGTGCCGTCGTTGGTCGTATCGATCGCGTAGTCCGTGACGGTCGTCGAGCCGGCCACCATGACCGCGATCGGCAGCGACGAATGATTGAGCGTGCTGATGTCCTGCAGGTCGGTCACGGTCATGTAAAAGGTATTGGTTGGCGTGTCGTAGTAGCATTTGGGGTCCGAGAGAAAATCCGACGGCGACACGCCGAAGATGGTGTTCAGACTGGTCGGTCCGCTCTGTACCGCGCCACTGGTGGCATAGATCGACAGTTCCAGGTTGGTCATCTCGACGACTTCGCTGCCGCCCACGCATAGCCCCTGATCGGGTGGCTCGAACGCGGAGCCGGGGGCGGGACTGACGAGCGACAGGCCATTGCCGATCGCGCTGTCGAGCGCATTGAGCCCCGCGAAGCCGCTGATTCCCGTCGGTGACGCGCCGGCGATAGCCGCGCTCGCGACTAGCGGGACCGTCAGTGCAACGGTCGGCGCGATCGCGGCGCGCGCGGCGGCGCTCCGATGCGACGGGATCCGCCGATTGCCGACCGTGAGGTGGGCGTCCTGATCGATCACCAGGTCCGAGACCGCAGGTGCTGCGACAGCGCCGGCCGGCCCGGGCAACTGGATCGTGCCGACGCGGCGCATCGAGCGCGCGAGCGGTGCCGGGGCGAGCGGGGTATCGGCGGTCGTGGCCTCGAGGCCGTCGGCGCGGGCGACGGCCCGATTGAGTGATAAGGTGGTAAGTAGCACGATGATCGCGCAGGCGATCGTATGGGAACGGCGAAAGCGCTTAGACATCACCGTTTGAACTATAGCACTTGCTGATTGCGCGGTGGCAACCAGGCGTCGCGCGGCGCGTTCGTGCTCAACCCTTGCGCCGGGGCGGCGCCTCGGGCGTTTCGACCGGCTCGGGTCCCGCGTCGTCGGCCTCGGCCGGAATCGGCGGAATCGGTTTGGTGGCAAGCTTGGCGCGCACCTTGGCTTCGATCTCGTCGGCGATTTTCGGATTGGCCCTGAGCAGGTCGCGCGCATTCTCGCGGCCCTGGCCGATCCGCTCGCCGTTGTACGAATACCATGCGCCCAGCTTCTCCATGACGTTGTGCTCGGCCGCCATATCGACCAGCTCACCCTCCTTGGAGATGCCGGAACCGTACAAAATATCGAACTCGGCCTCGCGAAACGGCGGCGCGACCTTGTTCTTGACCACCTTGACCTTGGTCCGCGAGCCGATCACGTCGGTGCCGCTCTTGATTGTGCCGATGCGGCGGATATCGATGCGCACCGACGAGTAGAATTTGAGTGCGTTGCCGCCCGTGGTGGTCTCCGGATTGCCGAACATCACGCCGATCTTCATGCGAATCTGGTTGATGAAGACCACCACCGTGCGCGAGCGCGAGATGATCGAGGTGAGCTTGCGCAGCGCCTGCGACATCAGCCGCGCCTGCAAGCCCATCTGCGGCTCGCCCATCTCGCCTTCGATTTCGGCGCGCGGCACCAGCGCGGCGACCGAATCGATCACCAGCACGTCGATCGCGCCCGACTGCACCAGCGTCTCGACGATCTCGAGCGCCTGCTCGCCGTTGTCGGGCTGCGAGATCAGCAGGTCCTCGACCACCACGCCGAGCTTGCGCGCGTAGCTCGCGTCGAGCGCGTGCTCGGCGTCGATAAAGGCGCCGATCCCGCCGAGCTTCTGCGCCTCGGCGATACATTCGAGCGCCAGCGTGGTCTTGCCCGACGACTCGGGGCCGTAGATCTCGACCACCCGGCCGCGCGGCAATCCGCCGACCCCCAGCGCGATATCGAGGCCGAGCGATCCGGTCGGAATCACGGCGATATCGGCGCCGATCGCCTGCTCGCCGAGCTTCATGATCGAGCCCTTGCCGAATTGCTTTTCGATCTGACTGAGCGCCAAATCCAATGCCTTGGTTTTGATATCTTGCGCCATCGAACTCCCCGCCCGGCGGGCCATGCGTGTACCCGCGGAAATTTTGCCACAAACAGCGTCGAATAGCGCTAGGGGCGCCTGACTATCATTCGCGATTCACGCTCGCGCGCGCTGCGGCGCTGATCCGGCGCCGGGCAATCCGCCGGCGGCCGCGCCCCTCAATGCTTATGCACCAGGGCGTGCTCGACCAGCGTCAGGCGGTCGTTGCCGAAGAACATCACGCCGTCGACGAACATGGTGGGCGATCCGAAGCCGCCGCGCGCGATCACTTCGTCGGTATTGGCCTTGAGCTTTTCCTTGTACTCGGGCAGCGCGATTTTACGAAAGTACTCGGCCTCGTCGAGGCCGCTTGAGCGCACGATCTCGCGCAGCACTTCGTCCTTGCTGATATCGCGATTGTCGCCCCAATAGGTCTCAAAGACCCGCCGCGAGTAGGCCGCGATCTTGCCCTGCTCCTGGGCGACGAACGCCCCGCGCATCGCCTTGACCGAATTGACCGGAAAGACCACCAGCGCGCCCGGATCGGTAATCTTGAGCTTGTACAGATGCGCCCAGTCTTGCAGGTCCTTTTTGTAGTAGCGCGCCTTGACCTTGAGCGGCTTCTCGCGGGCTTCGTACACGGACGGATTGGCCGCGTTGAAGACCCCGCCGACCAGGATCGGCCGCCATTCCAGGTTGGCGCCGTGGCGCGCCGCGACCTCTTCGATTTTGCTGAAGGCGAGATAGGTCCACGGACTCGAACAGTCGTAAAAAAACTCGAGCTTGCTGGCCATCGCTAATGCTCCCCGACGGATTTGGTCTTGTCGCGCCCGAAGCTAGCATAGCGCGCGCCTATCCGTATCTGTCGGCGCGACCGATGCGCGAGCTAGTCAGGGCGCGTTCCGATGCGCTCCGGCCGGGGCGTCCGCGTCCGCGCCGTCGCCCGTCGGCGTCTCGCCCGCGCTGCGCCCGGCGCCGCCGGGTGCGCCGCTGAAACTAATCAGGTCGGCGCGCACGTAGCCGATAAAGGCGTCGGCCTCGACCCGCACCGGCAGATGGCGATCGTCGTCGGTCACCCACAAGGTCGTCGCGCGCGCCTGGCTGCGGAAGCTGCCCTGGCTGAGCCATAGCACCCACGGCTCGATCTTGAGCGTGTCGAAGGTGCCGAGCGCGGTGGTGATTCGTTCGCGGCCGGTCACGTTGAAGGAAAAAACGTAGCGATTGCCCCCGCTGAAGACGTCGAACGGCAGCTTGTCGCCGGGCTTGAGCGGCTGCGACAGGGCCATCATCGCGCCGGAAAACGGCCCCAGCGGATCGCCTCCGCTGAAGCGCCGCGTGGTCGTTTTGCCGTGGCGGCTGGTCTTGATCGCGACGACCAGGCGCGCCGCGCGATCGAATGTCACGCGCCATTCGTCACGCCGCTGGTTCTCGTGCTGCAGGATGTAGATATTGTCGGGACGCAGCGCGGCGTAATCCTCGCGGAAATAATCGCGCATCCGGTAGGCGACGTCGGCCACCGCGCTGGTCTCCAGCCACATCTGCCCGCTCCACCAATCCGGATGGGTGCGGTTGTGCATAATCACGATGCGTGCGGTGGCGGCCGGCACACCGATCCATGAGGCGGCATAATCGAGCGTCTCGCCGTCGCGAAACGGATTATGCCCCGGCGTGTACGAGGGCACATGCACGTCGGTCGGCAGTGGCAGGGGTTGCGGCGTGCGCGGCGCACGCCGCCGCGCCGCCGCGGCGTGGACGGCCGCCGGCTGAGCCGCCGCGACGATCCGCGATGCGCCGGCGAGCCACACCACCAGGCCGGCGATCGCGATCAGCCCCGCGCCGCTTACGCTAGCCAGGGCCGCGCGACGCGCCATTTTACCATCGGAGGTTTTCGCATAGAGTGTGGCCGTTGATTCTGCCGAATTGTGGAGGGCATGGGAATGTCGAAAGCCCGTTCGATGCTGGCCGCCGCCGTGGTTATGGGCGCGCTCGCGCTACCCGCGGCCACGCGCGCGCAGGATATTGGTCTGCCTGGACCGGCCAATCAGAACATGCCGCTCAGTTCCCTCGAGCAGCTCGGCCCAGGTTCGGTGCAAAAGACTGGCAAATCGGCCACCGACGCGATCCGCGACGCCAAGCGCAAGTACGCCGACGCCGATCCCCGCGTGCGCGTGCAGGGGCTTGAAGACGTGCGCTACGTCGACAGTCCCGATACCAACGAGTTGCTCTTCCAGGGCCTGTCCGATCCCGACGTCCGCGTCCGCATTAAGGCCATCGACGTGCTGGGCGCGCGTGGCGACAATGACGCGGTGCCGGTCATGTCGCAGAAACTGTTTCTGCGCGAAACGCCGCCGATCGAAAAGCTCCATCTGGTCGCGGCGCTGGGCCGCATCGGTGACGAGCGCGGCGCGCTGCCGATCATCGAATACCTCAAGAATACCGACGATACGGCGAGCCGCGGCACGGCGGTCTTCGCGCTCGGTGAAATCGGCGATCCGGTGGCCAACGACACGCTGATTCAGATCGACACCAATGATTCGAGCCCGCTGGTGCGCAAGCTGGCCCAGGAGGCGATCGAAAAGATTGGCGGTGAACTGCCTAATCGGCATACCGAAGAGATCGCCGCGGCGAAACTCAAGTTTCAGGAGCCGACCGACGAGAAACTCGCAAAAATGCGCGCGATCGATGACGAGAACCAGAGCAAGCAGTACTAAGCCTGGCACCGCTTGATCCGGACCGGAAACGCCGCGCCGCGGGACGGTTGCCCGAGGCACGGCGTTTCCTGATCCAGCCGCCCCGCTAGAAGCGGTTGCCGCCGCTCTGGCGATGCAATCCACCGCCCAGAATCTCAGTCGACTCCGTGCCGATGATATGTACGTTGTTCAGATCGCGCACGATGAGTATCAGGTCCGTCGCGCTCGCCGAACAGGTGCTGCTCGCCGCCGGAGTGTAATTGATTGTCGCGGTGCCCTCACCTTGCGGACCGACCGTGTAAGTGCCGATAATCGTGCCGCTGCATAGCGTGCCGGCCTGGTTGAAGGTCTCGTCGCCCTTCAAGTTGCCATTGCCGTCGGCGTAAACCAGGCCGAGGCCATTGAACGGCGCGGCCGGCACCGACGTTACCTCGCTTCCCGCGTATTCAAGAACGTAAAAGCCCTTGACGCTCCCCAGCGTATAGCCGTCGGCGCGCGCCGTCGCCGCATAGCCGGCCAGCCCGGCGATCGCCGCAATCCCGATTACTGCTCCCTTTATTCCGCGCATCGTCACTGCTCCTCCGAAGTAGTTATTGAGATGGCTGCTCCCCTCTCACACCCGATGAATACGCAGTCGCGGGCCCGCGGTTACGTTATCTTTTGTATAGTCTGGAGTAATCGTGAAAATAAATTGCGGCTCAATAGTCATTGCGATGCAACTGACTATGCGGAGAGGCGCGGCCGGCCTATGCCTTGATCAGCCCCGACGTATTGCCGCTCGCCGCAGGCGCGCCGGGAAAGATGCGCCCGAGGGCCGGCGCGCCGAGCCCCATATGCACGCCCAGCACCTGGCCGATGGGCTCGCGGAAGTCGGTCGTCACCGGCACGTCGCGCTCCTGGTAAAGCGAGCCCGGGTCGAGCCCGTTCCAGCGCGCATAGACGCGCCGCCCGCGTACCGGACCGCCCATTACCCACATGACATTGCCGTGGCCGTGGTCGGTACCGCCGTTGCCGTTCTCATGCACCGTGCGGCCGAACTCCGAAATCACCAGGATGACCGTGTCGTCGTAGGCCGGACCGAGTTGCCGGGCGAAGCTCGCCAGCCCGTCGCCGAGCGGCTTGAGATGATTAGTCAGTTGGCCCTTGTTCGAGCCCTCGCTGACGTGCGTATCCCATCCGCCGAGTGCGGCGAAGGCCAGCCGGATGCCGGGGTCGCGCGCGATCAGCCGCGCCAGCCGGTCGGTGTCGTTGCCGAAGCCGGCGGGTCCGGGTGCGCCGTTGTCGGCCTCGCGCATGTCGGCCATCAGATCGCCGAGCAGTCGCTGGCGCGCGACGCGCCCCTCCTGGTACGCGCGGCTGAGCGCGTCGCGGCCGTCGTACAGGCGGTCGAAGGCGTCTTCGATTTTTGGATTATCGAGCGGCATCGGATGGTCGGCGGCGCGCCCCAGCGGGATATTTGCGACCGCCATCGCCCCCGACAGAATCCGCGGCACGGTCGGCCCGAGGCTCACCGCTGCGGTCGGTCCATGCGCGCCCGGCAGCGCCGCGATCACGCGGTTCATCCAGCCGTCGCTGGTCGCCTTGACCCCGGGCGTGCCGCTCTCCATGAAGTCCTGGGCGTCGAAATGCGATCGCGTCGGATCGGGCGACCCGCACGCATGTACGAAGGCCAGCGTGCCGTCGTTCCAATAGGGCATCAGTCCGTCGAGTGCCGGGTTGAGGCCGAAATGGCCGTCGAGGTTGATCGCCCCGCCGTCGCCGCCGCGCGGAATCGCGATCGTCGGGCGCTGCTCGTAGTACGGGCCGTCGCCGGTCGGCACCACCACGTTGAGTCCGTCGACCGCCCCGCGCATGAAGACCACCACCAGCCGCTTGCGGCTGGGGCCGTCGCCGAGCGCGCGCGCGGCCCATGCATGCGGTCCGATCAGCGTGATGCCGGCCGCGGTCAGGGCCGCCGCCGCGCGGATAAATTCGCGTCGCCCGAGGCCGCGCGCGCGCCCGCCGTCCGCCCGCTCTTCGCTATCGCCGCATCGTTTCGCCATCGTCGTAAACCTCTGCTTCGCGGGCCGCCGTCAGCAGGCGCGCGCCGCGCTCAGCGCATCATGAACTCGGGGCTGCCCAAAATCAGCGGCGTGCGCAATTGTATCGGCGCCGCTTCGACCGCGTCCGCGGTGCGCGGCGAAAAGGCGTCGGCCAGCGTCAGCGCCAATTGCGCCGCGTCGGGCGCGGCCGAAGCGCCGTTGAATTCCACCTGCCGCACGCGCTCGGGATGCTTCACGCCGGCCATCGGGGCCGGGTTGTCGCCGGGCCCGCGCTCGAGCGGCAGCCGTCCCGCGCCGAGCGCGGTGGCGAAGCTAAGCCGCATCATCATCGCCTCGGGATTGAGCCACGCGGCGGCCGTGTTCTTGTAGCCGTCGGGCGTCGGGCAGCCATAGAGCGGCATCCCCATCTGCGCCATCGTGCCGGTCAGCGGCCGCACGTTGATCACCTCGGCGCCGACCGCGCGCGCCGCCGAGATCGCATACTCATAGGGCGTCTTGAACTTCACGCCGTAGCAGTGCGGGTCCCAGAACTCCGGGCTCGAAAACAGCGTCGCCAGGACGTCGCGGAGATTGCCGTCGCTCGCCTGATAGCGCGCCGCCAGCCGGCTGACCAACTTGTTAGACGGATTATCCGCCACGAAGTATTGCGCCAGTTGATAGCTTAAATGGTTGGCGGTCGCCGGACTGCGGGCCAGGATGTCGAGCGCCCGCTCGCCCTGCGCGATACCGCCGCCCGCAATCTGATGCCCGAGCAGGGTCTGGCCGCCGAAGTCGTGGCGCGGCGGGTCGAAATAAAAACCGCACGGGCCAACCGGCCCGTGCGAACCGTCCGGCCGGCGCGCGCGGCCGCCGCCCGCCTGCGTCGAGCGCCGCCACCACGGATTGCCCGGCAGCGCCGCGTCGCCCGACCCCTCGCGCAGGCCCATGCCGCCGTGCGGTGGCTGGCCGTTGCCGGCGCCGCCCTTGACCAGGCCCCATCCGGTAAGGATATGCGCCAGCGCGATGACGTCGGTCTGCGTATAGCCGCCGTTGACGCCGAGCGTATGCAGCTCCATCAGCTCGCGCGCGTAATTCTCATTGATTCCGTCGAACTTGCCATGCGTGCCGGGCGCGCCGGGCGCCGTGTTCTGCCAGTTGTCGAGATAAAACAGCATCGCCGGATGCATCGCGGTCGCGCCCAGCAGGTCGCGGAAACGGCCCAGCGTATGCGGCCGGATCGCCTCCTCCTCGAACGCGCCGGTCCAGATCGAGCACAGCCCCTTGCCGGCGAAAATGTTGAAGTGGTTGAACCAGAAGGCGGTCATCACCTCCTGCAACTGGCGCGGCCCGTAAAGCGCGCGCACGATGCGCGCCTCGGCCGCCTCGTCGATCACCTGGCGGGCCTGGCGGCGCGCCGCCTGCTGGGCCGCGACGTCGCCCTTGGCCGCCGCGCGAATCGGCTCCTGGAACTCCCGGAACAGATCGACCGGCGTCATGTGCAGCGTGCGCAGCCCAGCGATACGCTCGCTCAGCGCGGGCGGCTCGGCGATCGACGCGGCGTCGAGCTGCTGCTCGAGATAGCGCTCAACGCCGATCTGCCGCACGCGCGCAGCGTCGCCGGGACGCGGCCCGAAGGCCACCCGGTTGAGCGCGTGGAGCGGCCGTGCGGCCGCCCCCATGCCGCCAGTATCATACATTATGATAGATTATACCTATATTGAGTAGTATGTGGATGGCGCCGCCGCACGCGCGGCGGCGCCGGCAATTCGCGCCCCCGCTAGTTCACCGCCGCCCGTTCGCCGTGATGATGGTCCCAGTGCCGCGCGCCGCGATTGTAAACGTGCTCGCGATGCATGAAGCGGTCGGGATGGCTGCGGAACGCCATCGCCTGATGCGGATGCGCGCGCAGGTATTCGCGCAGCTCAGGATGGTTGGCCAGGTAAGCCGGATCGTCGATCAGCCGCGGGTTCTTGCCGAGCTGCGCGCTCAAGTCCGGATGCTGATCGAGATAGTTGTCGAACCCTTCCACGTACTCGTGATGCTCGCCGTATGCGGTGGTCGCCGGCGGCGCGATCTGCGCCATCGCCGGACCCGCCATCACGGCGGCCAGCAGGCCCGCGGAAATCATCGCCAGTGTGCGTTTCATGGATGCGTTATCCTCCTGCATGACAATACGCAGGGCGCCGCCGCCGGTTTCAGCGCGCGCTGCGCCGCCGACCCGTCAGGGCAATATCGTTCGATAATTTCCGCCGAACCGGAATGCTTGCAGGTCTGCCGATCTCAGCCGGCAACTACTCGATGAAACGACTTAATAGGAGCTTGGTGCGGCGTCAGCGCGGGGCGCGGCCCCAGGCTTCGATCAACCGCTCGAAGGCGCGCTTGAGTTCCGGATCCTTGAGCTCCGGCAACTCGATCGCATGGCGCGTCGCGCGTGGCACCGGGCGCAGCCGCGGACCCTCGCGCCGACTCATCCGCCCCTGCACGAAGCGCAGGTCGCGCACCGCGTCATTACGCATCGCGGCGTTGATCCGCGACAGGATCTGCGGCTTCATCAGGTTCAATTCCTGGATCCACATGGCGCCCGAAACCTTGATTACCGCGGTATGGAACTTGAGCGCGCTGACCTCCGTGCGCCGCGCGATCAGCTCGCCGACCACCTCCGGCCATACGCGCATCAGGCGCACGACCTCGAAATGGCCCTCGCCGTCGATCCGCGCCAGGATGTCGGCCAGCGCGCCGCCGATCTGTTGAGGATATTTTCGCCGCCCCCGGATCATCGTGGATGCCACGATAGCGCGTCCTGACCGGCGCGCAACCGTCGCGCTATAAAATGCGCCGGATCGGCGGAAAATTTAATCACAGGCCAGGTTGACTCAGGAGTCGCTCCGCAGACCCATACGCAGGCTTTGGCGGGCACGTATCGGCATCGCATGCTTATGCCAGTTATGAGGTCAGCTTATATTTTAAGCTAACCGCCTTGGGGGTCGTCTTATGGTCGCGAAAGGTTGTGCAAAACTTATCAACAGCCTAATATGTTGTTATCCACAAGGTCATCCACACTACATGTTGCGTATGTACCCTTGACAAGCACCGTTCGGCGTAATAATTCCGTCACACGTCAACGATGCGCCTCGCGGCTCCGGACTGAGGGGCGAGCGCACTCACATAAACCTCCGTTGACGGGATAAAATCGGTCTGGGCGGGTGTAGTGCGGTGGGGCAGGGGGAGACAGGAATCATGGCGCAGAGCAGCGAAAAAAACGAGAAGATCACCGCCGAAGCCGCCCGCAAGACGGCCGCCTCCGCCACCCTCGAGCGCTACTTCACCCGCCCTGGCGTCGATCCCCTGAGCCAGGTCGAATGGGACCTGCGCTCGGCCATTATCTCGGGTGAGGACGGCCGCGTGGTCTTCGAGCAGCGCGACGTCGAGGTGCCGCGCGCCTGGTCGCAGACCGCGACCAACGTCGTCGTCTCGAAATACTTCCGCGGTCCGCTCGGCAGTCCGCGCCGCGAGACCAGCGTGCGCCAGTTGATCGGCCGGGTGGTCGATACCATTTCATCGTGGGGCGAGAAGCAGTATTACTTCGCCGACGACGCCGCCCGCGACACCTTCAAGGCCGAGTTGACCCATCTGCTGGTCAACCAGATGGCCGCCTTCAATAGCCCGGTCTACTTTAACGTCGGCATCGAGCCCAAGCCGCAGTGCTCGGCCTGTTTCATCCTCAAGGTTGAGGACAACATGGACTCGATCCTCGGCTGGTACCGCAACGAGGGGATGATCTTCAAGGGCGGGTCGGGCGCCGGCGTCAATCTGTCGGCGCTGCGCTCATGCCGCGAAAAGCTCTCGGCCGGCGGCACCGCCTCGGGCCCGCTCTCCTTCATGAAGGCTGCCGACGCCTCGGCCGGCGTGATCAAGTCCGGCGGCAAGACCCGCCGCGCGGCCAAGATGGTCGTGCTCAACGCCGACCATCCCGATATCGAGGACTTCATCAAGTGCAAGGTCGAGGAGGAGAAGAAGGCCTGGGCGCTGATCGAGGCCGGCTACGACGCCTCGCTCGACGGCCCGGCCTACGGCTCGGTCTTCTTCCAGAACGCCAACAACTCCGTGCGCGCGACCGACGAGTTCATGCAGGCCGTGCTCGACGACGCCAAGTGGAGCACGCGCTACGTGACCAGCGGCGCGCTCGCCCAGGAGTACGACGCGCGCCATCTGCTGCGCGAGATCGCCGAGGCCGCATGGCTGTGCGGCGACCCCGGGATGCAGTTCGATACGACCATCAACACCTGGCACACCTGCCCCAACAGCGGGCGCATCAACGCCTCGAATCCGTGCAGCGAGTACATGCACCTCGATAACTCGGCGTGCAACCTGGCCTCGCTGAACCTGCTCAAGTTCATCGACGATCGCGGCGAGTTCGACGTGAAATCCTTTCGCCACGCGGTCGATGTGATGATCACCGCGCAGGATATCGTGGTCGACAACTCCTCCTATCCGACCGACGAGATCAGCCGCAACGCCCATAAGTTCCGCGAACTCGGCCTCGGCTACGCCAACCTCGGCGCCACCCTGATGGCGCTCGGGATGCCCTACGACTCCGACCAGGGCCGCAACTATTCCGCCGCGATCAGCGCCCTGATGACCGGCGAGGCCTATCTCCAGTCGGCCCGGATCGCCGGCGCGCTAGAACCCTTCGAGGGCTACGCGCAAAACCGCGAGCCGATGCTCCGTGTCATCGAGCGCCATCGCGGATGCGCCTACAAGCTCGACTCGGCCTACGTCCCGCTCGACCTGCTGAGCGCTGCGCGCGAGGCCTGGGACGACGCGCTGCGCCTCGGCCAGACCGCCGGCATCCGCAACTCCCAGGCGACCGTCATCGCGCCCACCGGCACGATCGCCTTCATGATGGATTGCGATACCACCGGCATCGAGCCCGATATCGCGCTGGTCAAGTACAAGAAGCTGGTCGGCGGCGGGATGCTCAAGATCGTCAACGGCACCGTGCCGCGCGCGCTCAAGCGCCTGGGCTACGACTCGCGCGAAGTCCAGGAGATCGTCGAGTACCTCGACGAGCACGAAACCATCGAAGGCGCGTCGCATCTCAAGGACGCCCATCTGCCGGTCTTCGATTGCGCCTTCAAACCGCGCCTGGGTTCGCGCACGATCCATTACAATGGCCATCTCAAGATGATGGGCGCGGTGCAGCCGTTCGTCTCGGGCGCCATCTCCAAGACCATCAATATGCCCGCCGACGTGACCGTCGAAGAGGTCGCCGAAGCCTACGTCACGGCCTGGAAGCTCGGGCTCAAGGCGGTCGCCATCTATCGCGACGGCTCCAAGCGCACCCAGCCGCTCAACACCGGCAGCAAGGCCGGCGGTGCCGGAGCGCCCGCCGAGGCTCATCCGGGCGCCGCCGCGATCGCCGCGGCACTCGCCGCCGCGCCCACCGATGAGGGCCGCGCGCGCCGCCGCAAGCTCGCCGACGAGCGCAAATCGATCACCCACAAGTTCGATATCGCCGGCCACGAGGGCTATATCACGGTCGGCATGTACGACGACGGCGCGCCGGGCGAGATCTTCGTCGCGATGTCCAAGCAGGGCTCGACCATCTCGGGCCTGATGGACTCGTTCGCCACCGCGATCTCCTACGCGCTGCAATACGGCGTGCCGCTGCAATTCCTGGTCGATAAGTTCGCCCACGTGCGCTTCGAGCCGTCGGGCTTCACCAAGAACCCGCAGATTCCGTACGCCAAATCGATCGTCGATTACCTGTTCCGCTGGCTC
>Ga0307372_10005675_pt1 | contig 18614 bp, 9 predicted proteins | sample OX1MG_FD_202533 | JGI IMG/M metagenome (GOLD analysis project Ga0307372, IMG submission 202533) | Soil microbial communities from Risofladan, Vaasa, Finland - OX-1 | ecosystem: Environmental > Terrestrial > Soil > Coastal area > Acid sulfate soil | place: Finland: Risofladan, Vaasa | collected...
TATCGGAAAGTGGCATACCTCCAGATTACTGTTGGCAACAAGGCTTTCCTTGTGGGGAGACGCTCCATTTGGCGCTTCCCGCCGATTGCGGGCGGATCGCACACTCGGGAAAATCCAGCTGGTCCTCAGGACTTTGCAAATTGTTGTGTACATTTTGTGTACAAGAAGGCGGGTTTGAAGGGCCTGAAAAAGGACCTAAGCAACGCAGAATCAACAACAGACTCTTGAGCTCAAGGCTCAGCGCATGGCGGTCACCAAGACCGAATTCATCGTTCTTCAGAAAGCAGCCTAAAATGCGGGTCTCTACGAATTCTTGTGCAGAACCCATTTTACTTTTGAAGACACGGGTCGCTCCGGCTTGTCTGGTGCGCACGGTTCAGAAGCAGGTTTGGGCGGTGAATCGCGACGAGATTTTCGTGTTCTCGAAACCACTCACTGATTTCCTGCACGAGCTGACTTATGCCACGCCGGAGTTTGGCGTCACGATGTTCGCGCCGCTGGCAGGCATCGCAATCTTGCTCGTCATCGCCGGAGTGTTCAGTGTGATGGCGTACACGGTGTCGTTGCAAACGCATGAAATTGGAATACGCATTGCGCTCGGCGCGCAGCAGGCAAGCAACCTCAGCCCCCTCGCCAGCACCATTTTCAATATGCTTCTCGTTGCGGCTCTTTCCCTTCTCCTCCGCCCATAACACACAGGCGGTCATCGCCGCGCGGCAGAGAGGAGTGGTGCGACGGAAGTTCTCTACCCGTGCTGCTGTGGTTTGGACGTGCACAAGAAGAGGCGCTTCGGAACGTTCACACAGGATTTGCTACGGTTGGCCGATTGGCTGCGCCAGTGCGGGGTAACCCATGTGGCCATGGAGTCCACCGGAGTGTACTGGAAGCCGGTGTGGAACATTCTGGAGGGGCAGTTTGAGGTTTTGTTGGTGAATGCGCAGCATATCAAAGCGGTGCCGGGCCGCAAGACCGACCAGAAGGACAGCGAGTGGATTGCGGACTTGCTGCAGCACGGACTGCTGCGCGCAAGTTTTGTGCCTCCCCGACCGACGCGCGAACCGCGAGATCTCACCCGGTATCGGGTGAGTCTGACGCAGGAGATCAACCGCATCGCCAACCGCATTCAGAAGGTTCTGGAGGATGCCAACATCAAGCTGGCCTCGGTAGCGACGGACGCTCTGGGAGCGTCGGGGAGAGCGATGCTGGAAGCGATGCTCGCGGGGGAGCAAGACTCGATGCGGCTGGCGGAGATGTCCCAAGGGAAACTGCGGAACAAGATCCCGGAGTTGCAATTGGCGCTGGAAGGCCGCATGACCGAGCACCACCGTTTCCTGCTCCGGCAGCTCTACGATCATCTGCTCTTCACCGAAGGGAAGCTGCGTGAGATCGAGCAAGAGATCGGCAGGCGCATGCACCCTTTTGAGGAGGAAATCGCTCGATTGTGCACCATTCCGGGAGTCGATCGAGTGACCGCTTGGGGGTTGCTGGCGGAAATCGGATTGAACATGAATCAGTTTCCGTCCGCAGCGCACCTGGCTTCCTGGGCGTGTCTGTGTCCGGGGAGTTCCGAGAGTGCCGGGAAGCGGCTGAGCGGGAAGATGCGCAAGGGGAATGCGTCGCTGCGGCGCTGCTTGGCGCAGGCCGCCTGGGCCATCTCGATGAAGAAGAACAATTATCTCTCGGCGCTGTATCGGCGCATTGCCGCGCGGCGGGGAGCGAAACGCGCGGTAATGGCCGTGGCTCATGCCGTGTTGGTGATTGCTTTTCACATGCTCAAACGTGGGGAGAACTATCGCGAGCTGGGTGCAGATCACTTCGACCGGATGGATGCAAATCGAATCCGTCGCTCTTTAGTGAGGCGCCTGGAACGTTTGGGACACAAAGTCACATTGGAGCCACTTGCGCAGACCGCCTGAGAGGTATTTTCGTAGGAGGAGTAATTGCCCGTCCGCTAAGGCTGGCGAGCCGCTTCGATGGATTTCTCCAACTGGGCGTCTCTTCCCTGTTTCAGTATGTCGCGTGAAAGCTCGACTCTGTAATGTACACGAGGGCGGTCCCGCTTACGTTGCCGGGCTACGTCCTGGCGACATCCTTCTACAAATCGGCAATCAGGAACTAAAGCCTCCGGGCGACGTGGAGGATGTCGTCGACGCAGAAGGAAAGGTCGGGCGTGCCCTCAGACCCCAGCCAAACAATGTAACTCGGGCCGCACTTATTTCATGCGCTTACAAAACTGTATTGTACGCGATTAGCACGTTTGCGTATCCTTAGCGACGTCGGTTCAGGCGCCGAAATTCAGAAGGGGTGAGGCCAGTCCGTTTCCTGAACACGGTCGAGAAGCTAGCTTGGTCTGAGAAGCCCACTTCTAACGCAATTTGCACCAGAGGAAGGTTCGACTCGGTCAAAAATTGGGAAGCTTGGGAAATTCGCATATCTCGAATTTTCTGACCAACGGTAACGTGGAAATGCCGGTGAAACGCACGGGCGAGATGAACCGGATGAACCCCAACGGCGGATGCGATTGCTTGCAGATGGAACGGCTCAGCGAAACGAGTTTCCACCACCTTCTTCGCCCGGCAGAGCCATGCCGGCGCGACTTCGCCCGGCGGACGGCAGCAAGAAACCAGGAGTTCCGCCAGCAACTGCAGCGTGAGTCCATTCAAGACCAACGCCGACACCGCGTCGGGCCAGCACAATTCGCGATAAATCTCGCGAGCAATCCAAGTTGCCTTGCCCTCATTAAGGCTGGCCGAATGCTTCAAACTCAAACCGGCGCCGAGCATCTGGCAAAAGCGGCCGGAAATGATGCTGATATTCAGTATTCTTACGGGGTTATCGAAGAAACGGTTGCTGTGGATTTCACCGGCCGGGTGAAAAGTAACCGTCCACGGCCCGCCATGTCGAGAATGGTTTTCGTATTCTTGGCCCCATTCTCCCGAGATCGTTATTCCGATATAAGGCTCCGCATGTGCATGCTCAGGTATACGGAAGCCCGCTTCGTATACTGACTCGGTGAATTCAAACAATGAACAAGTCCGGGAGCGGACGGGCTGACCTGCGAACGGAACGAATGCAACGCTCATTGCGACCTCGCTAACACTCGCAGTCCTATCCCTAATCGGCGCTCGGGAGTGGTTCGAGGCGCAAACTTTACTCCTGCCAGGCAGTTAAAACAACAACTTTCAAAACCAAAACGGTAACTCGTCGAAACTGACGGTTCCCTAACGCAGCAGTCCACAGGATCCTGAGGCAGCACCTTCCCGTCTTGTGCCACTCCTGCGTCGCCGACTTCTCACCGCTGTGCTAATGAGAGGAAAAAAGTTAGCACAGCACAATACTGGTCGGTGAGCCCCGTGCCATAAGCGCCATTATTGGGGTGCGGCTCCTGCAAAGTCGGCGTGAAGCGGGCTGATTTCGCGCATCCTTGGAGGGCGCAATGACAATGAAGCTCAAGCACATTGGGAAAGCGCTGTTCTTGGCTATGCTGTGCCTGGGGGTGGGTCAAACGAGTCATGGCCAGACAGCGGCGAGCGGAGTAGTTCTTGGCTCCATTACAGACCCGTCAGGGGCGGCGGTTCCCGGGGCGCGAGTGGAACTGAAGAGCATTGAGACAGGGGTGGCCAATGTCTCTACGACGGATGCACGGGGCGGTTATATTTTCCCCGACGTTTCACCAGGTACATATTCCCTCACGATAGCGGCGGAAGGTTTTCGGAAGGCAATCGTCGGCGGGATTGTAGTGAACGTGACGAAAAGTGTTTCGGTGAACCTCAAGCTTCAGCTGGGGCAGGTTTCACAATCTGTCGTGGTTTCGGCAAACGCCGTACAACTGCAGACCACAAACGCTGAAATAGGAGCAGTGGTTGGAAGTCAGTCCTTGCTGCGCCTGCCGACTCGGCTGCGAACTGCTGACGAACTGCTCTTCATCCAGCCAGGAGCCACTCCGGAAACGGGCGGCAGTTCTGGTGCTAGCGTATCAGGAGCAGTGAACGATCAGACGACATTCACCCTGGACGGGATCGACATCAGCGATAACAACGACAATTCGACGGTTTCAAATAGCCGCGGAGCCCACGCGGTCATGCCCATGCCCGTCGAAAGTGTGAGTGAATTTCGGGTTGGCGTGGCAGGAGCGGACGCTTCATTCGGCCGATCCTCCGGGGGACAAGTAACGCTCATTGAACGTGGAGGCACAAACAGGATTCATGGTGCTGCTTACTGGTACCATCAAAACAGCGTACTGAACGCCAATTCTTGGGACAACAACCGTGTTGGATTAAGAAAGCCCCCGCTGCATGACAATCGGTTCGGCTTCCGCCTGGGCGGCCCGATTCAACATAATAAGTTTTTCTATTATGGCTCCTATGAAGGGCGAAGGTTCCCCGTGCAGCTCGGATTTACAAGACTGGTTCCCACCGCCGCTCTTCGGCAGGGCATCCTCCAGTTCAAAGACGCCTCTGGCAACATTGTGCCGTACAATTTGGCCAATTCGACTGCCTGCGGACCAGCGGGCAACAACGTATGTGACCCGCGACAGCTGGGCATCAGCCCTTCTTCTCAAGCTCTGTTCGCGCTTGACCCTCCCGGCAATGATTCGACACTCGGGGACGGACTGAATTATACGGGCTACCGAAGCAACCTGCCGGCACCCCTAACGGACGATTTTGCGACCGTAAAACTCAATTACAACTTCAACAGCAAATGGAAGGCCCACGCTAGCTATCTCTATAGTCGCGACCTCGAGTTTGACACTTTCGAGGTCAATATGGTAAATCCGAACAGTCCCAAATCGCTCTCGGGCTTGCCCACCCACACTGGCACGGTGATTTTTGGTCTTACCGGTCAGCTCACTCCGAGCATCGTAAACGCCGTGAGCTTCGGCTACACGAGGAATCGGTATGGTCAGGCCCGGCAGGGAATTTCCACCTCTGCCGCGCAGTTGAAGATTCCTGGTACGCAAACCTCCGCCGGATATGTGGCGCTGACGCCAGGGATCATAAACACGCCGATTGACATGAACAACAGCATCCGCAGCCAATCCAACGACGATAAGACACTCGAATGGGCTGACAATCTTTCCTGGGATCACGGTAGCCATCTGTGGCAATTCGGAACAAACATCTATCACCTCAACATATTTCACATCCACACTGGAAAGCTGGGTGGAGTAGTGAACGGTCTGAATGGCATCATCGATGCCGACCTTACATCGTTCCTTTCTATTCCGGCCACGGATCGACCACCGACTTGTAGCGCCTCGCTGACGGCGAATTGCTTGCCAGCCAGTGAAACGACAACCTGGGACGAACTTTATGCTTCGACGCTAGACCTGCTCGATAGCAACAACACCCTGCTGGTGCGCGATAGCAACCTCAACCCGCTGCCCTTCGGCACCAACATCGACATGCCTGCAGTCGGGAACGCGTTTTCCTTCTATGGTCAGGATACTTGGCAAATTCGTCCCACACTGACGTTTACCTACGGACTAACCTACGGCTGGCAGGCGCCGATGTCGTTCATAAACCACGAAGAGTCTGTTCCGGTGGATGTGTCTACCGGACAAACCTTGACCTCACAATCCTACCTGAACGCTGTCAAGTCGGCTGCGCTGCAGGGGCAAATCTATAATCCAACACTCGGATTCGAGCCGATCACCGCCGCGGGTCGCTCATCGGTCTACGACACCGACTGGGGTGACGTGGGACCTCGTCTGTCGCTTGCATGGTCGCCATCGTCTCAACGCGGACTTTGGGGACGTTTCATCGGCCAGCAGAAGACGGTGTTCCGCGGAGGATTCGGCATCTATTATGACCGGCTCAACGGCGAGGACACTGTCGTCAGTCCGGGGCTAACCACGGGCTTCTCGTCAGGAAGCCAAGTCGGGTTGCCATCGTGCTCGGCGGCTGGCGCGCCGGGGACGAATTGTGCGTCCTCGAGCTCCAATCCTGCCGCAAGCACATTTCGAGTGGGTGTGGACGGCAGTATCCCAATTCCTCCTGCGCCAGTTGTAAGCAGCCCGGTTGTGCCGCAAAGCCCATTTGGCGAGTTGGTGTCGTTTGGACTGGACCAGAACGTCAAGGCACCTCGCGAATATGTCAGTGAATTCACAATGCAAAGACAATTGTCGGCTTCCACGATCTTGGAGGTTGGATGGATCGGTCGGTATGGACGACGGCTGCTCTACAATTACAACTTGACGTCTGCCCCATACTTCATGAAGGATCCCGCGTCGGGGCAAACTTTCGCGCAAGCGTATGACGCGGTCGCTGGCGCCCTGCGGGCGGGACAGAATCCAACTGACCAGCCGTTCTTCGAGAATATGGTCTCTGGTGCTGGCGGATCGGGCCAGAGCTCGACAGCTTTCCTCGCCAACAAGTTTGGGTCGGACTTCAGGAACGGCTTAGTTGCTGGTCTGTTTCAGCAGATGAGCCTGTTGAGAGAAGGAATGGGGCTGCGAGGACTGGTCAACACCCAATTGAATACTGATCTAGTGGTGGCGAACGGAGCTTGGTCCAATTACAACTCGCTGATTGTAAGTTTGCGACGCAGTACTCCAAAGCTCACGTACGACCTGAACTACACGTTTTCGCGATCGCTGGACTCAAACGTCGGTGTTCAAAATGACTCCGGCATCCTGCCCAATCCTTTCTATCTGTCTACACAGTATGGTCCTTCTGTTTTCGACCGAACGCATGCCTTCAATGCAATGTTCCTCTACAATCTGCCGAAACAGTGGTCGGGCATAGGGTCTATTTTCAACCGCGTCGCCGGAGGATGGTACCTCTCCGGGATAGTCACTGCCGATAGCGGTCTGCCTTTGTGCGCGACCGAAAGCAGCCAAGTTTGGGGAGGAGCTGCTATCCTGGGCAGGAGTTCGTGCGAGATCTCCACCGTGGCTCCCGGGTCATTTGGCAATGAGCTTCACTCGGGGGTCAACGGCTCAGGCGGCATCGGAACGAGTGGCAATGCCGCTACCGGCGGTTCCGGCCTCAATATCTTTTCAAACCCTCAGTCTGTCTATAGTAGTCTTCGCCCGGTCAGCCTAAGCACCGATGGACGGGACGGTCGGGCGAATCCGTTCCGCGGATTTCCGTTCTGGGATGTAGATACATCGGTGGGCAAGAAGATTGCGCTGACAGAAACGAGCAATTTCATCATTTCTGCCGACTTTTTTAACCTCTTCAACAATGTCAATTTTAGTGATCCGAGCCTGGGGGTGACGAGTCCTCAGAACTTTGGGGTCGTCACCAGCGAGTTGGTTCCGGCAAACCGCCAGGAGGGCAGTCGCTGGATCATGTTGGGTCTCAGGTTTGAGTTCTGAAGGTCACATTTACTGCGGGGACCCTCCCTGTCCAGAAGGATCGAAGTAGCACGTGTGGGAGCCAAGTGGCCGGTTATCACAATGAACAAAAAAGAAGACGAATTGGGAATCGCTTTAAGGAGCACACGATGAAGATTGCCAGAAGTTTATTGCTGATCGTCGCCATTCTGACAGCCGTGGCAAGCGTCGCGGTCGCGCAACATCAGCCAGAGGGCCAGCCGATCGTCCTGCGCGTAAGCACGCTTCTCGATGGCCGCGGTCACGTCGAGCACAACACCAGTATCCTCATCGAGCACGGCAAGATTGTACGAATCGATCCCAACGCAACCGCAGCGAAAGTCTATGATCTGCGCGGGCTCACCGTCATGCCCGGATGGATTGATTGTCACGAGCATATCACTTGGCATTTCGGCCCTGATGGCAGACTTGCCGGCGCAGGTGTGGGTAAGAACGAAACGCCGGAGCACGCCTTTCTGGCCATGGCGGCGAATGCATGGTCCACGCTGATGGCGGGATTCACTACCATTCAGAGCGTGGGAGCGCCCGCGGATGTGCCGTTGCGCGACGCTATCGCGCGAGGCGAGATTCCCGGTCCGCGCATTCTCACCGCTGTGCGCCCGCTCGCTGGCCGCGGCCCGAAAACCGGCACGCCGGAGCAAATCCGACAGTACGTTGATCAGGACAAATCCATGGGCGCGGACTTGATGAAAATCTTCGCTTCCGCGAGCATTCGGCAAGGCGGCACGCCGACTCTTTCGCAGGATCAACTCGACGCCGCATGTGACGAAGCCAAAAAAGACGGCCTGCGCACGCTCGTTCACGCTTACGGCCCTGCGGTCAAGGAAGCGGTTGACGCCGGCTGCTTTGAGGTCGAACACGGCATGCTCATTCCTTTATCCGATTTGAAGTTGATGGCCGAGCATCACGTGTTTTTCGACCCGCAGGCCGGCCTGGTTTTTCAGAACTACTTCGATCATGAGAAAAATTACCTCGGCATCGGCGGCTACACGCCTGACGGTTTCGCAGCGATGCACAAAGTCTGGCGGTCCGACGATCAGATGTTCAACGCTGCCGTACACACGCCGGGCCTCATCATTGTTTTCGGTACCGACGCGGTGGCTGGCGCGTTCGGACGTCAGGCCGAGGAATTCATCTATCGTGTCCAAAAAGCAGGCATGACGCCGATGCAAGCGCTGGAATCGGCCAACTATTTCGCCGCTGAATCCATGCGCCTCGAAAAGCAAATCGGTTCCATCGCGCCCGGCCTCGATGCTGACATCATCGCGCTCGCCGGAGATCCGCTCAAGGACATTACCGCGGTGCGCAGAGTGGCCTTCGTGATGAAGCATGGCGTGGTTTACAAAAACGTCGTCACTGCGCGCGCCGGAAGATAGGGCCGCATCTGGGCGCTGTTTCCGCATTTGAATCACCGTCGATGGAAGCTCAAAGCGGCCAAGAAGGGCCTTCGTTTCACGCCTGGTCGAGCAATGGGTAGAGAATTTTCGAGCGATTTGGTTTGCCCCAGGAATCGGCGGTTTCAAACCAGGCCCCATGGCTGGTGTACCGCCGTCTGCAGTTGTGCTCGGGAGAGCCGCTTGAGGTAATGTGATCGAGCGACGCGCGTTTCTAACACGACTGCTGCTCGGCGCGAGTGCCATGCTGTTCCCGCGCTGGCTCCAGGCACGACTGGCGATTCCCGGGGCGCTCGATATTTCTGCAGGCGAGGCGGAGCAATTGCGCCAACTCGCGACCGTGGTACTGCCGGCTTCGCTGGGACGGACGCGCACCGATGACGTAGCGGATAAGTTCGTGAAATGGATTCATGGCTACAAAGCTGGCGCCGACCTTGGATACGGCTATGGATTCACGCGCCCGCGAAATGCACCGGCGAATCCCGCCTCGCAGTATCCCCAACAGTTGCAGGAGCTTGAAGCGGAGGCGCAGGCGAGGGGATCGAGCTTTGGCGGACTTGTGCCGCCCGCGCAGCGCGAGACGGTGTCCACCGTTCTGGAACGCGCGAAGATCGAGGCGGTACCCCGCCGGCCAAATGGCCAGCATGTGGCCGCAGACCTAATGAGCTTCTTTTTCTATGTCGACCATCAGGGCGAGGATTTCCTCTACCAAGCGGCCATCGAGCGGGAGGAGTGCCGGGGACTGTCAAACTCCGGAGAACAGCCAGCGGTGTTGAAGTGAAGTAAGGAGCGACGGCGATGCAGGTCCACGAATGCGATATTTGCATCATCGGTGCGGGAATTTCTTCCGCGATGCTGGCGCAGAAGCTCTCTGAGCTGCGTACGGGCGCATCGATAATCGTAGTCGAGGCGGGTCGGAAAATTTTCGATTTCGAGAACCGGTTCACGTACCGGCAACACATGCTCGACTACGCAGAAAATCCGTGGCCGGGCGATTGGATTCCGGACCAGTCGGCCGAGGGCATCATCTCGAGAACCATGGCGGTTGGCGGGCAAGCTTTGCATTGGGGCGCGGCGTGCAACCGGTTTACCGAGGAAGACCTGCGGCTACGTTCCATGTATGGACTTTACGTGGACTGGCCGATCGAATGGACGGAGCTCGAAAAATTTTATTGCGAGGCGGAACGGCGCTTGGGTGTCTCCGGGGAAGCGAGCCCGTTTCCTGGCGATCGGATGTCGCTACCGTATCCCATGCCTCCCATGCCACTCACTTGGGACCTGGCGCAACTAAAAGCCTGGGGCGAAAAGACCGGCTGGCCATTTCAGGGAATTCCGCAAGCCAAGAACACGGTGGCGGGATATGACGGACGTTCGATTTGCATGCGCTGCGGCACGTGCGATATTTTTCCCACGGGCGCGAAATATTCTCCCGACTTCACCTTCAAACGGTTGCTTTCCGAAAAGAAAATCGAACTGCACGACGAAACGCTGATCCGCCGGCTGGTGCTCAAGCCAGGAAAAACCAGCATCGCTGCTGCGCGTGGTGTGCACCGGGAGCGACCACGGGAAGAGGTCGAATACCGTGCGGGTACGTTTGTGGTGGCATCTGGGTACACTTGGAGTTCGCATCTTCTGCTGCTTTCCGCCGAGTCTCGCTTCCCGAATGGGTTGGCGAACCGCACCGGCCAAGTCGGAAAGTACATGAACGGGCATGCGTTCATCATGGCAGTGGTTGATTTGAACACGAAAATCTATTCGGACATGAATCCCCAGTTTGGGTTGATCTCGCGTCAGTTCTTTCGACGGCCGCCGACCGAGAAGCTCTACGTAAGACATGACCTGCGCATTTGGTCGAACACTCCGCGCGTGCCGCTGCGCTTAAGGAACGGCGAAGGGAAGCCGCTGTTCGGTGGCGAGTTAGCAAATGATTGGCGAGCGAGGATTGCACCTGGGACGGCGCGGCTCCGCGCCTACTACGATGTGCATCCTGCCGAAGACAGCGAGCTGACGCTTGATCCCACGAAAAGAAACGAATGGGGCGATCCGCTGCCGAAAATCGTGCATCGCTTCGATGCGGAGACGGAAGCTCGGCTGCCGGATACCAAGGATCACATTGGCAAGGTTTTTCAAAAAATGGCAAGTTCTGATGGGGGAAAAATCACCGCGACGTTTGACGGGCATTACCTGGATCATCCTGCTGGGGGCTGCCGCATGGGGGCCGATGCGGAAAAAAACGTCTGCGACAGCTACGGCCGCACGCACGATCATGAAAATTTGTTTGTCGTGGGAGCGCCAACGCTTCCCACAGCTGGCTGCACGAACGGGACGCTTACGTTTGCGGCGGTAACGTTGCGCTCGGCCGAAGAAATTGCCAAAGGCGTGCTACGCAAGACCTCAGCGCGTCCTGAAAGGCGGACGAGCAGCGGGCTCACGGTGCTCTGTGAAGGAAAAGCAGCAGAGTTTTGGACGGGACGCGTCGCGATGAGAACGCCCGGCCGGATTGGATTGATGAAAGCCGCGGTCTTATGACGGTTCTGCGTTTGGCAGCGCTTCGAGAAATCCGAGGCGCGCAAGGTTTTAGCAACGCACGGAGGACAAGGTCTCATGAAAAACTATTCGTATTCCACAGCAAGTATCCTAGCAGCGCTGCTGGTCGCGCTCGAACTGGCCGGGCCAATCCGAGCGCAGCACACTGCCCTAGGGATGCAACTATCTAGCCCAGGAGACGCTCTGGATATTTCGGCGGAGATTTATAGCGGGCTCAGATTCCGTTTCATTGGGCCTCTTGGGAACCGAGTGACGGCAGTTGCCGGCGTGCCCGGGAATCCGCTGGTCTATTACGCTGGCGCTGCTTCCGGCGGCATTTTCAAGACGTCTGATGGCGGAAGCACGTGGCACGCAATTTTTGATCACGAGCCAGTATCCTCGATTGGTTCTCTGGCGGTTTCTTCTTCAAATCCAAGTATCGTGTGGGCAGGAACGGGCGAAGCGTGGATCCGAAGCAATGTTTCGATGGGCTGGGGCATATACAAATCCACCGATGCCGGCAAAACATGGATGCGCATGGGCCTGGAGAAAACTGGGCGCATTGGACGAATCGTCATCAATCCGGAGAATCCGAACACGGTTTTTGCATGTGCACTCGGCAATGCCTACGGGCCGCAAACGGAGCGAGGCGTGTTTCGGAGCACCGACGGCGGCGCAACATGGCAGAAAGTGCTGTTCATTGATGAAAACACAGGATGTTCGGATGTTGCGATGGACCCGAAAGATCCGCAGATATTGTTCGCGGGCATGTGGCAGTTCGTGATCCATACCTGGGGGCAATACAGCGGCGGGCCGGGCAGCGGGATATTCCGCTCCACCGATGGCGGAACGACCTGGACTCGGCTAAGCGGGCACGGCCTGCCCGAACAGGAAGTAGGGAAAATCGGATTAGCGATTGCGCCGAATAATCCGCAGCGCATTTACGCGATCATAGAGACGGGCACGGGTGAGCCTTTCGACGGCAAACCGGCCGCGGAGGGCGAGTTGTGGCGGTCAGATGATGGAGGGCAAAGGTGGCGAATGATGAACCCCAGCCACAATGTCGCCGGCCGCCCTCCTTACTACTCGCGTATGACCGTCAATCCCGACAACGAGAATGAATTGTACTTTTTGACGGCTTTCTACTCGGTATCGAAGGATGGCGGCAAAACCTTGAAAGTGATGCGAGCCTATCCGCAAACCTCAGGCGGCCATATCGTCGCGGCGCCACCGCTTGGCGATTATCACGACATGTGGATTGACGCAACGAACGGAAAGCGCATGATCGTGAGCAATGACGGCGGAATCGGCATCTCCGTGAACGATGGGAAGACTTGGCAGCGGGTTGAGCTTCCGAATGCTCAGATTTATCACGTGGCAGTTGATAATCAGGTTCCATATTTCGTCTATGGCAACCGGCAGGACGGCCCGTCGGTGCGGGGCCCCAGCAACAGTCTGGTTTTTGGCTATGGCCGATTTGCGCCGACGATTGGAACCAGCGAATGGACGACCGTAGGCGGAGGTGAAAGCGGCTGGACGATTCCGGATCCCGTCGATCCCAATATCGTTTATTCGAGCGGCAGCGCCGCCGGGCCAATTGACGGATTAGTTGACCGCTATGATCAGCGGAGGCGGCAGTATCGCAGCGTGGAGGTATGGCCGGATGACACCGAAGGCTTTCCGGCGGGAGCTTTGAAATACCGCTTCAATTGGACTTTTCCTTTGGCGATTGATCCACTGGCTCACAACAAGGTCTTTGCCGGCAGCCAAGTGGTGCACATGACCGCCGACGGTGGACAAAGCTGGAAAGTGATCAGCCCAGACTTGACGCTAAACGACAAGAGCAAGCAAGGGCCTTCGGGCGGCCTGACGGGGGATAATATCGGCGCGCAGTATGGCGATACGCTAATGTCCATCGCCGCGTCTTCGAAACAAGAAGGAGTGATCTGGACAGGAAGCAACGATGGACAGGTGAACGTCACACGGGACGGCGGCCTGCATTGGACCAACGTGTCGAAGAACATTTCCGGCCTGCCCGCTTGGGGAACAATCTATTGCGTCGAGCCGTCGCCCTTCGATGCGGCAAGCGCTTATATTACGGTTGATCTTCATCAGCAGGATGATTTTGAGCCTTACGTTTACAAAACTCACAATTTCGGGCGGACGTGGGCGAAGATTACCAATGGTATTTCGTCGAGCCCGCTGAGCTACGCCCACAGCATCAAGGAAGACCCTTTCCGCCGAGGTCTGCTGTTTTTGGGAACAGAAAACGCTCTGTATATCTCCTTTGATGACGGAGCGAACTGGCTGCCGCTCCAGAACAATCTGCCGCACGCTCCGGTGTATGGAATTATGGTGCAGAAACAATTCCATGACCTGGTTCTAGCCACCTATGGGCGCGGCTTTTGGATTCTCGACGACCTGAGGCCGCTCGAGCGAATGAACGCGCAAGCGCTCAGTTCGAGGGCGTATCTGTTCGCGCCGAGGCCCGCGTATCGCTATCGCGGTTACGCACCGAATATTCAGCCTTCTTACGAGCCGGCGCAGGGCTTCAATCCGCCTTATGGCGCCGATATCAATTACTATCTGAAATCGACTCCCCGGGGAAATGTGAGCATCTCGATCTTGGACTCCAAAGGAGAGTTGGTTCGGAAGGTTGCCGGGGAAAAAAATGCGGGCCTCAATCGCATCTGGTGGGATCTGGAATCCGAACCACAGCCTGCCGAGCCGATCGTGATCCACACCCACCCGCTTTATGCGCCGTGGATGAAACCTGGGCCGAACGGACGGCGGATGCGGTCGGGCATTCCATTGCTGATGCCGCCCGGAACGTACACGGTAAAGTTGACAGTCGGCGAACAACAGTTCACGCGACCGTTGACGGTGATTAAGGATCCGCATTCCGGAGGAACGATGGCGGATATTCAGGGCCAAATGGCGCTTCTTCGAAAGATTCAGGCGAATCTAAGGAGCACTGGCGCGATGATTGACCGCATTGAGGTGATCCGCGGCCAACTGGAAGATCTGCCCAGCGACGAGCAATCGAATGCCGCGGTAAGCGCGGCGGAGAACGAGTTGGACCAGAAACTCGTCCGCTTCGAAGAACGTCTGATCGATGTGCGGGTCACTGGCGGGCAGGACGGCATGCGCTGGCCAGCAGGACTGCTGGAAAAGCTGTTTCACCTGGCGAGCCAGGTTGGGCCGGATGACTTCCGGCCGACGGATCAGGAGCTGGCGGTCAACCTAATGTTCACGGGCGAAATTCAACGCTGGCAGCCAGAGTTGAACCGATTGGTGGATAAGGATGTCACCCGATTCAATGAGCTGCTGAGCCGACAGAATTATCCGGCGATTCAAACGACAGAAGCAACGAGGCGTGCTGGGCGAGATTCGCAAAGAGGAAGTTGACCGCCGCACCGAGCGACAGCGCGGGTGATGCGCGGAGAAACTGGCGGAGACGGGGAACTTCGCGGGCGGCCACGCGCGGAGCTTGACGCGAAATGGCCGTGCGGATGGGCTCCCAGGAAGAATGGGACCCCGAATCTTTATGAGGCGAGACATGCGCGTTCGAGCGAATTTTGTATGTGGAGTTGTGTTGCTGGCGGTAGCAATGACCTCAGTTTTGGCAAGCAAAACCGCTCTGCCCCAATCTCAAACCAATGAGCACAGCTTTTTCAGCGGAATGCAATGGAGACTGATTGGACCGTTCCGCGGCGGGCGCGTCGAGACAGTTACGGGAATTCCCGGCGAGCCATTCACATACTACATGGGTTCGGTGGGAGGCGGGGTATGGAAAACGACAGATGCGGGTCTGACTTGGGATCCGCTATGGAATAAAGGGTCGGTATCGTCGATTGGTGCGGTCGCAGTGGCCTATTCCCAGCCGAATATCGTTTATGTGGGCACGGGAGAAGCTTGCCCGCGCGGGGACGCGTCCTACGGAGACGGAATGTACAAATCGACTGATGCCGGCAAGACCTGGCAGCACATTGGACTCACCGACAGCCGGCACATCGGCAAAATTCTCGTTGATCCTCGCGATCCGAACCGAGTGTTCGTGGCGGCGCTCGGCTACGTCTACGGCCCGAACGCGGAGCGAGGCGTTTTCCGCACGAGCGACGGAGGCAAGACGTGGAGCAAGGTTCTCTACAAAAACGACACTACCGGTGCGACTGATCTTATTTTTGATCCTGCCAATTCGCAGACGCTTTATGCGGCGATGTGGACCGTGCAGAGAACTCCCTGGAGTCTTACCAGCGGCGGTTCGCCCGACGACGGGCTGTACAAATCCATCGATGGCGGCGATAGCTGGCAAAGGCTGGGGGGGCCGGGATGGCCGCAGGGATTGCTGGGAAAAATCGGTGTGGCAGTTTCCGGCGCCAGTCCAAACCGCGTTTACGCGCTGGTGGAAGCGACAGGAGCGCAAAAGGGCCTGTACCGTTCGGAGAATGGCGGGCGAAGCTGGGAATTTGTAAACGGTGAGCACGATCTGATGCAGCGGCCCTGGTACTTCACCCATTTGTGGGCGGATCCGAAAAATGCCAGCACGATTTACATTCAGAACATGGGAGTTTTCCGTTCGACGGATGCCGGGAAAACCTTTGCACGGATGAATTCGGTGCCGCACGGAGACAATCACGCTCTATGGATCGATCCCAACAATTCGTCGCGCATGATTATCGGCAACGACGGCGGAGCCACGGTTTCGAATAATTACGGCAAGACCTGGAGCACGATTTTCAACCAGCCCACCGGCCAGTTTTATCACATTTCCGCGGATAACCGGTTTGATTACCGCGTTTATGCCGCGCAGCAGGACAATTCCACTGTTTCCATCGCCACGCGCACGCGGCACGGCGGGATCACCGCTGCCGATTACTATCCGGTCGGCGGCGGCGAGAGCGCGTACATTTTTCCGAGTCCTGCGAATCCCGATATTGTCTTCGCCACCGATAAGGAGACTTCCTACATTAAACGGTTTGACAAGCGCACCGAGCAGGATCAGGACATTTCCGAATGGCCCACTTCGGTGGATGGTTGGGGCGCCGATGTGGCGAAATACCGGTTCAATTGGACCGAGCCAATCGCAATTTCTCCGTTCGATCCGCACACCATTTATCATGCGGGAAACGTGTTATTCAAATCGCCCGACGATGGCGAAACGTGGAAGATCATTAGCCCGGATTTAACTCGCAACGATAAATCGAAGCAGCACCGCTCCGGCGGACCGATCACCGGCGACAACTCGACCATCGAGTATTACGACGTGATTTTCACAGTGGTCGAATCGCCGCTGCAGAGAGGATTGATTTGGGCGGGCACCGATGATGGATTGGTTTGGCTGACGCGCGATGGCGGCGGGCACTGGGAAAACGTTACGCCGAATGATCTGCCGGCCTGGAGCGAGGTGAGTCTGATCGAAGCTTCGCCTCACGTTGCGGGGGCGGCTTACGTTGCAGTTAATCGCTACAAGAATGGCGACCTGAAGCCTTACATCTGGAAAACCGCGGACTACGGCAAAACGTGGAAATCCATCGCGAACGGCATTCCTTACGGCTCTTTCGTGCGGGCAGTGAGGGAAGACCCCGTGCGGCCAGGGCTGCTCTTTGCCGGCACGGAACAGGGAATTTATGTTTCCTTTAACGACGGCTCTGATTGGCAATCGCTACAATTGAATCTGCCGGTGAGTTCAGTGCGCGACCTGCTTATTCACGGCAATGACTTGGTCGTTGCCACGCATGGGCGAGCCATCTGGAGCCTGGATGACATCACGCCGCTGCGCCAATTCAGCCTGGGACTGTCGGATTCGGACGTTCACCTCTTCAAACCGGAAGTTGCGTATCGTGTGCGCCGCGGCGGCGGATTTGGCCTCGCGGATGGCGACCCGGTGGCCAAGAATCCTCCCGATGGAGCGGGGATCGATTATTACTTGAAGACGGTGCCGAACGAGGAGGCGCGGATGGAAATCCTTGACAGCCAGGGGAACTTGGTGCGCCGCTTCAGCAGCCGAAAACCCGCGAAGAAAAGCGAAGAGAGCCAGGAGACGCCAAGGTTTGGCGAGCCGCCGCAACCCTTGTCGGTCAGAGCCGGAATCAACCGCTACGTTTGGGATCTGCGCTACAGCCCTCCGGCGCAACTAAGCACCGGCCCGCATCCGGCGCTGGGAGGCGCAGCGTTGGGTGCGCTCGCGCTTCCGGGCAACTATACGGTGCGCTTGACCGTCGAAGGTAAAACGCTGACGCAGCCGCTCGTGGTCAAAATGGACCCGGAAGTGAAAACCAGCGAAGCCGATCTCGCTCGCCAATTCGATCTGGTCATGCAAATCCGGAAACGGCTGAACGATTTGATCACCACTGCAAATCAGATTCACGCTTTGCGGCAGCGACTGGCAACTTTCTTGAAGCAGGCGGAAGCGGGAAATCTCCCGCTTGCCGCGGCGCGTAACTTGGATGAGAAAGCAGCGGAGATCGAGAAGGCGATTTATGAACCGAACGATTTGGCGCCGGAAGACATCCACAATTATCCGGTCGAGATTCGCGTGAAAATGATTGCGCTCGAGCACGCGGTGGATAGCGCGGACACCGCCCCGACGCCGCAGGCTTACGAAGTTTTCCAGATGCTGAATCGGGAGCTGGCCGTCCAGCTCGGCAAATGGAGAGAACTAACCGAAAAGGACATTCCCGCGTTCGAGAAAATGGCGCCGGCGAGTGGCTTGCCCCAAACCGATTTCTGAGGAAAGGCAACGCACCGCGAAGCGTCGAGAAAATCGTGCAATTTGTTGGACTATTTTGGATTATAAAAAGCAGCGGTCGCCGAACAGATGCAATAAGTTAGGTGGGGTGAGCGATGGATTTTGAATCACGTAATCAAATCCTAAGTGTAGAGCCGTGGACTGTGTACGAACTCACCCGCAAAAGGGTTAAATGACCTCTGCCTGTGCTCCGGGTGGGCAAATTCTTAAGCTTTCGATGGAGTCATATTGAAAAGTGGCTCGACGAGAGTCTGAAGGAGGCCCGTTAGAGAGTTCGCGTTTGTCTAACACCTCAAGCTTGAGTTTTCGATGGCTATGCTCGGCGAATGCGACGGAGATTGTGAACAAATCTACACCTTGAGTGTGTGTCTCCGCGAGGGATCTGGCGGGTCCCCCGCGGCGTGCTCCTCTGGGCGATTTGTGTACAACTTGTGTACAAGAAGGCGGGTTTGAAGGGCCTGAAAAAGGACCTAAGCAACGCAGAATCAACAACAGACTCTTGAGCTACAGGCCCATTTCGGTGAGGCGCTAATTTTAGCATGACCCGCTGCGCCCTGCACAATGCCGCGCCTGTTGCCCGCATTACGCCGTGCGCGTCACGCGA
>Ga0307372_10005676_pt1 | contig 18613 bp, 14 predicted proteins | sample OX1MG_FD_202533 | JGI IMG/M metagenome (GOLD analysis project Ga0307372, IMG submission 202533) | Soil microbial communities from Risofladan, Vaasa, Finland - OX-1 | ecosystem: Environmental > Terrestrial > Soil > Coastal area > Acid sulfate soil | place: Finland: Risofladan, Vaasa | collected...
TTTGTCGTAATCTGTACATCAGAAAGCTCCTTCTTTTTTTGCTTGCTGGTATTGTGCCAGATCAGGAGCTCTCTTGTCTTCTCTTTCCCCCATTTGTCCTTAAGTGAGATGTATTGACCACAAGGGTACGCCATCGTCCCCGATCTTGCAACAGCCCTGAAACTTACCCATATTTCTATTGACAATAGAACATTCGTTCCGTATACTATACACATGCTCATACAATCACAGCCTGACACGATGACAAAGCTTGCCCAGATGGGCGATGCAACAGTATTTGAGCCTGTGGGCGACCAGCCACAACAGGAACAGCGTCGTGTGCCATTTCAGTCGCATAGCCTCGCCGAGTGCATCACGAACGTCAGCACACCACAGGGGAAAAAACCGATACTCAAGACCATGATTACCACGGCTTGCGAACGTAACTGCAACTACTGCCCCTTCCGTGCTGGGCGCAGCAAGATGAAGCGCATGACCTTCACGCCGGACGAACTGGCAAGCGGACTGGACACACTGCAACGCGCCGGGCAGGTGGATGGTATGTTCCTGTCTTCTGGTATCATCAAGGGCAGCGTGACAACACAGGACAAGATCATTGACACGGCTGAAATTGTACGCAACCGCTATCATTATGGTGGCTACCTGCATCTTAAAATCATGCCCGGCATACAACGCGAGCAACTGTACCGCCTGATGCAACTGGCCGACCGCGTGTCGGTCAATCTGGAAGGGCCGACGCAGGAACGATTGGACGCGCTCGCCCCGAAGAAGGATTTCCAGCGAGAATTACTGAGTATGCTGCAACTGGCCGAGGCTATCCGCCGCGAGCATCCCTACGAGAAACTGGCGGGTACTGTCACACAATTCGTGGTGGGAGCGGTCGGCGATACAGACCACGAACTTCTCGCTATGAGCAATATGCTTTATCGCAAAGCGGGCTTGGCCCGTGCCTATTATTCCGCCTTCAGCCCCGTCATGCAAACACCATTTGAAAATCTTGCCCCGACGCAGCCTCTACGCGAACGCCGCCTCTATCAAGCCAGCTTTTTATTGCGCGACTATGGTTGGAAAGTGGAAGATTTACCGTTTTTGGGTGACGGCAATATGACATTGGAGACCGATCCGAAACGAGCATGGGCCGAGCGGTATTTGCGCGAAGCTCCAATTGATATTATGCGGGCGAGTCGGCAACAACTCTTACACATTCCAGGTATCGGGCCTGTTGGGGCTGATGCGATTATGAAGGCCCGCCGCACCGGTCGCATCACCGACATCTCCCACTTACGTCAACTCAACATACGCGCCCCCGAACAGGCTGCGCCGTATATATTGCTGGATGGACGCAGGGTGGTGGAGCAGATGAGTTTGTTTTAGCTATCATGCATCCGCGAACAGACAAATCGCTCTTACGCCGCGCTCAATCTCTTCGTCGGAGGCGGCCAGGGAGACGCGCACACAGTGGGATGATACGGAACCGAAGCCACTGCCAGGAGCGACGGTGACATTGCATTCGCGCAACAGGTCGAGCGCGAATTGGCGGCCACGACGTGGCGAACCATCGCGAGCGGTGACATCTATCATGGTGTAGAAGGCACCGTGCGGAGTATAGACGTACCGTCCAAAGTCTTTGAGCAGGTTGACCGTCAGGTCGCGTCGCCGTTTGTAGGTATCGCGCATCTCGGCGACACAATCCTGCGGGCCGGTCAGGGCAGCGGCGGCGGCACGCTGGACAATCGTGCTGATATTCGTATTACTGGCATTGAGAACATCTATAATCGTCTTCATCAGTTGCGTACCGGCAACGACATAGCCAATACGCCAGCCCGTCATAGCATAGGTTTTGGAGAACGTGTAAACGCTGATAACGCGCCCGGCTTCCATCTCACCGGGAGTAAGCAGTGTAGCGGGGCTGATATGCTCGCCCTCAAATATCATTTCGTCGTAACATTCATCTGAGAGCAGATAAAGGTCGTGCCGCCGCGCAAAATCCAACAGGGACTGCACAATTGACAGGGGAAAAACGGCACCGGTAGGATTGCCGGGGCTGTTCATGATAATCATGCGCGTGCGTGGCGTCACCAGCGATTCTAGCCGCTCAATGTCGGGCAGCCATTCATGTTGAGGGTCAAGCGGGTAGGGAACGCCGGTCGCGCCACTACATGCCAGTTGCAAAAGATATTGCGGCCAGTGCGGGTCAGGAACCAGCACTTCATCGCCCGGCCCAACGGTAGCAGTCAGCGCGGCCATAATCGCGCCTGTCCCACCAACGCCGATAGCGATATTGCCCGGTTCAACGGCAAAGCCATTGACACGCGCTATCTTTTCCACCAGCAATTCGCGCAACCACGGCCAACCTTCCGATGGGCCATAGGTCGCGACTTCGTTTTCAATGGATTGGATAGCGGCGCGGCGAATATGTTCCGGCGTGCGAAAGCTCGGTTCGCCGATATGCAAAAGTGAGGCTGGAGGTAGGACCTCACCTCTTGCTTCCGCCTCGCGCCACATCTGTCGCGCCACTGAACTGAGCGTGGTAATGTCAATAACCGGTAAATCGTAAATGTGTTGTTTGCCAATGTTCATGAGTGCTTAATGTGTTTCTTCATCACCCTTGATAGCATCTTGCAGAATGCGTTCCGCATCCTCAGCAGTTGGTGCTTTTGCTATGTCAACGATTAAATGTAAGAGTTTGTCGGGATCGCCAACGCTCTTCGCATAGTCTCTTGCCCGGCGTGCCAGCAGAGGGAAGCGATCGAACATCAAATCAAGAAGTATATCTCGTTGCTTCTGCAATGCCTCTTGTTGCTGTTGCAGTGCTTTTTGCAATGCTACTTGTTGCTGTTGCAGTGCTTTTTGCAATGCTACTTGTTGCTGTTGCAGGACTTCTTGCTGCTGTTGCAGTGCTACTTGTTGCTGTTGCATTTCTTTTTGCAAAGCTTCGCGCTCTTCTTCGCGTCCTTCCTGTAAGATTCTTTGATAGGCGGGCGTCTCACGTAAAGCGTCTTGTAACATGGCAAACCTCCGTTTAATCCATTCTTGATCAACCTGGTCTTTGAGTACCAGCGATGCCAGCAACTCCGTTACTGGTAGTAAATCATATTTCTTAGCCTCTTGCAAGCCAGCAATAACCTCGTCAACCACTCCATGCGTAGCTCCGTCTTTCGTCAGCAGCAACAAAGGCAAGATGCCAACCAATCCCTCGTGCCGTAGTTGATCAGTCGCAAGCTTCGCCATTTCTACTACGAGATAGTGAAATTGCAATGTTTCTTTTCCGGTGGGTATCTGCCAGAGCAATGGCGACTGTGGAACCTCTCCATCGCTTTTCAAATAAATGACAATGGAAAGAACATCAAGCTTGTGTTCTTTATGGGCGGCAAGATTATATTCGAGCAATCGCTCACCCATCTTCGGGTCACTGGTAGATTGAAATTCGATGTGCAACAGGAAAATTTCATCATACCAACTCACTTCGAGCAGGGCATCAGCCACGATAGTATGCATTTTAAACTCGGTCTGGAGCTTTTTGAGGACTTGCGCTCCCTCGAACAGCCAGTTCACAAATGCTTGCGGATTATCGTTGATCAACAGTTTGAGACTACTATCCCATGATCCTGACATATAGTAATGACACACTCCACTTCCTTCAATATAGCTGAAGTATATCATAGCTGAAATAGCCTGTCGAGTGCTTTCATGGGCAGTTTATGCTCTATTTCCCAATCTTCCCGACCAGTCCCGCAAGCAGTGCGATACGCACGGGCAGGTAGTCGAGTTCTATGTATTCGCCGGGGTTGTGCGCCAGACCACCACCGGCACCGAGACCATCAATGGTGGGCGTGCCAACGGCAGCGGTGTTGTTGGCATCGGATGCACCGCCACTGCCAACATCCTCTATCTTCAAGCCCAGTTCGCTGCCAGCTTCCTTTACAAGTTGGACGAGGTGCGCGTTGCGATTGTTGCGTTCAAACGGCATACAGGCCATGCCGCCGCTCAAGGTAATCTGCGTGTCATCCAATTCATGCTGCGACGTGACGTTGCGCATCGCCTCCTCTATCGCTTTCAACCCCTGTGGGTCGCTGACACGCACATCCATATCGCAGTAGGCGTAATCGGGAACAACGTTGGTGCGCTCGCCGCCGCGAATAATGCCGACGCTGAGCGTGGTGCCAGACACGGTGCCGTTGAGCGCCTGCATTTTTTGTACCTGATAGGAGAGTTCAAGAATGGCGTTGCGTCCGCGTTGTGGTTCGACACCGGCGTGGGCAGAGACGCCGCGTACCTCAACACGGTACTGGCCCGACCCGCGACGCGACGAAACGACGGTGTTGATCAACCGTCCTGGCTCCAGCACGATTGCCGCGTCAGCCTCCTTTGCCAGTGCTTGAATGAGCGGTTTACTGCTTGGCGAACCTATCTCCTCGTCGCTGTTGCACACAAAGGTCACGCGCTGGTAATGGGCCTGCTGCGACGACATTAGCAGGTGAAGACCGTACATGCCAATGAGAACGCCCGATTTCATATCCAGCACGCCGGGGCCGGTCGCTATAGGCTTATTTTGCACGCTGCCGATGGTAAAGGGACGCTTTGCCACCTCGCCCTCTGGAAAAACCGTGTCAATATGTCCTATCAGCAGGATACGTGGGCCTTTAGAGGCATTGCCTGTATGGGTAGCGACAAGGTGATGACCGTATTGCTGCTGCCATTCGAGGCGCGTATTGAAGCCGAAGGCCGCAAAACGCTCGCTCAGATAGTCGCTGACGCGATCAACGCCCGCCTTTGTGTAGGAGCCGGAGTCTATATTCACGATTGTTCGCAGGTCATCCAGGTACTGCGGCAGCATCTTTTCAGCCTGTGCTACAAATTGTTGCGTGTTCATGACCGCACCTCCTTCCAGCATTCCCAAATTTAGATTGCCCCCGACGTTTTGAATTGTGCGATATCTTCATCGCTGTAACCTGTCTCGCGTAAAAGATCGCCGGTATGTTCACCGAGCGTTGGCGGAGCATAGCGTTGCACTTGCTCAACGTCAGACATGCGCGGAAAACTTTGCAGCGTTTGCAGCGTCTCACCTGCTACGGTGGTACTGACGCTGACGCCGCGTGCCTGCGCATGAGGATCGTCAATTGCCTCGTCAATGCTATAGACGGGACCAACACAGGCATCAATATCGGCCAGTTCAGCAAGCCATTCATCGCGGGTCTTTGTCTTGAAAATAGTACGCAGCATCTCCATGGCCTGTTCGCGTTCGCCCGGCCCAACTGGCAGGTGGAACGGCAGCAATTCGAGATGTCCAATACGTGTGCAGAAGGTGTGCCAGAATTTCGGTTCCAACGCGCCCAACGTCACGTGCTTGCCATCCCGCGTCTCATAAATATTATAACAGGGCAAACCTCCATCGAGCGTCGAGTAACCGGGGCGAGGCGCTTTGCCCGTGTTTAAGTAGGTACTGGCAACAAGCGGCAACAGAGACAGCACGCCTTCAGTCATCGAAACGTCTATCATACGGCCCTCGCCCGTCTGCGCACGCCCCACGAGGGCGGTCAGTATGCCGATCACCGCCATATAGCTGCCACCGGCAAGGTCGCCCAGTTGCGTCGCGGGCATAGCAGGCTGACCATCTTGCCCACGATTGTAGTAAAGCAAACCGGCATACCCGGCGTAGTTCAAATCATGCCCGGCCCGCAGACGATACGGCCCCTCTTGACCATAACCACTGATAGCACAATAAATCAGCCCAGGATTGACCTCTTTCAACTGTTCGTAGCCCAATCCCAGGCGCTCCAACACGCCTGGACGGAAACTCTCCACAATGGCATCCGCTTGCTCGACCAGACGCAAAAAGATGGCTCGCCCCTCCGCCGATTTGAGGTTGAGCGTCATACTGCGCTTATTGCGATTAATGGCAAGGAAAAGCTGTCCCATGCCGCCAGCGCCATACGGGGGCATATAGCGTCCATAGTCGCCGCTCCCCGGCTCCTCAACTTTGATGACATCGGCACCGAAATCCGCCATCATCTGCGTGGCGTAAGCGCCCGGCAGGAGGCGCGAAAGGTCAAGAATGCGTATACCGCTCAGAGGCTGGCCCATGATGTGAGTCTCCTTTTAAACATTGCCAAATTGTTGATTGTAGTGTTAAGGGTAACAGGGACAGGTATCTGTTGTCAATGCAATAACCACCCGTAGGGGCCAGTTTACCGTGCCCACCGCCGATTGATCGGCCCGTGTCCCAAATGTGGATACACCAATTCTTACCCTTTTTGCTGATCAATCGGCCCGTGTCCCAAATGTGGATACACCAATTCTTACCCTTTTTGCCGATCAATCGGCGGTGGGCGCGATAAATCGGCACCTACGGTGGTAAATCAATGTGTTACTGTTCATAAGCGGCGGTGGGCCGGGCCGATCAATCGGCGGCGGGCGCGATAAATCGGCACCTACGGTGGTAAATCAATGTGTTACTGTTCATAAGCGGCGGTGGGCCGGGCCGATCAATCGGCGGCGGGCGCGATAAATCGGCACCTACGGTGGTAAATCAATGTGTTACTGTTCATAAGCGGCGGTGGGCCGGGCCGATCAATCGGCGGCGGGCGCGATAAATCGGCACCTACGGTGTGATACAATGAACATAGACTATAAAGGAGAAGAAGATACATGCCAATTGCAATTGTTGTACATGGTGGAGCAGGTGATATTCCCACGGAGCGGAAAGCGGCGGCGCACGATGGCTGTCAAGAAGCAGCATGGATCGGCTGGCGCGTTTTACAGCATGGCGGGAGCGCACTCGATGCGGTTGAAGCGGCAGTACGCTCGCTTGAAGATAATCCCTTATTTAATGCCGGGACAGGAGCGTGCCTGAACAATGACGGCAGCATTGAACTGGACGCGGGTATCATGGAAGGACATACGCTGCAAGTCGGGGCCATTGCCGGTATCGAGTGTATCAAAAATCCTATCACCGTGGCACGGATGGTGCTGGAAAGCCCGCATGTGCTGCTGATTAGCGAGGGGGCGCAGGAGTTCGCGCAAGAGCAGGGTATCTCGCTCTGTGACCCGGAAGAACTGGTGACGGACTATCAATACCAGCAGTGGCAGAGGCTGCTGGCGGAACAAGCGGCGGAGAGACAAGAGCCGCGCTACCACCGGCGCGAGTTTCGCTCTGTCGCCCGGCCCAAAGAGCAGCACGGCACAGTTGGCGCGGTGGCGCTGGACGACGCGGGCAACCTGGCAGCCGCCACATCAACGGGCGGCATCCACAACAAATATCATGGGCGCGTCGGCGATTCGCCGCTGGTGGGCTGTGGTTTTTACGCCGATGAGAACGCCGCTATTTCATGCACCGGCTATGGCGAAGATTTTATACGCCTGCTGATAGCCAAACGAGCCGCCGACTTTGTGGCTCGCGGCGATACCGCACGCACGGCAGCCGAAGCCGCTATCGCCGTGCTGGGCGCGAAGGCCACCGGCACCGGCGGCCTCATTGTGGTAGACCGCCACGGCAATGTCGGCTTTGCCTGGAACAGCCAGCACATGTCTTACGCCTACATGGTTGAAGGACAGGCAGAGCCCGCTGGTTCGTAGGCAACAAGGAAAATACAGGCGATCATGAGAACATTAGGCGATGTACAACACGAAATAGATGCTCTGATCAAAGACGAATGGCACAGCAGTTACTGGTCGCCGCTCTCCAGCCTCGCACGCCTGACGGAAGAGGTCGGCGAACTGGCTCGCGAGATAAACCACACCTATGGCGAGAAACCTAAAAAAGCTGACGAAGGACAGGGGAACATCGCCAGCGAAATGGGCGATATCCTCTTCATCCTGGCCTCGCTCGCCAACTCTATCGGCGTTGACCTTGACACGGCCTTTGAGGATGTGATGGCAAAATACCAGCAACGCGACGCACAACGCTGGCAATAGGTTTCATGAAACGAGAAAGTTGGTGGGTCAATCGGCAATTCGCGCTGCGAATTGCCCGATTGACCCACCAGCTTTCTCGTTTTGCCTCTATCCTGGGAAAAAGAGGTGGCCCATGAAATAGCCCACGACAAAGAAGAGCGCGAAGGCTACCAGCCCGAGCAGCAACCAGAGCATGACCAGGCGTGCGGTAGAGCTATGTACCTTTTGCCCCGTCTCCGTATCCAGAGCAAGACTTTGACTGGACGGTGCCAGATGTAATGAGGCATCGGCCATCGTCTGTGCATTAGCATCCGAATCCGGAGCAGACACATCGGCAACATCGGCGACCCCAGCACTCGTACTCGAACGATACGCAACAGCGCCTCCCACCGGCGTCGCCTTACGCAGAGGCCCAGCGTTGAGAAGATTGCCAGATGGGGCGGCGGCAACCGGTCCGGGTTGGGGCATTTCGACTTGCGGCTGATAGTCGGTTGCATTGACTGAGATGGGGATAGCTGGCTCCAACATTTCGCTAAGATTTTGTAATTCAATGCAGAGCGTCTCAACATTACCGATATGTTCAGGGTACTGGCGAATAACTGTGCGAGCAACAAGCTGGCACAGTTCAGGCGGGACATTGCGCATGAAATACAATTGCCCATCCGGGGAAGGCTCTACCGATGTAGCTCCGGCGGAACGGCCCGCAAGTAGCTGATAGAGCAACAGACCAACGGCACGTGTATCATTGGCCTGCCGCCCGGCGCTCAGCAAACCCCACGGCAGTTCGGTATCAGCAAGGGGTACACCTTCACCACCGAAGTTGCTCCAGCGCGTAAAATAGTGCGCGTCGCTCGGCAAAGCAAAATTGCTGATGCGCACATACCCACGCACATCTCGCATAATCGCACTCGGCGTCAGATCGCCATGACAGACGCGGCGCGAGGAACCTGCCGCGTAAAGCAAAGCCTGGCACAACTGCACACCAAAGTCCGCTATCTCATACGGTTGCAACGGCATCTGCAAGATCGCGGCGAAATCACTACCCTCGACAAACTCCTGCACAAGGTACAGCTTCTCCGCTTCTTCCAACAGATCATACAGACTGATGATATTCGGGTGAGAAAACTGCGCGGTCTTTTGTACTGCCGCTTTATAAGCAGGGATATGAGCCGCAGGCACTACCTTCACTGCGACATTGCGTTGCAGACGCTGATCAATACCCTGGTACACCGTACAGATTTGCCCTTGCCGAATGATACTACGCAGCAGGTAGCGCCCTTGAATAATGCGGCCTATTTCCACAATGTGCCTCGTAACTTAGAAGAATATATGCGCATCTCTTACGTCTCTTACATCTATACGTCCTGTAGAGCCAGCGTGACTGCCCCCACACTATTTGCTTCGGAACCGTGTGTACCCTGCACAATCCGCATGGATTGTATCGCGGCGGGTAAACATAAGGCGTGAATACGTGCCTGCAGCGGTGCAATCAACAAATCGCCCGCTTGCGCCACCTGCCCACCCAGAATAATGATGCCGGGATTCATTACATGCACGATATTCGCCAGGGCAATTCCCAGATACGTCTCTACTTCATGCACAATTCCTTGCGCAATCCTGTCCCCTTCCGCCGCCAGTTGAAAGACCTGCACGGCAGTAATACGCTCCGCTCTTGCCCCAGTCACGCGGTGGATCACCGCCTCCGTCTCAGGATACTCGACCGAGAGACCGATCATTGTCCGCGAAATTGCTTGTGCTGACGCGATAGCCTCCAGATGCCCGAACAGGCCGCATGAACATTTCGGGCCACCCTCTTTGACCAACACGTGTCCAATTTCACCGGCGGTACAGGTGGCACCGTGATAAATCCGGCCGTTGATGACTAACCCACCACCAATACCACGCCCCAGCCCAATATAGAGTGCCACTCGTTCGCCAATACCGGCACCCGACTGCACTTCAGCCAGGGCAGCAGCGTTGGCATTATTATCAATTATACAAGGGATATCAAGTTTATGCTCCAGATAATCCTGGAGCGGGAAATCTTCCCACCCATGCGCGTGATGCAACACCCGCACAATACCACGAGTTGCGTCCACCAGTCCCCCAACCGCGACTCCTACACGCAATATACGGCCGTCTTGTAGCTGCTCCTCCTGCATCACTTCGGCCAACATCTCGTCCAGCAGGTGCAACACGGTCTCGGTATCTGGCACATACTCCAATGGACGCCGCACGCGCCGCAGAATATTCCCGTTCAAGTCCGCCAGTGCGACGGATTGACGCGCTCCACTGCCGCTAATCTCGATACCAAGCACATAGCCATGTGTCGCCAGAAGTTTGCCCGTTGTCTTTTGCACTCCTGGCTGCCCCGGATTACTCGGATTACCCAGATTATCCGTATTGGTTCTCGACATATGTTGAGTCACGGTGACACCTCCATTCGTATGTACGGCAAGCAGCCCGTGTAGATACAACTATCAAAACATCATGTAAAGCACAACTCAATCCGGCTATACCAACATTGATAGCGCGATTAGTATAACATATTCCCTTGCATACGCAAAGTATTTACGCAAAGTATTTACGCAAAGTATTTACGCAAAGTATATAGGAGGATGTAGTGGCGACCCTTGTGGTCGCCATCTCCCCAAACTTGCAATATATGCCTCACGTTGCTACAATACCCCTGTAGAACTCTATGAACTATCAGATGTATCGGCGGGGAGCATTATTATGGCGTCATCACCTGTGCAGGAACGAGTCTTTATTGGGCCTGGACTCAGCCCGTTTAAACGTATCATGACCTATGCTGGCGTACTGGCTATCACCTGTGCCGTCCTCTGGATTGCTATTCACGAGGGGACACCAGCCATCGGCAGTACCATAGCCGCTATTCTGCTTATCCTGGGCTTCGTTATCTTCCTGCGTATCATCGCGCCTGTCCCGTTTACCATTGAATTGCAACCAGAGGCACTGGTCAAACGCAGCAGCAAAGGTGAAGTCATTGAGATACCGTGGAGCGAATTGACCCGTATTAAAGAGGAATTTTTCCGCAATGGCAAACGTATCGGCCTTACCGCCTATCGCAAAACAACTACACCTCAGCAAAAAGCTAAAGCCTGGGCGATCTATCGCGACGACGTCACCGATATTGATGCGCTGGCAACGACACTCAAAGAGATGATTCCCGAAACGTGCGTATGGCAGAGCGAAACGGTGCATGATTAACAGGTTTCATTATGTGCGTGGAACCAGGGTACATATCCTGGTATTCTGCTGGTATTTCTTTCACCAACTAATTTTTTGTAAGCGGCAAGTCTTGCTTTAGTGTAATAAAGATGGTATACTAGTTTGTACGTACAGTCCAACTATTCCTGTTCAGACCTGTCGAGGTTTTGAAATGGCAGGCAGAAATGGCAACGCAGCCAACACATATAGCTATGACACAAACAGTAAACACACCCAACATACTCAGCACAACATTATCCCCACAGCACATCTGCCCACGTTACGAACACGCGGCTCAACTCCTGGGAAAACGCTGGACTGGCCTCCTGCTTTTTGCGCTAATGGATGGCCCCCGGCGCTTCTGCGAACTCACGGCGATAGTCGAGGGTCTCTCGGACCGCGTCCTCAGTGACCGCCTGCGCGAACTTGAGGTCGAGGGTATTATCGAACGAGTCGTCTACCCACGCATCCCTGTGCGCGTCGAGTACCAACTCACCGCAAAAGGACACGCCCTCAAACCTGTCTTTGAAGCAATCCAACAATGGGCCACGCTCTGGGTTGAGTTACCTGATGTCCCTTGTGAGGAATCTTCCCCCGAAAGCATAGAGACTATGGGAAGCATTCAATAGTCGCTCTGTGCTATAGTATAAGCATGGAAAATTTATGGGCACCCTGGCGCATGGCCTTTATTCAACCAGAGACACCACAACCACAGGGGTGCATTTTTTGTACCCTGCCAGCTGAACACAGCGACGCCGAGAATCATATTCTCTATCGTGGCGAGCGGTGTTTTATGATGCTTAACCGCTACCCCTACAACAACGGGCATCTCATGATAGCGCCATTTCAGCATATCGAAACACTCGAAAAACTGGATGCCGCCACCCTCGCCGAACTGATGGCGCAGGCGCAACTGGCCCTCAAAGCCCTGCGCCAGTTGATGTCGCCCGACGGCTTCAACATGGGCATCAACGAGGGCAAAGTCGCCGGCGCTGGTTTTGCCGAACATATGCACTACCACATCGTCCCGCGCTGGAACGGCGATACCAACTTCATGCCCGCCATCGCCGATATCAAAGTCATGCCGGAACACCTCGATATCGTTTACGCAAAGCTCAAGCAAACAATTGAGAGCATCCTGGCACAGGACAAGGGAAAGTAGCGCCACCACTTTATCCAGTAGAGAAACATGGGTCATCCCGAATTTTACATCCGTCGTCTCCAGCTTTCCTCGCATTGTCGGTATTCCCTGTTAAAAATTAAGGATGACCTATGTTTCCACAACATTCGGTAGGAAACCGAAAAAGAGACCCGCTATACAGAATAGCTACAAGGTCTCATCATCTGACACATGCCCAATTGTTTTCGGCAGTGGAGGGTCGCTTTCAATAAGCAAGGACGCATCAACATGTAACGCCCTGGCAAGCTTATCAAGTGTCTCTGTTGTGATGATGGTAGTGGTGGGATAACGGTACATTCTTTGAATAGTTTTCAAGTCCACCTGCGAACGAAAAAATAATTGGCGCTGGCTCATGCCCGTTGCTTCTGCAATTTCTTTAACCTTCAAACGTGTCGCCATACTGCTTGCTTCTCCCGTGTTATAGATAACATTACTGTAGCAGTCCCATAGGCTTGACACTAGTACGTAAGTAATCGTATGGTAAATAAACTATGTTTTTGTACGCATGGATTTTAAACGATCACATATAAGTATCGGCACACAGAAGGAAACCATGAGCGAGTGTAACTTTGCAGACCTTATCGCAACGCAACACCCACTACGCCAACTCACCATACCACCCATTGAAGAGGAGAAAGGGAAGGAAGTCCTGAGCAAACACGGATGTAGAATAGAAGAATACGAACACCTGCAACAGTGCATCATTTTCTTTCCAGAGGGAACCACAAAGACCGAAATATTTCCACGCCTCACCCACCCCCGCTATCGCATTCAGCTTCCTGATGGGTACGAACTTCGTGAAACTTACGACCGCTACCAGCAAATAAGCATACTTTTCTACCCACACGAACAGCAAAACACAACGTTATAAAAGCTTCTTTCAACGTTATCAAGACACAATAGAGAAAGCCCTGGAAGCTATGTCAGGTTCCAGGGCTTTCTCTATTGTGCTGTTCTTCGACGCAAGCCGTACGGAGCCAATAGCCTTTGCGACAGCGCTACCAACTCCATCCATTCTCAACAAATCGTAGTTTCAATCCCTCAAGCGGGAATTCGGCCCTTTAGCCATGACAACAAGGGCCAGGGGCAAAAATCAGATGAGTTTCAATCCCTCAAGCGGGAATTCGGCCCTTTAGCCATGACAACAAGGGCCAGGGGCAAAAATCAGATGAGTTTCAATCCCTCAAGCGGGAATTCGGCCCTTTAGCCCAAAATTTTTGCCCTGGATTAACTGCATGTTGTCCGTGTTTCAATCCCTCAAGCGGGAATTCGGCCCTTTAGCCACTGACCTGCGCCTACCGAAGGTAGGAAGAGGTATTGTTTCAATCCCTCAAGCGGGAATTCGGCCCTTTAGCCGACAGTGGTGTCTCTGATTCCAGACCCTACGGGATAGTTTCAATCCCTCAAGCGGGAATTCGGCCCTTTAGCCGTGGAAAATTCCAGCCTGATGCAAGCGGTAAGCTGGGTTTCAATCCCTCAAGCGGGAATTCGGCCATTTAGCCCAAACTGGATCTCAGAGTAAACCACTTCTTACATTAAAGTTTCAATCCCTCAAGCGGGAATTCGGCCATTTAGCCGTTCTGTAATTTGCACCATCGCTGGCAGTGACACCTGTTTCAATCCCTCAAGCGGGAATTCGGCCATTTAGCCATTTTGCAACCGTACCGACGATAATTACGTTTTTTGGTTTCAATCCCTCAAGCGGGAATTCGGCCATTTAGCCTGGGCACTCGTAGGCTTTTCCGGCACGGCACGAGTGGTTTCAATCCCTCAAGCGGGAATTCGGCCATTTAGCCTTGCAGCAAGCGTACAAGGTGTTACGCAGAAAAAACGTTTCAATCCCTCAAGCGGGAATTCGGCCATTTAGCCTTGGATGCGCTGACTGACACAGCGTCGGCGAGATTTCCACCTTGTTTCAATCCCTCAAGCGGGAATTCGGCCATTTAGCCGGATCCATTGAGAACAGGCGTATCTCCGTCAATTCACGGTTTCAATCCCTCAAGCGGGAATTCGGCCATTTAGCCAGCAACAATAATGGGTTTCATAGGATGTTACGCTCCTGTTTCAATCCCTCAAGCGGGAATTCGGCCATTTAGCCGTTGATAGACTTTCCGAACCGTGTAGAGTAGTAGCGTTTCAATCCCTCAAGCGGGAATTCGGCCATTTAGCCCCAATTGTGGGCGTTCGGGTAAATCGCACCTGATGATAGTTTCAATCCCTCAAGCGGGAATTCGGCTATTTAGCCATAACAGGAACACAGCGCACCTGACGCTGCCGGTGTAGTTTCAATCCCTCAAGCGGGAATTCGGCCATTTAGCCAGTCAGCGTAGAAGACGACGCCCTTGCGGTCTACTGCCTGTTTCAATCCCTCAAGCGGGAATTCGGCCATTTAGCCGAACGGAAGGAATCCATGTACGGCAAACAAGTAGAGGGTTTCAATCCCTCAAGCGGGAATTCGGCCATTTAGCCCAAGAAAAACGAATACCGGGCCTTCAAAGTGAAGGAGCGTTTCAATCCCTCAAGCGGGAATTCGGCCATTTAGCCGGCCAGCACCGCCGCGCCCGGTACGGCAGCATACCGGTTTCAATCCCTCAAGCGGGAATTCGGCCATTTAGCCCACAGTACTTCGGATCGTCTAAACAGCCCGAGGATGTGTTTCAATCCCTCAAGCGGGAATTCGGCCATTTAGCCGAGAACGGGCCGGATACCTCATCTCTCGCCGTGAGCCGTTTCAATCCCTCAAGCGGGAATTCGGCCATTTAGCCGCATCCATCGCTTTCAGTCCCTCATCGTCAATATAGCGTTTCAATCCCTCAAGCGGGAATTCGGCCATTTAGCCATTAGTTCTCGCTGCTCAAGGCAAGATAGATTACAAGTTTCAATCCCTCAAGCGGGAATTCGGCCATTTAGCCTTTCTCGTAGTGCGTTCCATGTCCAAAAGGGCGTTAAGTTTCAATCCCTCAAGCGGGAATTCGGCCATTTAGCCAATATTGAAAGGGAATGGGTACGTAGTTACCGTTGAGTTTCAATCCCTCAAGCGGGAATTCGGCCATTTAGCCTTAAAAGCCTGCAAGGGACTGTCACTGCCCAGCAGAGTTTCAATCCCTCAAGCGGGAATTCGGCCATTTAGCCAGTGCTAAGGCAATCAGACTAAGGATAAACCGTTTTGTTTCAATCCCTCAAGCGGGAATTCGGCCATTTAGCCATAGTATGCTGATATTCGCCCATAACATGGGATATAGTTTCAATCCCTCAAGCGGGAATTCGGCCATTTAGCCTTGTTCATCCTCGACATAGTAGGCTCCAGTTGTTCCGTGTTTCAATCCCTCAAGCGGGAATTCGGCCATTTAGCCGGAAAACATTGCGCTGGATGTGGACATTTTATCCGTTTCAATCCCTCAAGCGGGAATTCGGCCATTTAGCCACTTTAGTGACTGGAAGAACAAAGCTGAAAATGCCGGGTTTCAATCCCTCAAGCGGGAATTCGGCCATTTAGCCCAGGGCAAACACGTTCCTCTCTCGAGCCTTACAATGTTTCAATCCCTCAAGCGGGAATTCGGCCATTTAGCCTGCTAAATTACTTGAGTAGACGCAAACTGAATTATTGGTTTCAATCCCTCAAGCGGGAATCCGGCCATTTAGCCGCACAAATGCTCATTATGGCTCACACAATTGGGGTGAGTTTCAATCCCTCAAGCGGGAATTCGGCCATTTAGCCCAAGTTATCAGCCTACTTGCAGGACACTGGGGCTTATAGTTTCAATCCCTCAAGCGGGAATTCGGCCATTTAGCCTTCAAGCCTTGTCATTAATGTCCAGAGTCCTCCGGGTTTCAATCCCTCAAGCGGGAATTCGGCCATTTAGCCTTCAAGCCTTGTCATTAATGTCCAGAGTCCTCCGGGTTTCAATCCCTCAAGCGGGAATTCGGCCATTTAGCCTTCAAGCCTTGTCATTAATGTCCAGAGTCCTCCGGGTTTCAATCCCTCAAGCGGGAATTCGGCCATTTAGCCAGTTCCAGCCCGACCACGGCGACGATGGATGTGGCGTTTCAATCCCTCAAGCGGGAATTCGGCCATTTAGCCGAATAATGCGCCGTGTGTTGCCGAGGAATTATTGTAAGTTTCAATCCCTCAAGCGGGAATTCGGCCATTTAGCCCCCTGACCACGGCCCTCACAAGCGGCGTCTCATCGGGGTTTCAATCCCTCAAGCGGGAATTCGGCCATTTAGCCTTCGCTGGATGATATCTGCAATTGGGAGGTCATTCATAGTTTCAATCCCTCAAGCGGGAATTCGGCCATTTAGCCGGCTGCTGGCTCACCGCAGCAACCTAATGAAGGCACAGGTTTCAATCCCTCAAGCGGGAATTCGGCCATTTAGCCACTGGTGCACTTGTGTGACGCCTATTTGATCTGTGTTGTTTCAATCCCTCAAGCGGGAATTCGGCCATTTAGCCACTGGTGCACTTGTGTGACGCCTATTTGATCTGTGTTGTTTCAATCCCTCAAGCGGGAATTCGGCCATTTAGCCGCCGCGCCGTAGCTCATGATGTCCAGATTATCGGGTAGTTTCAATCCCTCAAGCGGGAATTCGGCCATTTAGCCCACGGTCAAGGCCGATAGCGCATCTCATGCGGGTGATGTTTCAATCCCTCAAGCGGGAATTCGGCCATTTAGCCCTGATGCCGTGTGCAACGTCCACATGCTCATCAAGCTGTTTCAATCCCTCAAGCGGGAATTCGGCCATTTAGCCTTATAAAGCCTATGACCTGTTTCGCAAAATGAAGGAAGTTTCAATCCCTCAAGCGGGAATTCGGCCATTTAGCCCTCAATGGCTTTGAGGTCTCTATAGGTGTCCAGGCAAGTTTCAATCCCTCAAGCGGGAATTCGGCCATTTAGCCCTGAGAATGTCGGGCGGCGGCTCTGTAAAAGTTGTGCTGTTTCAATCCCTCAAGCGGGAATTCGGCCATTTAGCCGTAACCGCTCAACAAGGGGCGTTCCATCAATAGCAGTTTCAATCCCTCAAGCGGGAATTCGGCCATTTAGCCGTCCAAATGACCAGTTGCTATGGCGATTACGCTGAGGTTTCAATCCCTCAAGCGGGAATTCGGCCATTTAGCCCCTGACCAACCCGCTTAGTACGCAGATTGACAAGTCGTTTCAATCCCTCAAGCGGGAATTCGGCCATTTAGCCTTTGATTACGACGAAGAGCAGCGGCGCTGTGCGATGTTTCAATCCCTCAAGCGGGAATTCGGCCATTTAGCCAGCCTACGATAAAAACATGCAATACCCGGCGTCATGGTTTCAATCCCTCAAGCGGGAATTCGGCCATTTAGCCTACGTTTTCAGGGACATGAGCGAGCGGGCGTCTAACGGTTTCAATCCCTCAAGCGGGAATTCGGCCATTTAGCCGACGACATCACGCCGGTAGCACCTGCTTAGCAGGTAGGGGTTTCAATCCCTCAAGCGGGAATTCGGCCATTTAGCCGACTAGGTAGCCAAGCCCGAACCCTACAACAGAGAAGTTTCAATCCCTCAAGCGGGAATTCGGCCATTTAGCCCAGGTCATTCTCATTAATGAGGGGGGCACCAATACCATGTTTCAATCCCTCAAGCGGGAATTCGGCCATTTAGCCTGAGCAAGCCCTATCTTTTGCCGATGCTCTTCTGAATGGTTTCAATCCCTCAAGCGGGAATTCGGCCATTTAGCCTTAAGAGGAGTAAATTATGCCAACATACGGAAACAGTTTCAATCCCTCAAGCGGGAATTCGGCCATTTAGCCGTAGGCCAAGGTGATATGCAGTTCTGAGACTGGTTGTTTCAATCCCTCAAGCGGGAATTCGGCCATTTAGCCTACGATACTTCGAAAATCTCACGGTCAACCGGCCATTGTTTCAATCCCTCAAGCGGGAATTCGGCCATTTAGCCTTTCCCCAAAACGCACATGGAAGAATTGCTGCTGGAGGTTTCAATCCCTCAAGCGGGAATTCGGCCATTTAGCCGACGCGGCCCAGGGCATGGATGAGAAGCACAGAGGAGAGTTTCAATCCCTCAAGCGGGAATTCGGCCATTTAGCCAGCAACGCACTACGGGCATGGCTTATACGTTCTGGTAGTTTCAATCCCTCAAGCGGGAATTCGGCCATTTAGCCCATCAGGAGATTGTTGACGCGGCTCCTGATACTCACTACAGTGACACTTAGAAAGCAAGGCATATTCCCTGGAATTTTCCCAGGAAATCTCCGCGAACCCAAAGCCATTTGACGGCCCTGCGATTGCACGGGAGATTCCGGGGAATCTTCCGGGGAAAAT